>Ga0210387_10000996_pt1 | contig 21009 bp, 22 predicted proteins | sample IncBWC7OmetaG_FD_160108 | JGI IMG/M metagenome (GOLD analysis project Ga0210387, IMG submission 160108) | Forest soil microbial communities from Barre Woods Harvard Forest LTER site, Petersham, Massachusetts, United States - Inc-BW-C-7-O ...
AACTTCTCCTGTTTTTTTTTTCCACCCCGATTGCGTGACACGTGCCGAGATCAAATTTTATTTGTTGTTGTTTGATTGATGGCTGACGTGGCGGTTTTTTCCGAAAAATTCCCACAGCATGGACAGAAAACCAACCAACGCCTGTGTTTGCGGCGGTGAACGCAGAGGAAGAAGAAGAAGAAGAGACGAATTGACATTGGGAAGTGTTGAGCAAGAGACTAGGAATCGATAGTCGGCAGAAGAGACGAGGAAGCTAGTTGAAAAAAGGTGGCCCTGGGGCGGGAGATCGAACCTTAATTCCATAGCCTATAAAGACCTAGCCAGCTTCCGATCCCCCTAACTCCCAAATCTTCCCTTGCTCCTACAGTCACAGCGTGACTGTCACGCGACCAGGATGAACGCGCCCGAACAAAGTCACGCTCAACCCAGCCCAGACAACTCTCTCAATGGCTTCCTCAACGGTGATTCCGTCGTCAACGGTGTCCCCAATGGCACCAATGGCACCCTCAATGCCGTCCCCGTCAATGGCAATGGTCTACACGCTGCCGCATCCCCTGCCTTGGACTCACCCGCGACTCCCATTTCCAACTCCGTCCCACCTGATGTAAAAATTAACATCGATTATCAAGAACAAGAGAGTGATGCGCGCCATGAACCCATGCCCATTAAATCAGTTGAAGCCATCGACAAGATCGATACCCCATCCATTGTTCCTCAGGTCGAGACACCCTTGGAGCCGAGTATGTATTTTTAACCTGGCTTGTTCATATCCGCCTCATCTGAGCTTCAGCATCTATTTCCACCCACGCACCTAATGGCACACCGCCCCCTCCAGCGGGAGAGCTCCTTGATGACGTCCGCATGGCTGAAGAGCCGGTACTTCCGTTATCAAATGGCGATGTTGTGATGGGTGACCCCCACGTGGAGACCCCCGTCACCACCCCCGGCATCCCTGCTACTTCCTCTACAGCCACCATCGGGTCCAACGATCCATCAACATCCTACACCACACCCATTGATGACGACGACGTCAAACCTCCCCCAGCCAAGAGACCCAGAATGCATTCCGACGCCGACAAGGCTTCACTCGCACATGTAAGCCTAGTTTTCTTTTGTGCGCGCTATGGGCGTGCTAATTTTGCATGCCTTGTATGCTGTCCTTCTGAAGTCCGCCACTCCACCTCCAGCTTCTACTCCTACCGTCTTATCTAATGGTACTCCCGTACCGCCGACACCTCCTGTTTCATCAACCCTCAGCACGGCACAGTATCGCTTCTGCCAGTCCACCGTCCGCTCATTAAAAAAGTTGAAAGACGCTAGTCCCTTCCTCCGCCCCGTCGACGCCGTCGCTCTCAACATTCCCCATTATCCCTCCATCATCAAGACCCCTATGGATTTCTCTACCATAGAGCGTAAACTCGCTTCATCCAACCCTGCCAAACCCGATCCTAACCCCCAAAATCCTCGATACTGCAATGCGGAAGAATTTGTCACAGACGTCCGTCTGATTTTCAGCAACTGCCTTACCTTCAATGGTCCCGATCATGCTATCGTGGCGATGGGTAAACGGGTTGAGGAGGTATTTGACAAGCAAGTCAAGCACATGCCTGTACTGGTAGAGGTGCGTCTATCCTTTTCCCCTTGTTACTCGCCGTCCAATACCCCTTTCCATAGCCCAAGCCCCCTGTCGTGAAGAAGCCAGCAACACCACCCCCACGGCCCCCACCACCTGTGAAGAAAGTGCAACCTGTTCGACGTCCATCGACGTCTGTGCCAGTTATCCGACGATCAGACACGGAGACCATCGGACGACCAAAGCGCGAGATCCATCCCCCACCACCGAAAGACTTGCCTTACGCCGATGCTCCCAAGAAACATCGGAAAAGCAAAAGGGTCAAGGATGATGGAACCCATGACCAACTCAAGTTTTGTGGCAAGTTACTGCAGGATCTGAGTCGCAAGCAGCACTCTGCCATCGCCAGTCCATTCTACGACCCTGTTGGTGAGTCATGCCTGTCGATGGTATCTTATGCAGGATCTCATCTTTGTGATATAGATTGGGTCAAGCTTGAGCTTCCCACCTACCCAAAAATTGTCAAGAAACCCATGGATCTTTCGACGATGCGCAAGAAGCTCGATAACCGCGAATATCCTACTGCTCAAAAGTTCTGCGATGACTTCAAGCTCATGATCCGTAACTGCTTCCTCTTCAACCCTGCTGGCACTCCCGTTAACCAAGCGGGCATCGAGCTGCAACGGCTGTTCGACGACAAGTGGAAGAATTTGCCACCCCTCCGTGAGGTCAGCGATGACGATGATGAGGAAGACGAGGAAGACAGCGATGAGGAGCGTGCTCGTATGTCGCTATTTACATGATCACATATTCCCCAACTTGACTTGGGCGCTGACAGCTTTCGCAGGTACAATCGCAATGATGGAGAGTCAGATTGAGACAATGCGGGGGAGTATCGCTGCGCTCAAGGGCTCGAAGCCGCCAAAGGAGAAGAAGAAGAAGGAGAAACGCGAGAAGGCTCCTGTCGCTTCTTCTTCTAAGGCAACGGGCAAACAGCCAAAGACGGCGTCCAAGAAGAAGGGCAAGAAACCTGTGGCGGACGACGACGTGTTGACGTTTGAGCAGAAGAAGGATCTCAGCGAGTCGATTGGGAAGCTAGATGGCACCAAGCTAGAAAAAGTCATCCAGATCATCCATGAGGGTGTCCCGGAGATTAGAGATGTGAGATCCATACCTGTTGTTATCTTCCACACTCCTGACCATGGTGAATCAACAAATAGAGCACGGAGGAAATCGAATTGGAGATTGACTTGCTGCCAGCGATGGTTCTCACCAAGCTGTATAATTTCGTTCTTCGGCCTCTGCGCACGTCTGCAACAAAGCGAACAAGGCCAGGCAAAGGCACGGGCACTGGGGGTCTTAAACGGAAGAGCATGGATGAGGACGTGGAGGCAGAAAAGATTCGGCAGCTGGAGGAGAGGATGGCACTCTTCGAGAATGGTGCAGGTGGTTCAGGTTCTGCTCCTCGCAGAGTCGACGATAGCGAACATTCGTCAGACTCAAGTTCTGGATGGGACAGTTCTGGCAGTGACTCGGAGTAATGGCTTCTTTCATCTGGACTAGGTTTGCCCGTCACTCTCGTATTACCCTTATTCTTGCACCCCGCCCGTATCGCGGCATCGATTCCCTCCTTTCTTGCTAGTGACGTTATATTCCGTTCTATTACAACGAGAGCACAACAGTACAATTCAGAAATAAGAACCACCACCCATTGTAGCCAGTTAGTCTTTGCAATAATTCTTTCCCTTATGATCAGACGAATGGAAAAAGTATGTACATACAATAACAGTCATCTCCGTTTGGGCCCCGTTTTCTGGAACTGTTGCCAGCCTGATCGAATGGGCTGAGCTGCGGGAGCTGGCGCAGGAGATTGTGTGTGAGAACGCTGGGGTGGAGATGGTGGCCTCGGGGGACCACCAAATGGAAGAGGCGGAGGGTCGTTTGGGGGTACAATAATAGGAGGGACAACGGTGCTCCATGCAGTGGCGGAAGGCGGTTGTTGGGTGGCCGGAACAGTCAACCAACTGCCACGAGAGAAGGGAGGTGCAGGTGCTGCGGGCAGCGGAGGAGGGGGAAGAGATGTCGGAGGTGAAGGAGGGAAAGGTTGTGAGCTCCCGGTGTCCAAGGATGTCCATCCCGCAGTCCTGAAAGCAGGTGCAGCGGAGGGATGAATCGGGGAGGCGGGGGCTGCTGTTGTCGAAGAAGATGCAGAAACCCGGCCACCTGAAGATCTAGGGGGTTCGGGATGTGGTGCGCCCGAGGAAGTCGATCCGACGGTGGCCCAGCCTGACCTTTTGAAAGTGGACTGAGTGTCAGGGAGTGTAGTAAGCGTTTCCGTGGCCGAAGATGATATCCAGCCAGACTTCCTGAATCCCGACGGTTTCGACTCTGTTTCCATACTGGTATTGTTTGCGTTCGCAACGGGTTCAGAAAGAATCGTTGGGGCCGCCGCAGGAGGTCTTGCCATCTTGATACCAGCAGCAGCGGCAATCTTCCTCAACTCCTTCTCCTCGCGCCTCCTCTCCTTCTCCTTCCGCTTATCGACCTCGTCTTTTGGGATGCGCACGTTAGCCTGCATGTCCTTGAAGCGCGCTTTGTGGTGGTGTGCGTAAGAGTTGGTGTGCTCGTCATATTGTGCAACGTTTTTGAATTGCTTGTCACAGAGGGTGCAGTAGAAAGCTTTGAGGGTGTCCGAAATTTCGCTTTGGAGGGCTGTGCGGCGGGCGACGGTGTCCTGTCGGAGTGTGTGTTAGTGTGACGGCAGATGGAAGTATGGCGAGAGAACAGACTTCTCGTGCCCTGCGCTGCTCCTCGGTTTCTTTTTGTTGACGTTCGGAGTCAAGTCCACGACGTTGAGAGACAGTAGTCTCAATCATACGGACGTCCTGGTTGGTCTTTCCAAGACCAGTCAAATCTCGTTTGACGTGGAATGGGATGGGTTCAACCCGACCTAATAATGGCATCTAGTCTTGATAATTGGGGGGGAATAGATAAAACACACCATCCCCAGACAACCCAAGGGGTTGTCCTTCAGACCACCCTAGCTTGGACAGCATGGCAAAGCCCTTATTTGTAGCTTTGATCTTGGTCTCGACTGTGATAACTTCACGGGTTGTACCGCGGACATATTCATCATACTTGGAGATGCTTTCATTGTCCACGTCCATGGCATCTGAAGGTGGTGGCGAAGGGGTGCGAGAAGCGATGGAGATGTCGTCGTCATCCTGCTCGTCTTCTGATCTTGGGCGCTGGGGAAGTGGAGGAAGGGAAAGAGGGCAGTACGGTCACAGTGAGCCGAAACATGCAATAAGAGTACCTTCAAGTTTGAGTTGAATTCCTCTTGGCGGGAGAAAGGGAGAGCATTCCACCGTGCAATGGAGTTGGCCGACATCGATATCGTTCAGGCTCAAGTTCAAGTTGAAGTTGGACCTGGACCTACAATGCAGTCACAATGACTATATATAGTAACAGGTCACCCATAACTAGACCATGTGACCGACGCGTGAGCTTAATAGTATCACACGTGACTTCAGTGGGGAGAATGTTGAACGTCACGGTGTTCAGTTGAACAGTGCACAGATGAGCTCTGACGGCTATTTCGACGGCGACGAGCTCGATTCGGCTGCACTCCTGGAGCTAGATGCCATCGAAGCTGCTCTTTTGTCTCCTGCATCACATGAGGCTCCTCGTGTTCAACCCAAAAAACCGGCGACCCTTTCGAAAGAAGACTCTTTCTATGACCTCACCTTTGACATCGACGAGAACGACTTGCTGCGGCTTGACAACTTTATCGAAGACACGTATCAAGGCAAAACGCTACCTGTGGCAGGTCCGAGCAATCTCTTCAAGACAACGTCCAAAGGAACAATTCAGATGACTCTCTTTGGGGACACCCTTCCCCCTCAAGCATCCTCCGGCAAGCCCAGGCCACCGATTCAGAGGACGAAATCGACTCCTCGTAATCCGTTTGGCCAGCAGGCCCAGAAAACGAAGCAGTGGGACCAAACTGCGTTTGCCAAGACTGGGTTGAAGCGCGGGAAATCAAAAGGGAAAGGGAAGGCGTCGTTTGATGAGGGTGAGGATGTAGAGGAAGAGGAAGTCGAATTTGAGCAGTTTCCGGCGCCGTTTGTATCCAGTGAGCTGTCCATTCGTTCGTTTCAACGATTTCCAAGCTTATGTGTGCAGTTGGGTAAGCTGCTTGAGATATCGTCTAGTTCGATATTCACTGTTCGCCCTGGATTTTTTCCTTACTGCAGCCCGGTATGTCCCTGTCCTTATTTTGCATCAATTCCGGCGATTGATGTATACCCAGCCCCCTCCCATGAAACTATCCCCCGACCTGCTTGAAGCTAAACATTGGATATTTCCTTTGAACCAACCGAAGCGCGATTACCAGTTCAATATTGTAAAGCACTGTCTCTTTGACAATACTTTGGTCGCGCTTCCTACTGGTCTTGGGAAAACATTTATTGCTGGTGTTGTTATGTTAAATTGTACGCCTGTCCTGCCCAGTCTGTACCTCGTGTTCATCCACCATGGATTCTCACTTTTAAATAGTTTATCGATGGTTTCCGGATGGCAAAGTTGTCTTTGTAGCTCCTACCAAGCCTCTCGTTGCACAACAAATTGACGCATGTCATCGGACTTGTGGCATCCCAGGTAGTGATGCCATAGAACTCACAGGACAGAATCCGAGGGCTATGAGGGCAAGGGCTGTGAGTGTGATTGTCTTGTCTTCCGCCCTTTCTTGATTTGAAATCTGGTTGCAAAATTTTGCAAGTGGAAGGAAAAGAAAATATTTTACATGACCCCACAGACGCTCGTCAACGATTTAACAATGGAGAACTGTGATGCGCGAGATATAGTCCTTCTCGTAATAGGTTTATCTGTACCCCAAAATTCCCTCCCCTTAACTGACCTGTCTTTCATGTACAGATGAAGCACATAAAGGGACAGGGGATTATGCCTACGCCCAAGTCATTCGTTTTCTCATGGCCAAGAACCCGCATTTTCGTGTTTTGGCTCTAACTGCTACTCCCGGAAGTAACCCAGATGCTGTGCAGGCGCTCATCGATGCGCTGCATATCAGTCGAATTGAAATTCGGGATGAGAATAGCTTGGATTTGAAGGCATATATTCATCACAAGGTGTGCGGTAGCGATCAATAATTGTGCAACATATCTCTGATCTTACTTGCCATTCCTTCATTAGAGGATAGAGCAGCATATCATCAAAATGAGCGAAGATATTAACAAAGTTAAAGAACTCCTCGGAAAATTTATGGATGTGTGTACCGTTTGTTGGATCGTTGTTCAATTTGACATCGACGGTTTGTTCCGTGGGTTAGTCTGTGATCAAGCCCCTCAGAGAACGTGGTATACTATATGGATCGGGGAGCACGGTCAATATGCATTCGTACGCACCACAAGCTCGCATGGCAACTCTTCAGAAAGATCAGAAGTGGGCATATGCGCCTCTAGCTAAGCTGTCGAGTTTGGCACGCGCCATGGGCTATCTGGTGCGTCAAATTTTATCACTCCTCTTTTCTCCATTACAATGAAATATTCATCATACAGATAGAAGGCACCATGGGAATGTGTTATAATTACCTGGAGGAAATCTCACGTGAGAACGATGAAGATGATGCGGATGGCCCTGGGAAGAAGGCAGCAGCCAAGACGAAGAAGTTGCGATCTGAACCGATGTTCCAGGCTGTGATGAGGGAGATTGAGATGCAGAGGAATAAGGGCTTTGCGGTGCATCCGAAGATGGATCGGCTTAAGGGATTGGCAGTGCAGCATTTTGCGGAGAAGCTTGCGGATGATAGTGAAGTGATCGACACCGGCGACGGCAAAGAGGGACAGGCAGAGAGGGAAGATACAAAGGTGATGGTGTTTGTTACTTTTCGGGAGTGCGTAGACGAGATTGTGGAGGCTCTGAATTTTGAAAGACCGTTGATTCGGGCGACGAAATTTGTTGGGCAGGGAACGGACAAGCAGGGGAAGAAAGGCATGGCGCAGAAGGAACAACTGGAGGTTCGGCGCGGACATCTTAGGCCAATCAGGTTATTCGCTGATCAAATAATTTGTCCTTCCTTTCGACTCCATAGGTTATCAAGAAATTCAAAGCAGGCGAATTTAACGTACTAGTTGCTACTTCAATTGGTGAGGAGGGGCTCGACATTGGTGAAGTGGACCTTATTGTGTGCTATGATGCTCAGAAAACCCCTATTCGCATGGTATGTTCCCTCGCTTTATTTATTTTTATTAACAATTGATACCTATTGTTATCACCAGCTGCAACGCCTCGGTCGAACAGGCCGCAAACGCGAGGGCTGTGTCCACGTCTTGTTATCGGAAGGCCGGGAGGAATTCAATCTGAACAAAGCTAAAGACACTTACAAGGAAGTGCAGAAGTCCATATTGCGGGGCGAACAATTCGAGCTATATGCAGATGTCGACCGGATGCTGCCCGATCACATCAAACCGGAGTGCCTCGAGAAGCAGATGGAAATCCAAGAGTACGTCCGCGAAGATGGGAGGAAGAAAGGGACTCTCGCCGCCAATAGAGAGGACTCTCCGCCAAAGGGTGCTAAAAGAAAGAGAAATGACAATGTGGGAAGGAACATTCCTGTGGGCGCGAGCACGGGATTCGTGAGCGTTGCCGAGTTGTTGGTCAAGGGTTCGAAGAAGCGGAAGAAGGCACCATCGACAAAGAACTTTGAGCTAGCGGGGCAGGATGATGACATCGATATGGAAATTGAATCCGGCATTGTGGCGGGCCCGCCACGTCGTACAGTGTCGACCTCCGCTTCAATGACTTCGGGTGCTCCGAAGGCTAAGACCACACTACGAAAGGCAGCTACGATAGACGGGAAGAAGACATCGACGAAGAAGAAAAGGAAAGGAAAGGTGCCCCCAGTAGATCCAATATCGAGCCAGTTCTCGCAAAAGGGTGTTGATGATTCGGACGATATGGAAATCGAACAAGGAACTATCCTTCCTCAATCTCGATCAACCTTGCAACAATTACCTCCATCGCAACCGCGCGACCACTCCAAGTCACCGGTGTATTTGTCCTCCTCGCCAGCGATTCAAACCCCTGCAAAATTTATTGATTTGGCAGGTTCTGACTCAGACCATCCCTCCTTAACAAGTACGTTCAATGTTCTATGAAGATTTTATGTTCGAACACTGATTTGACTTTTCCAGGGTCAGATCGTCAGCAGCCATGGGCATCCCCTCGTCGTGGAGTCGACCATGAAGGTGAGAGCATGGCGTGGCTTGTGGATGATGACGAAGACCCAGATATCGAAATCGTCAACTCATCCCCATTTCCCAACAACCACCGACGTTCTGCGGTACAACCTTCAATTGACGAGTCTATTGAATTCGTCGAGCCCATCCCCACCCCCATGTCTCCAGGACAACAGAACGATCATCCCGGACAGAGAAACCATCCTGGCCGCTCCTTGATCCCCGATAGTCCTCGTCGATGGCCTTCCGATCAAGAGGAGTCTATTGAATTTGTCATGCAGAATTCAGTCCCATCACCGAATCAAGCGGTACTGAGCCCACAAACCTCCCCTACCTGGCACTTTTCAAGTAGTCCATCTCCGAGGGCCCGGAGTAACCTGTGCAGACCTACTATGCCACCCCCAGAGCTTCCTGCACGCTTTTCAACGTCGTCTCCCACCATGGACTATCATTATCCTGAACCCTCATTCCCAGTACAGCCCCTTGGGAGACAGTCAAGACATCGCGTCGCGACGATCGTAGACCTAGAATCACCGAGGCTTGACATGCCTCCCCCTTCCCAGCGACGATTACATCGTCAACGTGAATTGTCACCTATCCCGCATCGGAATCGGTCGAAGAAAAAAAAGCCCACTATTCCGCGTCCGCTCAACCCATTACTCGATATCGCAGCCATACATTCCGGAGATGAAGTCAGTGAAGGTTCTTCTCACGGCGAAGAAGAAATTGAAAGCGAGTCCGACCGACTGTTCCTGCGAGAATACACGGAGACTGAAGTTTCACCGTCTTACGATCAAAATCTGGCGTACAGACAAAGTCTTCTTACACAAGCACCGGCGAAAACGGGTGTTCCCGTTTTTGCCAATCGTCCAGCCAGACGTGGAGCATTTGGAGGTGGTATGGGTTTGAGTTCTCGACAGAGGCCCCTAGTGTCTAGCTCACCCCCTCGGGAGGGTGATGACGAATATCAATTTGGCAGTTTTGTCGTTGACGATGAGGCAGAGATATCGTACATCGGTAATTCTTCCAACGAATTATGAGTACATATTTTTCGCTCTACAACTGTGCTGCAAGTCAAAAGTCGAGGCTCCTAGAAAGGTAGGACCACGTCCTCAAGACGGTCTGCGTACTGACTTTGCTTGTCAAAGCTTCTCCACAGGTGAAGGAGAGGAGCTAATTGGAAAGGCTTTATTGAATCTCTGTAGGGAGCTCAGCCCAGTTTATTCATCATCGAGGTCTATTTGATGCTCTTCGCACTTCGCCTCACGTATATGTCTTTAAGCGGAAGGCCATTCCCTTGTTTTACCTTTGGTCGCACGAATCCTGCTCTTCTCTTCTCCTCCGCCAGTTCCCGAACTACGGCAAGGAAATCATCGACAGCAGCTTCCGTTGTCTGGATATGCACGACAAGCCTGGCGCCTCCTAGTACAATTGGCTCAGGGAGCTCCCTGGCTCTATCGGCTATCTCGCCGTACTCCACCCCAATCGGTTCGGGATTGTAGAAAACCTGATCACCATAAGTGTGATGAGATACGCATGCATGCGAAGTAAGATGCCGTGAAAACTTTACCATGCATGTCTCTGCTCTGATGGTGATTTCTGCGCCAATCTCCTCAAGACCTGATTCGAGCTTCCTTGTAAGTGCGTGCACCATCGGTAATAGCGGAAAGTTGTGTGTCAGTGCGTACGCAGCCGAAGCCGCGAGTACACCAGTTTGCCGCATACCCCCTCCAAAGAGCTTCCTGAACCAGCGAGCTTTCGTTACCAGTTCTTTCGTGCCAACCAAGCAGGATCCCACAGGAGCGCCTATGGAAAGATACATAATTGTTCAGAGTGCCGAGTAGTATCTACTGACCTAAGCCCTTGCTGAAGCACAGACTAACAGAATCGAAGGGATCACAGAGATCTTTAATGGGGGTCGCCGTTTCGGCGGCGACATGCCAGATGCGGGCGCCATCGAGATGCATCTTGAGGCTTTGGGAGCGAGCGAAATCGGAAATGGCCAATATCTCTTCTTGCGGGAAGATGGTCCCATTTAGTGTGTTCTCGAGAGCAATAACTTCCGTTGGTGCACTGAGGATAAGGATCAGTTGTTGAACGACCGAAAGAGGATTAGAATTACAAATGAACGTCAGTTCCAGATATAATATTATCCTTGACATCGGAGAGAGTAAGATGATGACCTGTACTCCTACTAAATTAGACATTTCGCAAAACTCAGACTAGGGGAAAACGTACCGTTGGAAGGAATGACTGCTATAACAGTGGCCCCAGAGTGGAATGCTGCGCCTCCAGCCTCATACCTTTAATAATGTCGATGGAAGAAATTTTTACTCGGAAGAAACTGAACCTACTTGTTTATGTGCGACCGATGATCACATAAAACAGAATACGGAGGCTGCTTGAGGTGTGTCCGGAGGGCAATCTGATTCGAAGCAGTACCTGAAGGCATGAATAAAGCCGCCTCCTTGCCAGTCAATTGTGCAATGTGGGCTTCCAAGGCTCTGAGAGAGGTTGGTGAGGTGTGGTTAAGCTATTGGAACGAAGGGCAGGGAGGGCCTCACGCAGTGGAGGGCTCAAAATAGACGTCGTCGCCAAGCGTTGAAAGTATAGCGTATGCATACATTTCTTTGCTGGGTACTGGATCTCATCCTTCAGAATACAATTTGTTTCAGAAGAGAACTTCAAAGACCTGTAACTGTATCCGCTGAATTTCGCTTCAGCTTGCCATCCATTCACGAAACAACCGGGATATGTCCAACTTACATATAAATGTTCGAGAAATCTCCTTCATTTTCGCTGCGTTGTCCACATTTTGGGTCTTGGATAATATGTCGATCTTGACCTGATCTACAATCTTGGCCCGTTCGACGGCCAGGTTAGAGGTCATTGTACGTCGTTTATACGGAACTGCGCAGCTGCGGGAAAATGTGCGTGGAATTCTTATAGACGACAATCGGATCATGCGGTTACAGCTGATTAAAAAACTTTGTTGCCATTTTTCCAGGAAACGTCTACGGTTTTTAAATCAGCTGTAATAAGTCGGTATTAACTGAATTTGTCCCCAGACTCGCATTAGTAACCAGTCTCCTGAGATGAGAAGTGCTAGAGTGGAAGGGAGGAAGGGTGTTGTTTGTAATAGTACCTAAGGAGTATATCGTCGACTTCCATCAGTACTAGTCTGACGGCTGACGAGACTAGGTATGTAATCTTTTCAGCATCATGATACTCCGTTGACGCTTACATAAACCCGACTGCTCTTCAACTGCAGCTTGCTGCGCACTCTCGCTGTTTCGGATTAGACTTCTTTTCTACACACCCTTTCGTCGGAGCATTTAATATGGGAAACGTAGTTTACTTTTAAAGTGTCCGGGACATCATCTGACTGGCTTTCCTGTCGCAGGGTGCAAAAGCAGCACAAAAGCGGGAGAGAAACGCTGACAAAGGTGCAGGGAAAGGCTCAAAGAGTCAAGCCAAGGTCAACGAAGCGGCGAAATCTATCGTGTGTGCGACATGCAAACAGCCATTCGTGAGCTCTTTCTGTATTTCGCAGTGCCTGTTGGCTTTTATTGATCATTTGTCGTGTCTGAATAGCTGATGACAACCCGTCAACCTGCGTGAGTCGCTCGCTGCCCGCCCTTCAATTCTCATCTCAATTCGTCCACATTTATGACCCATCAGCCTCGAAGAACACTCGCAGAACAAGCACTCGAAGACATTGGCTGAATGCTTCCCCGGCTTCTCCAAGTGACGATTTGACATGACCTGCCGTATTGGAGCCTTGATCATATTTCTTCCGAGGGACTTCGTGAATATCCACTTGTACATCTTCATCCACTTGCAAGGTTTTCGTTTTGTTGGCATGAATATCATCATTCTGTGGAACATCATTCTACTCTGTCATAGTGAACCAAACGCACTACCCCCACCACCTGCAGCAGCCGCGCCCCGGTTCTGCAGTTTCTCCCCAACTTTCTTCTGAACTTCGTTAAATTTTGCCACACATCTGTCGATGCACACGCTTTCGCCCTTGTTCAAGTCAGCCTCGGCATATCGTGCACTGATACATTTGTTATGGCATGATCTACTCGCAGAAACCAATTGAGCAAATAACCAATAAACAAGAGGATGGCACTGACGAAACCATACGATTGAAAAAGTCCGTAACGGTATCCAATCTGCACCAAAACTGTTAGTAAATAAGACTGGAGGGCCAAGGATATGCGTACTCAGTGATGGCCATCTCTATCCGATCAACATTTACACCGCCTGTTGGTGGACCCCCGGACCTTCCAAGGAACGACATGTTTACGACTCGAGCGAAGTAAAATTTGTGGTTGGAGGTCAAGTCGCGTTTGCCAAATCGGGAATTAGAAAAACTCTTTCAGAGCTGAAATTCAGCCAAGTTAGTAAAACTTTGTGTGCCCACCTGCTGGTTTGGTATTTCTCTCGTTCACCCGTGGACGCTTGGATTTTAGTTGCTGGGCTGTGGAGAACAGTATGGGAGAACCTATTACACTTGCAGTACACCGCTGCAGATTCGTCGACTTCACCCCGTCTGCAATAACTGCTTTAGCATTCACTCCGCTACCGTTACCATCACTGAAGGGCAAAAAAAAAACTACGCCAGGAAAACCACTTAAATATGGAACTCTTGCGGTGGGACATGCCAACGGAAACATTGATCTTTGCGAGTGGTCTGGAGCTCCAGGTCAAACTCAGTCTCCGCAAGCGTGGATTGTCCGAAAGGTGAATCGAATGCAACATCGGAATATCCTTTCGGACATGTCCTTAAATGCTTTGATAGACCTTGCCAGGCCCATTTCCGTCCAAAGTAGACTCACTGGCCTTCGTCATTCGCCATCCCGACAAGTTTGGACCGGACGATGTTCCGTTATGTTCTGACCTCCGGTTGTTCAGCTCAGGAGGTGGTAGTGAACTACTGGAGTGGGACATAGAACGTGGATGTGTTCGGGTAAGTCAGCTTTTCTAGTCATTCTGGAATATTCATGTGTTGATTCCATTCGCATTCAGAGAACGATCAGTTCACAAGGAGGTTCTATCTGGTCTATTGCAGCTAATCCGTCGTCCACCTTACTTGCTCTTGGATGCGAGGATGGCACGGTCCGGCTGCTTTCCTTGATACACGATACTCTAACACACCACCGTCGATTTGACAGAGTCAAATGCCGTATACTGAGTATCGCATGGGCTCCCCCACTCCCTCGAGAAATTACCAAAGCAACAAATCAAATCAATTCCGACGAGTCTAGCGATGACGATGACGACGAGGATGATTGGAGTGATGCTTGGCTGGTCACAGGTGGTTCGGATAGCAGTTTAAGGAAATGGGACATTTCGACAGGTCGAGTGATTGACAGGATGGGAACTGACAAAATGCGAGGCGAAAGAACTTTGGTATGGACAGTTGGTGTCCTAGGGTTGGTTTTTTCTTCTTCCGAGTCCAACATACTAATTTCGCAATTTTTAGAGATGGGACTATCGTGTCAGGAGACTCTCTTGGAATGGTCAAGTTCTGGGATTCACGAACTTGCACTCAGCTGCAAAGCTTCCAAGGTCATGGGGCAGACGTCCTTTGCTTGACTATCGGGCCCGTAAGTTCATTCTGACGGAGACATTATAAACCTGATTAATAAACACGAAAATAGGAAGGTACAACCGTCTACACCTCAGGAGTCGATCAAAAAATATCACAATTCTCGCTTGTGAAAACATCGAACCCAGATAGAGCAACGTCCTCCTTCGGCCGATCATCAAGCCGCTGGGTACAAACCTGCTCCCGGCGAATGCACTCTCACGACGTCCGCGCACTAGTGACTTGGCCACCGTACACCACCCTCCCACCATCTCACAAGCGGCAATTCCCCATTGACATTTCCCCCGTTCTCGCATCTGGAGGGCTCGACATGTCCGTGGTCGTAACGCCAGCAGCACTCCCATCGAGCACAGTGGTCAAGGTGATCAATCCCCTATCCACGAGTGCCGAATCTACATTCGAAGACTCGTATCACCGGCGATTGGCCTATCCCTGTGGTCCATCGTCGATTTCGGCTGTACGGATTGCTCGCCACGCTCGGCTTATCTCGTGTATACGAGATACTGGGTTGAGCATATGGAGGATCCTGAAGAAGCAATCTTTGTCAGACGATGAGGATTTGGTGAATGGAACACAGGATATTCCTGATAGCGGAGGTTGGGAGAAAGTGCTTGATGTGGAGCTTAATGTGCACACGAATCTGGTTGCGAGTGCGATGTCGGATGATGGACAGTGGTTGGTCGTCTCGGATCTATACGAGACAAAACTATTCTCAATTGAGATCGATGTAAGTCTGCTTTTGAAGTAACCAGCTACAATACGTAACGCATTTCACAGACCGAGGGTAACCTCAAACCAAAACGGATACGAGAATTTTCTTCTGTCCTCCAAACCCATCTCCCAAATTCCCCATCTTCGACTGGCGGGGTAGCCTTCCACTTCACACCGGATTCCTCAAAGCTCGTGATGTCGACGGCAATGTCGTCGCATATCCTGGTCATTGACCTCGGCACCAATGGCGAAAAACTTCGTGTTCTCCGGAGATTTGACCACTACCTCCGAAACACAATCGTCCATGGTCAAGTTGTCAAACGCTGGAAAACCGATGGCGATGTCGAGATGGGAGAGCCTGACGCTGGTACTCGCGATGATGAGGATGAGGATGAACGTCTGATGTCGCCCGTTGTCGCTACTATCTTACACTTAGAAATCAGCGCTGATGGACAGTGGTTGGCTACGTCGGACGACCACTCTCGAACACATGTTTTTAACCTGGATTCCGTGCAGGTATGATTTCTCTTCCTCGGCATGATTCACATTGAATTAACACATATTTCAGCATCACTGCGTCTTGCCTTCTTTTCCACAATCCGCACAGGCGCTCTCCTTCGACCCCACCCACCCTAGTCTGCTAATATTGGCATTCCCCGACAGCACACTCCAAATTTACGACGTCGAATCGCGCCAATTCCCAGTATGGGCCAAAGAACTATGCAACAACCTCCCTAAACGGTTCACAAATGCTCACGACCCCATCTTAGGCATAAGATTCGACCCGGCCGTTGCAGAACCACCGTCAACGACTAGCATCCCAACTCCGCGTTATGCGCTGTTCTGGGGCTCGACGTGGATATGTAAGATCAAACTAGACAACCCTAACGTTGGGGGTGTATCGAGCAACAAACGGCGTCGAGAGAGCCTCAAAGTTTCAGCACCAATACCCACTCAAAGACTAGAGGAAGACCCACCGCAAGATTTCAAGATGGTCACACATTACCGACCCATTCTGTTTGTCGATTTCTTGGCGGCTGGAGAGTTGGTTGTAGTAGAACGGCCGCTGGTCGACGTGCTCGCTACCTTGCCGCCTGCGTATTTCCAACACAAGTATGGCACATCGTAACATTTATATTTGATGATGCTTCTATCCGCTGGAGATAGTCGTAATCTCGGAGGGGATGCGAAAAGTAAAAAGTGCTAAAACTACAGATGGTGTTGGCAATAATTATTAATCGACTATAGAATTATGTTTGGAGTCCATTGTGCGACGGATGACCGCGTTTCTATCTTGGTTCTGCTCCTCCCTGAGGCTATATGACTAAAAGAGCACAGGAAAAGAAAAATCGCGTCCTTCGAATTTATAATAGACAAATAGAGTGTCCAGAATACGCCGCACGTAGACTGGAATGGGACTCGGTATGGTAGAGACATGTAACGAAAGTTGATGAGCTGGGGATTGAAGATTCAAGAAATGGGGAATGGGGAAAGTTATACCGGCATAGCTGACCTGGGCGAGTGGCCACACTTTCCAGTTGGTGAGGAGCGCCGTTTTGTAGAGGTCATTGTATTTCTGGCGAATTTGTTGCGGAGCACGTCCTTCCATGATACCCATGGATCCAAGGAAAATCGAAAGCTATGTAATTTCATATGCACATGTGAGTGCCATCCAAAATCGACTACGGGGAGGATATACACCAATAGGTGCCCTTCAATCACAAATGAACATTAAAGTCATGGTGTTTGCAGAGAGAAGAAGTTCAAACTGCTTACATGATCATTTGGTCGCATGCGACTCTCTTGGACAAGGCTTTCACGCTTGCTCTACCAGAGCCGTTGATGGAGTGCAAAGGGTATTTATATTCGAGAAAATGGTTCCACCGTCCAATGAAGGGACCTATTCCATCCGAGCTTAACTGGATTCCAGATGACGAAGCTCAAGACTAACTGATGGTAAAGCGGAAGCAAAAGAAGCGAAAGGTTCGTGCAAAGTTGTAGCCAAGACCCGGAGGGGTTTCAAGTGCCTCTCTTCCAAACTGGACTATAGTCAGACGAATAGCACATGTTAAAAGAGGTGGCAAGTAATGACAATATTCTGAACCAGTTGCGCCACAAAATCACCAAAGGAATTGAGAATTCCTCCTGTAAGGGCGAGAGTTGTATGTGGATGAGTGTCAAAGGACCACGGGCTACTGAAATATTGGGCATGGTTCAAGGCAAGTTCAAGGAGAAAAGGTGGGGCTGAGGTGGACACGCTAACCCGTCGCGAGACTCGCCTATACTGAAAGGAGTTCATTCATCCGTGGTGACTATGGCATTGCAATTGCCATGGCAAATTGGAACGTAGACTCGGCAGCTCAGCGGAAAATCATGCACACCATGCACGTGACTCGATAACTAATCGTAACTTGAACTTGTTTTGAATTTGGTACATAATACAGGGGAAAAAAACCACGGGCAATGACATTGATATACGGGATAGAACCGCACTCCTCGAGTTTACATTGAACCAAATGATAGAAGCTGGAAACTCCACCAAAACTCTTTCTACCTAAAATTACCCACCTTCAAGTTGTCGGTATTGAAAACGTTGTCCGAGTCGTGGGTGTTTGGGGCTCCCTCCCAGGTGACAACGGAGGTGGACTTCGGGGAAAAAGTCAGGAGTCCCGAGCAATCGCAGAGAACGAGATGAGAATACTGACAATATGAACTCCCCCCTCGACGGTCTTCGATTGCTGGATGGACCCAAGAGGCAAGCTGATACCGTCGGACCGCTCGCGACCGCGTGCCAAGGTCTCGCGAATGGTGACGCGAGAGTTAAGCCTGTAGGGTTGAAAATGTCAAGTTTATGTAAGTGGACCCGTCAGTTGAAGAGACTTGCATAGAAATCACTGAGATGACATAATCTATAGTGATTTTTTTAGCAGATTGTAGAATTACAATAATTGAAAAGGACGTGCGTTGGCTCATCGGCAACAAGGCGATCATGCTGGAACATTATGGATACAAGTCAGGAGTCTCCAAGAATCAAGAGGACCGATTCGTGCTTACAACCACGCGTCGGTAGGAGTTGAGAGGTACTAGAAACCATCCACTCCTATCAGACAGGAAAGATGTAGCTGGTGGATAGCAGCCACACACCAGGATCAGATACAACACAGCAGCTACACTGAAACCCAACACAAGGAAAACGGGTGATGTCAGCGTTCAACATCAGATCCATGAAAAACACCATCAAGCACCTCGTAATTGCACCCCGATTAATGGCCTGTATGATCAGGGTATTTAACAGACTTTCTGTACTATTGAGTAAATCAGTGAGGGGAAGTTCTTCCAGGGCAGATAACACTTACGACTGAATTCCCGTCCGGCTCCTGTGCAACAGGTAGCACAGTGCGGCGGTGATACTGATGTCACAAGCAGCAGCAGCAAGAGCGAACGTCATCTTGAAAGGATGTATATCCGCACCGCTCAAGCGACTAAATCTTGGGTGTCTCGCTCTGAATAGGCGAGACCAAGGGATTAATAGGGCACATTTAGGAGTGCGATGCCAGAGAGACGTACACAAGGCCAGTATCCACTGCAAAAAGAATACGTGGGTGCGATGAGTGACAGCGTTCACTACTAGAAGACGACGTATACCCACCAAGCCCAGAAACTGATCCAAACGCCGAGAAGACAAAATCAACCGATTGATCTGAGGCAAGAAGGGATTGACATACCAATTCCCGACGTAGATAACACCATCTGGTGTCCAAAATCAGCGCTCATTTGAACCATTTATTTGAATTGGGAAAACCTTACAATTGGCACAGTGAACGCCAGTTTCAACTTTGTGGTTTGGCTCACTCCATACCGGTACCCATGTCAACGAAGGCCCTGTGAAATAGGAATGAATGGCTTGGGACTTACAGCTCCAGATCCTCTTCACAAAGAAACTAATTGTCATGGACGATCAATGCATATACGGAAGTACTGTAGAATGGTGACGCACCATTGAGCGATGAAGGCGATGATATACTGCGTTGGTGTTGTCAATATGGAAGATGAACATTCACCGAGAGGTACATACAATTACTGTGGATTGGACCTGTGAATAAAATCATCCTTAGCTGTTTGAACATTTCTATGGGAAGGAAAAGCCTACAACAGCACCCCTGAAGCGCAATGAGGTAAACATATGTTGGCTGGCGAACGCAGATAAGATGAAAGATGTACCAAGTCATGATATCCAACGCCGGGAAGTTCCCAAAGTTGGTGATGACCAGTCCATACATCATATCAAAGAGGGAGATGATGTGGATGGTCGCGAGAAGTCTGCGTGCAGAAGTTAGGTCTCGGATTGGTGGGTAAAGCAAATTTAAGAGCATGTATACCCGAGCACCGCGACCTAGCATATTGGTGTCAATAATATCGACGGGAATGTAGAAAGTACGCGTTTACCATCGTTTTGATCTTCCAGGGGTCCCCGAATGATTTGTAATAGTATTGCAAGACCAGCAACTGTCGAGGGCTGCTCAGTTTTGTATTCCAACAATATCTAGAAGACGCACCATCACGATGCCATAGAAACTGAAGATTTGCACATGCAAGAAATGAGCAAGTGTAAAACTGAGGTGAGATAACTCACATTGCATCAATAAATAAGGTGATGAACATAGCACCGACAACTGATGTGAAAGACATCACTTGTAAGGATGACTGGAGGGGAAACCTGCCAAGTTAACCTAATGAACCATTGACATGATTACTTTATTAGCACTCGGTAGCACTTGGTTCAAGGTTCAAGGTACGACAGCGTTGATCGGAACGGGATTTCGTTTAATATCATGATGTCCCAGTGTGCTCTACCAGAACCCCTGAAAGCCTGGTCTTCGCGATGATAGTCGATCGCTATTGTACCGAAAACCCGCTCAAGCGTAAGTGTGTGGCAGATTTTTTCTTCCTCCGTTTTCTGACCTCGGATTTGCGGGAAGGGGCACACTTTTTCAAAATGTTTGACGGGAAACTGGGTCCCAAAACGTCTGGATTTCTGATGGCTTTCGGGGGTCCTACTCTGGGTAAGTAACATACAGAAGAGTTCGTGTGGATTGTCCAATTTGATTCCGTCAAAGGAAGTTTTAGTCGGTTCCCTTGGAGATTCTGGGCAGGAGCTCCGGGTCGCCAACGCTCGTAGAGGCAGAACGGGGTACGGTTCTTATTCGCGGAGTGACAAGTGTGCAAGGATGCCGTTGAGATCGAATTTATTTGTGCCACATGGCCTTACGACATTTATTAATTATGTAACAATTACTAGGTTACATGGAGACTGGAGTTACACAAAATCTAGTTCTTGTTTGCGGTACCACTTCCGCTCGATATTAATATTCACCATTCATTCGGCTCAATGCTCCCAGTCACCTCTCCCAACCAATGCAGGAACATACTATTCTGTGGAGGTATGTGGATGTCGTATGCGTGCAGGTGATTCCAGTGTCCACTCGAAACTGGTCTTGATATTCACGCTAGGTAAACCGATTTGTGGGAAGTTACTGTGCATACCGTATGCCTGTAATCTTACCTTGCTTATCTCCATTAATGCATTCTGCCACCCCAATCGGAAACAAGATCGGAAAGGTGCCAACCTTTCAAAATGTTCACGATCATTCCAAACCTGTCAAGTAAGTTCCTTGGTTTCATTGTCCGATCATCTCCAATCGTTTGTCCTCGATGGATGGGTAAATTAGCGTGTACGAGACCCGCCAGCTTACGTGCGCTGCGGATTTTGAATGAGATTCAAAACTGACCATTGTTCCTGCTGTGAGGACCCCAGAAACTGCAACATAATGGCAGAACAATAGAGACAAATA
>Ga0210387_10000997_pt1 | contig 21005 bp, 21 predicted proteins | sample IncBWC7OmetaG_FD_160108 | JGI IMG/M metagenome (GOLD analysis project Ga0210387, IMG submission 160108) | Forest soil microbial communities from Barre Woods Harvard Forest LTER site, Petersham, Massachusetts, United States - Inc-BW-C-7-O ...
GCGCCTCCGCGTGGTCCCCTTCATCGTCACACTCGGCACGATGCTTCTGGTCCGCGGCGTCGCCAAGGGTCTCGCCCACGATCAGAAAATCGACGCGCCTCAATCGTGGCTCAACGAGCTCCTGGCCCGCCTGCCGACCTCGCGCGGCTGGCTGCTCTTCCCCCCCGGGGTCTGGCTGCTCTTCCTCCTCGCCTTCGCAGTCGGCGGCCTCCTCGTCTACACGCGCCTCGGCCGCCACATCTTCGCGGTCGGCTCCAACGAGCAGGCCGCCCGCCTCTGCGGCATCCCGGTCGCCCGGGTCAAGCTGGCGGTCTACGTCCTGGGCGGCCTCTTCGCCGGCGCCGCCGGCCTGATGCAGTTCTCCCGCCTCACCGTCGGCGATCCGACGGGCGCCAATGGCCTCGAGCTGAACGTCATCGCCGCGGTGGTCATCGGCGGCGGCAGTCTCTCGGGCGGCGAGGGCTCGGTCACCGGCGCGCTCATCGGCGCGCTCATCATGCAGACGCTTCAGTCAGGCTGCTCGCAGATGGGCTGGCCCAACTGGGTCCAGGAGATCGTCACCGGTGCCATCATCGTGGCGGCGGTCGCGCTGGATCGCTTCCGCCACAGGACGTAACAAGGAACCAATGCGCTATCAGAACAAGGTCGTCGTCGTCACCGGCGGCAGCAAAGGGATCGGCTTCGGCTGCGTGCGCACCTTCATCGAGGAGGGGGGCGCCGACGTGGTCTTCTGCGCGCGCAACGCCGAGGAGGGCGAGGCGGTCGCCGCGCACCTCAACGCGCGCGGCGCCGGCCGGGCGCACTTCATCCGCGCCGACGTCAGCAAGGTCGACGAGGTCCGCACGCTCATCGACGAGACGGTCGGCAAGCTCGGCCGCCTCGACTGCCTCATCAACAACGCCGGCTGGCACCCGGGCCACAAAACGATCGACGACTTCAGCGTGCAGGACTTCCGCACGCTCCTGGACCTGAACCTGGTAAGCATCTTCGCCGCCTGCAAGTTCGCGCTGCCCCATCTGCGGAAGACGAAGGGGAACATCATCAACATCTCCAGCCTGGTGGGCGCCATGGGCCAGCTCCACGCGACGACGTACGTGGCGACCAAGGGGGCGATCACCGCCTTCACCAAGGCGCTCGCCATCGACGAGGCCGAGCACGAGGTGAGGGTGAACTCCGTGTCGCCGGGCAACGTCTACACTCCGCTCTGGCAGGAGGCGATCGACACGTCCGAGGATCCGGCCGCCACGCGCGCGGCTGGCGAGGCGGCGCAGTTGTGAGGGCGGAGGGGAACGATCGAGGAGGCGGGCCGGTTGTGTTTGTACCTGGCGGCGGACGCGACGTTCACGACGGGCGTCGACCACGTGCTGTCGGGGGGGGCGGAGTTGGGGTACGGACGGAAGACGCGGCGGGGGTGACGTGCACCGATCACCGATCGGCCGTGAACAGCGATCTGTATTGGTTGTTGATAAAGGCCGCCGGCCCCGATCCCGAGAACAGCTTATCCAGGACGAAGGCATCGAACACGCCTGCCGTCACCCCAGGGCGCCCGGTCGGATCACAAATCTCGGCCGGCGTTTCATTCCCACGTCCGCCCATCCAGCTCTCACCTGGTCCGCCCCTCCATCGCCAGCCCAGCGCTTGAACGATGCTCGCAAGCCTCGGATATCACCCAGAAGATGCGCTCGACGATCTCCTCTGACAGGTTCTCGTGGAGCCGTTCGGACATGCCATTGGCGATCATGAGCCGCCCGTCTCGCCACTTCAGCGGAAGGTCGAGCGCCGATGGGACGGGGGTTGACCCATGTTTGAAAGGGGTGACCCGGCAGGCGCCCAAGAGCTGGTAGACTTGGGCCATGGCCGCCGAGCTTCTGACCAGAATCACCCACGATGTTGCGATCATGGGTGGTCGCCCGTGCATTCGAGGCATGCGCGTCACCGTCGGCACCATCCTGGGTCTGCTCGCGGCCGGCCAGTCCGCCGATGACGTGCTCGCGGCGTACCCCTACCTGGAAAAGGAAGACATCCAGGCGGCCTTGGCCTACGCCGCGTGGCGGTCGGAGGAAATCGAGGTCCCGCTCAAAGCTTCATGAAGCTGATCGTGGACATGAACCTTCCACCCCGATGGGTTGGTTTCTTGGCCGCGAACAACGTCGATGCCGTGCACTGGTCGACCGTGGGCGATCCCCGGGCCAGCGACGCCGTCATCATGAAGTGGGCGCTTGATCACGGTTGCTACGTCTTCACCCACGATCTCGATTTCACCGCGATCCTCGCCCTGGCGGGCGCGACCGGACCGAGTGTCATTCAGGTCCGCACGCAGAACGTGCTACCCGAAGCGATCGGGGCCGACGTCGTCCGTGTACTTTCAACCCACACCGACGCGATCCAAGCCGGGGCGATCGTCACCATCGACGAGGTGGGCGCCCGCGTCCGCGTGCTTCCGATTCGCCGAGGCGAGCCCGCGAATCAGCGTTGACTGCTATGCCAGGGGCACGCGGAGCTCTCGTAGCGCGCCGAGCGTGAGAATCGAAACCGCCCCCCACCGACGCCCACGACGGGCCTGTAGCTCGGCCTCTATTGTCTGAAACACCTCGTCGCCCGGAATCAGCTCGGAGGTCCCGGTCCTCCGCCTGGCGCAACCGGTTCTGATCTCAGTCTCCCAGGCAGGGCCGAGCTCGCCACTCGCGCATGCGCTCGTCGATCTGTTCCTGACTGAGCCATTGCTTGGTCATCGCCCCATCTCCTCTCGCCGATCTCCGGCCGGTTCGACAGCGTAGCGCAACTGCACCACCCCGTGCGCGAGCGCCTCACTCCCGACGAACCGCAACCGCACCTTCCCCGCCAGCCCCGCCGCCTCCGGCACCTCGAACACGCCCGTCACCCCGACCGCTCCGTCGATCGCCGGCGCGACCAACAAGCTGATCTCGTCGACCACCCCCGCCGCCATCAACGATCCGTTCACGTTGCCGCCGCCTTCGACGAGCAGCCGTTTGATGCCGAGCTCGTGTCCGAGGAGCTCGAAGAGCGGCCTCGCCGCCATTTCCTCGTCGGGCGCGACGACGTACGACACGCCGTCGCCCGCCAGCTCCGCGAGGTGGGCGTCCGGCACGCCGGGGCCGAGCAGCACGACGACGTGGTCGCCGCCGATGTCGGGCTTGGTGAAGTGCAGCTTGCCCGAGCGGTCGAAGGCGATCGCGTACGTCCCGGCGTCGCGCTTCGCGAAGTGGTGCGGTCGCGCGACCTTCTCGGGGTGCGACGGCGGGTGCGGCGTCCCCTTGCTCATCTCGGCCATGGTCACGCGCCCGACCAGCCAGGCGTCACCCGCCAGCGCGCCGTGCACGTCTTCGTACACCTTCCCCCAGTCCTTGACGTTGCCGTCCGGGCTCGCCGTCCAGCGGCTCGGGTGGATGCGACCGTCCAGCGAGACCATCATGTGGCAGACGACGTGCGGCTTCACGGCAGCTCTCGGCGGCGCGGGTCCTGGCTGTTCAGGCCGAACGCGGGTTCCAACTTCAGGGTCCAGCGCCCGCACGGAATCGCGCAAGCAAAGTAGGCGCCGAAACCCAGCATCATGAGGAACAGAACCAGGAGGAACCCATACCAGGTCGGATGAGGATGCGGTCCCGTTCGATCGAGCCACGCGGAGAACTGAAAGAAGATCCATATCGCGACGCCGATGCCGAGGAGTCCTCCAAGAAGCGACGCCCCCCGGGTGCTCGAGGCGACGGAGATCCGGCCCTTGCATGCCGAACATCGAAAAGCGTCCACGCCGTAGTTGAGGACGAGCCTCACCGTGGGAACACCGGTCAGTTCCCCGCAAAGTGGGCAACTATTTCGAGCGATTCCCGCGATGCTTTGGGTCATCTTGGACCGCCTCGGTCGTTCGCCTCTCGATCTTACTTGAACGGTTCGGGCGGGCCAAACGTTCAAGCTGCGTCGAACGCCATCTCCTGACGACCCTGGGGAACCCCACCGGCTTTGGGCTGTCTGTCACGAGGCTACCGCGAGACTGGCATGAGACGCCCGCCGATCGGACTCGCTCTCGTTTTCGCGCTCGGGGCTTGCCTCGATGCGCGGTCACCGCCGCGTTCGTTCAGCGGCGGCGGAAATGGGGGCGGCCCGCCGGCGGCCCCGCGACCCACAGGGATAGAGAGGGCGCCTTTCGAGCCAGACGGTGTCATCGAGGCGCCACTGCCCGAAGCGCACAGGATCGATGAGGACACCTCCGAGGGGAACGGCTCCGGGTGGGGCCGCGGGGCGGGCGGGCTGGGCCCGCCGGGCGTGACGCCTCCCGACGTGATCCCGGGCCCGATGACCGTTCACGGGTCGCTCGACAAGGAGATCATCCGCCGCGTCGTCAGGCGCCACATCGACGAGGTGAAGTACTGCTACGAGCAGGAGTTGGTCAGGAAGCGCAGGCTCAAGGGGCAGGCGATCTTCGAGTTCAAGATCTCGCCCGGCGGTGAGGTCGCCACCGCCCGGCTGCGGAGATCGACGTTGCGCTCGCCGCGCGCCGAAAGCTGTGTAGTCGCGGCGATCCGCAGGTGGTCGTTCCCCTGCCCACTCGCGCACGATGTCGTGACTGTTTCCGACCCGTTCTATTTCAATCCCGGCGACGCCGACTTTACCCCGACGCCCCCTGCCCAATCTGCGCGCGAGATCGACGATCTCTGGCGTCAACACGGCCTCGGCCCATGAAGCGACGTCTGGAAGAGGACGTCCAGACCTCGCGCTGGCGCGTCTCGACGGGACGGGGATATTCTAGGCGGCAACGTTGGGCGAAGGAGACACATGTTGACGATTCGAGCTCGCGCGGGCGTCGCGCTGTCGCTGGCCTTGGCGTCGCTGTGGGCCTCGAATGCCGTGGCGCAGGTGCGGATGCCGACGCACGTCGCCTGCGTCGGCGACAGCATCACCTACGGTTACATGGCCTCTTCGGCGAGCGCCGCCTATCCGTCGGTCTTGCAGAACCTGTTCGGGAGCTCGGTGAAGGTGATGAACTACGGGCACGACAGCGCGACGATGCTGTCCACGGGTGATCTGCCGTATCAAACCGTGTCCGAGTACACCACCGCCACCAGCTTCGTGTCGGGCGCAGGCGCGACGGCTGTCGTCGACGTCATCATCATGCTCGGAACCAACGATTCGAAGTCCTACAACTGGATGGTCGGCACCGGCACGCGGGCCCAGCAGTTCGTCACCGACTGCGGCGCCATGGTCGATCACTTCGCGTCGCTGCCGACCCACCCGCTCGTCTACCTGGCCTTCCCGCCGCGCGCCTTCGCCAACACCTACGGGATCAGCGGAACGATCCTCCACGATCAGATCCTGCCGCTCATCCAGCAGGTGGCGACGGCCAAGGGGGTGCCGATCATCGACGTCGACACGCCGACAGCGTCGCTTTCGAATCTCTTCCCGGACGGCGTCCACCCGAACGACACCGGATACGCGCTGGTCGCGAAGGTGATGCACGACGGTCTGCTGGCTCCGCTCGGGAGCGGCGGTCAGGGCGGTCAGGGAGGAGCCGGCGGACGAGCCGGCGCTTCCGGCCAAGGTGGGCAGAGTGGCCAAGGCGGCAAGAGCGGAGCGGCTGGATCGCCGGGGAGCAGCGGCGCTGCCGGAAGCGGCGGTCACGGCGGTGGCGGTGGCCAAGGTGGCGGTGTGGGCGGCAAGAACGGAGCGCCCGGCTCGGGCGGTGCGCCGGCGAGCGGCGGTCGTGGCGGCGGCGGCCAAGGTGGCCTGGCTGGATCGAACGCCGGGGCCGGAGCTTCGGGAATCGGCAGCGGCGGGAGCGGGGACGGCGGGAGCGCGGGTCCATCCACCGGTGGAGCGGGCGATGGGAGCGGTGGGGCACCCGTCGTCGACGCCGGGAGCAGTGGCGCCAGCGGGAGCGGCTGCTCGTGCACACTGGCCAGTGTCGACCAGTCCGGCAGCGTTGGGCTCCTGGCGGCGCTTGCGGCGCTTGCCTTCCTGATGCGTCGGCGCCGCGCGCGTTGAAGGCATCGAACACAGCCGGAACGGTTCCTGCGGGGATCTGTCTCCTGGCTCCGCTCCTGGTTCTCGCCCTCCCCGCCTGTCTTCGGCCAGGGCCGCCGCCGGCGAGGCCGATGGCAGAGACGGCGGAGCCGCCGCCGACCGAACCGCAGTCCAAGCGATGTTCGGTTTTCGGTTCGCCCCCGCCCGATTCGACGACCGCCCCATCCAGGTGGCCGTCCCCTATAAGTTCATCTTCCGTCGGGCGGTCACGCCGCACCGATGGTGAACGCCGTCCCTCAGTGGCCGAGCGTGGCTTCCCACGCTTTGCAGGCCTTGAGGTCGTCGACGGATTTCGCGGGGTCGAGGTCGGTCACCGCGCCGCCCGGGACCTCCTCGCGGGCCGACAGCACCATGCGCATCGTCGGGCCAATGCCTTGCGTGATGAGCTGCCGCTGGATGAAATAGCGGGCGCCCGCCTGCATGCGGAGCGCGTAGGTCGTCGCCGGGAACGACCCGGTGAGATAGACGCCCCCCGTCAGAGAGTAGTTGTTGTTGTCGCTCTGCCGATCGAGCTCGACGATGTGACAGCCGGGGAGCAGCTCGAAGCGGCCACCGAGACCGCCCACCTCGCGCGTGTCGATTTTCCCGATCGGACCGGTGAGGTCCGCGACCTGAGCGGGTGGCAGCCGCGTGGAATCGCTGTTGGGGTAGAGGGGAACCGCGGGCACCTCGGTGTGGAGACAGCCAAGCGCGAGCGTCGTTGGGATGAGCAGGGCGCGAAGCAACGAGCGCGTCGTCATCCGTTTAGGTTGCCCCGAACAAGTGGATGAGCGCAACTTGCTCGCCCGGGCCGTGGACGCCCTCGATCAGGATTCCTTCCACGTCGGCGGTCTTCGAGGGGCCAGTACAGAAGATCACGTTCGGATCGTCCCCCAGCGCCGCGATGGCGCTCCCCACGTCGGGCAGGATGCGCTCGGGGCTGACGACCGCGATGTGGATCCAGGGCGCCAGCGCGCCCAGACGGCGGGAGGTGGTGGCGTCGTCGAGGATTAGTGAGCCGGTCTCGGCCACGGCGCCGCGCGCGCGCGTGATGCCGAACTGGTAGTCGTCGATGCGCTCGCGCCCGAGCGTGCTCTCGAGGGTGAGCCCGTCGCCGAGCGCGGTCGTCAACCAACTGACCAGCGCGGGATCGCAGTAGCCGCGCGTCGCCCCTTGTTCCTTCAACCACGCTCCCAGCGCCGCCGGGTCGGTGAAGGCGCGGCCCCGGACCGCCTCCAAGCTCTGGCAAAAGCGGGCCACCGGATCGCCGGGCACCCGCGCGCCCAGCGACACCGCGACGTCGGCCGGATAGTCGGGCAGCGGCTTCTTGTCGGCCAGGCCCCCGAGCGCGGCCTTCAGGCGCTCGAAGATCAGCCGCCGCGTCTCGCTCAAGGTTGCTTCCGTTTCCGTTCCGCCATCCAGGCGCGGAACGCTCCGCCGCGCCATGGGGGCAGGACGTGGTTTGACTCCCAGACGCGCAGCGCGCGCGGCCGCAGCGGCCCCGGGATGAAGCCGAGCAGCCGCCCGGCCCGCAGCGCGCGCCGCCAGGCCGCCGGCCGCGACGCCAGGCGGGCGAAGGTCTTCATCGACGGCGACGCGCCGGCCGGTTTCACGCCGGCGCGCTTGCCGCGATCGCGCAGGCGCAGCAGCAGATCGGGGATCGGGATGTCGACGGGGCAGACCTCGTTGCAGGCGCCGCACAGGCTGGAGGCGCGCGGCAGGTCGGCGAACTCCGGGAAGCGCTCGCCCGCCAAGAGCGGCGTCAGCACCGCGCCCACCGGACCGGAGTAGACCCCGCGGTAGGCGTGCCCGCTCGCCTGCCGGTAGACGGGACAGACGTTGAGGCAGGCGCCGCAGCGGATGCAGCGCAGGATCTGGCGGGCGTCGCCGGCCAGGATCTCGCTGCGGCCAGCGTCGAGGAAGATGACGTGCATCTCCTCGGGGCCGTCGGGCTGCGCGGCGCCGCGCGGGCCGGCGATGAACTCGGTGTAGACGGAGAGTGCCTGTCCGGTGGCCGAGCGGCCGAGGAGGTTGAGGAAGAGGGCGAGGTCGCGATCGCGCGGGACCAACTTCTCGATCCCGACGACGGCGATGTGGCAGCGGGTGGCGGCCAGACAGAAGCGGGAGTTTCCCTCGTTGGTGACCAGCACCAGGCGGCCGCTCTCGGCGGAGACGAAGTTGGCGCCGGTAATGCCGGCGTCCGCCTCCAGATACTTGCGGCGCAGATGCTCCCGCGCGCGGCGGGTGATCACCTCGGGGGTGTCGTCGTAGGCGCCGAGGCCGTGCCCTTCGAAGGTGCGCGCCACCTCGCGCCGGTCCTTGTGCATGATCGGCTTGACGATGTGGCTCGGCTTGTCGGCGTCGAGCTGCACGATGAACTCGCCGAGATCGGTCTCCAGTGACTCGATGCCGTGGCGCTCGAGAAACGCGCCCAGCTCGATCTCCTCGGTGGCCATGCTCTTGGTCTTGACCATCCGCCTGGCGCCGCAGCTCTGCAGGATGCCGAGCACGGTGCGGCAAGCCTCCTCGGCGTCGGCCGCGAAGTGCACCTGGGCGCCGTTCGCCTCCCGGCGGGCTTCCGCCCGTTCGAGATAGAGGTCGAGGTGATCGAGCGTGTGCTGCTTGATCTCGCCGGCCAGGCGGCGCAACGAATCGGGATCGGCGTAATCGCGGAACAGCACCTCGGTGCGCTTTTCGTGCCCGGCCTTGCTGCCGAGTCGCACCGCGCTCCGGCGCGACTCGCTCTGGGCGGCGGCAAAGCGATCGATTGGTTCCTCGGGTCGGCTCACGCGCTGGCCTCGCTGGCCGCCCGGAGCGCGTCGCGCAGCACCTGCGCCAGGTGCAGCGTGCGCAACGGCCGCCCCGTCCGGTCGGCCAGTCCGGCGACGTGCATCAAACAACTCGAATCCCCCGAGACCAGCGCGTCGGCCGCCGTCGCCAGCACCTGCTCGATCTTGAGCGTCCCCATGCCGCGCGAGATGTGCGGAAACGCCACGGAGAAGGTCCCCCCGAAGCCGCAACACTGTTCGCCCTCACCGATCTCGACCACCTCCACCCCTTCGATCGAGCGCAGCAGCGTCAGCGCCCCCTCGGCGTAGGCCGTCCCGCGCGAGTGACACGAGCGATGGAACGCCAGGCGCATCCCGAGCCGCCCCGGCCAGCGCGCCACGCCCAGGCCGCGCACCAGGAAATCGCCCAGCTCCCAGGTCCGTTGCGCCAGCTCGGCGGCCCCGGCGCGATCGGTCTCCCCCTCCCCTTCGAAGAGCAAGAGAGCGCCGTGCGACACCATGCGCGCGCAAGAGCCCGAGGGGACCACCACCGGCGCCGCGTCGTTGAACACCCGCAAGCAATGGCGCGCCACGCTGCGGGCGGCCGGCCAGTCCCCGCTGTTGAAGGCCGGCTGGCTACAACAGGTCTGGTCCTCTGGAAAGCTCACCTCGCACCCGAGGTGCTCCAGCACCTCGACGGTCGCTCGGGCCACGTCGTCGAAGAACGCGTCGGCGAGGCAGGTCGCCATCAGCTGGACGCGCGGCGCCTTCATGTGCGGCACCTTAACGAACCTGGACCTCCGCATCCATTCTCATGGGGCTCCCTTCGTCAGCTTGGTATGAATTCTCTCGCAGACGGCCCCAGGGAAGAGGCGTCGGATCTCCTCGCGATCGTTGCGAATGACCCGCTCCGAGATGAAATCCGTGACCACGAACCGCTTCCGCTCGACCGCCGCCAGCCGAACCGCGCCCCGATCGTCCGCCGACTTGCCGCCGGCGACGCGCACCCAGACGTAGAACTTGGGGTAGGAGACGCCGATTTGGGTGGGGCCGTCTCGGAGCATCTCGAAGTCGATCGCCGGCGCTTTCTGCGTCCGCGCGGCCGCGAAGTAGCTGCCGAGATCGCGGGTCAGAATTCCATTGAAGTCGCCCGGCGCCGGCACGTTCGCCTCGATCTGAGAGCGCTGAACGGCCCGCAAGGGATCCCCGGGCGGCGTTTGAGCGTTCTCGAAGTCGAGGTTCTTCGCTCGCGGAGCCGCGCCGGCGGTGTCCGGTCCGGTCAACGGAACGCCGTCGTTGACCCCTTCGAACTGCACGTCGTCGATCCACAGCGTCCCACCGCCGGCGAGATGGGCGCCGAAGGCGAGATCCACGGACTCGGTCGGGACGTCGAGGACGATTTCGTACTTTTGCCAGTCCCGGGTCCCTACGATCGCCCGGTCTTTCATGGTGTCGACGGCCAGCGGCTTCCCGGCGTCCCGACTGGGGCCATCCACCCGCATCCACAATCCAGAATGTCCGACCACCTTCTCGGACCTGACCCAGGCGCTCATGCGCACGCGCCTGCCTCTGTATTCGTCGGCGCTCGACAGCTGCATGAGCGAACCGAACCCTGTCGGGCTCTCGCCGTTCGACTTCAAACGGGCGCTCGCGCGGCCACGGTGCCTGACCGCGCGATCGATCCCCACCAGGTAACCCGCGGGGTTGGAGCCGGCGCGCCACCATCCGGGCAGGTCGCTGATCGTCTCGATCCCCCCGACGCCTGGCCGCTCCAGCGTGGCCGCCCCTCCACGAAGAGAACCCAAGATGAGGGAACAGAAGACGGCCAGCGCGAATGCCTGCTTGGAAAACGTCATTCCGAACCTCCTCCTTCGTGGCGTCGACCCCGCCAGCCGCGTGGCCTCAGCGGAGGCTTTTCAAGCGACGGACCCGAAATCGGGTGTTCAGGCCGTCCAGGATGCCGATCAGGCCGTCGCCAAACATCTCGCCGAGGGCGCCGCGCAGCACTCCGTAGATGTTGCTGGTGCCGGAGTTGGCGCAGGAATAGCGATCGAAGTCCGGGCTGAGCCCCAGGCGTCCCTCGTCCAGGCTCAAGGGATAGAGGCGGCAGACGGACGGCTTGATCTCCGCCGGGTCGAAGCCGTGCTTGAGCGCGGCGGCGTGCAGCCCGCATCCCCGGTCACCCTCGTGGTTCAAAAAGATGCAGCCGGAGTTGTCGACGTCCAGGTCGGTCGTCCCGGTCCGAACCACGTCGACGAAGGGCTCTTCGGAGATGACCTCGGGATCGCGCTCGTCGAACCAGCTCTCGGGCTTCTTCCATTCCGGCTTCAGGACGGAGGAGATCTCCGAGGCCCGTCGCAAGATGGCGCTCTTCTCACTGCGCAGGACGTCCGCTCCGTGCTGGCAGCAGGCATCGGTGCGCGCCAGATCCTTCTCATCCCGGCAGAGGCACCCGTGCTGCATGCAGTCGGTGACAAATCGCAGGATGAAGATCTCTCGGTCGACCAGACGGACCTGCGGGTGGTCGACAGGCACCCCGTCGTCCTCGATCGTCGTGTCGGTCTTCGTGTTCGGCATCGTTGAGGTACCGCTAAGGTATCGCGACCTCTTCCGACACGCGAGTAACTTCCGTATCGATCGGTCTCTATCGGGGCGGCCGAGACGTGCTGGACCTCTCCAAAGCCAGCCTCGCGGGCCAGAGCCAGCATCTCTGTCGGCGTGAAGAAGCTGATGAAGGGGGTCCGGTTGGCGAGCGCCGGCCGGCGCTGGGCGAAGGTGTCGAGGCCCGCACCGAGGATGACGTACTGCCCGACACCCTGGGCCGCTCGTTCGGTCACGAGATCTTCGATGAAGCAGGCCAGGGCCACGATAGAGGCGCGGAAGGGGCGCGCGGAAGGGGCGCGTGAACGGGCTCATGTCCGGACGGCTGCGCCATCCCTTCTCCGGAGCCACCAGCTTGAGGGCACGTCGTCTTCGAACAGGTGCGGCGGGTCATCGACCTCCAGGTACAGCGCCCGCCACAAACCGCACCGCCGTGTTCTCTGGCCCCGCCACTTGATTGTCAGGCATGGCGTACCGGTACGAACTCGATCTGGAGCAGCCCCTTCGTCCTGCGCTTCGTCACCTGGAAATTGAAGATGCTAGAAGACTTGCCGTCGTGGGCCACGATGGAGGTCCGGACGCTACCCTCCTTCTTACCGAGCCCAAAACGGTGGAAACCGGCCGCCTTCGGCCGGCCTCAATGACACCCGTCGAAGATGACCTCGCCGGAAATCTTGTACCTTCCGGCATCGCAGCTCAGCTTCGCGTTCCCCTCGACATTCCGCACGCCATTCACGACTGCGATGCCGTTTTGAAAGGTCATCGTTCCGCACGACCCCATGTTTTCCCCCACTGGAGCGCCCGGCGGGAAATAGACCGCCTGGAACGTCCCATCGAGCGCCTGCGCGAGACGGAGGCGACGTTGGTCGTTGTCCGCCAGCTCGACCCCCGCGAAGCCGCGTGCCTGACCCGAGCTGCAGGTGGTCGGCACAAACGGCGTGCCGTCGACGTACATGCTGCTGGTCAGGTGGGCACAGCCCATCGCGGCAAACAGAAGACATACGCACCTTCTCCTCACCTGACCTCCAGTCCGGTTGACTCTCAGTTCGAGCAGCCTGTGAGCCCGGAAGTTCCGTTCACCATGCAAGCAACGTCTTCTGGGGCCGCGCAAAGTCCCTGGTTGCACCAGGCAGCCAACGTATGGTGCGTGCCGTTCGGGCACGGGCAACAGACCGGGGTGCAGTCGAGGGGCTGCGTGCAGCTCGATCCGGTCGCGCCGTCCTTCCAGTTTATGTCGCCAGCGATCGACGCGCAGGTCGTGTCGACGTTTTCCGAAATGCTGGCCACCGAATCGGCCTCCGTTGCGGTCTGCGGTGAGCCTGTGCACATGGCCGGCGACGGCAGACTCCTGCCGCTTCCGCTCCCGCACCCCACTGTGAGAGCGGCCGCGAACGAGAGGCACAACCAGGGGGCGAAGAGGCGCGGCATCTGCGAGAACGCTACCATATCGAGCCGCGCCCGCGCTGAGTTGGGTGGCCGCGAACAGGGGGCCTCACCCATCGAGACGTGAGCTCAATCGCCGATAGAGTTCCACTGAAGCGTCGATTTCCGACTTTCGAATGGAGACGCTCTCGACGTTGATGCCGATTGGCAACTGCTTTTCGCGGGCGTAGTCCTGCACGTCGGCGAATACGCTTTCGCACAGGTCGACAGAGCGTTCCAGCGTGTCGGCAGAATGGCGGAGCTCGTTCTCCAGCCATCGCGGGAACGAAATGCCCAGCCACTTCATGAACTCGAGCGTGCGCACCGAGCCGCACGGCGAAAAGGTGAGCACGATGGGTGCGGCCGGGCGGCCGGACGCCTGCAATGACAGCGCGTAATCGGAGAGCAGTGACTTCGTGGAAGCCGCGTCGTACACCGATTGCGTAATGAAGAAGCGGCACCCGTGGTCCTGCTTGGCGAGCATCCGCAGATGCTCGTCTCCTTTCGCGCCGTGCCGCTCGGCGATGGCGATTGCACCGAGGACCAGGTTCGGACAATCGCGCGCCTGCTCATATGCCTCGGTCAGCGACAACCCCGGGCCGCGCGACCGGCCACGAGGTGCGCCGACAAAGACGCTCAGGCGCCGGCCGGCCGCTGCCCGCACCGTGTCGATCCAGCTCGAGAACGCTTCGGGCGAATGCGCTCCGACAGATCGGTACACGATCTTCGGAATCGCGAGCTCGGCCAGCGCGTCGTACGCGTAAACCTCAGGGTCGACGGTGGGGAGGAACGGGAAGGGACGTGCCTGACCGCCGCGCCCCGGCTCGTCCTGGATGTCATAGACGACCAAGCCTTCAGGCCCGAGGAGACGAAGCCGGGCCACCTGTTGAGCCGCGATCTCAGGCAGCTGTTCGGGGTCCGATGCCAACTTCGGCGGCGCGAGTCCGTAGAGACGAATTCCGGTCAGTCCACCGTCCAACTTTTCGAAAAGCGCATTGGCTCGAGCGATTGGCATCACTGGATCGCGGGTTCCGGATGTTACAGCTTCACGTCGACGGCCGCACCCGCGTAGCGGACGCTCTTGTCGGCCTTGGGCGCGAACGAGAATCCGACCGGCTTCGCTTTCGAGACGAGCACCACCTCGAAGGTCCGTTCCTGCGGCATGCCCGTGAACGCGCCCTCGCGGTTGCCGATGGTGAGCGTTCGGGTGGCGTCGTTCCAGCGGAGCGGGATGCGCGTGGACTGTCCCTTTTCGTAGCCGTAGGTCAACCCGTCGTCTTCGTACAGCGTGAAGGCACCGTCCGCGCCTGTGTAGACCCACAGCGTGATCGGATCGGCGGCTTTCTCGTCCGTGTACTGGAGCTCCGGGCCGGTCGGTACGATCGATCCGGCGCGCACGTGGACGGGCATCGAGTCGTACGGGGCCGCCACGTCGACGGACTGTCCGCCGGTCGCCGCCGCGCCGGTCCAGAGGTCGTACCAGCCCGACGCGCCCGGCAGATAGACGGCGCGGCTGCGCGCCTCGTAGGCCGTCACCGGGCTGACCAGGAATGAGGGGCCGAACATGTACTCGTCGCTGACGTCGCGCGCCTTGGCGTCGGCGCGGAAGTCCATCACCAGCGGGCGCATGATCGTTCCGCCGTCGTGCGTGACGCCGTCCGCGAGCGAATAAATGTAGGGGAGCAGGCGGTAGCGGAGGCGGTCGAACTTCAGCTCGGTTTTGTAGGCGGGGCTGGAATCTCCGCCCAGCTCCCACATCTCACGCTTGGGCGCTTCCCCGTGCACGCGCAGGAGCGGGACGAAGGTGCCGAATTGAAACCAGCGCGTGTTCAGCTCGCGCCACTCGTCGGTGTCCTCGGCCGTGGGGTGCGCTGTCGAGAAGCGGGCGGGGACCGAGAAGCCGCCGATGTCCATCGACCAGTAGGGAACGCCCGAGACCGACAGGCCGAGCCCCGCCGGGATCTGCGCGCGCAGCGCCGTCCAGGTCGAGGTGATGTCCCCCGACCAGACCGCCGCCCCGTAGTGCTGCTGCCCCGCGAACGCCGAGCGCGTGAGGATGAAGACGCGCTGATCGGGCGCCACCCCACGCTGCCCCTCGTACACCGTCTTGCTGTTCACCAGCGAGTACGCGTTGAGCATCCGCGGCCCGGAGCCGAGCGCCGTCGGGTTCATGTGGGTGCGTTGCCCCTCGAGCGTCGGCGTCGGCAAGAGGTCCGGCTCGGGCGCGTCGAGCCACCAGGCGTCGACGTGCTTGCTGAAGATCCCCGTGTTCATCTGCGACCAGAACAGCTTCCCCGCCTCTGGATTGAAGGCGTCGTAGAAGGTGTACGGATAGCCACCGTCGCCGACCCAATCGCGCAGCCCCTCGGCCAGGTTCAGGTGGTAGAGGAATCCGTTGCCGCGCATCGCTTCGAAGTTCTTGGTGCCCGGGTAGTACTTGCCCCAGACGGAGATCATCACGTGCGCGTGCTTGGCGTGGATGTCGCGCACCCACCTGTCCGGATCGGGGAAGCGCGCCGGATCGAACTCCTGCGAGCCCCAGGCGTTCTCCTTCCAGTAGAACCAGTCCTGCACGATGGTGTCGAAGGGGATGCCGCGCTTGCGGAAACCCTCGACGACCTCGAGGCTCTGCTTCGACGTCTCGTAGCGCTGCCGGCTCTGCCAGAGGCCCAGCGTCCAGCGGGGGACCATCGGCGCCGGCCCGGTGACGCGCCGGTAGCCGGCGACGACGTTGTCCAGCTCGGGGCCGTAGACGAAGTAATAGTCGATGCCGTCACCGACCTCGGACCAGAGCGACGTGGTGGGCGGCGCTGTCCCTGGTCCCGGCGGCTTCCAGAGGAGCTGCACCGTCTCCATGTTCTGATCCTTGCTCCACTCGAGCCGGAGCTTGGCCCGGTGCCCGGCCTCGAGCCGCACGCGCGCCACCTCCTTCCACGGCAGCCAGCCCTGGCGCCAGTGGTTGATGACCAGCTTGTCGTCGACCCACATTTTGATGCCGCTGTTCGAGAAGGTCTGGAACTGATAGTCGCCGGTGGCCGCCGGGTCGAGCTGGCCCGTCCAGCGCACGCTGGCGTCTCCTTCGGGGAGCCCTGCGTAGATGAGCGAGCTCGGCTTCTTCTCCTTGCTGGAGAGCTGGATGTCGATGACGCGATCGACGCGCTCCCCGACCAGATGCTTGAAGTCGGCGCCCTGGTAGTACTGCGCGGTGAAGCCGCCGGGCTGGCCGTGGGCGTCGGTGAGTCGCTCCGCCGGGATCGGCTCCCAGGGGCGCAGGTCGCCGAAACGCGTGAACGAGGTGTTGTCCCAGAGGAGGCCCCACCCGCGGCTCGAAACCAGGAAGGGAATGACGATGGTGCCGTTGTGCTGCCAGAGCTCGAGGTCGTACCCCTTGATGTCGAGGAGGCCGAGCTGGTTCTCGCCGAGCCCGTAGAGCGACTCGCCCTCCTGCGGCAGCCACTCCTGCCGGACGTGCTGCGTGGTCTCGCCCATGACGATCGCGGGCATGATCGTCCGCGCGCTCTCCTCGAGCACCGGCGCGCCGTTCGCGTCCAGGAAGGCGACCCGGCCGCTCGCCAGATCGACGCGCGCTTTGAGCTTCGCCGTGGAGAGCGTGGCCCCGCCGCCGCCCTCCTGCACCTCGAACGGCGCCCCGTCGCAGCGTTTCGGCTGCGCCGCCAGGCTCTTGCGGACGAAGAACGACCCGTTCTTCGCGTAGGCGACGCGCACCACGTCGGCGGCACAGACCTCCAGCTTCAAGAGCCCCTCGCCGAAGCGGACCACCACCCCGTCGGCCACGCGCTGAACGGCCGTCGCGGGGCCGGGCCCGGAAGCCGGCTGACCGGAGCCCTGCTGACCGGCGCACCCGACGACAGCGGCAAACAACACGATCAGGCGAACGATTCGACCCACGGGACCTCCTCGAAGGGCGGCGATAGTTCCACGAGCGCCCGCCCTTGGCTACAACTTCCAGGTATTCCCGGCGCGCGGCGCAGCAAGGTACACTCGCGCGCTCCCATGCTCCCACGGGCCTCCTCGTTGGCGTTGACGGCGGCGCTGGCGCCGTTGGCGCTGGCGCCGCTTTCATCCGGTTGCCTCCGCCCGGGCGGGTCGACCGTCGCCGTCGCCGCCCGATCTCGCCCCGCGCCGAGCAAGCCGCTCGTCGGGCTCCAGCGCGACTTCGTCGACCTGCGCTTCGGCATGTTCCTCCACTTCGGAATCCTCACCTACACCGGGTCGTGGTCGAAACCGAACCTCGACATCAAGCTGTTCAACCCGGTCGGTCTCGATCCCGGCCAGTGGGCCGACGCCGCGGTGGCCGCGCGCATGAAGTACGCCGTGCTCACCACGCACCACCACGACGGCTTCGCGCTCTGGCCCAGCAAGGCAAGCGACTTCAACGTCGGCCATATCCCCTGGCGCGGCGGCAACGGTGATGTCGTGCGCGAGTACGTCGACGCCTTCCGCAGCCGTGGCCTTCTGCCCGGGCTCTACTATTCGATCTGGGACACCACCGAGCGCGTGGCCGCCGGCGAGCTGACCCCCGCCAAGCTCAAGTACGTCAAGACGCAGCTCACCGAGCTTTTGACCAACTACGGCCCGATTCCGATCCTGGTCATCGACGGCTGGTCCTGGCAGATGGGCCACAACGCCGTCGCGTACCAGGAGATCCGCGACCTGGTGAAGTCACTCCAGCCCGACTGCCTGCTGACCGATCACACGCATCTTGCTGACCCCTGGGACGTCGACATCGTGAACTTCGAGGAGCCGCGCGGCGGCTGGTCGCCCGCCGGCAACGGCTACCCGGCCCAGCAAGAACAGAAGGTCAACGCCAGCGGCGGCAACGACTGGTTCTGGGCGCCCGACGTCGGCGGCCTGATGACCGTCGAGGAGATCGTCCACAAACACCTGGGGGACCTGGAACCGAAGTGGACCAACTTCCTTTTCAACTGCCCGCCCAACCGCGACGGCAAGCTCGACCCGGCGATCGTCGAGCTGCTGCACGAGGTGGGCGCCGCCTGGACCCCCAACGCCGCGCGCCCACCCCTGCCCGCGCAGCCGCCCCAGAACGATCTCCCCTACACGCCCGCGTCGGCCACCGCGACGAGCGGCGAAGCCGAGGCGGCGATCGACGGCAAGAACGACACCGACTTCATCAGCCTGTGGCAGCCCACCGGCGCGCTGCCACAGGCGATCACGCTGGATCTCGGGCGGGTGCAACCGGACGTCGGTTGGCTGGGCGTCGTGCCCCGCTACCACCACGAGAAGAGCAGCGACGACGGCAACGTCACGTCGTACCGGATCCTGACCGGCACCGACGGCCAGACGTTCACCGAAGCCGCCACGGGAACGTGGCCGGCGGACGGCAGGATGAAGGTGGCCACCTTCGGTCCGGCGCCGGCACGTTACGTCCGCTTCGAGATCCGCACCGCCCACGGCAGCCCGGCGATCACCGAAATCACCGTCGGCGCCCGTCCCTAGGAGACTCCACGATGCGCACAGCCCGGATCTGCTTCCTGACGTTGGCCACCCTGCTCGCCGGCGCCGGCGGTACGCGTGCCGCCGATCCTCTGAAGTCTGCGACCGCGCCGAAGTCCGCGACCGCCGCGAAATCTGCGATGCCGAGCATCGTTCAGAAAGACGGCCGCTACGCGCTGCTGGTCGACGGCGCGCCGTATCTGATCTTGGGGGCACAGGTGAACAACTCGAGCGCCTGGCCGGCCGTGCTGCCCGAGGTCTGGCCGGCCGTCAAGGCGATCCACGCCAACACCGTCGAGATGCCCGTCTACTGGGAGCAGCTCGAGCCCAAGCCGGGCGCGTTCGACTATTCGGTGGTCGACACGCTGGTCACCCAATCCCGCAAGAACGGGGTTCGCCTGGTGCTGCTCTGGTTCGCGACCTGGAAGAACAATGGACCGGCCTACGTGCCGCTCTGGCTCAAGCAGGACCCCCAGCGGTTCGCGCGGATGCTCACCGCCGACGGACGCCCGCTCGGATCGATCTCGCCGTTCTCTACCGAGATGCTGGAGGCCGACAAGCACGCTTTCGCCACGCTGATGCGCCACCTCAAGAAGACCGATCCGCAGCACACGGTGATCCTGGTGCAGGTCGAAAACGAATCGGGGACCTGGGGCGCCGTCCGCGACTACTCGCCCGCTGCGGTGAAGGCCTTCGACGCTCCAGTGCCGGCGCCGATCCTGGCGGCCATGGGGAAGACGCCGGTCGGCCCGAATGCGGGCAACGTCGGCAACGTCGGCAACGTCGGATGGAAAGAAGCGTTCGGTAAAAACGCCGACGAGTTCTTTCATGCCTGGGCGGTGGCCCGCTACGTCGGCGAGGTGGCGGCCGCCGGCAAGGCCGAGTATCCGCTGCCGCTCTACGCGAACGCCGCCCTCCGCGATCCGATCGCGCCGGGACCGACCGTCAACTGGGAGAGCGGCGGTCCGACCGACGACGTCCTGCCCATCTGGAAGGCGGCCGCGCCGGCGCTCGATCTCCTGGCGCCCGACATCTACATGGACGACCACGCCAAGGTCGACAAGGTGATGGAGCTCTACCGGCGACCCGACAACCCGCTCTTCATCCCCGAGATCTCGAACGCTCCGGCCTACGCGCGCTTCTTCTTCCTCGCGCTCGGCCATCAGGCGCTGGGGTTCTCACCGTTTGGGATCGACTTCACGAGGTACGCGAACTTTCCGCTCGGCGCGAAGAAGATGAACGAGGAGGCGCTGGCGCCGTTCGCGCTCAACTACCAGCTGGTCGGCCCGATGATGCGCGAGCTCGCCCGACTCGGCTTCGAGGGGAAGGTTCACGGCGTCGCCGAGAAGAAGGGGACGCCTGCGCAGAGCCTGGAGCTCGGCGCCTGGAAGGTCAACGTCTCCTACGGCCTCCCGCAGTTCGGGTTCGGGAACAACCCACCCGGGAACCCTGAACCCGTTGGCGGCGCCTTCGTCGCCCAGCTCGCCGACGATCAGTTCCTGGTGGCCGGCTTTCACTGCCGCCTCGACTTCCAGACCACCGCCGCCGCTCCCAAGAAGCAGCGCGACTACGTGCGCGTCGAGGAAGGGACGTACGAGAACGGCAAGTTCAAGTTCCGGCGCCTCTGGAACGGCGACCAGACCGACTGGGGCCTCAACTTCACCTCCGACCCCGTGGTCCTCCGGGTGACGCTGGGGACGTACTCGCAGACAACTCGAACGCAATCCGCGGTTCTCCGGTCTGGACCTAATCCGTGAACGTCACGAGTCGAGGCCGCCGGCCTCACGGGCGTCGCTGATGAGGAGCGGCAGCGCCTCCGTGCCACGCAGAACTAGTCGCTTCCGTCGGTCCGGAAGGGCGAGGCGGGGAGGCCGGCTTTGTTGAAGAGATTGCCTTCCGGCACGTTGGCCCAGCCGTAACGGACGGCCAGCGGGGTCGACACCGCCTCGCTGGTCACCACCACGGTCTTGCCGCGAATCTCGGCGCGGGCCGGATGAAAGGTGCCGTCCGTACCAGCCAGAACGAAGCCCTTCAGATGACCGCCTTTGGCGATCAGGCCGCTGCCTGCATGCGTGAAGGTGAGAGTGGCCTTGGCGCCCTTCACCTTGATTGCCTCGAAGACGGGCCCCGAGTATTCGATTCGCTCGCCGTAAGCCAGCGCGCGGGCGGCCAGCGCCAGACGCGCGCCGACCACCTGTTTGTGCGGGGGATGGATGTCGTTGGCGTCGCCGCAATCGGTCGTCACCACCATCGCCGTCTTGGGCGTGTGCCGCCAGGTCAGGAGCTGGGCTTCGCGGAGCTCGGGGGTCATCTCCCGGAAAGGCGCGATCTGGACGAAGAGAAACGGGAGGTCCGTCCCCCACGCCTGTCGCCAGTCGGCGATCGTGGCCGGAAACAGCGAGCGGTATTGCTGCTCGCGCCGGACGTTGGCCTCGCCCTGATACCAGATGACGCCGCGGATGGCGTAGGGGAGCAGCGGCGCGATCATCCCGTTGTAGAGGACGGTGGGTGTCATGACGTCCCCGGTAACGCCCACCGGCGGTGGCGGACCGTCCTCCAGCCTCATCCCGATCTTGTACCGCCACGGGCCCGACAGATCGATCACAGGCTGCGGTGGCTGCACGGGCTGCGCCGGGGCGGGGGCAAGCGAGGCCGCGCGCAGCGCTTCGGCGGGAGACTTGCCCCCGAACACCAGCTGCAACTTCTGATCGCCCCAGATTCCAC
>Ga0210387_10000998_pt1 | contig 21000 bp, 15 predicted proteins | sample IncBWC7OmetaG_FD_160108 | JGI IMG/M metagenome (GOLD analysis project Ga0210387, IMG submission 160108) | Forest soil microbial communities from Barre Woods Harvard Forest LTER site, Petersham, Massachusetts, United States - Inc-BW-C-7-O ...
TCGGCTGTTGGCGGGGCAAGCGGTATTTCGCAACTGGAAGAGAGAGACCTGCAGAGTTTGCTGCGCCTGCTCGCACAATTTGGCGAAGCGCAACACACGAAAGATCTGCACGCGAATCCGATGGTCTGGCAGGAACGACTGGCCGGGCTTCCGCCGAACGCTCAAGTGACGTTGCGGCAAGCTCTCGCGGGTGTGGCATCGCAGACTCCGTCAGCAAAGATGGACGAAGGGACGCTTCTGCGCCTGGCAGAAGATCTCGCGATTAAATTTGCGCTCGACCGGTTTCAACGTGGCGAAGTTCGCGTGAACGCCGTGCGGCAGATGCTCGACCGTATGGGCCACGAACTTGAAACGTTGCGCAAGCTGCTGAAAGCCCGCGAGGAAAAGCTGGCGAACGCAGGAATGAACGTCGAATCGCATGCTGACGTTCTTGACCAGCAGTTCTGGGCGGCGGTGCCGGAATCGGGCAAGAAGCAGGTGCTGATGTCGGGCGAGGCGTGGTGCATCCCGCCGCGAAACGTTCAGCAGTACGTGGAAGAATTGCTTGGCCGCGGAGAATCAGATACCGCCGGAGATATTTTGCTGCAGTATGCCTCGTGCGTTCGCAACAAGGACGCTGCGGCCCGCAAGAAGGCAGCAATCGGCTTGGGCCAGCTCGCTGAGCTCTACAGCAAAGCGGCAAGCCAGCGTTTGCAAGATGCGCTGGTGCAGATCGGCCAGCAGATGACGGAGGAGAAGGATACCGAGCTGCAAACATTATTGAGCGCTGCGTTCGTCCGGCTCAGCCAGGAATCAGCAGTGCGCCGTTACTATTGCGCGATGCAGCAAGCGCTTGATTCGATCGCTGAGCTCGAGAATTCCCGTCCGAGTTGGGTACAAAGTTTGCGGCCGCGCCTCGGAATTGAAAACCGTATCGCCGAGTTCATCGAAGAAGCGCTGACGGCTGAAGCGATGCCCGAGGGACTCGTGGGAGTGTTGATGCGCGTTCCACAAGCATCCGCAGAACACCTGGGTGTGCGACTCACTCGTACCGCGCGGCGCACCGAGCGGGAGGCGGTAATTGAACTCGCGAAAGAGGTCGGCTCGCCGTGCGTGCGCCACTTGAGAGAGGCTCTGAAAAGCGAGCCGTTTCCAAAAGCTGCGGCCGCGGTGGGCTTGCTCAGCCGATTGGATCCGCTCGCCGTGGAGGAAATTCTGCCGGTCCGGCTGAAAGAGGGGCCTCGAAGTTTTCACGACGCTGTGGTCCGGCAACTTTCCACCGCCGGAGCCCCCGGACGCGGCCAGCTGCTTTCGAATTGCATGGAACTGATCGATCCGATGATTCTGCCGCTGGCTCTCGACGAAATTGGGATGTGTGGTGACCCGGCGACAGCTTCGAAACTTTTGCGGCTCGCTGAAGGAGAAATCCTGCCCGAAGGGGCCGACTATCTGAAAGTGAAAGCGATCGAAGCGCTAGGGCGTATGCGTGCCCCGGCCGCCGCCGGTCACCTTCGCCACTTCGTCGAAGCGCGCAAGACGTTTGGCTGGGTTTACCCGGAAGAAATTCGCATGGCCGCAGCGCAGGCGCTCATGAAACTCGATCCGACATGGATGCAGGCTTTCCTCCCACAGTGCGGACTCGATGCGGAAGTGATGGCTCTCGCGCCCCTGGACGCAATCCCGGAACGCGATTTTGTCCGCCACCGCCGGTACCGGCGCGTACGCTTGCCACGCAACGTGCCAGCGGTGATTACATCGGCCAAAGGAAAATATTCGTCGGCGATTAGCGTGCTGAGTCTCGACGGTGGTTTATTGAGCGGGGATCTGCAGCTTCCTGTTGGAACAGAGGCAACACTCAAGATTCCAGCCGGCCTGCGATCGATCAGCATGCGCGCGGTAGTAAGGTTCGTGCGCTCCCATCAGGCCGGCTTCGAAATGGTCGGAATGAATCTCGAGGATCGCTCGAAGCTTCGCCGGTTGTTGGTTTCGCTCGGCGACAACCGTCCGGGGCGGTCGAATAACAAAGTGACTCCTGAATAACGCAGTTTATTTCTGCCGATTTATTTCTGAACTACACCGCAGGCGATTCGCGCGCCCGAGTTTCCAGCAGGGTCGGTCTTGTAATCGTCGACTTTTTCGTGGATCACGATTGCGGTTCCACCGTCGTGAAAGAGTGAGTTTGGCCCATCGGCAAGCGTTACCATCGGATCCTTCAGAGTTGCCCTCGCCGTTCCGTCCGCCTTCACTTCGATGTTCAGCAAATCGCCGGCATGCGGACCTTCGGGATTTTCGTTTCCGTGCTTCTTCATATCGGGGTTCAGGTGGCCGCCGGCGGTCTTGAAGTCCGGCCCTTCGCACTTTCCGACGGCATGAATGTGAATTCCGTGCATGCCGGGCGGAAGATCCGAAACTGTCACCTCAATTTTTATCCCTTTGTGGTCGGGCGTGATTTTGGCGATGCCGATCTTCTGCCCTTGTGCATTGAGGATATCTGCGTGGGCTGATTGTGGCGTGTCCTGGCCGAAAGCAGAAGCAGCACACAGCAGAGCAGGGATAAGAACCAAGTTGCGCAATGACATCGGGATTCACCTCCTAAGTGAAATCGCTAAAATATCCAGCGTTGGCGACAAATCTGAGAATACACCTGTCAGCCGCTGGAGTCTTGCGCGCGTTAATGCGCGGCGAGGCTTTGGGATTACTCACTTTCCTGCAACGCTTTTCTGATCGGAAATTTCGCGGAGCCATGGCTCCAGGATCTTTGCAGCAACTGTTCCGCCTCGAACCGACCAGTGGCCATCGCAAAGCGAATAGGAAAGAAAATCACCGCCCGACATCGCGTCCATTTCCGGCAACAGATCTTTTACCGGAACATCTTGCTGCTTTCCCCAACGTTCGATCAGTGGCCCCAAAGGATTCGTGCGAGTTTTGTGAACGCGCTGGAAATCGATGGCATGGGGAATCAAGAACACGGCCATCTTGGCGCCATGCTGATCGGCGGTAGCCTTGATATCGTCGAGTGCTTTTTCGAGGCGAGCGATGTCCACGTTGTTGTAATCGTGGTAGCCCGAATATGGGCTGAGCTTTCGCCAATAAAGACGCGAGTCGACGAACAATCCCACGTGGTACGAAGCAAGATACGCCCGCAGAATTGCTTCAGTGTGATCCCACAGACTTTCGCCTGCGTTCGGATTGAAATGCCCGTCGTAGAAAACCGAAAGATCGTCGGCATAATACGGCCGGTATTGCCCGTTCCATCCGTGCGCTTTCCAATAGGCAAAGTCCATATCGTGGAAATCGTTGTCTGGTACGACGCCGACCAGGACAAGGTTGTGATCGAACTTCGACGCCATCGTCTTGTACAGCAGTGCGTATTGAAGCGGACCGAAATTCCCGCCGGTGCCAAAATTGAGAAATTCCTGGCCGGTGTCTTTCTCGAGAATATTGGTCAGGCGCCGGTCTGCGGGCTGTCCGATACCCTCGATCATCGAATCGCCGAGAACGATCGTGCGAGGCGCAGAAGAATGGAGTGTGCGTTCCACGTCGCGCGCGCCGTAGCTATTCGTATCGTATGCGACGCTGTAGCAGCCGGATTTGTGGATGAAATGCCCGTTCGGGCGGTGCCAGACACCAAACGCGGGATTAATGTCAGCCCAGAAGCGATTGTAATCAACGTGGTAGCTCGGCTTGCTTCCGGGCCAGTTGGTCACATTGATGTAGATGAAAGAGCCAACTTCCGCCAGAACTGCGAAAATAGCGAAATTGACCGCCAGGAGCCGAAGCACCGACAAAGCTCGCTGGCGAAACGAACGCCGCTCAGAATCTCCGGTGGCGGGGGGGGGCGCGCTGCTCATTCAGGCTGGGGCCCCGGGGACAGCCACTCCATTAATCGCTTCAATCGATCAACCTTCACCATTTGCGCCTCGAAAGAGCCGGAATTTCCGTTCGAAATCGCTCCCGGGAATTGTACTTCATTTCCGCCCGCATGCTTCCCGAGCGCGGAGCCAGCGCCGGGCGGTTCAAAAGCTGGCGTACACTCCGATTCGAGCGTTCGTTGACTACCCCGGAGGTGGCTGGTAGGCTCGGATATTTGCGGTTCTAGAGGAGAACGCGCTGAGAGTGGCCGGCTCAATTCGGGGACCGAAATGGGGTGCGAATCGCCGTCTTCTGGCATTCGTTGGCGGGGTGTGGCTTGTGGCGACAGGTTGCGCAGTCAGCAAAAAGACTGTTGTCCAGCCATCGCAGGCACCCGCGGCGCTTCAGAACTCCAGCAAGCCGGAACTGATCGAGAAATTCAACCAACAGGCAAACGCGATCCGCTCGATAAATGCCTCCGTGAAGATGAAGCTGATCGGAGGCTCCAACTACTCGGGCGTTGTCGAGCAATACCACGAAATCAACGGATTCATGCTCGCCTCGAAGCCCGCAAACATTCGCGTGATCGGTCAGGCGCCGGTGGTCGGCAAAAACATTTTCGACATGGTAAGTAACGGCGAAGAATTTCGAGTGTTCATCCCGTCGAAGAAAGATTTCCTGGTCGGCCCAGCGAATTTGCAGCGGCCATCGAAGAAGCCAATCGAAAACCTGCGTCCGCAGCACTTGGTTGACGCGTTGCTCTGGACGCCGATCGACGCGAGCGCTCCCATTCTATTCGAACAGGAAAATGAGTCCCAATCACGATTTTACGTGTTGACGATACTTCGCGCTCCATCGAAAACGGACGATGGCGGCTCGGCATCTAAATCGGTTGGAGACGAGTGGGAGATCGCGCGAAAAATCTGGTTCAATCGCGCGGATTTGAATGTATCGCGAATCGAGTCCTACGCTGGAGAAGGTGTGCTGACTTCGGACGTCGCTTACAGCAACTGGGACGCCTTTGGTGATTCGCGCTACGCTCGTCAATTCAATGTGAGCCGGCCGGGCGACGACTACCAATTGCAGATTACGATCACGAAAGCTACCTTCAACGAGCCTATTTCCCCGGATCGCTTTATACTGCCGCAGCCGCCGGGGACCGAACTCGTCCGCGTGGGTGAAGAGCCTAAGGAGGCTCAGCCTTGATCGGCTACATGATTTCGCAGAACGTGCTTCACCGGCCGCTGCGGACGTTCATAACCGTGTTAGCGGTAGCCGTCGAAGTCACTCTCGTGATTATCGTCGTCGGGTTGACGAGCGGATTGCTGCTCGAGTCCGCGAAGCGTACCGAGGGAGTTGGCGCCGACATCATGGTCCAACCACCCTCCGCATCGATATTCATGGCGTTCGGCGGCGCGCCAATGCCGATCGCGATCGGCGACAAATTGGGTCAGCTCGAGTACGTGCAAGCGGTCGCACCCGTTTTGATTCAGTTCAACTCGGTGAACGGACTCGACATTGTGTACGGAATTCAGCCTGAAACGTTTCGCGCTGTCTCGGGCGGCTTTGTCTTCCATTCCGGTCACGACCTGCAGGATCCTAACGACATTCTCGTAGACGACGTGTATGCGCGATCGAAGAAAGTGAAGGTAGGACAGACATTGCACATCCTCGAACACGATTTCAATATCGCCGGAATCGTGGAGCACGGCAAAGGCGCGCGATTGTTCGTCCTGATGCCCACGTTGCAGGAGATGGCCGGCGCGCGGGATAAAGCGTCCGTGTTTTACATCAAGTGCGACCGGACGGACCACACGCCCGCCGTCGTCGATGAAATTCGCGACCTCCTGCCAAAATATGAAATCCGGCCGCTCAAGGATTTTATTTCCTTGATGACTTCGTCAAACCTTCCTGGACTTGCCGCTTTCATCAACGTAATGATTGGCGTCGCGGTCGCGATCGGTTTTCTTGTGATTTTTCTTTCGATGTACACGACGATCATCGAGCGCACTCGTGAAATTGGAGTGCTGAAATCGCTCGGCGCGTCGAAGGGGTACATCGTCCAGATCGTGTTGAGTGAAACGGCGCTGCTTTGTCTTGCCGGTGTCGTCGGAGGAGTGGGGCTCAGCTATCTGATGCGCACGATATTTATCCGCCTTTTCCCAACTCTCACAATATTAATCACGCCGGGTTGGATCGGAAAAGCCGGTCTGATTGCGATTCTTGGAGGGCTGCTGGGCGCAGCTTATCCAGCGTGGATTGCGAGCCGAAAAGATCCAGTGGAAGCCCTGGCATACGAATGATTTTCGCGCCGGCAATCCCTGAAAAGGGCGGACTAGGCAGGAATTCCAATCGCGTCTAAAATCGTTTCAACTGCGGAATCGCTGACACTCGCACGGGAGCAGGTGTTGGAGCCGATACTCAAAACCGAAAATTTATGGAAGGTGTACCGCCAGGGCAAGGTAGACGTGCCGGCGTTGCGCGGCGTTGATATCGAAATATACCCGGGCGAGTTCGTATCCATTATGGGCCCTTCCGGCTGCGGCAAGTCGACGATGCTCCACGTGATCGGCGGACTCGCGCAGGCAACCCGCGGCCGCGTGCTGCTTGATGGCAATGATCTGACCACGATGAGCGATGCTGCGCGGACACTACTTAGGCGTCACAAAGTCGGCTTTGTATTTCAGCGTTTCAATCTTCTCCCAACTCTGGACGCTTATCACAACATTATCCTCGCACAACATATTCATGCGAATGGATTCGATCCGCACCGCTTCGAAGTTGTCGCAGAATTGCTCGGCATCAGCAGTCGACTCAAACACAAGCCCTCGGAGCTATCGGGCGGTGAGCAGCAACGCGTTGCGATCGCGCGAGCGATCGTGGGTGAACCGAAAATCGTTCTCGCGGACGAGCCCACTGGAAATCTCGACACGAAGAGCTCAGACGCCGTTCTCAAGCTCTTGAGTTCTCTCAACAAGGATCTCGGCCAAACGATCGTCATGATCACGCATAACCCCGAGGCAGCCGCCTACGGCCATCGCGTCCTGCACATGCGCGATGGGCTTGTCGTGGATGGCTCGACCGTCCACTGAAATGCATAAAATCTGGCGCGGGTTCGTTAGCACGATTTTCTGGTCGTATGAACGCGGCAGTTGGCCTTACGATCTAGTCGTCATCGCAATCGTGATATTCGTGCTGCTATCTCCCCGCCGCTGGTTTCACGATCAATCGCAAGCCGTTTCGTTCGCGGGTTCGGATATTCAACTTGTCGAGGAAGATCCTGGTAACCAAACCCGTACTTACAGGCTCGACGCAAACGTGCTGCCGATTGAAAAACGCGCCAACCACCCCACTCCTGAACTCGAGCGTGAAACGCACGATATTCTCGGCCGGACCGTCGAAGATTTGAAAGGCCACACCTTTCAAGTGCAACGAATCGATCCCGTGCGGTCAGGCGATGGCCCCATCCTTTATTACGACGTTACGGTTCATCCGTAGCGTGCTGAAAATCGGCGGCGCGTTAATATACGGAACCTGCCTGAACTGCCGCGCATCCAATTCCGTATGATATGATGCCCCGACTTCTTCATGGGGCCATCCACGCAGGCGGGGGATTATTTGATTGCCAGGCGGTCTGTAGCGGTTTTCGTCATATTGACGGTAATTCTTGGTTTCTCATTCGTTCGTGCAAGTGCCAAAAACAATCAGGCCCATGGGCCGATTACACTCGACGGCGTTCTGGCGCAGCTCGATCAGTCAGCGAAAACCTTCCGCAGCCTTTCAGCGAATGTTGAGCGCACGAAGGTAACGGTTGTCGTAAACGATCACTCGACCGAGTCTGGCACGATTCTCGTGCGTGGCGAGAAAATGCTGCTCGAGTTCGCCACCCCCGATCCGCGCACGATCCTGCGCACCGGCGACAATCTTTATATCTACGAGCCTGGATTGAAACGAGTGGAAGAGGTTAATCTTGGCAAAAACCGCGGGCTTGTGGATCAGTTTCTTTCGCTCGGATTTGGAACCGAAGGAAAGGAACTACGCAATGTCTATAAGGTTTTGCTTGTCGGCGAACCAACGCTAGATGAAAAGAAAACCGCGGAACTTGAATTGATTCCCAAGTCGGACGACCTCCTGAAACAGTTCTCGAAAATCCAAATCTGGTACGACGAATCGCTCTGGCTTCCAATCCAGCAGCAACTATTTGAGAACGGATCTGGCGATTACATGATCGTCCGTTACTCGAAAATTGACCGCAACCCGAACATCCCCGAATCAAAATTCAAGCAGCACTGGCCTAAAGGTACGGAAAAGATTAAACGCTAGCATCGCGGGTCGCACGTCGATCGCCCGATCGCGACTGCCAATCTCGTGTTTGAAGTTGAGATTCTTCGCTGCGCTCAGAATGACAAGGCCGTCTTGGAGCGCTGTGATCTTGTCGTGGTCTATAGCGTCAAACTGTTTGCGCTTTCGTCTTCCTTAGTGCTGCTGCCGTTGCCTCGTGCTCTAGCAGAGCCCGCTTGCGCTCCACTCCCCACCGATAGCCCGCGAGCTTCCCATCTCCGCGGACCACGCGATGGCACGGAACCACGACTGAAACCGGATTCGTCGCGCACGCTCGGGCTACAGCACGTACGGCGGCGGGCTGGCCAATCGCACGCGCCACCTGAGTGTAGGTTCGCGTCGATCCGTACGGAATGCGCCGAAGCTCCTCCCACACGCGACGTTGAAACGCTGTCGCCTGAACATCTGTGGGCAGATCGAGGTTCGGTTCACGTCCTCGCAAATGATCCAGGATTTTCGTTACGGATCCCTCGAGGCCGTTGCGATCTCGACAAAGCTCCGCGCGCGGATATTCCTTGCGCAGTGCGGCTTCCATGCGCGCATCAGACTCACCAAGATAGAGCGCGCTGATGCCACGGTCTGTCGCCCCAACGAGGAGGCGTCCGAGAGGAGATTCCACGGTGGTGTAGTTGATGCGCATTCCTGAACCGCCGTCGCGATAGGTTGCTGGCGTCATGCCTAGATGTGTCGGCGCCCTCTCATATAGTCTGCTGCTTGAACCGAATCCTGCGTCGTAGAGTGCAGTCGTCACGTTGTCTCCTTTTTTCAATTGCGATTTCAGGCGGCGCATCCTCTTCGCGTCAGTGTACTGGCGCGGCGTGATGCCCATCACGCTTCGAAACGCCCGCTCCAATTGATGCGGCGTCATTCCCACAGGAGCGCTTAAAGCTGAAAGCGTCACCGGCGTTTCGTTCGCTTCTTGAACGCGAGACTCAATCGCGCGACAAACTTTCGCGACGGTCTGCGTCCGGGGATCGCGCAAATTCACAGTCCGAGGACGGCAGCGTCTGCATTCGCGAAAGCCCTGTTGCTCGGCGGCTTCCGGCAATGGGAAAAACACCACCTGCTCCGGCCGCGGCTTACGCGAAGGGCATGATGGCCGACAGTAAATTCCCGTTGAACGCACGCCGTAGACAAAAACACCGTCAGCTCCTCGGTCGCGTGACTGAACGGCACGAAATCTGGCCGCCTTTGGCTTGTATTGGTTTACACGCATTGTTTGATTTAGAGTTTGCGGCATCGACTTCGCTCGTTGCGCTATCACTTGCAGCCCAAACTTAGCGCAAGCCACACAGAGCTACTATCCGATTCTAGCGCTCAAAGCGGCGAGGCGACAGAAGTGCGACACGCTGAACCTCGGCACTGACCCGAAGTCACATTCTGGGCCTGGATGTTACACGATAGGACACTTCAGAACTGTACCGTGTTGACCCACCTTGGGGCCGCGAGCATATTTGTCCCACTGTTTGGGGTGCTGTAAGCTTTTTAATTCAGGGCAGGGCTTGGGGAGACGCTATGGGGGCTGCTCCAGATCGTGTGCAGTCGGCGTTTGTTTCGCCGCTGCGTGAATCTGACATCCGCACCGCAACCGTTGCCGCAACGCTTTCGAACAAACCTGGACCACAAAGATTCTCTCGCGTTCCCACTCACGCCATTGGTGTGGCCAGAGAGCGGCGAAGTAATCCGCGCGCTTATCTTTCGCTGCCGCTTCGCCTCACGCGCGTTGGCGAAAAGCTGGAGCCGATTCCGATCGTGCTCGTCACGCGGAATATCAGCTCGAGCGGCGTCTATTTCCTCGCGCCGTGCGAACTGAAACCGGGTACGGCGATCGAACTCGAAGTAGCGCTCGTCGAACGCCCGCTGGGCCAAGGTTCAGTGCAAATGTGCACGGCAGCTCATATCGTGCGAGCGGAAGATTCGGATATGCCGGGCTGGCACGGTTACGCGGCAAGCTTTGACGATTTTGCCATTCGGCGCGACGATGTTGTCCCAACCCGCTACCGAACGGCGTAATCGCTAATTTCTGATACGATTCCATAGTGAAACGCACGCGGTTTTCTGCCCGTGCAGTCCTTTTCGACTGGGACGGCACGCTCGTCAATTCCTACGGCGCGGATTCTCGCGCGTATCTCACCATGTTTGAATCTCTTGGAATCGAATGGAGCTTGGAAGATCTTGCACGCCACTATTCTCCGAATTGGTATCGCGTGTATCACGCTGCGCGCTTGCCGCAGGCGAAATGGAAGGAAGCGGACCGTGTCTGGACGCGCGCCTACAAGCGAGAGAATCCGCGGCTGATGCCCGGAGCACAACGAGTGATCCGCACTTTGCACAAAGATTTCGTTCTGGGAATTGTGACCAGTGGAAACCGGCCGCGAGTTCGCAAGCAGCTTCGCCAATTTAATCTAGCGAATTACTTTTCGACATGTATCTGCTGCGAAGACTCGCCGAAGCGAAAACCGCATCCCGCGCCGTTAAATCTCGCGCTGAAAGAAATCGGATTTGAGCCAGAGGAATGCCTCTACGTAGGCGACACTGCGGAAGACATTGAGATGTCGCGTCGAGCCGGCGTCCGCCCGATCGGCGTCCTCGGTCCATTTCCTACGGCCGATCGAGTCCGCGCAGCCAAACCTGACGCAATTCTGGACACAATCAAGGACCTTCCCCAGTGCCTCGAACCGCGTGAATAGTCCGAAAATAAGCCAAGCAAGACTGCCCTTACTCTCCGCCAAACTTCGCGCATTTCCCTAGGCCCGCGTTTGGCGCGAAGGGCCTCCTCTGCTACGCTCGTGCGCATGAAAATTCTCGTCGCCGACAAGATCAGCGAGCGTGGATTCGCTTTGTTGCGAGAAACGGGGTGGGAAGTCGTGAGCCCGGCAACAGGGTCGTTTGCCGCCGAAATCGCAAACGCTGATGGCCTCATCGTACGCAGTGCCACGAAAGTCACGCCTGAGCTGATCGAAGCCGCCCCGAAACTTCGCGTCGTCGGACGCGCGGGAGTTGGGGTTGACAACATCGACGTCGAAGCGGCCACGCACCACGGCATTCTGGTGATGAACACGCCCGGCGGAAATGCGGTCAGCGTTGCCGAACACACTTTCGCGCTAATGCTGGCGATGGCGCGTTCTGTACCGCAATCGAACGCGGCGATTCACGCAGGGCGCTGGGAGAAATCCGGCGCCTCCGGAACGGAACTGCGCGGCAAGACGCTTGGCCTCGTTGGATTGGGACGCGTGGGTACGGAAGTCGCGCGGCGCGCCCGCGCCCTCGAGATGACAATTCTTGCCCACGATCCTTACGTCACTCCGGCGGCTGCGCGCGAACTCGAGGTGGAACTCGTTACGCTTGACGAGCTACTCAAGCGATCCGATGTGATTTCGCTCCACACCTCGCTGAGCCCCGCGACGGAAAAAATGTTCAACGCTGCAGCGTTTGCTAAAATGAAGCGCGGCGCGCGTTTGATCAATTGCGCTCGGGGAGAATTGATCGACGAAGCGGCGCTCGCCGATGCGCTGAAATCGGGGCAACTCTCCGGAGCCGCAGTCGACACTTTTGCTCAGGAACCGCCGAAGAACTCGCCTCTCATTGGACTCGCAAATCTTATTGCGACGCCACACATCGCCGGATCGACCGCTGAAGCGCAAGAAGAAGTGGGTACTGCTGTGGCACAGCAGGTTCGCGACTACCTTGCCGACGGGGTGATTCGCAACGCAGTCAACATGCCTGCGCTCTCCGTGGAACAGTACCGACGACTGCGTCCCTACCTCGAATTGGGCGAACGCCTCGGAGCATTCATCGCACAGGCGGCTCCTTCGCCCAGTTTCAGCCGCATTCGAATCCGCTATGCCGGAGAACCTGCGGAGCTCGGGTCGCACGTGGTTCGAAGTGCGGTGTTAAGCGGAATATTGAATTGCGTGCTTTCGGAAAAGGTCAATCTTGTGAACGCCTCGGCTGCGGCTGCCGAGCGCGGATTAATTGTTGAAGAAACTACTCGCCGCCGCGAACGAGGATATCCCAACACTCTCGAAGTAGCTGTTGCCGACGGTGGCAGTGTCGGTGAACTTACCGTGGAAGGCACGGTAGTGTCCGACGGTTCACCGCGCATTCTTTCCCTCGACGGAATCGGCCTCGAAGCTCCGCTCGAAGGAACGCTACTGCTTACTCGCAACCGTGACGTGCCCGGCGTAATCGGAATGATCGGGACTGCTCTTGGAAATCTTGGCGTGAATATCGCGACGTTCGCTCTCGGCCGGCGATCGCCCGTTCATGGCGCAGAAGCGGTCGCGATGGTCCGACTCGACGGAGTAGTGGACGAGTCGGTGGCCCAGCACATCCGCGCGATTCCGTCGATCACTGAGGCGCGACTGATCCGGCTGCCGGATGCGCCGAAACCGCTGCGATAGAAGGTTACAGGGAAACGCAATTATTGAAGCGTGGCGAGATTGAGGCATTCGTAGCGCAGAAGCGGCCAACTTTCTGGTCGCTCGTAACGAGCTATGCTATTCTTCTGACTGCTCCCAGAGCGTGTTTCCCCTTCTGGTGGGCAATCGGTCGGGGCGTAGCGCAGCCTGGCTAGCGCGCCTGGTTCGGGACCAGGAGGTCGAAGGTTCAAATCCTTTCGCCCCGACCACTTTCGATCCTCTCCGTTGAGTGAAGTCCCGTTTGAGCTGTACGTGTGTTCGCTTGAATAGTCAGAGGTCGCTGCGCGAGCCGCTCAAACTGAGTTGGGTTACGTAAGGGCTTCCGCCATCGGTAACCAGACTTGGAAACGAGTCTCGCCGGGTTTGGATGTAACCTGAATACTGCCTCGGTGCTTTTTCACAATTCTTTGAACTGTGTCGAGACCGAGCCCAGTTCCCTCCCCGACTCCCTTCGTGGTGAAAAACGGTTCAAAGATGTGCGATTGCACGTCGGGCGGAATTCCCGGACCGTTGTCTATGATTTCAACTACGACGCAATCGTCCTCGCGATAGGTCCGAACTTTAAGTTCGCCTTCCCCACCCATGGCGTCGATTGCATTGTCGATGATGTTCGTCCAGACCTGATTCAACTCGCTACCGAATGAATTCACGAGAAGCGGAATTTTCTGGTAATCGCGCTTCACGACGACGCCGTGTTTCAGTTTGTGATTCAGGATTGTCAGCGTGGTTTCCAGGCTTTTCACGATGTCCACGTTTTGCAGCGGCGTCTGGTCCATGTACGTATATTCTTTAATCGCGCGTACCAGATCGGAGATGCGCGATGTGCCGCTTTCGATCTCGTTGAGCAGAGTTGCTACTTCGACCGATGCGGCGATCCTTACCAGCGCAGCGCGGGCGGTGTCTGCGTCGAGAGTAGCAAAAAGTGATTCGAGGGCTTCGGGCTGGACGTTTTTTCGCGCGAGGTCAGCCGCCATTTGCCACAAGTCGTTCTGACCGTGGCTGCGTAACAGAGAATCGATCTGTTCTTCGAGGTCGCTGACTGTTAATGCATCGGGCGGAGCTTCGTTGCTTTGCACGAATGCCGTTTCCAGCTTCTCAATTTCAGATTTTTGAGCGGCGGTTAAGTCGCGGCTTCCGAGTTCGTGGCTCGCGTCACGAATCTTCTTCAGGACTTCGCGCAGCTGGCTTGCAGCACGTTTCGCCGCCGAAGCGGGGTTGTTGAGTTCATGCGCCAGGCCCGCCGAAAGTTTTCCTAAGGATGCCAGACGGTCGCGCTGCTGCTCCCTGCGAGTCGTTTCGCGAATTCGATCGGACATCAAGCCGACAAGGCGCTGGGCCAACTCCGGCATTTTCTGAACAAGCTCGGGAAACTGCGACGCCGAAAAACGCAAGATGCGCGAGTCCGTAACCGCGCGGCCGCCCACCGAAAATTGCTTCATTCTTGAGAAAGGCAGGACTCCGGTCACGTCGCCCGCTTTGACTGGAATCACCACAGTTTCGCCGCCGAGCTCGCCGCGCACTTGAAGCTGCCCTTCGAGGAAAACAAACATAGCGTCGGCGGCATCGCCCTGGCGAAAAACCGTATCGCCTGCTTTGACATTAAGCTCCGTAGCCTGAGTCAGAAACCAGGCAATCTGATCGTCGGGCAAGTCAGCAAACACTGGTACGCGGAGGAGTTCGGATTTATCGGCCATTTAGACTTTGCTCAAATATTGATGGATGAATTGCACGGCGACTGAGCCTTCACCGACTCCAGAGGCTACCCTTTTCACAGAGCCATGCCGTACATCGCCGACGGCGAAAAGTCCGGGAACGTTCGTCTCAAGCAGAAATGGATCGCGGTTGAGCGTCCAGCCTTTGGGGCGCTGGCCCTCTCGTATCAGGTCGGGGCCCGTGAGAATGAATCCGCGCTCGTCTCGCTCGACGATTCCTGCAAGCCAGTCCGTTTGCGGCAGCGCTCCTATGAAAATGAACATCGCACTTGCGGGCACGCGATCAATCTTGTTGGTATCAGAACAGAGAAACGAGATTTCCTCGAGGTGCGTTTCGCCGTGGGCTTCGGCGACGCTGGCATTCGCCCAAAGCTGAATATTCGGCCTTTCTTTGATCTGGTCGATCAGATACTGCGACATGGTGCTCGATAGCGAACTGCCTCGCACGACGATGACGACTCGGTCAGCGTACTTTGCGAAATTCATCGCCGCTTGTCCGGCAGAATTCGCGCCGCCGATCACGTAGACGATTTCCCCTTTGCAGGACAACGCTTCCGTAGCACCGCCACCGTAATAAATGCCAGCTCCCTGTAACCGGTCGATTCCCGGGGCTTCCAGACGGCGCCACTGCACGCCGGTAGCGATCATCAGCGCATGGCAGGAAATTTCGCTTCCGTCCGCCAGTTTAATTATTCGGTAGGACCCCTCCGTGCGAATGCCGGTAGCTTCCTGGGGCGACAGAATCTCCACGCCAAATCTTTGCGCTTGCACGACGGCGCGGCGAGCAAGATCGCCACCACTAAGTCCCGTGGGAAAGCCCAGATAATTTTCGATGCGCGAACTCATTCCCGCCTGCCCGCCCGGAGCCTCGCGTTCGATCATCACGGTGTGCAGGCCTTCGGACGCGCCATAGACGGCAGCGGCGAGTCCCGCCGGTCCGCCGCCGACAATTGCCAAGTCATAGAAATTCGTTTGGGCCCGGGTTTTCAATCCAACGCGCTGCGCCACTTGGGAAGGCACGCTCTCGAGAAGTTTTGTGCCATCCGGAAAAAGAACTACGGGAAGGCGGGAAGCCTCGAGCCCCAAAACTTCGAGGAGACGCTTCGTATCGGGGTCATTGGCGGACAGTTCGACGTCGATCCATTGATACGGAACGCGATTGCGCGCAAGGAAATCGCGCAACTCGTACGACTGAGGGGACCAGCGCGTCCCCAGAACGCGGATTCCTTCAAATTTAGGCTTGTAAGAAGCTTGCCAATCGTCCAACAGGTCATCCAGCTGTGGGTAGAGGTGATCGCTCGGAGGATCCCACGGCTTCAAGAAAAAATAGTTGATGCTGGCTTGATTGATAGCGCTGATTGCGGCATTCGTATCGGCGTAGGCTGTGAGGAGCGCTCGCTTCGCATCGGGGTAGAGGTGCATTGCCTCCTGCAGGAATGCAACGCCATCCATGTGAGGCATGCGCTGGTCGGCGAGAAGCAGCGCCACGCTGTCGTTTCGGACTTTCAGCTGCTTTAGGAGCGTGAGAGCTGCTTCTGGAGAATCGCTGCCGATCACGCGAAATTCAGCGCCATATTTAGAGCGCAGGTCGCGTTCAATCGCCCGAAGAACATCGGGGTCGTCATCTACGCTGAGCAGAACGGGTTTGGCCATGATTGGTCCAGTCTTGGTGAGGAACTATTATTGAGCTTTTGAGCAAATTCGGCAAATGGGACGGCGAACGTGGATGTCGCACAAAGCGAAATCGGTGAATGGATTGTGCGAAACGCAGGAGAAGTTCGTGGATACGGCATATCGCCCAGTGTTCGCTTTGTGACAGATTACTACTCTCGAACTTTAACCAAGCAAGTGAACAAGTTTTCACATAACTGTCCCGAAACCTCATTCTGTCCGAAATACTCCACTATTGCGCCCACGTAACTCCTTTAGAATCAATAGGTGAGTTTGGCTCGTGATCTGCATTACTCTGATTAACATTGTTGTCACGTATTTCGCGGGTCTTCGGCCGCGAAAGGCGTCGGGGAGCAACCAGATGGTAAACAAGGTATTCATCATTTCGATACTAACGCTGAGTGTTGGCCTGCTGGCTATGCCGGCGATGGCCGATGGAGTCACAATTCAGAATCCGTCGTTTGAAATTGTCAATATGTCGGGGCTGACGGCGACCTGCGCGGGTCCGGGGACCTGCGCCTTTAACTCTGGTCCGATTCCTGGGTGGACGATCACGGGCGCGGGCGGTTCCTTTGAGCCGAGCTCTACCTTTTTGAACTTACCTTTGCCGGACGGCAATATTGTCGCCTATAGCAATGGCGGCACAATCTCGCAGACTTTGACGAGTTCGCTGCTCGCGGACACGACGTATACGTTGTCGGTCTTTATCGGGAACCGTCTGGATGGATTGAATAACACATACACCATCGCGCTCGACGCAGGTTCAACCCAGCTCTGCTTCTTCAGTGGATCCAGCGTCACGGTTGCTCCGAAGGGCGGATTCGCAGACGAGACCTGCACGTTCAATAGCGGTTCGGCTTTCCCGACGGGGCTTCTCTCGATCATTTTGTCGGCTGGCGGCCCCCAAGTGGATTTCGACAATGTAAGCTTAACGGCATCACCCGTTTCTGAAGCGAGTTCGGCGGCTTTGACTGGCTCGGGTTTGCTACTCATCTTGTTCGCGGCGGCGTATTTCAAACGAAAGCAGTTCAGTTTGGAGCTTGAGAATACCCGCTCGACGATCGCATAGCTGAAAGTTTCTCTTGCAGCCGGGCCCCCGGGTCCGGTTGCAAGTGGCAAACTGGAACAAGTAATCCGAAATATTCAAGAGACCCCTGCTCTGTTTTTCTTCGCGTGGGCCCTACAACTCCTGCATTTCAAGCTAGCCACGAGTCTCACGATATGTGCACCCCTTTCAAGGGTGTGGCCGCGAGGATTCGAAGTACCAGTCTACAGCGAGCACTCCACACCGCGTCCTTGCGGGAAACGCTATTGAACGGCAGGGCTCAATTCGCCAAATGCCCGTTGAAGGAACTCTGAGGAAGGTTCTTCGCGCGGTCAAGCAAATCAGTAAGGTTTCTCTGTGCAACCGCCGCTTTCGGGCCCAACTGAAGTTCTACATCATGGCGGGCGGTTTCAACGGTCCGTAAGTTGTCGTCGCCTTTACCAGCGAGCAACATTTCCGCGCGTAAGTAGCAAGCGTACGGCAATTCTGGCGAGACACCGTGGCGTCGCAGAAACTGGCCGTAGTTAAACCAGTCGAAAGCTTCGCTGCGAAAATCTGTGGAATTCGCGTCGAGCGCGAGGCCTTGCTGATAGGAACGCGCTGCACCGGGAATGTCTCCGATTTTTTCCTGATAGTCACCTTGATGAGCGAGGGCGAGGCTTTCTAACTGAGCATTTCCTTCACGGTTCGCAAGAGCGATTGCAGATTGATAGGCGGCCATGGCCGCTTCTTTGCGGTTGACGCGCGCTTCGTCATCCGCCAACTGAATCGACGCGGAAATAATTTGAACACGCGTGACCGCCGGATCCGAGCTATGCGACGGTGCGAGTTGCAGAAATGCGCTCCAGTGGCGCGCCGCTGCGGCCGGCTCAGCTTTGTGATCCAGCGCTTGGGCCAGATAGAGTTGCGCGTTGGGTTGGTCCGGCGCGATATCTACGGCTTTCTCCCACGAATCGATCGCCTCTTCGGGATGACCGAGCTTCGCTGCGAGCAGGCCATAATTGACGAGCGCATCAGGGTCGCGCGGAAAGATCCTCAGCATATTGCGGTACTGTTCGTAGGCGTCGGAGTAGCGTCCATCCTCGATCATCGCGCGGGCGCAAGCGTGCTGAAGTCCGGCATTCTGTGGACTGATCGCGACGGCTCGAGTGAGCGCGGCCACTGCGTCGTTCTTTTGTCCCGCTTTTGCGGCGGCGGACGCGATCCGCGCTTGCAGCATGGCGTCGTAGGGATTCATATCCGAGGCACGCAGCAGCGACGAAAGATTCCCCTCGTCCGACCCGAGAGCGAAATGAATTTGATCGATACCACCCCAAAGGAAGAGCAGAGCGATCAAGCCGACTTGAAACGCGGGCGACGTGAGGATGCGCGTAGTTCTCGTCGGTCTTGCGGCACCGCGCTCGGTTCCGGCCTTCTTCGCGGGAACGGTCGAGGGTCCTGATTGCTTGGGGGCGCCAGAATCGATCAAGAGTGACGCGACGCGCGAGTCGCGAAGCTTCCAGAGCGCGCCGTCGAGCAGAAAATGATGGATATTTACGAGCGCGGTGAAGATTAGAAAGCTCGTCGTGAAATCGTAATGAAAAATGTAGCTGACCAGCCACGGGCCCGGAACAAACAGCGCGATCCCGCCTGCAATCAATATGACGAAATAACCAGCCATTCGCCAAGCGGATAGCCCCGCTGCGCGCGCTTCCCGCCGCTGATAGTAGCTTGTGATCCATAAATACTGAGCCGAATGGAGAACTGCGAGAATCCCGCTGCTATAGCGCGTTTGAGGAATTTGATATGCGGCGTGCAGTTCGAGAAGCGTTGGCAGCACGAACCAAAGAAATTGCGTGAGCACGAGAGTGAGAGGCGCCGCCATAGCGCGGACGCTACTGCGACGAATCAGCGGCCGGAACGCAGTTACGATGAAAGCTGCGAAGGCGATAGCAAGAACGAGACGCGCCGGCAATGTAATTTTTGCTGGCAGTCCTAGCGAAAGAATCAGCGGGTCGCTCGATCCTCCCGTCATAAAACTTGCCATTAGGAGCACGTAGGACGCGACGAATGCCGCGTGCAGCCAGCGGCGCTCAACAGGATTGACATCCGCACCGGCCCTGCGGGCGAACATCATCATCAAACCGTAGTTTTGGCCAGTGTAATGCCACGGGCTCCAGCAAATGTAGAGTGTGAAAACCCACGGCACCAAACGGTATGACGCGTGGAGCAAAACCGCCGTGAAAACTATTAGCAGAGTGAGATGCAGCGTGAAGAACTTGTATTTTTCGAATTGCTCGCGTGTGTGATAGCCGCGGTAAATCGTGGCCATGAAATGCGGATAGTTAAAAATGATTGCGAGAAGATAAAACGCAATAGCCCAGCCGTGCGTGTGCGATGGCGTGAGCCACGCTGCAATGGCGAGTAGCGGAGCGGACCAAGCTCCGCAGCCGACAATGAGATCAAGCCAAGGCCGATAAATCCAAGGGCTTGACGACGTCGGCGTCGTAGTCGCATCGGCTTTTACGCTAGCCATCGTTCTGGATTGTCTGGTCAACTAAGAACCTCAACGCGCAAGTCTAGTTGAATTGTGCGCTGCGAATTGCTCGCGGCGAGGCCGGCTTGTTGAATGTATAACTTCGAGGCGAGGGAATTGCCGCGCATGCCCGGAGCCGACAAAGAGCGAGCGACGAAGAACGCATGCATCGAATCCGAAAGCTATAACGACGAAGGCGTTCTGAGTCGAGGGACTGGACGCGACGGCGCCTGCGCGGGTTCAAGCCGATTTTTGTTTGTGAGATTTTCCCCAAAGGAAAGCCAGGACACCGAAGCCGAGCAACGCGATCGTCGAGCCAACTATTTTTGTGATTGCCAGAAGTTTGTGCGGCTCGTCAGCGGTTGGCATCACGGAAAAGACAATCGTCACAAGCGTTGTAGCGAATCCGAGCGCTCCGATGGCAGTGGCAACTGTTCTGCCGCCCGGAATGCGGATCACCTCTGGTCCGACCGAGTCGCGCTGAAACCGAATGAGCGCTGCGAAAACAAACAGATATGGAATGAAATACGAAATAATTCCCATGCTTACAAGAATCTCGTACGCGCCGTAAACACTTGTTCCCGCCTGGCTCAGAAAAATAAACACGACACCGCAGACGGCTTGGACAATCAGAGCGACGTAGGGCGTTCCCCATTTTGGATGGATGCGCGCGAAGGCGGGCGGAAGATAACGATCAAGGCCCGCAACGAACGGCAGACGGGCTGAAACTGCGAGCCACGCGCCGAGCGCCCCAAGATTGCTGATTGTGATCAGCAGCGCTGCGACCGGCCCGATTCCGGCGAGGCCTACTCGTTCCGCAGATTTCGAAACGGCTTGCATGATTCCGCCAAGGCCGTTCACCTCACTGGCTGGGAGTGCAATTAGAACCGCGATTGTTCCGATGATGTAACCGATCGTGACGAATGCTCCGCCGGCGAGAAGACCGCGCGGCAGATTTTTTCGCGCATCGTGGACCTCGTCACCAAGGAATGACGCAGACTCCGAGCCTCCGAGAGCAAATACTATTGTTGCCATGAAAAGAATGTCGCGAAATTTCATGTGCGGGACGATGCTGGATGTGGTAAAGCTCGTCGCTGAGCCAAACCGGTGAAACGCGATTGCAGCGATGCCGATCAGGATAGCGATCGGTACCCATGTAGCGATCGCACCTAGATTGTGCAGCCACTTGCCGACCGAGAGGCCGATGACGTTGAGGATTGTGCCGAGCGCAAGGCCTGAAAGTGCGAATAGGAGATAGTAAGTTTTATTTTCTGAAAGTGATTGCCAACGAGCAGGGCCTATGAAAAGCGCATTGCTGGCCGCAAAATATAGTACCGCGGGATAGTAAGGCAGATTGCTCACCCAGTACGTCCAGCCAGTGATGAATCCAGGAAATTCTCCGAAGGCTCGCTTCGTCCAGATGTAGAGGCCGCCTTCTTGAGGGTAGCGCGAGGAAAGTTCCAT
>Ga0210387_10000999_pt1 | contig 20984 bp, 20 predicted proteins | sample IncBWC7OmetaG_FD_160108 | JGI IMG/M metagenome (GOLD analysis project Ga0210387, IMG submission 160108) | Forest soil microbial communities from Barre Woods Harvard Forest LTER site, Petersham, Massachusetts, United States - Inc-BW-C-7-O ...
AAAAATCCTCGTCGGCCCCGCCGCGTTCCTCCGCCTGCCGCAGCCGTTCGCGCAGCGCCTCGAGCAGCGGCATCGCGTTTGCGCGCCCTGAGCCTGCCGAATGGGCCTGGACCATCGCCGTGGCCAGCCGCATGTCCTTATGCATGTGCTTCACCGAAAATTGCGGTGAGAAATCGCCCGTGCGCAGCTTCGGCTCCTTGAGCTTGACCAAGGCCGAGTAGCCGACGTTTTTCTCCAACACGCGGAAAAACATATCGTCGCCGACGCCCGCACGCCGCGCGATGGTCAGCGCCTCGGCCAGCCATTCCATCTGCGCCAGGATATTCAGGTTCAGCGCCAGCTTGACCGAGGCCGCCTGCACGCCTGTGCCGACGTGAAAGCGATGGGCCGAGATCCGCGACAGCAGCGGCTCCACCTCCGCGACCAGCCCCGCATCGCCGCCAAGGAAAAACACCGTCTGCCGGCTCTCCGCCGCGGGTTTGCTGCCCGTAAACGGCGCCTCGAGGTAGCGCGCGCCGCGCGCCGTCACCTGCGTGGAAAATCTTTCGCTGCTGGCCGGGTCGATCGTGCTCGATTGCATCACAATCTTGCCCGGCCCGAGCCGCGGCAGGATTTTTTCCAGGATGCCCTCCACCGCCGGCGGGTCGGCCACGACGATCTGCACCACGTCCGCCGCCGCAACCACTTCCTCGGGCGAGTTTTTCCACGCCGGCATCTCCGGCTGCGGCGTGCGGTTCCAGCAGCCGGCCAGCAGCCCGTCGGCTGCGTAATTTCGTGCCCAAGCTCCGCCGATGATGCCCAGCCCGATGACGCCGATGGTTTTGTTCATGTCAAAAGCCTATGTGGAACTCAGGAAATCAGGAATGGCAAATCCTCGATCAAGTTATTCCACCTTCCCTGTTTTCCTGAGTTCCACATCGAAAGTTCCTCACGCGAGAATTTCCAGCAGCCGCGCAAACAACCGGTTCACTTTTTCCTGGTTCGCCTGCACAAGGTCGCGGAATTTCTCGAAATCGACATCCGTGCCGCCGATGCCATTCGCATAGTTGTCGACCATCGCGAGCAAATTGTAGCGCAGGCCGGCCTCGCGGCACAGATCGGCCTCGTGGGCCGCGGTCATGCCGACGACGTCGCCCCAACTCTTGACGATCTGGATTTCCGCCTTGGTCTCGAAGCGCGGCCCGCGCGTCTGCACATAGGTTTTTCCCGGCTGCACCGCAAATTCCGGCGCGAGCTTCGCCACCAGCAGCGGGATCAAATTGCCCTCGATGCCGGGCGCACCACCCTTCAATTCGTCGTCGAAAAACGTCTGCGGCCCGTCCTGCAAACAGACGTAATCGCTGCACGAAACGAGCGTGCCCGGCGGCAGACCGGGCTTGAGCGAGCCCACGGAGTTGAGCGCCACGACATCGGCAAAGCCAAGGTCGGCCAGGGCGCGGATGTTTGCACGGTGGTTGATGCGGTGCGGCGGCAGCGGTGCGGCCGGGCCATGGCGGTTGACGAGCACGAAATCACCGTGCGTCCGGCAAACCACCGCGCCATGGCGCGTTTCGACCGTGCGCGTCGCCCACGCCGCAAACAAGTCCGACCGGGCAATGCTCGTCCCGCTGATGAAGGCGACTTTCATGGGGAAGCCAATGGTTCTGGTTTCCCTGATCCGATCACCGCCCACCGAAAACTTTTTCCATCCGTTCCGCCAGCTCCACGTCCCTGGCCGTGACTTTGCCCCCGGCATCGTGCGTGTTAAGCCGCACGGTCACGCGGTTATAGACGTTGGTCCACTCCGGGTGATGGTTCATCGCCTCGGCCTCGAAGGCCGCGCGCACCATGAAGCCCATGGCCTCGCGAAAGGTTTTGAATTGAAAGGTCTTTGCAAGTGCATTGCGCCTGAAAGCCCAACCTGGAAGGTCTGCGAGCGCGGCTTGGATTTTCGCCGATGAGAGGGGTTTGGCCATGGTTTAACTTTTGTCCGCCCTTCACCCTTGTCAAACTCCGCACGAGCTTACTAAATCCGCGCGAACTTACCATGTCATCTTTTCCCAGTCGCGCCGAAGCCCGCGACGACAACGACGCCAAAGGCGGCCCAATTTCAGACAAAGTGGACACTCCGGCAAAAATTCCCACCCATATTGCCATCATCATGGACGGCAATGGCCGCTGGGCCCGCCAGCGCCGGCTGCCGCGCATCGAAGGCCACCGCCGCGGTGTCGAGACCGTCCGCGAAATCGTGGATGCCGCCCGCGAACTCGGCGTCCGCTACATCACACTCTACGCGTTTTCAGCCGAAAACTGGCACCGCCCCGCGGCGGAAGTCGGCGCGCTCATGCACTTGCTCGAGTTTTTTTTGAAGCGGGAAATCAAGAACCTGGTCAAAGACCGGGTGCGCCTGCGCACCATCGGGCGCACGCATGAGCTGCCGGGGCCGGTCCAGACACAGCTCCAGCGCGCGCTCGACGCCACCGCCCACTTCACCGACTACACGCTCGTCCTCGCGCTCAACTACGGCTCGCGCACAGAGATGGTCGACGCCGCCCGCGCCTACGCCGCCGCCGTCGCCGCCGGCCATGAAAAGCTGAATGACTCCTCCTGGACCACTTTCAGCCGTTACCTCTACACGGCGGACCTGCCCGACCCCGATCTCGTCATCCGGACCTCAGGCGAAATGCGCGTGAGTAATTTCCTGCTCCTGCAAAGCGCCTACGCCGAGTTTATCTTCACCCCCGTGCTCTGGCCCGACTTCACCAAAGCCCATCTTGTCGAGGCCATCGCCTCCTTTGCGCAGCGCGAGCGGCGCTTCGGGCTTACGAGCGAACAGGTCAAGACCCCGCCCGCGGCAAAATAGAAGCCGTCGCAAAATTCCAGTGCTGCAACGCATCCTTAGCACCATCCTTCTCTGGGTTGTGGCCATCGCCACCCTCCATTATTTGGGTCCGCCGGGCGGCGTCTGGTTAATCACCCTCCTCGCCTGCGCCACGCAGTATGAATTCTACCGGATGCTCAAACGCACCGGCCTCGATCCCTTCGACCGCCTCGGCCTCATGACTGGCGCCATCGTCGTGCTGGCGCCTTATTATCTGGAGCGCCTTTCCCTCTCCATCCAGACAACCGATGTGCTCGCGGGCGCGGTGGTGCTTTTTGCCTTGCGCATCCTCGGCGAACGCGAACCGCACAACCGCATGGAGACGCTCGCGGCCACGCTCTTCGGCGTGCTCTACGTGCCGTTCATGCTGCAGTTTCTCACCCGCACCATTGTCCTGTATGACGACAAGTACGTCGGCCTCGCCCTCGGCCTCTGGCTCGTGGCCGTGGCCAAGTTCTGCGACGTCGGCGCTCTCCTCACCGGCCTCGCCTTCGGCCGCCACAAGATGGCCCCCAACATCAGCCCGAAAAAAACGTGGGAGGGCGCCGCCGGCGGCGTCGCCGTCTCCGCCGGCATCGGTGCGCTGCTCGCCTCGCTCGGCCGTTCAGGGCGGTTCGGCGGCCCGTATTTTCCCGGCGACTTCACGCCGCTGCGCGCCGCGCTCATGGCCATGCCCATCGCCGCCGCCTCCATCACTTCCGACCTCGTCGAGTCCATCATCAAGCGCCGCGCCGAGGTCAAGGACACCGGCCAGCTCATCCCCGGCATCGGCGGGGCCTTCGACCTCACCGACAGCCTGATCCTCGCCGCGCCCATCGGTTATTTTCTTTTTTACTTTTGTCTCGCCCCCGACGGCCAGTAGCGTGCCCGTTCCCGTGACAAAAGCTTCCTCCAAAAAACGCGTCGTCCTGCTCGGCGCCACCGGCTCCATCGGCCAGAACGCCCTGCGGGTGATCGCCGCGCACCGCGACAAGCTCGAACTCGTCGCCATCGCGGCCTCACGCAATGCGGAGCCGCTCGCGCGCATCGCCCGCGATTTCGCCGTGCGCCACGTCGCGCTCTTCGATGACGCCGCGTACACCCGGGCCCGCGAAAAAAACTTGTTCCCCCCCGGCACGCAGCTCCGCGGCGGTGCCAGCAGCCTCGTGGAGCTAGCGCAGCTGCCCGAGGCGGACATCGTGCTCGTCGCCGTGGTCGGCACCGCCGGTCTGCAGCCCGCGCTCGCCGCGATCGCCGCAAAAAAAGACCTCGCCCTCGCCAGCAAGGAAATCCTCGTCCTCGCCGGCAAGTTCGTCATGGCCGCGGCCCGGGCCAGCGGCTCGCGCCTGCTGCCCGTGGACAGCGAGCATAACGCCGTTTTCCAGTGCCTGGCCGGGCACGACGCGGCCACCTGTGGCGAGCCTTGCCGAGCCGACGTGGCCCGCGTCACCCTCACTGCGAGCGGGGGCGCCTTCCGCGACCTGCCCGCGAGCGCGCTCGCGCACGTCACCGTCGCCGACGCGCTCAAGCATCCCAACTGGTCGATGGGGCCGAAAATCACCGTCGATTCCGCCACGCTCGCCAACAAAGGCCTCGAGCTCATCGAGGCGCAGTGGCTCTTCGGGCTGCGGCCCGCGCAACTCCAGGCCGTGATGCACCCGCAGAGCATCGTGCACTGCCTCGTCGAGTTTGCCGACGGTACCATGCTCGCCCAGCTCGCCCCGCCCTCGATGACCTTCCCGATCCAACATGCGCTGCTGTTTCCCGAGCGCGCTCCCGGGGTGGATGCGCCGGTCGATCTGCAAAAACTTTTCTCGCTCGAGTTCCGCCCCCTGGATGAAACGCGCTACCCCTGCCTGCGCCTCGCCCGAGAAACCATGGAGTCGGGCGGCGGAGCGTCCGCCATTTTCAATGCCGCCAACGAAGTGGCGGTCGCCGCTTTCCTCGCCGGCCGCGCGTCGTTCCTTGCCATTCCGCGAATTATTGAACAAACTTTGCAAAACGTCGCAAACTTTGAACCTGCCGACCTCGCCGCAGTCCTAGCCTTGGATGCCGACGCCCGCCGCATCGCCACCAGCTTGCTGCCAGCCTCGACCCGATCCCCATGTTAACCGACCTTCTGCACGCACTCGCCAGCAACACCTGGGCCTGGTTCCTCGTCGTGCTGTTTTTTGGCGGCTCGATTTTCGTGCACGAGCTCGGCCATTTTCTGGCGGCGCGCTGGCGCGGCGCCCGCGTCGAGCGCTTCTCCATCGGTTTCGGGCCGAAAATCTTCTCCTGGTACCGCAACGGTGTCGAATACCGGGTCTCGTGGATCCCCCTTGGCGGTTATGTGCTCCTGCCGCAGCTCGCCGACTTGGGCGCGCTCGAGGGCAAAAGCACCGCGGATGTGGCTAAGCTCCCGCCCATCAGTTACACGAGCAAAGTCATCATCTTCCTCGCCGGCGCGGTCTTCAATATTCTCTTCGCCTTTGCCCTCGCCTGTGTGGTCTGGCTTCACGGCCAGCCCACGAGCAGCGAAGAAGTCACCACGCGCATCGGTTACGTCTCTCAGACAGTCGACGATGGGACAAAAGCTCCCAGCCCCGCTTCGCTCGCCGGCCTGCGCATCGGCGACACCATCTTCGCCATCGATGGCCAGAAAGTCACCAGTTGGTCGGACCTCACCCAGACGCTCATCATGAGCAGTGGCCGCGGTTCCAACGGGCAGCCACAAAACGTTTTTACCATCCTGCGCGACGGCCAGACGCTCACCGTCACGCTGCACCCGCGCCTTTCAGGCGACGAACAAATCCGCCGGGTTGGCATTTCTCCCGCCTATGACCTCATCGTTCTCACTGCACCGGAAAACTCGCCCGGCCAACGCATCGGCCTGAAGCCGAAGGATCAGATTCTCAGTCTCGACACCACCCCCGTGCTGAATCTTTCCGCCTGGCAGGATTACCTTGCCACGCACGCCAGCCAGAACATTGCCATAAAAATTCTCCGCGATAAAGCCGAACTCACCCTGACCCTGCCTCCGCGCACCGAGGCCAAGAATCCGGCCGACCTCGGGTTGGACTTCACCACCAGCTCCCGCCTCACCCATCCAAATCCCGTCACCCAGGTGGCCGACAATATCATGATGACCTTCCGCACGCTGTGGAGCCTGCTCAACCCGCATTCCGACATTGGTCTTTCCAAGCTCAGCAGCGTGGTCGGAATCGTGCACATCTTCCACTCCGCCGCTGAAGCCGGGCTGCTCGCCGTGGCCATGTTCACGATCCTCATCAACGTGAATCTTGCCATCGTCAACCTGCTCCCCGTTCCCGTGCTCGATGGCGGCCAGATTGTTTTTGCCACCATCGCCAAACTCCGCGGCCGCGCACTACCGATCAACATCGTCGCCGCCACCCAGGGAGTCTTTCTTGTCCTGCTCCTGTCGATGATTCTTTACGTGAACATCTTTGACGTCCGCCGCTGGGTCAGGGACGCCAGGGAAGAAAAAGCCGCGGCGACCACCGCGGCGCAGACGGGCAAATAACCGCGACGTCTTGCCTTGGCCATTATCATGGTCATTGATCATTTTCCGCCATGAGCTACTGCGCATCACGTTTCCGCACCATCCGCCGGCCAAGCGTCGAGGTGAAGGTCGGCGCCGTTGGCGTCGGCGGTAATAATCCCCTGCGCCTGCAGTCGATGACCACGAGCGACACGCAGGACATCGAGGCGACAGTCAAGCAGTCCGTCGCGCTCGCCGAAGTCGGCTGTGAAATCGTCCGCATCACCGCGCCCAACCCCGCCGCCGCCCGGTGCCTGCGCGAAATCCGCCAGAAAATTTCCGCCGCCGGTTTCGCCCACGTGCCGCTCGTGGCCGACATCCATTTCCTGCCGCAGGCCGCGATGGAGGCGGTCGAGCACGTGGAAAAAGTCCGCGTCAACCCCGGCAACTACGCCGACAAGAAGAAGTTCAACGTCCGCGAATACTCCGACGCCGACTACGAGCGCGAGCTGCAACGCCTGCACGACGCGTTCTCGCCGCTGGTCAGGCGCGCGAAGGAACTCGGCCGCGCGCTGCGCATCGGCACCAACCACGGCTCGCTCTCCGACCGCGTCATGAATCGCTACGGCGATACCCCCCTTGGCATGGTCGAAAGCGCCCTCGAGTTCGTGCGCATCTGCGAAACGCACGGCTTCCACGACATCATCCTCTCGATGAAGGCGAGCAACCCGAAGGTCATGATCCAGGCCTACCGCCTGCTCGCCTCGCGCATGGACACCGCCCACCGGCCCTACCCGCTGCACCTCGGCGTGACCGAGGCCGGCGACGGCGAGGACGGCCGCATCAAAAGCGCCATCGGCATCGGCTCCCTCCTGCTCGACGGCCTCGGCGACACCATCCGCGTCTCGCTCACCGAGGACAGCGTTTATGAAATTCCCGTCGCCCGCGCCATCGCCGACAAAGCCATGAGCTTGTGGCGCGATGCGCCACAAGGAATGACGAATTCCGAATCCCGAAAGACGAATGATTCCGGCCAGTCCTCCATTCGCCATTCGTCATTCGTCACTGGTCATTCTGGCGCAGGCCAGCACGATTCCGTTGATCCCTTCCAATTCACCCGCCGCGAATCAGTCGCGCTGCAACTTGGCGAGGCCTGCGCCATCGGCCCCGAGCAGCCGCCCCGCGTCATCGTGCGCGCCTCCCTCGCCGAACTGGCCGATCCGTCATCCGCCGTCCACAGCCAGAAATTAAAGGACACGCCGATCGAGGGCGTGCTCGTGCCCATTGCCACCACGGCCGACCTCGCGTCGGTTGGCGCGAGCCTGGATCCGGCCACAACTTCGCCCGCCTTTGTCGTGCTCGAACTCGCAGCTGCGATTACGCCCGCCGATTTAAAAGCGAAAATCGAAACCTCAAAAATTCCCCTCGTCCTGCTCCGCCGCTTCACCGCTGGCGACAGCACAATTCTGCACGATTTCGCCGTCTTCGTCCGCGGCAGCGGCCATGTGCTCGCCTGCGACATCGTGCCCGGGGATTTTCCATCCTTGGCCGCCGCGCTGCGCCAGCTCGGCGACACGAATACGATCTTCACGCTTTCGTCGCGCACCGCCTCGGCTACGCATGCCGTCGGCGCCTACCGCCAGCTCGCCGAGGAATTGCGCCAGATCGGCTCGCGCGCGCCGATCTGGATTCGCAACACGCCGGCCACCGCCATGCAGGGCGACAACAGTTTTCTCTCGAAACTCCTTGAGGTCAGCTTTCTCACCGGCGGCCTGCTCTGCGACGGCCTCGGCGACCTCGTCAGCATCGAGACCGAGGCCGACGTCACACGCTCGGCCAAGCTCGCCTACAACGTCCTGCAAGGCGCCGGCGCGCGCAGTTCGAAGACTGAATTCGTCGCCTGCCCCTCATGCGGCCGCACACTCTTCGACCTGCAGACAACCACCCAGCGCATCCGCGAAAGAACCGGCCACCTCAAGGGCGTGAAAATCGCGATCATGGGCTGCATCGTCAACGGCCCCGGGGAGATGGCCGACGCCGATTTCGGCTACGTCGGCGGCGCCCCTGGAAAAATCAATCTCTACGTCGGCAAGCAGTGCGTGCAGTACAACCTCCCCCAAACCGGGGCCGACGATCGCCTCATCGCGCTCATCAAGGAGCACGGAAAATGGGCCGACCCCGCACCGGCGCTGGCGCCCCAGTAACCCCTGTGCCTCCTCTGAAAAACGTATTGCCTTCATCACTACATTTTTGCCTGAAAGTGACGAAGGATTCCATGCCACTGGACGCAACATAAAAAACGAAAAAGTTATGCTCAGTCCGTCTGTGAATAAGTTGAGAGAAAGTTGCTCTTGAAATGCGATTTTGCTTTCATGTTACTTCGCATCCGCGTCTGCTTTTCCGCGCCTCTCGGCTGTTCTTTCTCATGTCAGTTGTGTCCCGTCCATTAGCCCCACAGGGAGTTGTTACCTTAGTCATTGGTCACCAGTATATTATAAATCATTCAGTATTATGCCATCAATTTGCGTGACCAGAACCGGCTTTTTTTCTCCACTTCAGCGCATGGACGCCCGATCGACCGACGTGTCAGGAGCCCGCCGATAGCCCGATGTGAATAAAATCAACACTTAGCGCTTTCCCATGCCATCACTTTCGTTGTCTCCCAGCCTATGGGAAACGGTCAAATGCGACTTTAAAAGCCTGTTTCCGGAAGATGTCTTCCAGATGTGGTTTGAGCCCATCCTGTGCCTCGAAGCCACGGAGGATGCGATCACCCTCGGCGTGCCCAACGACTTCGCGGCAATCTGGATTCACGACAACTACCTCGACCTCATCACCCAGCGCCTTCGCCTCAACGCCGGCCGTTTGGTCAATGTCACGCTGAAGCGCACCGATGCCTCCCGGACGCCTAAAAGCGCCCCTCATCATCACGCGCCGCACAGTCCCGCGACCGATTCGACGCGCGCCAAGCCCGCGGCCCGCCGCGCCCTGCGCTACGACGACCGCAGCGGCGCCTTCAGCGGCACGCTCAACCCGCGCAACACGTTCGAAAACTTCGTCGTTGGCTCCAACAACCAGATGGCCCACGCGGCTTCCCTCGCCGTCGCCCAGTCCCCGGCCCAAGCCTACAATCCACTCTTCATCTATGGCGACACCGGCCTCGGCAAAACCCATCTCATGCATGCCATCGGGCATTGCATTTTGCGCAATAACCCCGACGCCAGGGTTGCCTACCTCTCCACTGAAAAATTTACCAATGAGTTCATCCAGGGCCTGCAGGAGAACAGCCTGACCAAGTTCCGCCAGCGCTACCGCCATGTGGATGTGCTGCTCCTCGACGATGTGCAGTTCCTCGCCGGCAAGGAACGCATCCAGGAGGAATTTTTCCACACTTTTAACGATCTCTTCGAGTCCAGCAAACAAATCGTCCTCTCCAGCGACCGCCGCGCCAGCGAAATCCAGAAACTCGAGTCGCGCCTCGTCTCCCGCTTCGAGTGGGGCCTGCCCGCCGACATCCAGCCGCCGGACTTCGAAACCCGCCTCGCCATTCTCCGCACCAAGGCCGCCAGCATCAAGTTCGACCTCTCCGCGCCCATCGCCAACTTCATCGCGCAGCACATCTCCAAGAACATCCGCCGCCTCGAAGGCGCCCTGATCAAAGTCGCCAGCTACTCCACCCTCACGAACAAGCCTCTCGATCTCGCGACCGTCGAAATGTTGCTCCAGGACGTCCTCATGGAGCAGGCGCAAAACCAGCTTACGCTCGAAACCATCCAGAAACGCGTGGCCGACCATTATCAGATCCGCCACAGCGACATGACCAGCAAGCGCCGTCCCAACAACATCGCCATCCCGCGCCAGATCGCGATGTACCTTGCCCGCACCCTGACCAAGCACTCGCTCCAGGAAATCGGCGACGCCTTCGGCGGCCGTGACCACGGCACCGTCATCCACGCCTGCAAAGCAGTGGACAACATGATGGAACAGGACTCCGCCACCCGCGGCAGCGTCGATTTCCTCAAAACACAACTTTCAAAGTAATTTTCCAAAGACACCACTACACTGACACACACACGGGCTTGGCCTTGGTTGCCAAGCCCGTTTTGTTTGCTCTAATCTCGGTTATCCATCCGCCATGACCCTCACACCCGAGCAAAAACAAACCGTCTCCAGCTGGGTCGCCGCCGGCGACAACCTCTCGACCGTCCAGAAAAAGCTCTCCGAGCAGTTCCAGCTTTCGCTCACCTACATGGACGTGCGCTTCCTCGTGGACGACCTCGGACTCGAGCTGAAGAACGCCGCGCCCAAGCTCGCCACTGACATTGGCAAGGCCCCGTCGGCCGATCCTGCGGGCGGCCCCGCTGCCGCGACCGAGGAACCCGCCGAGGAAGACCTCGCCGATGATGCGGAGGATTTCGCTGCCCCACCCGGCGGCGGTGCCGTCAAAATTACCGTGGACAACGTCACGCTTCTTCCCAACGCGCTGGCCAGCGGCACCGTCATCTTCAGCGACGGCGTCACCGGCAAATGGATCGTGGACAACATGGGTCGCCCCGGCATGACCGAAATCAGCCAGCCCGGCTACCGCCCCTCACCCGCCGACGCCCAAGCCTTCATGCAGGAACTCAGTCGTGCACTACAGAAAAAGGGCCTCTGAACCGGCACTCGGCCCGAGTTTAGCGCATTTTTCGTTCAGATAATCGGTTCAGTCGCAGCTGAACATCCCGTCGCTTTCCACCCCCTGCACCAAACCGACCCATGATCGGGCGAAAAACAATCCTTTTTGCCGCCACGCTTGGCCTTGGCCTGCTTGTCTCCACGCGAGCGGACGAACCAGCCCGGTCGCCCGTCAAGAAAGTGCTCTTCTTTTCGAAGTGCTCGGACTTCGAGCACGCCGTCGTCAAGCGAAAGAACGGCCAGCTCAGTCTGGTTGAAATCGTTCTCGCCGAGACCGGTGCCGGGCATGGCATCCAGTTTACCTTCTCCAAGGATGGCAGCCTCTTCACGCCGGAATATCTCGCGCAATTCGACGCATTCATGTTCTACACCAGCGGAGACCTGCTGGCCGCCGGCACGGACGGAAATCCTCCCATGACCGCCGCGGGCAAAGCCGCGCTCCTCGATGCCATCAGGCACGGCAAAGGCTTCATCGGCGTGCATTCGGCGACAGACACCTTCCTCACCGGCGAAACCGTGGCCACCAACACCCACCAGGCCCGCACCTGGCGCTACAAAAACTACGGCGACCAGGCCGATCCGTACGTGCGCATGCTTGGCGCGGCATTTATCGTCCACGGCGTTCAGCAGATTTCCAACGCCCGCGTTCCCGACCAGAAATTTCCCGGCTTCAACGGCAAAGGCGATGTCCTGCCATTATTTGAAGAGTGGTATTCGCTGATAGATTTTTCGCACGACCTCCATGTCCTGCTGGTGGTTGAAACGGATACGATGCGGGATCCGGATGCGGCCCCGGGCGCACCCATCACGGATTACTACAAACCTTACGTGCGCCCGCCCTATCCTTCGACCTGGGCCCACCTGTACGGCCAGGGTCGCGTATTCTATACTTCGCTGGGTCACAACGGCAGCATGTGGGGCAGCAAGGATTTCCAGGACATCCTTTATGGCGGCATTGCCTGGGCGGTTCGCCATGTCGATGCCGACATCACGCCGAATATCGACCAGGTCACCCCGCACGCCTGGGACTTGCCTCCGGTTTCGAAGCCTGTAGCCAGCGCGCCGAAGAAGAAAAAACCTCCGGAACCCAGCGTCCCGACCGCCACAACTCCGGCGGAATGACACGCCTCGGCAACCCGAGCCCGGGACAAACCTGGAGCCGGAGTGGGTGACCCGGAATCGGCCTCCCCGAGGCTCGGTTGACTCGCGCCGTTGTTCGGTTATTATGCCTTTGTCCGGCAGGCACGTCGCCCGCCGGCTGCCAACCTCTCTACCCCAGGAGATGACCATGCAAAAACTCCACGACCTCATGACATGGGCGGAGTCGCGCCGCGAACTCTGGCTCGATTGTGTCCGCATCTATCTTGGCCTCGGTCTCTTCGCCCGCGGCCTTTTGCTCATCTGCAACGTCCGGACGGATTTTTTCGTAAACCTGCTCTCGCATTCGGATGGACCCTGGCTCGTTTCCGCCGCGCTGCTGCACTACGTCGCCCTGGCTCACTTTGTCGGCGGTGCGATGCTCGCCCTTGGCTTGCTCACGCGCCTCGTCGCGCTCGCCCAGATTCCCATCCTTGCCGGCGCGGTCTTCATCGTGCACCGGCAGGACGGCCTCTTCGCGCTCGGCCAGTCACTCGAGTTCTCCGCCCTCGTGCTCTTCCTGCTCTGCGTGATTTGCGTCAGTGGCGCAGGCCGGCTCTCGCTCGACCATGTTATCTTCGGCGAGCACGGCCGCCACGGCGAACCCAAGCCCGTCATGCAGAATTTTTGAAATTTGAAAATCATTAGCGACAATTAGTGTAGATCAGTGGTTAACGATCGGAGTCCGGCCTCACCCGAGCATTTTTAAAAACTCCGCCTCGTCGATCACCGGCACGCCGAGCGCCTGGGCTTTCTCCAGCTTTGAGCCCGCCTCGGCGCCCGCGAGCACATAGCTGGTCTTTTTGCTGACGCTCCCGCTCACCTTGCCGCCGGCGGCTTCGATGCGTGACGCCGCCGCCTCGCGCGTCAGCGAAGGCAACGTGCCCGTGAGCACAAACGTTTTTCCCGCCAGCGCCGTGCCCACCGCCGCGCGCGGCGCGGGCGCGGCCGGCGACACGCCGAGCGCAAGCAGCTCGCTCACGAGCGCCCGGTTCCGCGGTTCGTTGAAATATTCGATGATGGCCTGCGCCACCGTCCCGCCAATGCCTTCGATCAGGCTCGATTTCTTTTCACCGATGAAATCCTCGAACTTCGCATGCGCCAGCGCATCGAGGCTGCCAAACCTCACCGCCAGGTCTTTCGCCGCCGCCGCGCCCACGTGCGTGATGCCAAGCCCGTGGATGAAGCGCCACAGCTCCGCGTGCTTGCTCGCCTTGATGCCGGCGAGGAGGTTGTCGGTCGATTTCTCGACATTTTTTCCGAGGGTCAGGAGGTCCTCGCGCCGCAGCCGGTAAATGTCCGCCACGCTCTTCACCCAGCCTTTCTCGACGAAGGCATCCACCATCGCTTCGCCCAGGCCCTCGATATCCACGCATGCCTTGGAGGCAAAATGCTGCACGCGCCGCCGCACCTGGACCGGGCAGTCGTAATTCGGGCAGCGCAGCGCGACCTCGTCTTCCAACTGCACCACTGGCGTGCCGCATGCGGGGCATTTTTTGGGAAAGACGAAGGGCACGCATTCCGGCATGCGGCGCGCCAGGTTCACCTCCACCACCGCCGGGATGACTTCGCCCGCTTTCTCCACGTAAACGTAGTCGCCCACACGGATGTCCTTGCGCGCGATCTCATCACGGTTGTGCAGCGTGGCACGCGCCACCGTCGAGCCGGCGAGTTGCACCGGTTCGAGCTCCGCCACCGGCGTGAGCACGCCCGTGCGGCCAACCTGGATGGTGATGGCCTGCAGCCGCGTCTCTGCGCGCTCGGCCGCAAACTTGTAGGCCATGGCCCAACGCGGCGCCTTGCTCGTGCTGCCCGCCTCGCGCTGGAGCGCAAGCGAGTCGAGTTTTATGACGGCACCGTCCGTCCCATAGGGAAACCCGGGCCGCAGTTGGTCGAGTTCCTGCACCGCGGCCCACATCTCATCGACACCGCGCACGGTCCAGATTTTTTCCACGGTCGGCAGTCCCCATGCCCGCACCTGCGCATGATATCCGCCCTGCGTCTCGCCGGCTGCCTCCGCCGGCTCGCAGAAACCAAGGCCGTAAAGCACGATCTCGAGTTTGCGCTGCGCCACCCCGTGGGGATCGAGCTGCTTGAGCGTGCCCGCGGCCAGGTTGCGCGGATTGGCATAGACCGGCTCGCCCGCCTCCTCGCGTTCGCGGTTGATGCGCTGGAACTCAGCGAGCGTCATGAAAATCTCCCCGCGGATCTCGATCACCTCCGGCATCGGCGCGCCCTTGGCATGCTTCAGTACATGCGGGAGCGAATGGATTGTGAGGACATTGGCCGTCACGTCATCGCCCTCGACGCCGTTGCCGCGCGTGACCGCGCGCACCAACTTGCCCTGCTCGAAAGTGAGACTCACGGCGAGACCGTCGATCTTCGGCTCGACCACGTAGGCCAGGTCCTCGCGGTCGAGCAGTTTCAGCAGGCGGGCATGGAATTCTCGCAGCTCGGCCTCGGAATACGTGTTGTCGAGGCTCTGCATCGGCTGCCGGTGCCGGGAGGTGGTGAAACCCTCGAGCCGGTCGTCGCCCACATCTTTCGTGGGCGACTTCTCGCTAGCAGTAAAAAGAACGTACTCCTCTTCTAGTTTCGCGAGATCTCCTTTCAGTTTGTCGTATTCACGATCAGACACCTCGGACTTCGATCCTTTGTAATAAAGTTCGTCCAAGCGGGCAATCTTCGCCCTAAGGTTTTCGATAGCTAACCTAAGATCCACCATTAGTTACCATTAGGCACGTATCACGGGAAACTTCAACAGTGGTGGGGAAAATGGTCGGGCTGGTGAGATTCGAACTCACGACCTCTTGCACCCCATGCAAGCGCGCTACCAGGCTACGCTACAGCCCGAACAGAAGAAGGGTCAGCTAGCGGCAACCGTCCGAACGAGGCAAGTGCGTTTTTCGTTGGGAGAAAGATTGGCAGGCAATGACACTGGAAGGCTTGCGTAGCCAGGGCCGCCCGGAGGGCTTCCGGCCATTGACTTTAGAGCCTAAGTATGCACGGTATATACGCATGATCACAGCCACGGCCAAAGTTTTCAAATCCGGCAATTCGCAGGCCTTGCGCCTGCCCAAGGCGTTCCGACTCAGTTCCAAAACCGTGCAATTGGTCAAGACCCGGGATGGGTTTTCCGTAAAAGACGAAGCAGCCCGGATGCAGCGGATCAAAGCCTTCGGCGCGCTGGCCGGAAGCTGCCCCAACTTTCCCGAAATTCCCGCCAACGCCGCCCCGAACATCAAACGTGATTGGGAATGATCTACCTGCCCGACACCAACGCCTTTTCCGCGTACCTCGCGGGCCGTTCGCCGCCCCTCACCCAGAGGATGCTGGCTGCATTCAAGGCGGGGGAACTGAGGCTTTCCGTGATGGTTTTCTCGGAGCTGGCTTTCGGCGCGGAGAAGGTTCGGGCCAAGCTCGGCGACACCAAGTTCGCGCGTCGGGTTGACTTGCTGCGCAAGCAAATCGACCTCGAGCCTTTGGGAAAAGACTTCCCAGATCATTACGCCAAGGTGAGAACTCACCTTGAATCGACGGGCTGGAAGATTGGAGACCGGGACACGATCATTGCCGCACACGCACTGGCCTTGGGCGCAGTGATGGTAACCCGGAACGTGCATGAATTTTCCCGCGTTCCCGGGCTGGTCGTGGAAAACTGGGAGCAAGGCTTTTCCGCCCATAAGCCATCCCTAACCGGCGGTTGAATCCTATCGATAGATCGATCCGCCCCCCCCGCGCTGTCAGGCCGGAAATTTCCGGTCAACGCCGACGGCGCCCTTTCCTTCCACGACCAGGTTTTGCCTTTGGCCCACGCTGGGTATTTTCCTGCACCGGGGCTTCCTTAACCAGCAGTTCGGAAAAACCCTGGTGAAAGACTTTATCCATCCACCCCCTGAGCATTTTCCCCGGAATGAACATGCATAGCGAAGCCACCATGGATAAGGTGAAAAAAGTAACATTTTGAAGCATGATGGCGATGCCAATGTGCAAGCTGGCCAGGAGGGCGATGGAGTACATCTTGGTTTTATTGAACCAAACCAAAACAGGGAAGGTGCCCTCCGCCAGCACAGTCATATAGGTCATAATTTTGCTTAGCATCCCGCCATAAAAAATGCCCGGCCAGGGCCAGCGGCTCCACATGTTGCTTACTATGGACAAATAAATGGCGTCGCCAGTCAACCAGGCGTGATCGTCAACGATTTTATTGGGAAGGCTGATGACATAGATCAAAGCAAAATTAATCTGCATGAGCCGTATCGGCCAGGCCACCGGCCACGCCGACGGATCGTTCGAAACCGGAATTTTTTTCTTTGCCTTAAGCCAGGCATCCAGGGAAAGGGCTCTCCCCAAGTCGGTAAAACATGAATAAAAAAGCAGCATGCGACAGGTAAAGTCCTCCCCGTTGACAATCATGCGATTGCTATGAATCATCGAAACCTCGAGGATATATAATACTATGGTACAGACGCGCGTTTTGTAACCCAGGGTGAACCCGAGGCTGGCGGCAACGGCAATCCACCAAAATAAATCCAACGGGATAACCCCTTTCGTGAAGTAGAAAATTGACCACGAATCGATATAAGGGCCACCCACTCCGTTGTCCGAGTAATAGGCATTCCAGTTGGGAGCCAGGCAGAAATAAGCCATCGTGATCAACACCCCCAAACTGATGCGAAACATCGCCAGGGGAAGTGGATCAAACGGAGAAAAAAAGAATCGCTTCCAGTATTTCATTGGGAACAGGGGAATTCGTCCCAAGTCTGGGTGTAGCTCTCCAACTCCGTATGCCGGCCGTATTTGGCCGCGTCGGCCGGGGAGAGAAGGTTCTGATAATGCAGTTCGTAAATGATCGACTGAATATGGGGCTGGCCGGGCACTGAATATTTCCTGCAAAGATAAGACGCATACGCTTCGCGCAAAAAACGATTCCCGTAAAGGTTGAGGTGAAACTTGGCCTCTTTGTAATCGAAAAATGTTTTCTGCCAGAAGGTTCGCGGGCTCTGGCGAGGGAGGGGAAGAACCGTTGTTCCGGCGTCCGTTTTTGCCTTGATCAAAAAATACCAATTAAAGCGGGATTGCCGGCCAAACATCTGCCAGCGATTATCGAGGCCGCTCTTGTGCGCATACTCCGCCGTCAGCCAGCCAGTATAGCTGAAACGATAGGCCGCCAGGGGCGATAGTTTGCCCAACAAATCGTCGGTCGCCTGCATCACCGGCGCCGGACGATTCATAAATAGAACCGTCCCCAGGTTTAAGACAATAAATGCCGAGATAACGGCGGGGTATACTTTCGCCCAAAACATCGAATAACCGTTTGATCCAAAATCGCCATTTTTGTCGAGATCATTGCATTTTATGCAAAGGAGATTTGGCGGGAGGAAACGGCTGGCGATCCTGCGAAATCATCGGCTGGGGGCAGAGGCTTGTCATCACACGCCTCATCCCTAACGTTGCGCACACCCACGGCGGCCAACAGGGACGACGCCAGGGAGAACTCACCATGGCAAAAGCAAGAATGCAAAAGATCGCATGGCTGTCCGAGCAGGAAGCGCACGACTATCCTGCGGCTGAATCCTATCTCAGTCTCATCTTCAACGGGGAACAGGTGGCCAGAATGATCACCCAGCTCAGGCACGCCCCCATTGTGCAATTCAAAGCCAAGGACATTTTTCGGGCGTCCCAACTCTCATTGCTGGGCGTGAGCAATTCCCACATCGAGAAAGACTGGGCAAAAATCCGGAAAGGGCAAAAACTCTCCCCCTCATCCTGGTCAGGGATACGCCGAACGGCAAAGTGGTGATTGCCGACGGCTATCATAGACTGTGTGCCGTCTACGGCATCGATGAAGACGCCTTGATCCCATGCAAGATCATCTGAGCTGCTCGCTGACTCAAGGTCACAGTGCGCGGAAAATTGCAGCCGCGTTCTGGCCGCCAAAGCCAAGGTTGTTGCTGAGCGCGACACGGACGCGGGCGGCGCGTTTGACGTTGGGCACGTAGTCGAGATCGCAGTCGGGATCGGGCACATCAAGGTTGATGGTCGGTGCAATTTCGCCGGTCTGGATGGTTTTCGCACAGATAACTGACTCGATGCCGCCCGCCGCGCCGAGCAGATGGCCGGTCATCGACTTGGTGGAGCTGATGGCGACCTTGCGCGCATGGTCGCCGAAAACTTTCTTGATGGCTCGCGTCTCGAACTTGTCGTTATAGGGCGTGCTGGTGCCGTGGGCGTTGATGTAGTCGATGTCGTGCGGCTGCAGGCCGGCCGAGGCCAGCGCGCGGGTCATCGCCAGAGAGAGGCCCCTGCCCTCGGGATCTGGCTGGGTGATGTGAAAGGCGTCGCAGGTGGCTGCGTAGCCGGCGAGTTCGCAATAAATGCGGGCGCCGCGGGCCTGGGCGTGGGCCAGCGATTCGAGCACGAGAATGCCCGCGCCCTCGCCCATCACAAAACCGTCGCGGCCGAGGTCGAAGGGACGGCTGGCTTTCTGCGGCTCGTGATTACGCGTGCTCATCGCCTTCATCGCGCTGAACGACGCGTACGCAAACGAGGTGACCGTCGCCTCGCTGCCGCCGGCGATCATGACATCGGCATCGCCGCGCCGGATGGCATGGGCGGCCTCGCCAATGGCGTGCGTGCCGGTGGCACAGGCGGAAACCATGCCGAAATTCGGTCCGCGGGCGCCATATTCGATCGCGACCAAACCGGAGCAGATGTTGCCGATCAGCGCAGGGATGGTAAACGGCGAAACTTTTCGCGGACCGCGATCCCAGAGAATTTTGAGCTGCGTCTCGTAGGTCTGCATTCCACCTATGCCAGAGCCAATGACGACGCCGACGCGGTCGCCATTTTCCCTGGCCATGTCGAGGGCGGAATCGCGCACGGCCTGTTTGGCGGCGACAAAGCCCAAATGCATGTAGCGGTCATTGCGGCGCACTTCCTTCGGGTCCATGTGCAGCGCGGGGTCCCAGTCGCGCACTTCGGCGCCGATCTGGCAGGCGTAGTTGGACGGGGCGAAATGCGTGACACGGTCGACGCCGCTTTTCCCCGCCAGCAGGGAGGCCCAGAACGCCTCGACGTCATGGCCGAGGCCGTGGATGGCACCGAGACCGGTGACAACGACGCGCGTGGGGGCAGACGAGGTTTCCATGGCGAAAAACAAAAACGGCGCCCGACCGGTTTATCCCGAGGGATATCACGGTAAAACGCCGGAAAAGCAGCGCTGTTTACTTGGCGCCGGCCTTGGCCTTGATGTAGTCAATCACTTGGCCGACCGTTTGGAGTTTCTCTGCGTCGGACTCAGGAATCTCGCCTTTGATTTCGTCTTTAAATTCTTCCTCAAACGCCATGATGAGCTCGACAGTATCGAGCGAATCGGCGCCGAGATCGTCGATAAAGGACGCTTGGGGCGTAATCTGCTCTTCGTTGACGTTGAGCTGATTGACGATGATCTCTTTGACGCGTTGGTCTATGGTTTTGGTTTCAGCCATGATAGGGTTAAATCTGTTTCCAAAGGTTCACATCGTCATGCCGCCGTCAACGGTAAAAACTTGTCCCGTGATATAGTTGGCCTCTTCCGAGCAGAGAAAAGCGGTGGCGTGCGCGATATCCACGGCTTCGCCAAACCGTTGCAAGGGAATGGTCCCCATCGCGGCTTTCTGCACCTCTTCAGGCAGCCCGGAGGTCATGTCGGTCTTGATGAAACCGGGCGCAACGACGTTGGCCGTGACACTGCGCTTGGCGAATTCCCGGGCAATGCTCTTGGTAAAACCGATGAGGCCGGCCTTGGCGGCGGAGTAGTTGGCCTGGCCGGCGTTGCCGACGAGACCGACGACGGAGGCGATATTGACGATCCGGCCCCAGCGGGCGCGGCACATGGGCCAGCCAATGTGTTTCGTCCAGTGAAACGCGCTCGTAAGGTTGGTCTGCACCACGGCATTCCAGTCGTCGTCGCTCATGCGCGCGAGCAAACCGTCGCGCGTAATGCCGGCGTTGTTCACAAGGATGTCGATTTTCCCGAATTCCTTGAGCAGCTCCTCGCTCGCCTTGGCCACCGCAGCGCCATCGGCGACATCCACCGCGCAAGCCTTGGCCTTGCCACCGGCAGCGGTGATGGCAGCGGCGGCCGCACCGCAGGAATCAGGCGATTTGGAAACACAGATGACGTTGACGCCGTTCTTGGCGAGCTGCTCGGCAATGGCTTTGCCGATGCCGCGGCCGGCGCCAGTGACGATGGCCGTGCGATTTGTAAAAGTGAGGCTCATAAGAAAGGAGTCAGGAGCCAGGAGTCAGGAGCTACAAGCAAGAATCGGTGGGACAGGCTGATTCTGTCCTGACTTCTGAATCCTGGCTCCTGACTCCTTTCAATACACATCCCTCTGGTAGCGCTTGTCCTTTTTCATCTGCTTCACGTAGTCGGCCGCAGCAGCAACGTCCATCCTGCCCTGCTCGGCAATGATGTCATGCAAGGCCTGGTCCACGTCCTTGGCCATGCGCTTGGCATCGCCGCAAACATAAAAATTTGCGCCGTGCTGGATCCAGCTCCACAACGCGGCGGCCTTTTCGCGCATGCAGTCCTGCACATAAACCTTGGTCCGCTGGTCGCGCGAGAACGCCGTGTCGATGCGCGTGAGCGAGCCCTGCGCGAGCCAGGCGGCCCATTCCTCCTCGTAGAGATAATCGGTCGCATGATGCTGCTCGCCGAAGAAAATCCAGTGGCCTCCTTTGGCGCCCGTGGCCACGCGCTCCTGCAAAAATGCCCGGAAGGGCGCGATGCCCGTGCCCGGCCCAACCATGATCAAGTCGCGCGCGTCGTCCTCGGGCACGCCGAAGTGCGAGTGAGAAACAAAC
>Ga0210387_10001001_pt1 | contig 20976 bp, 13 predicted proteins | sample IncBWC7OmetaG_FD_160108 | JGI IMG/M metagenome (GOLD analysis project Ga0210387, IMG submission 160108) | Forest soil microbial communities from Barre Woods Harvard Forest LTER site, Petersham, Massachusetts, United States - Inc-BW-C-7-O ...
CAGCTATCTCTGGCTGATATGTTAGCCATCCCTTCTCTGCTAGGAGAACTTAAGCGATCAGCAATCCAAACGACGCCAAGGAAGAGCAGCGAGTTCATGCTCCCGTAGATGCCCACGAGAAGAGCAAAATTCAGAACCATGCCAGCCACTCCACCGACGTGAAGACCCTGCCCCGCAATCGGATCAAACAAGAAGCTCCACGGAAGAGTGAATACCAGCAACGGCACCCATCCATATCCCAAGCTGTCCGGTCCCGGAGTGGCTCCGAACCAGTAAAGAAAAGCAACGTAGAGAAGATAACCAACGGCGCATAGCCTTGCGACACCAGCCCTCTTCCCCCACGCGGTTCGGGAGGCCAAAAAGATGGCCACGATCAACCCAAGGATGGGAAGTCCGAGCCAACTGAATAGAATACGAATGAGCACCTCAAAATAAACGCCCAAGTAGCCCCTCTGGTTAACCCCGCCTTCAGCCTCTACTCCCAAAGACCAATTGAACGTTTGGCCCTCACAAGCCAGCCGCTTCCGAGGCGCTGACGTGAGCTTATCCCGGATGCTTCTACCATCTCAACATGGTGGATTTGTGGTAAGCGTACGGCGACCCCCCTCTGGCGAGAGCAGTTGTGTAGGGGCGAAGATCAGCTCATGGCTGATGCAGGGGGAGTGAGTTCGGGTCGTCGAGTACGCCGGTGGCGGTCGGTTTCAGAGAAGCGACAGATCGTGCAGTTGACGTTGGAGCCTGGTATCAGCGTGGCCGAAGTGGCGCGAGCGCACGGTTTGAACGCGAACCAGGTGTTCAGGTGGCGGCGATCGTTCGAACGCGGAGAACTCACCGAGTCTCCCGCAGCCCTGATTCCGGTCACCTTCACGAGTGCGAGTGAGTCTCCGAGCGATGCGGAGGAAGTATCGCGAGCATCAAGTGGCGGCGCGATTCACATCGAGCTTCCAGGTCGAGCGATGATCAGCGTGGAAAGCGGCGCTGATCCCTCCTTGGTGCGGTTGATCCTTGAGAGTCTGCGCAAGTGATCCAGCTTCCTGTTGGGACCAGGATCTGGATCGCAGCCGGGGTAACGGATCTGCGCCGCGGTTTTGATGGCCTGAGTGCGCAGGTGCAGAACGTGCTTCAACAGCAACCGTTCTCCGGACACGTCTTCGTGTTTCGTGGGCGCAGAGGCGACATCGTAAAACTGCTGTGGTGGGATGGTGATGGTCTCTGCCTGTTTGCCAAGCGACTGGAGCGGGGTCGATTCATCTGGCCGAAGGTGGAGACAGGAACTGTGCATCTGAGTCGCGCCCAGTTGTCGATGCTTTTGGAAGGGATCGACTGGCGCAGAGTCGAGCGTACGTGGACGCCGGAAGTCGCGGTCTGATGACCATCATGATTCCCCTGTGTTGATGCGGGTTTTCCACGGATGCACTGCCTCCAAGTAATGGCATACTGCGTCCATGGATCGCGCTCCGCTGCCTGACCTCGACAGCCTTGACCGTGACGCACTGGTAGCGCTGGTCCGGGCGCATCAAGCAGAACTCGCATCGCTGATCGCTGATCGAGATGAGGAACTCCAGAGGCTCGAAGCCGAACTGGAATCGCAGCGCCAGACAGTCTCCCAACAAGCCGATGAACTCCGCACACGCAGCCAACGGATCGAGCACATGAAGCTCATGATCGAGAAGCTGCGGCACATGATGTTCGGCAAGAAGAGCGAGAAGATCGTAATTAAGCTTGAGCAGCTGGAGTTTGGTCTTGAGGAGGAAGAGACGACCCAGGCCGAGATGGAAGCTGTGCTGGATCGCGTTTCACCGGCTAAGGAACCGAAGACAAGACCGGAGCGCAAGCCTCTGCCCGAGCATCTCGATCGCGAAGTGGTGACGCACGTTCCCGGACACGATTGCTGCCTCGATTGCGGCAGCAAGTTACGACACTTCGGTGACGATGTATCGGAACAACTGGAGTACATCCCAGACAGCTTCAAGGTCATCCGTCATGTGCGGCCGAAGTTCTCCTGCACAGGCTGCGACCGCGTGGTTGAAGCGCCTGCGCCATCGCGGCCGATCGAACGCGGCCTTGCCGGACCAGGTCTGCTGGCCCATGTCATCGTCTCGAAGTTCAGCGACCATCTGCCGCTGTATAGACAGTCGGAGATTTATGCCCGCCAGGGTGTTGAGATTTCCCGCTCGACACTGGCCGGCTGGGTAGGCGGTGCAAGCGATCTGCTTAGCCCGCTCGTAGACGCAATTCAGAAGCACGTGCTGGTGGGGCGCAAGCTGCACGCCGACGACACGCCCATGCCGGTGCTCTCTCCTGGTAACGGAAAGACCAAGACCGGACGTCTCTGGACCTATGTCCGAGATGACAGACCTGCCGGCGAAGAGACTGCGCCAGCAGTTTGGTTTGCATACTCGGAGGATCGCAAGGGCGAACATCCACGCCAGCATCTGAAGAACTTCAACGGCGCCCTGCAGGCAGACGCCTACGCAGGTTTTCATCACCTATACGGCAACCATATATATGAGGCGGCTTGCTGGGCTCATGCACGGCGCAAGTTCCACGAGATCCATGTGGTGCACGCTTCACCGACTACGACCGAAGCTCTGGCCAGAATCGGCGCTCTCTATCAAATCGAAGATGAGATCCGCGGCAGGCCTGCCGATCTCAGGCTGAGCATCCGCCAGTCGCGAGCCAGGCCACTGCTCGATGAGCTCAGAACTTGGATGGAGAAGGCTCTCCGCAGCTTGTCATCGAAGAGCGAGACTGCAGGCGCGATCCGGTACGCGCTCTCACGCTGGCGTGCGCTCACGCGTTACACCGAAGATGGTTTGCTTGAGATCGATAACAGCGCCGCCGAACGGGCGCTGCGGGCCGTCGCTCTTGGACGCAAGAACTTCCTCTTCTGCGGATCTGATTGCGGCGGTGAGCGTGCCGCGGCCATGTACTCGCTAATCGGTTCGGCGAAGCTCAACGGGCTGGACCCGGAGCTCTACCTCCGCACTGTGCTGGCACAGATCGCTGATCACCCCATCAGCAACATCCAGGTTCTCCTGCCCTGGAACCTGGCCCCCTCGCTTCAGACCCACGCTTCCCGGGCCGCTTAGACACACTCATCAGGTGTCCACCAAAAAACAAGTGGACACCTGCTGACACACTCTACGTCTCCTCAAGAGGGACTCGGCGTACGCTTACCATCAGAGCAGTATTCCATGGAAGCATGGTCTACTGGGTACCGGCTCATTTGAGTGATTCAACAGCAGATCGCTATTTTGGCGAGCCACAGCACAGATTGTTCTTTGATGTTACGACAGAAGCTAGATCCAAGGCGTTACGACCCCCTGGGCTGTTCGAAACGCGGTGGGCCAATCCCAACTGAGACGGGTTGTTCGGTTGTTCAGACTACGATCGGTCAGTTTTGGATTCTCCACCTATAACGCCAACAATGTTCCTTGGCGGCGCCGCATTAGAACGGGCCCAGTGGGATGATGCTGTCTGCTACAAACCGATTTGCGTTGCGCGTAGGCGCCTTTCGCGCCAGATAGTGCTGGCGACGGTAAAACGGATACCCATCGTTGCTGAACCGTCCATCCAATGGCTTTACAGAAATAACTGTGCTTCCCTTGAAGTGAACCTCAAATTCACGATTGGCAATGGTATATACGTCATGACTTTCTGTAACCGGAAATTCCACCTGAACTGTATCGCCAGGTATCAGTCCGTTGACCATGAGATAGCTCCCAGCCCGGGCAGGATTAATGGGGTTCCCATTGGAAGTGACTCTTACTTTCCCTTTATCGACCCATCCCGGAATTCGAATCATGGCCGTGTGTGCTCTCTTGTTACGTAGAACGACCTTGCCCTCATAGGGCAGATAGCTGTCGATATCCATCCACGCTGAAGCTCGATTGAGAAAAAGGTTTATGGTGGCCACGCCACCATCAAACCGGGTGATGCCATGCCACGCATAATACATCCCTTGCGGGCTGTTTGCTGTACAGCAGCCAGCTAAAGCTCCGGCAGGATCGAACCCAGTGACTGAACCTGTCCCAAAAGAGCCCTGAAAGCGCTTCAAAAGCGAAACATCCTCTTCGGTCTTAGCTTGGGACGCGCTCTTCATCAGTTCCAGGTCGCTCGCCTGTTGCTCAATCAAGTGATTGCGCAGGATGGAGTCTACATCGTCCCAGTAATCTCCGAGGCCTGCATCCGATAGCTTTACCGCCAGAGCAATGGTATCTCCCAGAGCACAGGGTTCCGTTACCGTAAGCAGCCATGCCGGCCGGCTATATTTTGTCGGCAGGCTCCAGGCGGGGAACCAACCCATGCGGACTACGCCGGACCGGATCTGGCGGTTATATCCCTCCTTTACGGCCTCGGCAAGCCATTCGTTCCGATCGACAAGCGCGAGGTCAAGCAATGCCATTAAGCAATTTGTATTGCAATGGTCATGACCGGAGAAAATTCCGTGCTCCCGGCCGCTCGATCCCTCGTCGAGAGTGTTATCCCATAGCGCCGGTTTCATCAAAAAGCGCCCCATGCGACGGCCTAACTCGAGGGATTCCGCATCGCCAGTCGTTTGGTAATGCCGCAATAATACACTCATACAGCGTGCCGAATCGCTCTTTGCCGCACCCTCCAACCCCTGTTGATCGGACGAGGGCTCATCAGGCGGTTTGTAAGCAATGGGAAGAGAGCCACTATGATTCATAAATGACCAATGCCCCTCGGCCCCGATTCCACTTTGCATTGGATAGTAAGCCCGATCTTCTACGACGATCGCGCTGCTTTTCAGACCCTTTGCCAAAAGAGCAATCCACCGTGCATACGCCGGGCTATTATCTCGGGCATACCAATTTGTCAGCGCGAGAGCCGTGTTCGCATTGGTTTGAGGATAAGAGGTTCCCTTCGGTGGCCCATCCCCGTCGAATGGATAATACATCTGGCCGTTCTCTTGAATATGGGAAACCAGATCTGACATCAGCAGGTATTCGCTCTCGATCCCGAAATCACTTCCTGTAATCACTCGCAATGTAGGAAGAGTTCGAGCGTTCTTTGGCGAAATATTCCACGTCAATGCATCCATTTTGGGCTTTTTTCCGAGAAACTGAAAGTCCTGGTACACAGCGCTATACAAATCCGGATCAAGGTTTCCGGTGAGGGCATTGATCGACAATTGCGCTCTCTCTGCGATATCGAGAGTATCAGGGACTACAGCTTCATAGGACTGTCCGCGAACCTTCAAACGTGAGATATCTCCGAGCACCCCCTTTTGCTCATCTGTCAGCGCTGAAATGCGCGACCCCGCAAGCATAGTCCCCATCAGCCCTGTTCCAGATACTTGCAACATCATTCGACGTGACATCTTTTGCATTTTATCTACCTCATGTTTCGATGTGCTATTCGCTCCCGCTCGGGATTTTCAAAATGTGATCCTTCCGTACAACTGGATCGTGCGGGGACTGGTAGCAGAGGAAAAGGTTCCAAAGGTCAAGGGGTTGTTTACGTTGGCGGCAAGGCTTGACCATTCGTGGCGATTAAAAGCATTAAAAAATTCAGCTCCAAATTTCAGATTCCAAGATTCTCGAATCGGAGTCGTCTTGGTAACGGAGAGATTCTCGTTAAGAGCAGGACAGCCACGTACTTTCGGAAGATAGTTAACTGTTCCCAAAGTAAAGGGAGGGGGCGCAGTAAACGCATTGACATTCAAAAAGGGGCCGCCCTTATAAGGTGAATAGTTCCCACACGAGGTTAATTTTTGTTTGACTCCTGGTACGACATCTGCCCAAACCGCACCAACGGTTGGAATCGCAGAAGAAGTCGTTATCAATACGGGCGTGCCCGAAGCATAGCTGTGAATGCCGGATACTTCCCACCCTCCCACCAGCGCATTTACAAAAGAGTTTGCGCTGCTGAGCCAGGATTTCCCGCGACCGAAAGGAAGAGTATAGACATAGCTGAGCGTAAAGATCTGGGGAATATCGACGGAAGTCGGTCCCCACGCCTTTTGACCGGTCACTTGAACCGCACTAGGCGGGCCTACGCACAAATAATGAACACAGCCTTCAACCTGGTCATTGGTCAGGTCCTTGGATATCGTATAAGCGGCAAGGAAATTGAAACCGTTCCCGAAGTGCTTTTGCACGCTGATGTTGAGTGCATGGTATATCGCGCTACGGGACTTGCTATCAACATAGGAGATGTAGTTGTACTGCGGGTAAGGCCGAAGCGCCTGTGCTACGCTGCCGGTGAATCCGGGGTACGGCGACAATATTCCGGCTTGCATCGCCGCTGAGGATGTTATCGGGTCTAGGAGGAGCGACCCGAGCGAGTAATACTTCGTGTCGAGTTGGTTAAGGTCTACCATGCTGGATGTGGGTAGCCCGTGAACCAACTTGCCCACATAATCAGCGCTGACAACCACTCCCCTTCCAATACCAATTTCATTGCCGAAGCCTATGGCCTGCGCCATTGCCGGGCGATCTCTGGCAGGATCTGTATATGCGACGGATTGTCCGTTTTCGATCGTCGGATCGATATCAGGCAAGTTTGGCGAGGGATAGGGAAACGGGTTCGTCCAGTTGTAGACTGGAGTCACGCCATTATCCAAAGTGGTTGCAGAAACAAGCACGCTAAATCCATACGGCGGAGCGCCGGTTCCCCCATAATAGATGTAGTGCAACGGGTTCCTATCGATTCCATAGTAGGCTCGAGTGACCATGTGCTGCCCCCATGCATATGCGAGTCCGATTCGAGGAGAGAACACAGTCTTATCTGTATCTAGAATTCGCGAGCGGCCGTTTCTTCCCGGGCCACTGCCCCAAAATGAGAGTGCACCTAAATTGTCACCCGCTCCTGCATTTGGTATGGTTGGATCGAAAAATGATGTTTGTCCGCTTCCCTCTTGGGGGGAGAGAAAAAGGTCGTAGCGCAGTCCGTAACTTATGGTCAATTTGGGGGTGGCGCGCCATTGATCCTGAGCAAAGAGGCCCCAGGTGGACATGGTGTAATGCACATTTACCGGAGAGGTGTCGTTCACAGAATCGACATCGCCGAGCAAAAAGCTGGCGAAGCCCCAGCCAGTGTTGGGCGCTCCCGGTTGACCGGTTGTAAGCTGATCGAATCCGACGCCGGCTTCGTACTGTTGCTCATTAGGGTCATGAATAACTGCTCCTTGAAACCCAAACTTCACTTGGTGGTTTCCCTTCAACTTCGTCGCCTCTATGTACATAGGTATGACGCGCCCTCCGCTGATTTCTTGCCGCTGGGTGATGCCAAAGCCCTGCGTGTCGGCGATTGTTACTTGCGGGATGCCGGGCTCGAAGAAGCCCTGTAGACCAGCTTGTTGTCCCCCGTTCATTCTCCCTGTATTCGATCCAAGCGTTGTGGGATCGCCGTTTACGCCTACCCTGGCGCTCAGAAGCAACGAATTGGATACTGTCCAGGTATAGACGAATCTCAAACGGTATGAATGAACTGTCTCGGTAGAACAGCCGAGGGTTTGGGGTCCCCAGCCCTCGAGAGCATTGGCAAAGATACTGACACAACCCCCGGTAGACCAGTAAGGCACATACTCCCAGCCGAAGGAGAGGTGATGATGCTCCCCGAAATTGTGGTCGGTTTTCACATACATATTTATCTTGTTCAGATTGTTGGGAATCGCTGTGCCCTGCCAGTTGTTTTGCAATCCGGGCAGGTTGGGCAGTGGATAGCCCTGTAGAAAATAGTCGGATACGGGACTTATTCTCTGCGGAGGTATGATGTTCCCTGGAAAAGGTTGACGAACAATGCCGTTCGGCGTTTCAGTATTTGTATCTGGATCGTATATCGTGCCCACTCCCGTACCCAGAAGTTCGCTGAAGTCCCCCGTCCTCATTTTTGCGGTGGGCACGCTCGCAATCACGCCGGAGGCTGCCTTGCGGAGGGTAAATCCTCCCAAGCTTACGAGGAAAAAGTGCTTGTCTCTGATGATGGGACCGCCGATCACGCCAGCAAATTCATTCTGCTTGTAGGGACTTACGCTTGTGGCAGTGTAATTCTTCGAGTCGAAGGCGTCGTTCCGCACATACGCATATAACGAGCCGTGATACTTATTCGTACCGGATTTAGTAACCAGCACAAAGTTAGAGCCCATGTCTCCAGCACTTTCTGTATCCGTGTCGGTGACCACGCGTAGTTGCTCGACCACATCCGGGCTTAAGGCCCCGGAGTCGCTGAAAGATTGCGTCGGTTGATAGCTGCCGTCGATTCCGTCAATGCGATAGCTGGTGAAGGAATTATAGCCTCCTCCATCGCCGATGCCATTGATAACAGACGTGTTGTTATTGGTACTCGCCATGAAATTAACGCCAGGAAATGTCTGCAGTAGATCGGTCGGGTTTCGATTTCGACCGTTGAGTTGAACCGGCAGGTCAGCGACTTCATTCAGTGTCAAAGTCGTTCCATTAGTGCTTGAGGTAGTGTCGACAAGCGGCGGAGCCGCGGTCACGGAAACGACCTGGGTATTGCTTCCCACCGTTAGGGTAAAGTCAACCGCAAGCACCTGGCCCACAATGACATAGATGTTTGAGTTGACTTCCCGACGAAATCCAGCGCCATCGACAGCTAGGGTGTATACACCTACGGACAAAGAGGGGAAAGAGTAATCTCCCGTTCTCGTCGTGGTCGCTGAGCTTTCCACTCCAGTATCCACCTTCGTGGCGGTCACCAGCACGCCAGGCACGACGGCCCCCGAGGAGTCCTTCACCACGCCGACGATGCTCCCTGTGCTCAACTGCCCAGACACTAGCGGCGCGAAGGAACAAACCATCAGCGCCAACCCAAAGATTGCACTTAGTGTATACTGTCTATGATTCATGACCCTCTCGCTTTCGAGACCAAGTTTTCTCGTTTTTAAAGGAAATCTTAGACTTTAATGGGAGAATCAATCGTAAAAGTATAAGATTTTCTCACCGAACACTGTATACATTAACAAATCAATACAGTCGTGATAAAGAACTTGTCAATCTTTTTTTTCAGACATCCAGGATCCGGAGGCCTATTCAAAATGCACGTGAACGTGATAGTGAGTCAGCTGTGTGCCAAACAAAGACTATTTTAGTGACTGACTACGCTTGGCCGAGCCTCGATATCGAGCGTGAAATCCTGGGAGGGATCGGCGCGCAAATCCGCGTTGCTAAGAGCGGCTGCGCAGAGGAACTCGTCGCAATGGCGCCAGAAGCCGATGCGATCCTCTGCAATTGGAAGGCGGTTTCCACTGATGTCCTTCGCGCGGCTGCGAAGTGTATAACGGTTGGCCGCTATGGCATCGGCCTGGACAATATCGATGTTGCCTTCGCGACATCGTTGGGTATCGTCGTCACCAATGTCCCGGCTTACTGTGTCGACGATGTGGCAGACCATACCATGGCTCTTCTGCTCGCATGCAACCGCAAGGTCTGCTGGTTCGACAAAGACATCAAAGCCGGGAGCTATGATCTCAAGGCGCGGGCGCCACTTCATCGGCTGCATGGCCACACATTGGGCTTAGCTGGCTTCGGTCGAATTGGCCGCGCCGTTGCTCAACGGGCTGCTGCCTTCGGAATGCGCATCATCGCCTATCGGCCGCGAAGTCGAGATGGACATACTCGAAGTGACAACATCGAATTTGTTTCCTTTCCGGAATTGCTTGAACATAGCGATTATCTTTCGATTCACCTTCCCGCAACACCCGAGACTACTAATCTCTTCAGCGGATCGGTATTCGCACGGGTGAAACATGGCGCAGTACTGATCAACACAGCACGCGGTAGTCTTGTTCACGCCGCCGATCTTTTGCGAGCTCTGGAAACGGGCGCGATTGCTGCAGCAGGTATTGACGTCTGGCAAAGTGAGCCTCTACCACCGGACGACCCGTTGGCCAACCATCCGCGGATAATTGCAACTCCGCATGCAGCGTTTTATAGTGACGAATCTTTACGGGAACTGCAGACTACGGCGGCTGCGCAGGCCGCGGCAATTCTCTCCGGGCATCAGACTCAGAACATAGTAAATCCGGCAGTGCTCACTCAGCCTAATCTGCGTGCGCACCTTTTGAGGAAAGCTGACTAACACCAGGCGGTGGTCGTCCAGGTCGCACTCGCTGTAAGTGTACCTGCGAGTCGTGCGCCCAAGCGATTTTGAATCCTCTCGATGACCGGAATTCGAGTTAATTTATTCTTGACGCGCGATAGCATGTCGACTGTGTTCGCCTCGCCGGCGTGGCAGTCGACAATTACATGAGCGGCTGAGTTCATCCGCGAAAATCTGGATCCCGTGGCTCAACAGCTTTACGGCGGTCCGCTCCGTGAAGGAGGAGCTCAATCTGTGACGGAGTTGATCGCTTTAGATTAGAGAAGAAGGAGCGAGACGGGATTTCTACGCTCTTTCATTGGTCCGAGTGAAACGCGCGCGTAGACAACCAGCCTTCTTCGCATTCATGGATTGCTCCGCGGCAGGATTCCATACCTCTCTAGGAAAGAAAAGACTGCTTCTTGTGCTTTGAGGTTCTGCTCACGCGTCCAGGCAAAGGGTGGTGTCGAGCCGTGTCCCCCGCCGGCAATGGTTAGCAGTTGATTTGGAACACCGGCGCCATCAAGCGCTTCGTGGAGCCGGACTCCCTGTGAGTAAGGCACAATGAAATCCTTGTCTCCCATAATTGTCAGAATTGGAGGCAGTCCCGCACGAATATGCATGAGAGGGGAGGATCGTTTGGCAAGCTCCATGCGATCTCGTTGGTCGCCAAACCATCGGATGGCATAATTCCGTGCATTCGGTCCTTGCAGCAATTCCGGGAGATCGGTCGGACCGAAGAAATTGATAATAGCAGCCACGGTGACCTCTTCCGTTGTTCCTTTACGCCAATCCGCAGTCAGGTGTGTGCAGTTATAGTCGAATCCGTCAGCGGGGATCAGAATACCGGTCATTAGCGCTAGATGGCCACCTGCCGAATGGCCTAAAACGACGAGCTTCGACGTGTCGAATCCGTACTCGCTGGCGTGATCGTAGACCCAATGCAAGGCGCAGCGTGTATCTTCGATCGCCGCCGGTGCCAATGATTCAGGACCCGTCCGGTATTCCACATTGACAGTGTCCATCCCCCGCGCAAGGTACGGGAGCATATACAGCGGAGCGCCGTCTTTCGAGCCCTCTACCCACCCACCGCCATGAAAGTAAATCAGCGTTGGACGGGAAACGGATGGCGGTCCTGCAGTGATAATGTCCAAATGCAGAGTTACATTGTTTGCTCGTTGATAAACAATGTTGGCCGAGAACGGAAATTCATATCCGGCAATCGTAGCCCAGCGAGTCGTGGAGTCCATTTGCCCGTAGGCTAGGCTCATCGAAAGTAAAGCTGTCGCTCCAAAGACGGTGCTCCTAAACACAAACTACCCTCTTGTCCCAAAAAACTTCGACTGGGAAGCTTCTTGACTGGAATGTAAGAATACAGTATACAGTTGTGGATGGATAAGCAAGGATGGGCGATCGTCATCTTACTGGGACTGACCACGAGTTTGTCGGGATGGGGACAGTTGACGGGGAGAGACATACAACATCTGAGCCAGGATTTCATTTCCCCTTCAAAAGACATTTCTCCCTGGATGTTTTATCCACAGGATAATATCCAGTCTCTGTCCACTACTGAACACCGCGGTCTGCTCACGATACGCGATGCGGGAAAGGGCCAGGATATAAAGGGTACCCTCGACAACCCTATTCCCATTGGCCAGTATTCGCTTCCTTGGGAATTCCAACTTGGATTTCTGCAGCCGGAAAGCAAGGCTGGCGACACGCAAACGAACTACGCGATTGGCGTCAATCTCGTCGTGACCTTTTCTGATCCGTCCAGCTGGCCCAAAGACCGTACCAAGTTACCTCCAGATAGCCACTCCTTACAACTTTTCGTGGTTCGAATCGGAAATTATGGAGAAATCTACAGGACCGGTATTCCGCAGCTGCGCTTTGGCGACCTTAATTACGGAGACCCTTCTCCAGAGGCGTACCTGCTTTATGGCCGAGGCGATCTCTCGCCCAATGTCATAGGAAATTGGAAGATTCCCTACATCTGGCTCGGTTATCAGCCTCCGGAGCCGGGGCAGTTCGGCGCGGCTTTTGGATGGTCCTGGGAGAAATATGGCGGACCGGCACAACAGGGAGGACTCCAAGATATCCGTTTTCGGGTCAGGGTCGTGAGCTCAACGAAACTTGAGATCGGCTTCGGTTATGGCTATGAACGGGGTTGGAGAATGCGCACGATGGACATCTCGCGTTTCGGCAAAATGACGGGGATTTGGGAGATCGGACCAATCCTGTCTCTGGATCGATGGATGGCTGATGAGGTGGCCCCCAAGCTCCCTGTATATCCCACGCCAGTCTTAGACCTCCCGAATCCTGGCTCTCGAACATATTCCATCGATTACATGCATTTCTTCGGAGAGGTACCGGAGAATTTCGAGGAGCTGTCCGACGATTTTGATATCCCGGGAGTCCCGGCCGACAGCAAATTCTTTATTGAAGACGATGTGATGGCCGAAACCTGGTCGCACCCCGGCTATTTAACGCTTACTTCTTCGGGAAAGAGCGACGGATGGGGATTGTGTCCGATGGCGGCTGGAGAAATGACGGCAGGACTAGCCTACATTGAACTTTCCAAATTCAAGCCTCCTATGGAATTTGAGATGGCTTTCAAAGTCCCTGATGATTCGATTCCGTGGTCCTTTTACCACAGCCTGAGCCTGACCGACTACCAAGGAAAGATTCACGAATGGTCCCCCGGAATGCAGAACATACCAGGACACGGGAGAGCATATATCAACGAGAGTCCGACAAATGCTTTTCAGATAAGACCGAGCCCTGATATCAACGTCGCCTTTGATAAACCCGTTCCTCAATCGGTACTGACTCACGAGCCTCTCAGGATGTTGTTGCAAATCATCGATGATCACAATCTTCGGGTGGGATTCAAAGGCGCAGAGTCGGCCCCCTGGTACTGGTCCGAGACCCTGAATACCTCGCCCCTCTTTGGAAGAATTTTGAAATTCCAGTTGCCGTGCCTAGTCTCTTACATTCTCGATGGGTCAGGAGTTGGAAACTACCCTCACCCTCAACAATTGATGATTGATTACATCCATTATCGGCATGGACAGACGAAATAACAGTCCAAGCTCGCAGAATTAAATCGCACGATTAGAAAATTCATAAACTGATTGCTTTACGGGGCAATAAGAATACTGTATACAATATGGACGCACATGAAAGGAAAAGAAATAGAGGGGCTTCTGGCATTGCCCCCAACTTCAAGAAAGTGATCTGTCTGTTCTCTTCCATGCAGGGCTAGAGTTTGGGCCCAGCGACACATTTTTTCAGGTACGGCCGCAGAAGGCAGATTCGACCCCCGACGGTTATGAAACGTATCCCAGCAGACACAGACAAGTCCCGTATAACCTCTCTACGTCGGGATAAGACTGCATCCCGAGGTCTCTCGTTCAACGGAGCCCGGATCGTTGTAACCGGGAAGGTCTTGCCGATCATGGAGGAGCTGCTCAGCCCATTTGGCCAAATCGAAGTTGCGGATCGAACGGATGAAGAAAGCCTGATCGCGCTGATGCCAGGCACCATAGCGCTGATAGCCCGGGGAATAACTCCTATCTCGGCACGCGTGATCGCATCAGCATCCGATTTGCGCGTCATAGGACGAACCGGTGCCGGTTACGATTCCATAGACTTAGAAGCCGCCACACACCATAGAATCCCTGTTGTCTACGCTCCTCGAGCCGGCTCCCGCGCCGTTGCAGAGGGAACCCTGGGCATGATGCTGGGCTTGGCGAAGCAACTACCTTACCTCGATCGCAAGACCAAATCAGGTGAATGGAAGGTGCGAGACAGCTTTTCTCTCGGCGACCTTGAAGAAGCTACCCTTGGTATCGTTGGGTTAGGGCGGATCGGGCGCGAGGTGGCCCGTCTTGGAAGGGCCTTCGACATGCGGGTGCTTTGCTATGACCCATTGATATCACGGGACACGGCGGACAAAGCAGGAGCAGAGCTGGTTGACCTGGACTTTCTCCTTAAAAAAGCGGATTTCATATCGCTTCACGCACCCCTCAACCAGCAGACAAGAGGCATGATCAACAGACAACGGCTGGCGAAGGTGCGCCGGGGCGCGGTGCTGCTAAACTTAGCCCGCGGCGGCCTTATTGAAAGCCTGGACGTCCTGGAAGACGCACTTCTATCCGGCCGCCTTTCCGCGGTTGCGCTGGATGTGTATCCGCACGAACCGCCGGATACGTCTCATTCTTTCTTCACACATCCCAATGTGCTATGCACCCCGCATGTAATGGGCTTATCCGGCAAGGCCGCCCACGCTACATTTACCACCGTCAGCAGAGGCGTAGCTGAAGTACTGGAAGGGAGGATACCTGACAACATTGTGAATCCTGAAGTACTGAAAGGCTCCTGAGAAACTCATGGAGAAAACGGAATTCAGCGCCAATAAACCACATGAAAGCTCATCGCTGTTCGAAAACCATGGTGGCGGCTGTTGCCTTTAGAGGCCACCGTCAAGAGGAGAGTGTCGATGGATCGTCGAGAAGTGCTGATCGGGTTGACGAGCCTGACCGGAGCATCTCTACTTCCTGCCATCCCTGCTGAAAGTATTCTTTCAGCAGGGATGGCATCGGAAGCCGCTCTGGAGACTGGAAAGCCAGACATCCGCAAGCTGAGCCAGCACTTCACCAGCGAGAATGGAGATATCTCTCCCTGGATGTTTGTGCCCAAAGATAATATCCGGTCTTTATCCACCGCGGAGCATCCCGGGTACGCGACCATCTGGCATGGCGATAAAGGCAAGGATGTCAAAGGACTGCTGAAGGAGCCGATTAAGATTGACGATTATCCCATTCCGTGGGAATTTCACCTAGGGCTTTCCCAATACCGTTCGAGCGAACTTCCGACCCAGTCGAATTATGCACTTGGCTTGAACCTCGTGCTTACCTTTTCCGATCCCTCCCATTGGCCTGAAGGTCGCACCCAGCTGCCTCCTGACACACACTCTTCGCAAATCTTTGTTGCCCATCTCAAAGTACCGCAGATCGAACCCGGGCCGCTCAACTATTATGATCCAACGCACGAAGTTTACCTGGTTTACGGCCGCGGAGACTTGGATCCGGCGGTCAACGGGAATTGGAATGTTCCATATGTATGGCAAGGACCGTCAGGGGGATCCTGGTCAAAAACAGGGGGACCAGCAAGTTATAACTTTTCGTTTCGCGTCAAAGTGGTCAATCCGACCACACTTGAAGTTGGCTTTTTCGGCAGCATGACTGGCGAACCGCATGTTGGCTGGCGAATGAAAACGATTGATGTTTCCCGATTCGGTAAGATCACCGGCATCTGGGAGATTGGACCTATCATCTCTCTGGACCAATGGCTGCCCGATGTCCTGCCACGTGAATTAGGTCTCAGTCCGAATCCTCCGATTCACACCTCCGACCCGGCCTATCAATTTTATTCCATCGACTATGCGGCATTCTTCGGCGCGAATCTCGAAAACCTGGATCATATGTCGGATGATTTCGATATACCCGGTTTCCAGGGCAAGTGGTATCACGAGTGCCAAGCACTGGTTGAAGACTACTCGCATCCGGGGTATCTGTGCATCACTTTACCCGGACCTTGCCTGGATGGTTGGGCAATGTGCCCAACCTGCATTGGAAGCACGATCGTCGACCTGAAAACCATGCACGATTTCCCCGGCTATGAAATTGAGGTCGGATTTGTTCCGCCCGAACCCAACTGGATGTGGAGCTTGTATATTTCGTCGATTAATTTGTGGAATGAGGCCGGTGAGCAGATCGGGGGAATAGGTCCTGTCCAGGATCCAGGGGCATGGGAGCCAGGACTGCAGTATTTTCCGAAGGAGAAAAGACACAAATTCTTCAATGTCTTTACCAACAATCGTGAAATCGCGACCAACCCGTACATTGACGTGGTATTCGATCCGGAGGTTCCAGAGTCTATCCTCTCCCATCGCCCCCTCTTTATGCTGGCCCAGGTACTCGACTCATCGCATGTGCGTTTCGGATTTAAAGCGAAGAAGACCGAACCGTGGTATCTATCCAAAATCTTCGATACCACTACGACGTTTGGCAAAATCGGCAAATTCAATCCCCACGCTTGCATTACTACGACAGTAGGCGCGCGTGGCGAGAAGGGCTGGGGTGTAGGAAACTATCCTGGTTACCCGCAAATCCTCATTGACTATGTCCGCTTCGGCTATGGGATCTCAACCGGACACAGCAAAATGGCCTGAACCGATCCTGAAGATTCCATGAAAAGCGCGCCTCTTATTTCGATCAAGCAGCAGCTGAACAGAAAATATGTGCATTTGATTTCTCTCGTTGCTGCTGTTGGGGGATTTCTCTTTACCTACGACATCGTGATCTTGTCAGGCGGAATCATCTTCCTAAAGCAGGAGTTTCATCTCAGCCCTCTTGCCGTCGGCTTTACCATGACAAGCGCTATGATCGCCTGCTTTTTTGGACCTTGGCTTGGCGCTTGGTTGAGCGACTGGATAGGACGTAAAAAAACGCTTTTTCTTGCGGCGTGCCTGTTTGGACTGTCGGCCATTGGCACCGCTCTTGCGCGGGATATTGTCGAATTCAACATTTTCCGTATCATTGGAGGTTTCGGCGTCGGAGCGGCCTGCATTGTCTCCCCAATGTATATCGCCGAGGTATCCCCCGCCCCCATACGCGGGCGTCTTGTTCTTCTCAATCAACTGGCTAGTGTGGTTGGAGCTTTGGCATCGTATCTGGTGGCCTATTGTTTCTCGTTTTCTGGAAACTGGAGGTGGATGTTTGGTTCCACCGCCATTCCCGTTGCTATTTTTGCCGTTGGTCTTTGTTTCGTTCCGGAAAGCCCTCGATGGCTTGTACAAAGACATCGCCAGGAAGAAGCTATGAATACTCTCGAACGAATCGGAGGGGCAGAAAATGCCACGTTGGAAATGGCGGTGATCCGCGAATCTCTGGTAGAAAAGTCTGTCAGGATTGCCGATCTCCTGGCGCCCGGAATTCGCATCGCACTGTTCATCGCGGTAGCTCTGGCCATCTTGCAGCAGTTCGACGGGGTCACCGTTCTTATTTTCTATGCGCCCATGATTCTGCAGCGGGCCGGATTTCCCAAAGCCTCAGATGCGCTTGGAGCAACCCTGCTGATTGGAACATGGAATGTCATCTGTACGATGGCTGCTGTCTGGCTTGTCGACAGGGTTGGTCGCCGACCACTATTGCTTCTTGGAACCCTTGGCATGGCATGCGGGTTAATTGTGATGGGAGTATTTTCTTCATTACACGTCACAGGATTGGCTGTGCCCTTGATATTAATGGTTGCGGTGGGGGCCTATGTCATGAGTATCGCTCCGGTCACGTGGCTGATTATGTCGGAAATATTTCCCAATCACATGCGAAGTACGGGAATGGCGATCGCTTCCACAGCACTATGGGTAGCGTCCTTCGTCGCCAACTTTGCCTTCCCTTTAATGACTGATTATTCGGAAAGACATTTTGGCTCTCCTGCCGGAGCATTCTGGATCTTTGCTCTCATCTGCATCGGAACGTTTGTCTTTTCCTGGCAATTTGTGCCTGAGACGAAAGGCAGGAGCCTAGAAGAAATCGGGAAATCCTGGACTACCGCAGCCCGTTACCGATGAGGAGAAAGCATGACCGTCATGGAAGAGATTCAAAGCCATCAAGTGATACCTGGATCTGTAGGCATGTGGTGGCTCGGACAGGCAAGCTTCATTCTGAAAACGTCGCAGGGAACGACTGTTGCGGTCGATCCCTATTTGACAAATAGCTGCGAACGAGGCGCTGCGGAAGCCGGCTTCAACTGCAGTCGCACTTCCCTTCCCCTTATCCAACCCGAAGAACTTGCCGTGGATGTTATTGCTCTGACGCACTCACACCAGGACCACTGCGACCCGGAGACCATTACACGTCATCGGCAATCCGGATTCCGAGGTCCTTATGTCGCTCCAGGCGAGACCATGGAAAAACTTCTTCAACTCGGCGTCGAGACTTACGAAATCGCGCTTAGCTGGCCGAACAAAGAACATCGCTTCGACGACGTAAGGCTGAAATCAACCCTTGCGATCCCGCCCGCGGGAGATGATCTGACACACACCGGCTATCTCTTCCTTATTGATTTAGGACCTACAATATATTTCACTGGTGACACAGATTATCACGAGGTTTTGGAATATATCGCGGCTTACAAACCACATGTGATGATAACCGTGATTAACGGCGCATTTCGCAACCTGGGACCAAACGAAGCAGCCAGGCTTACCCAGAAGCTGAATCCCAAGGTGGTGATCCCGTGCCACTACGATCTGTTTCCTGATAACTCGCTGAACCCGCGGCTTTTTCGATCCTGCCTGCACTATGCAGGCATATCTAATAAGTATTTAGAGCTCGAGCATGGAAAAGCATTTTTCTTCTCCGCCAAGAGCGAATAACAGTCAGCCGGAGAAATCGCAGCTAGACGTCGGGCAACGGACTTGTCGGCTTTGAGAGGTGGTGGTCGACTCTAGCGCGCGTTGGCTTCTTCTGAAACTCTTCCGCAAACTGTACCAGCCGTCTTGCCGCCTCTTCAAAGATGCGTCCACCCTTTTCAGCGGTGGCAAGAGTGGGTTGGCCAAAGGTTCCATCTTCCAGGAATGTGCTGGCCCATTCAAAGATGGGCACCGGTCCGCCGCCAAACAAATCACCCCATTGAAATCCGGATGCTCCCTGGCGGTTGTACCACGCAATATGATCTTTTGCCTTCTCCATCTCTACCTTCTCGCCTGCCAGATAAAGGTAGACGGCGGTTTCCACCTCGCAGGCGTGCCCAGTTCCACCCGGAAAAATCGATTCTCGGAACGAGGCAACGAAGTTCGGATCGACGCGAAGAAGGTTTAGCCACATGAAGGACGTTACCAGCGCGTCAGTCTCAAGGATCGCGCGGCGTGCGACCATTTCAAGGATGGCCGAGTTCCCTCCATGCCCGTTGACAATGGCGATGCGCTTGAATCCATGATAGGCAAAACTCTTGCATACGCTCAGGCAGAATCCCAACAGATAGTCGTGCCCGACATGGACTGTTCCAGGATAGTCCAAGGCGTGGAGATTATAGCCATACGAGATTATAGGTGCGACCAGAATTTTGTCTGGCGCACGACGGCCTGCTTCCAGGCAAAGGCTATTGGCAAAAAGATTGTCTGCGTCCAGTGGCAGATGCGGGCCGTGCTGCTCAGTTGAACCGATTGGCAGAAGAATGACTCTCTCTTGTCGCACGGCTTCGTTCACTTCTGGCCAGGTCAGATCACTGTAAATGTATTTCTCTCGAACAGGGTGTGACATGGGCTCACTCCGGCAATCTTTAGATCCAACTTTGACCAACGATGGCTCTTGAGCACTCCGGCATAACACTGCTTCCGAACGGCTCTAACGAGAGGCATCAACGCCCGAGTACCTGTCGGAAGGCTGCTGCTGCCTCTGTCAATCCCTTCGCGGCCAGCGCACCATCGGAACTTATTGCCAGAAATGAGAACCCGTCAGCTACCGCGCGTTCGACCTCGCTTTTGAAGAGCAACAATCCGGCCGCTTTCCCCGTTTTACGGCATGCTGTGGCAACCTTGTCAAATGCGGCCTGAATTCGAGGGTGCCCCCACTCACGAGGAATACCCATGTTCACACTGAGATCGAGAGGGCCCACGAAAACAACATCCACTCCATCCACGCTGGCGATCTCATCGGCTTGGTCAATGGCCGACTGGGTTTCAACTTGCACCACCGTAAGAAGCTTTGAATTGGCATTTTGAAAATACTCGTCGAAATCGATGCCAAAACCACATGCCCGGTTCATGAGCGCAACGCCGCGCACGCCCGCAGGAGGATAGCGCATTGCTGCCACTGCACGTCGCGCTTCCTCTGCCGATTGAATATAAGGAACCATGATTCCCGAAGGGCCCAGGTCCAGGACACGTTTGAAGAGGACGGGGTCATTCCACGCGATCCGCACGATAGGCGCCGCGGGAGTGCTTTCGATCGCCTGCAGCTGAACAAGGAGCTCATGACGGTTTCCCGCGCCATGTTCCATGTCAATCAGCAGCCAGTCAAATCCGGCCCGACCGGCCATTTCTGCCGTAAGGCTCGAACCGAGGTTGAGAAAAGTTCCCCCCATCAACTCCCGGCGAAGCACTCTTTCGCGGATCCATTTCATCTGGCTGTCCAAAAGATCGATATCAAAAATCAGTAATAAAACCGCTGGAGTTGATCACGGCCCTCTTCATACTGGTGTCGCAGCTTCCGTGTTACGGGATCTCGAGAAACCTCTGCCGCCGCAATATCCCACCACACCCCGGAACCAGGAGTATAGTGATGCTTCTCTACTTCCACGACAATGACAGCACTGCGCCTTTCACCACGGGCTTCCCGAAGTGCCTGTCGCAATTCCCGGTCAGTCTTGACCCGCCAGGCACAGGCACCCATGCTTTCTGCATTTCCTGCAAAATCTACTCGTATGTAATCGGCTTCGAGGCGTTCCGTCTTCGGATCTCGCTCCCGAAACTCGTTCCCAAAACCGTGCCCGACTTTATCCATCTGTAACTGCCGAATGCACTGATAGCCATGATTCTCCGAGAGAATCACTGTGATCTTCAGTCCTTCCTGCATGGCGGTTACCAGTTCCGTCGGGTTCATGAGGTAGGTGCCATCTCCGATAAAGACGTAGACCTCTCCCTGCGGCTGGGCCATACGGACTCCCAAACCGGCCGGGATCTCATATCCCATGCAAGAAAAACCAAATTCAAGATGACATGCCGCAGCGCCGTTCACATCCCATAGCTTATGCAGATCGCCCGGAGGACTGCCAGCTGCCGCAACCACAATGTCGACAGGCTGGGACTCCTGGTTGAGAATTCCGAGCAGCTCACCT
>Ga0210387_10001003_pt1 | contig 20952 bp, 25 predicted proteins | sample IncBWC7OmetaG_FD_160108 | JGI IMG/M metagenome (GOLD analysis project Ga0210387, IMG submission 160108) | Forest soil microbial communities from Barre Woods Harvard Forest LTER site, Petersham, Massachusetts, United States - Inc-BW-C-7-O ...
GCTTGCGATACGGATCTGCTGCGTGTAAGAGAGACAGACGGGCAACTTCGTGGAAATACTGACCTATCCTCGATGGCCATTTCGTAGAAGAAGCCGTCTTGAGTTGGAGGACCGATACAGAGGTGACAGCCGTAGTGTAGCTCCGCCGTTTCACCAAGTACGTGTGCAGATGAATGCCAGAAGACGCGTTTACCCTCGGGGCGGTCGAAGTCAAGAAACTCAAGTTTGCATGGGCCCTCCAGAACCCGTTCTAAGTCCCACAACTCACCATCGACCTGCGATAGGTCAGATTTGCGCACTCAGAGACTTGTCAGCACCTACTCACCTTGGCGATGACGATTTTCTCAGACAGGCCCTTTGACACCGCCTTCGCAACATCCATCGGGCTTGTCTCCCAGCTCGTCCCTTTGCGTTCCGAGCCGTCAGGTATTGTGATGTCAATCTCCTCCCGCAATTTCCCTGTGGAATCGAGCAGCTGTGTCTTCCTGCATAGCCTCAGACACACCTTTTATGGATTCCTGGTATTCAGCCTTCAATTCCTCGAAGATCTGGATGCGATAGTCGACATAATTCGAAGTTGGTTGATACTGCACAATTCAATGCCCATCTCTACTCAAACGAGTAGTTCCCTCACCTCAAGCGGATATGCAAAGGCCCTTCCTTTTTTCTCCGGTTTGTTCACATGCAGTCCGGTCAAGGCGGGAATATCATGATGGGCGGATGGTGAGGGCGCAGACACAGAAGTCATGATTCGAGAGGGTTGAAGGTGAATGAATGGAGTGGCGCTGGTCAGAAGGTTGAGACAGGATGCAGTCAAGAATTTGTTATGTCTGGGAAGCCCACAACAAAAACTGAAGTGAAACGATACACGGAGTGAGGATGACGCGACAAGGAAAGAGCCCGGAATGTTGAATGAGTTAAGGCTATGCCATTGCCATGACAGGATCAACTGATAAGTATTCCTAAACAAGTCCGCCACTAGTAGGGTTCATAAAATCCAGCTCCGTACATATCGTCCATGGCGACAAGCATATCGTCGTCACTTAAATCTTCCGCTCCGTGTTCATCCGAGACATCACTAAGATACTCTATATCTTCCCAATCGTCATCGTCGCGATTTCCAAAATCCAGCTCTAATTGGCCGTCGTCATTCACGTCAATTTCTGCATTTGGCCGGGCATGTCTACTTGATGCCGTTTCCAATTCTGGGCCATCTTCGTAATCGTTCGATGTGACAGGAGTTCTGGCCCTGCCTGCGGACTGGCCATGGGTATAGATGTGCCCAACTGCAAATCCCCAGTGATAGCGCATGACCATATCACGATCGGCAAATCTGTAGGATCAGGGAGTTAATGTTCTTATAATGAAACAAAATATTGGGATGTACCGGTTAACATAGTAAAAATGCCAGTCATTTGAATCGTCTACAAGGCGGGAAAGGCCAATGCCATCAGAGTGAACTTTTCGTTTGGCAAGCCGTGGCACAATGTGACATCCCCGCAGGACATCACTTGGATCCACAAATCCGAACGCGCTTTCACTTGCCATTGGCGGAAATCGAACACAATCCAGACGACGGTTGTTTGAAACAACAGAACAACTTCCACAATATTGGAACCATCGCACCCAAAGGAATTCCACTCTTCTTGGCACATAATCAAGCATTCCCGGTCCTATGTAGACCACATTGGCATGGTAAATTCCAAGGACGCGGGCATATAGGAACGGGTGGTTAAAATTGGCCTCGAGACCATCAGGGTTCGCAAGGAGCATAATATCGCGATGGGGAGTTTTTGGATTGACCACATCTTGGTCACGTCGAACATCATAAGTTGTGTAATTTAATCTAATGAGATTATGGCGGTAGATGCGATCATTTTTGAACAGAACCATGTCATGGGCACTTCCGCTGTCTTCAGCATTGGATGTGTCTGTGAGTCCATGCTTTAGCGGTTGAGCCGGATTATTGCCGACAGCGGAAGCCACTTCCTGGGACAAAATTCCTTTGATGCGAGGGAGAAGGTGATATTTGAGTTTCGGAATGAACTCCTAAACAATAAATTAATATCAGTTGATTTTCTTGTTATCAGTGCAGACCATTACCTTGACGGCGGGATCACCTTCATATTTCTTTAAGAAGAGTGGAATAACCTGTGGATAGTTCTGGGATTTTCCAATAACGTGGTGCACGTCGGGAGTATCGGGCGCTTTCTCATGCACAGCCCCCCCAGCGTCCCGGTATCGCTCGCGAATACGACGGATCCGAGCCTGGCGTCGCTCGATCTGTGTCATCTGCCGAATATAATCTTTTCGACTAGTGCGGCTATATCTTGCTTTTGGGGAGCGGTGCTCCAATTCACCCTATGTATGACAACTGAGTTGTATCCCATGGTGAAATGACTCCGACCTACTCACCGGTTCAGTTGAGTATGAGTCTGTAGTACCATACATTCTAATTGAAGAGGAATAATCACCCAGCGAATGAAGTTTGTATGTTTTGAAACTGAATTCCTTGAGACGTCGAGTTTCGCCATCGGGCTGTGCGCCAGCGGTAGCACCCAAAGATCCAGCAGGTTCGACACCCCCAGTAGGTGGATGTTGTCGGGCAGTTACTCCATCGCTGATGGAATCGGGGTGAAGGTCTTGTGCAGTTTGATGGCCAGTGTCTTCTTGGGATCGTTTGGCATTTGACTTCCGGTTTGCGGCTGCCTTCTTGGCTTGGCGGCGAGAACGGGCTTCGTACTCGCGTTCAAGCTCACGAGTTATGAAAGCAGTGCATGTCACATCGTTGAATTTGCGAAGTTCTTCACCAAGAGAAGCTGTCGCAGCATCCATAATATCGAGCGTAAAGTCAGTGTGCATACGCAACTTCGCCATACTATGCCAGTGCGCCGCGACAAACAGAAGATCCAAGATCTGTTGATTGTGCGGCTCTGGAAGTAGTCCATCAAATACAGGGATTGCGCACTGACACAAACAACACGTAAGTAAAATTGAATCTCCAAGGAGAATATTATATATTAGTACCTGCAAGAGATTCTCGAATTTTCGAGCGGCCATATTTTTCAATTGGGAACAATTGGCTGAAAATCGTCGGATCGAGTCCCTTCCGAAAGAAGGAACTTGCCTATAGCTTTGTCCTGTAATCAGTTTCTGTGAGTGACACCAATGATGTGTCTCACCGGTGGTCCAGCTCTGCAATAAGGTTTGCACCATCCTGCGATTGGAGGATGCGAAGGAGATGAATAAAAAGGGCTTTCCAAACACCCAGTTCAAATTCGTGCATCATATCCACAACAAGGATCAGGAAAAAATTGAAGCCAAGGGGTGCGAGTCTCTTTGAAAAGGCGTTCTGGATTGTGAATGTCAACACCCTTTCAAACATAAAATTACTGCACACTTACTGTATTCGGAAGTAACGATGTTTCCTTGAGCAATCTTTCCACAGCTGCACTGCCCACCCAGTGATTTTCATCATAGATGAGCTTCCTGGCGGCGGAAACCGAGTTCTGTCGATCAGGGTTATCCAAACGGGCGAGTGCTACCCGATCTTGCATGTCTTTAGCCATTCCAAGGTCACGCACGTGAGCCATCTGAGTGAGACACCGCGGGCAAGGGCAATTCCCCAAATTACGAATACCAGCGAGCAGGATTCTGTTGAAGGCCGTAAAGTGTGAGTTGATACTAGCCATATTCACATTCAGGGGGAATTGATGGCTTACTTCTCAGGATAGTCGGCAGAGTAGGTAAATATCCTCGGGTAGAATCTCCGTTTAATCCCGTCACAACAGGTAACAACGATGCCATGCTTCCAAGCCTCCAAGAATTCGTCGTCAAGGAGGATCTCCCACTGTGCGTGCATGAGCTCCCGACGACAGTGAGCGAGTAATTCGTCAGGTGGGGCTTTACCCCCTGCCGTCTGCTCGGCAGCGAAATCCTTGAACGCATCGGAAAGCTATTGCACACACCGGTGAGCGATGAACTCAGTATCCGAGGTAATAGCACTTACTGATTGAAAGTAGGCAACGTGGTGGCACAGGTGAGAAGACGGTTTACACCGACGATATTTGGACTCGTTTCCAAAATACATGTAAAGCGGCCAAATCTTTGCGTCACCGAATGATGTAAGGTGCGTCACATCAGACCAAAACATCAAAGCGACAACCACGCGCGGAAGATCACACCCTAGTTCCGGAGGAGAGGTTTGTAGTTCACGATGGGCATCGATAAACGCAGGCGAGGTATAGAGTTCACCCTGTACCCGTGCTGGGCGTTGAGTTTCTCCAGGTTGCCAATTTAGCTCGTATGGTTCATAGTGAAAGTGCTGAGTACCAGTTGTACTTGAAAGCTTTTCCCGAATAACTGAGACTAAGCTCCGGTGATAAAAATCTTCCACTATGTATTCTCGAGGACCAGCGTCGTCGTCTGATGGGACACCGCGGCGTGGATGGTGTGGTACGGAAAACGTTACAGGCGACCGCGTCCATCCGGCATCTTCATCTAGCCATTCTTCTTCATTCTCGGTAGCTAACGCATCATTGATTTGATCCCATTTGGTACCTCGAACGTCGGCAGAATGAAAATCGTGATCACCCACAATGTTTAAGAGGTCTTTGAAGCTCGATTGCGATTTCTGAACATGTCCATTCCAATACCACTCTCCTAAGCGAAACGAGTTATGGTTCGGATATGGGTAAAACGATGATGGAGTAGAGCTGGAAGGTGAAGTGTGAGGTTGGATATCGGAGAGCTCATCCAATTGATTGTGCTCCTCCGGATCACGCGAAGGGAGCTCTGTAGCATGGTATCGTCTTGACAGCCCAAATATATTGCGCTCGGTTATGAAAACTTGGCGAAGCCGCTGGTGCAGTGAACGAAAGCCCGACAACAGTGGATTGGTCCCACTGTCTGCTGCTTGTAAAGTATTTGAGTCGGGGGAAGCAATGGACTGTGCAAGCTGTGATGGCGGTAATGGCAGTGGTGGTACTGGGAGAGGATCCCTGAACCGCAGAGGGAGTTGACGGTTAAGTCGGCGCATCCAAGGTCTACGTTCCATCAAAGTCATATTGGCATTTGTAGAATCGTCCGGTATGGTCTACAAGAAACGATTAACGCGAAACTAAGCGTCATTTTTATCAGAAATGAAATAAAAACGAACCTCTATTGAAACAGCCGGCGGCGCCAGCAGTGATTCGAGCACCAAACCCGTTGCCAGAGTGGGTCGATTGATCTCTGGAGAATTATTCTCAAGACGACGCCTTTTGGGGCCTTTCCAGAGCTGTTTTGCCTTGTCCAGGGCGCTGGACAAGCGCTTTTTGGATGACTGGCATGTGCGGTTGTGCTTCGTGAAAGCACCAGGCTGCAGGAAAGATCGACCACAAACACAAACTGAATGATAGTGGTTTTCCATATCCAATCTGAAGGGGATTGAACAGAAGTCACTTGAACATAGAAACATCTATATATAGCGTATAAGTCTGACTCATGCGACTAGTATCATGAGTCGCAATACGATTAAAGACTCGGAGACAGCTTGTGCGTCTCCGACTCGGCCATATTTCCAGAGTGGATGGGACCCGTCGACTTGGACATGTCTGGGAAGCCCAGGACACGTCAGAATTCGAGTTCAAGTCCGAGTCAGAGTCTCACAGTGACCGTGACTTCAAGTTTGACATTGTTTGGCATCGACTTCCGAGTGGGTCCGACAACCGTTCCGAACCGTGACAGTCCGAGTGTCCCGGAGTCCGAACTGCTGCACTGCGGCTTCACTGGCAAGTCCGACCCGCCACCACCGTGACAGTGCCAGTGGGCACTCCTCTTTCACGTCGTGCGCGTGTGACCTGGGTTCCCCAGTTACACCTGTGTCATCGTCTGGCATTGACTTCCTGCACTGCTTCCAAGTCCGACTAGTACTACCTCGGACCCGCCACCAGTGGGCACTCCTCTTTCGCGTCGTGCGCGTGTGACCTGGGTTCCCCAGTTACACCTTTATCATCGCGTCCGCCTCACTCTGTGTCGCCGCTTTCCCCTTGTGCATTGTGCAGATTTCTTACCCGTGTGTTCGAGTGATCTCATGGCTGATACCGAAACCGTACCTGATCGTACGCAAGGTCGCGTCCTCGTCATCGACGGAGACATTTTTTATTCTCCCAATTCCTCGCGCTGCATAGAGGCACCCCCGCCGATCTCTCTGAGCAATATCTTTAATTACCCATCCGTATGCCTTGCCGACTTCTCTCAGCCCCGGTGGTGGACTTCAGAATTTGGTTGGCTGAGCTTCCTCCCGCTCAAGCCGTCCTTTTCCGAGATCCCATTTGATTGCCTGGAATGCATTCCGTATTTTTGCGAAGTGGTGGACGGTGACCGTTATCGATTTAACTCGAGAGTCGGTGCTCGTTGGTCAGACTTGGACTTCTTCTTGCTCCACGCCACATCATGTCTCGCCAAAAGTATTCAAGTTCCGGCTATCCGTCCGTTTTCTCCTCGGGCGATGAGCTATCAAGGTGCCTTCAAGTCTGATAGCGCTACTCGCAGACAGGCCAGGCGCGGCAGGGACTGGTTTGTCGTTTGGATTGGCATGCTCTCGTACCTCATCGCTGAGTTCGACATTCGTAAGCCCCCTCTTCCCGGTACCGTCCCTGTGTGGTTTGAGGTCTTGGCTGGGGCGGGATTCGACCAGGGCTGGCTCAGTGGCATCTACTCGTCACTGAACTGCTCTTTCTCGCCCGATATACCCCGGGCTGGTGCTTTTATTCATATCGGTGAAGATGGCCGTTGCGTTCAATTTTTCTGCAAATACCACGTTCCGGTTTGGTATCCATGGGGTCCAAAACAGGAGGCTTGGGCTCGCAAGTACCCCTGGCTTGCAATGTATGCTCCCCTCCCTGAGCAGTTTCAAGCGGCGACAACATCACTCGTACGAGCTCCTTCACCTCCACCGACTCCGAGAGTTGGAGCCATTACTCTGGGAGGTAGTGCGACGACATCCGAGGGAAAGACGCACCAGACATGGCACAAATTCTTCGCTGCCAGAGACGAACGTCACGCTCAAAAGTTGATGTATGAGAGCCCGGAAGACTGTCAGAGGCGCCTTAACCGACAGAGGAAACCCCCCACAAAGAACACAAAGGTGTTCAGGTGGATTGTCAGCCTTCATGGAGATCCCAGCAAGCGGGTTCGCACACTCATCACCAAGAAAGAACATGAAGATTGGTTCGACTATTACGGTCCCAAGCAAATACGATATGACGCCTGGGAGAATGAATGGGACTTGTGCACAGAGTTTGGCGACGACGATGATGATCGCGACGAAAGCGACGACTGCACGATGGAGTCCATCGATCCCAATCTCTACGATGAACTGCCCTCTCCTTCCCACCATTATCAACGCTCTCCATCCCCCCATCTTCTCACGACGGATGAAAATGATCTGCCTCCCGCCATGGCTGAATCAAGTAATTTTCTCCAAGTTCTTGTGCAGCACTATGGTTTCGTTCCGCCTTTGACGGCCCCTCCGGATACCACCAGGGTGGATCAGAATGAATGGGAGAAGTGTATGCGAGCTATAGGACTGCGTCAGGTGGATGGCAGCATTTCCTCATCGTCGCTGGATAAAACGGTGATTAATTTCATTCACAAAATCACTTATGCACAGCGGCCTGGAGCAAATGAGTGGGATCTAGACAGCGAGAACCGGTGTGCCCTCGTTACAACGGGACGACCCCGTAATATTTGCTCTGTAACCAGCGACATTTTCCTTTACACCTTTCCACCCAATTTAACGTCTTTCTCATGGAGGCTGGCATTAACCGATGCAGCCAGCATATTGTATGTATGTAGGCTGGACTCGAACCTCGATCAATATGATGTGGCTCGCTGCCTCCTTGAGCAAGGCATCACCTTTCGTACCCTGCTCCCCCTCCGGACTATCTCCTCCTCACTCCAGCCACCAAGTCTTTCAAGCATGATTCCTATCCGTCTCTCTCAGTATAAATTCACTATCACCGATTATGTCACATACCAGCAACAGCGTGATATAATCCTAGCTTCGCCTCGAGGCCGTGCAGCATTGCTCCGAGGGGGAATCACCTGGCGATTAGCTAGAGATTCTCTCGGCTATGATGGAGTATTACAGGGTCCTTCAGTCACATCCACGGTGTACAGGAACGGATTTGCTGTGGAATACTCACCGTTAGAAGGTCAACTCTGGGACGATGACTTAAGCACAGAGGAGCTCGAAGTGATAAGTGGAGCATATCAATGCTACACAGGTTCGTGTCAATAGTTACACCCTTCTCTACTGCTGACATGACAACATAGGACAAGGGGCCCAAAAGGCAGTCAAATCTTGGTGGCCGCTGCACTCTACTTGGGAGAGCAGTGGGGAGAACTGCGGCCGCTGGACAGAGTGGAACGAGCATATGTACCAGAAACGGTTGCAGGAGATTCAAGCAGGGGCAGAGCCACTTTCGGCAAATAAGTGGCGAGATCGTCTAAGAGGTCCTAAGGGGGCCAGACAAGTCAAAAAGAATGTTGCTGCCCTCTCTCAGGATTTTCTCCGCTCCTATCAGCAGTCTTAATCTGGTCTCAGCCCCTTCAAATTAAAACCCAACATTCCGTTTGTATTTGTAGCTGATTGTCACCGTTCATGTTCTGGGCCCCTCAAACATATTGTCCGAATTCTTCCCTTACTTATCATATTCAAATAATTTCCTCTCCCCTGCAACTTAGGAACATTTACATACTGCCTGTACAGATAATTCTATTCAGAAACCCGATTTCCACGAGAAACCCTCCCAAAAAAGGAAATACCTTAAGTTTGCCTTTGTGGAAAATGGTGTCTGCGGGATTGGAGAGACTATATAAAATCACCAGAAAATCAAGCAGAGCAGTTTATGAACAAATATCACCTTGCTTGGACGAGAGTCCCTTCACCATAACTCATGTGACCTGCCAATAATACATAGTGCCAAATATTCAGCCACCCTCGATATGCCTGACTCACTCCACCCTGAGTAGTACTTCCACCGCTACCCAAGATTATTTGGGACATTGTTATAGTCTATGTCAACTATGTAAAACTTGTATTCAAGGACTAGAGCAAAACTTTGCGCATAATTGGGTCGAATTTTCACTTTTCTGAGTCTTAACTTGAATATCTAACCTGAGTGCCAAAATTTGATGCCTCTGGCCAAAAAATTGGGAAAATTTGAGGGTCTGAAATTTTTTCAGGCCTGCCGGCATGACCCCCCCCCCAACCTCGAGTACGGGTTCAAATGCCGGGTCCCCCTTGTACTACTAGTACTAATATCATGATTACCATATTCAAACTCAGGCTGTTGTGGACTGTTGTCCAAGAACTTGAACTTGCCGAGCCTGAGTGACCCTGACTCAACACAAATCGATTACGAAATGGAAACTAGCGACAGTATCCTCGCATTCCGGACTATAACGACCATGCTCAACGTCCTCCGGGATGGTCCAACTACCCATAAGCCTGCCGCCTACCTCAAGAATACCGGCCACTCCAAGGCACAAGAGCTGCGAACACTTAACGCAATTGCAACCCTCCTGGTCAGGCAAGATGAGGTCACTTCGGTGGCATCAACGACTAGCTGGCTTGGGATAGACCTCGTAGCCTGTGCGACCATGATGGTATGTAACCAAAACACTTGGCTCGGTGGTGACACTTATATTGTTGCAGTCGAGCGATCACGTAACCACCGCTCCTAAACCGTACAAATCCGATACAAAAGACCCGAACGACTCCCTGAATTATAAGGGCAAGGCTCCCCGCATCATACTACCACGTGTTCCCGTTGAGATTGACCTTAATAACCCACTATCGTATGTGCGGGAAACGTGGTAAATATATAGTCCATCAATATCGCACCATTTGACATCTTACGCGTATTAGGGGAGTACAAACATTCCAAGATCATGCGGCAGCACTAGGTAGTCTTCTCACCCAGTACGCCTCTCTTTCGACGAAGGATACACTTGGTCTTTCACAATATATCATCGCCAAATCGTTTCCGAATATGCTCATGCGAATCAATAATCGGAAGTACTCAAAGCACTTCATGGATGCCCTCAGTAATGTGAAAACCATCAAATATTACCCCACTCACGCGCGGACGGAACTTTCACATCTTGATAAAGAGATTCTCATTGTGGTCGGCGACGTTGCTACCCATTGCCATATCGCAATCCCTAACCTAAAAGCGATGGCCGAGAACCCTGAGGGCGCCCAGTTATACACCGCGGACACATGTCAGGAGTTCCATCTCCTCTTGTGCGCGTTACTCCAGGCCTTCCAAAGGTGTCTTGTGGAGCTCAGTCAATACAACGAATCAGACTCGGAAGCAAGTTTGAGGAGTCTTGTGGTAAATACCCTGTTCTTTGGAGAAACGCTTTGGATGGTGGTTCATAGCTCTGGAATCGACGCGCACCTTCAAGCTATCTCGGGCGACCTCGAAACCGAATGCGTTCACCCAAACGACAAGGATATTGTGGTAGAAAACGGGGAGGAGGAAATAGAGGAAAAGGAGGAGGATATGGACCTTCGTGGCGTCCAACCAAACACCATCATCGTTGATGGGAGTACGCGCAAATCGCTTTCTGCATGGGAGGCATGCAGAGACTGGCTGAGGTTATTGGTTATGTATTTCGAAGCCCTGACAATCCTCGATCGGTACTTCGGCCACCATGATCGACCCATCACCATCGTCATCAAGGTTATAGCTGTGCCTTCTGTGGAAGAGGGCTCGATGATGCTTACCTGGCGGACGTTGCTAGAGAAATACTACAATGATACCAAACCTCCCTTCGCGGATATCATCATGACAATTGAAGCCCTGCAGGCTGATGAGGATGAACCCCATGCCTTGCACCTCCCCCCCGAACCCCTCCCCTCTACCTTCTTCAAGGCAAAGTTTGGCGAAAACTCTCCACTATCACGTGGCAGTGGGTTCACTGGAGTAGACCATTGCGAAACCTGTCTTGCCAGCTTCATGAGCAAGTTGGGTTCCATCCCCGACCAATTTCAAGATGACTTTAACAGCATCCTGAAAGAATTATCAGTAAGTCATATTGTGTCGTTGCAATTCTCACATCTTCTGATGTTTTACTCAGATCTACGATCCTATTCTTGGAGTATCCAAACGGTGCTGCCCAGTGTGCTCCACATTGCTCTCCATGTTACGTGTAGGTGACTCCGAACAACCATTTATCGTGAGGGGTGCCTATGCAACAGTCTACCCGTGCTCGCTACCATCGTGGCTTCCGAGCGAGATCATCGATCGAATGGTACAAATTTTTTGGGAGAAGTTGAAGAAGAGGCTTGTTGGTCTGTGCTACAGCACCGAGAGAATGCGAGAGCGAGCTCAATCCACAGGTTCAGAAAGGTGTTCTCCGACCCCGAATGAGAAGGGGCAGGCACCTCCTCGTCTGTTGGCTAAACGTCTTGCTATGCTTATTAATCCCCCGCCTTGGAAGTGAACGATTTTGATTGTCTAGTTTTTATTTATAACCTATTTTAATATGTTGGCTAGAGTTGTACGACTATATTTCCAATTTTAAAGAGAGCGCGGGCCCAATTCAAGTTGCAGGCCCAAACTCCAGGTGCAACTTGAAGGAACCTGACATCGACTTCATCCCCATCTGTATTGCTGTATCCATCGTACCTACTATAGTATCATGACTAACTGAATATTATTTGTGATCCTCTCCGTATTTCTGTGAGTCAAAAGCCCATGTAATGCGGTTGCGAAGAGGACTAATACCGTAAGTGAGTCCGAGTCACGGTCTGAGTCCTACTAGTAATGAGATCCTTATTCAAAAATTGGGACCCCCGAATAGTAACTTCATATCAACATTGAATTTCTTCAGAGTCGAATGTGAAGTAATCCCGATGTCATCATCTTAAAGTTGTGCCAATTATATTGTTGAGGTGAATAATGAATGATTGTACAACAAAAGGAGCCCCCCCTCGACAGACGCAGCAAGACAAATGTAGATGGGAACTGAATCTAGGAGATCAGCTTCCACCACGGAGGCGAAGAACTAAGAAAGAATAAGTCAGAGAGATTCACAACATACTACTCACCCAAGTGGAGAGTGCTCTCTTTCTGGATATCATAATCCGAAAGCGTGCGACCATCTGGCAACTGCTTCCCAGCGAAGATCAAGCGCTGCTGGTCCGGAGGGAGACCTTCCTTATCCTGAATCTTCACTTTGATGTTGTCGATCGTATCGGAGGACTCGACCTCAAGCGTGATCGTTTTCCCCGTCAGGGTCTTCACGAAGGTCTGCATACCTCCACGGAGACGGAGGACGAGACGGAGAGTCGACTCCTTCTGGATATTGTAGTCGGAGAGAGCGCGACCATCTTCGAGCTGCTTGCCGACAAAGATCGACTCTCATTCCTTTCAATGTAGTGTGTCATCCATATAGCGGGCGTCACGTCAAAACCACGATGTATAGTGGCGGGCTGGGAGAGGGAGGAAAGGAAGTCGAGGGAGCTGGGTGGAACTAGAAGGGGAGGGAACCTCCTTCGAAGTGGCTTGATTCCGCTGTAATAAAAGCCCAGAATGTTGACCAGGATAATAGAGCAGATTATGGTGGAGCTGTTTGCGCTCATTTTCCCTTGATCGGCTCCACTGACTTTCTGTACATATGTCCACTTATTCTCGCTCAGATATGTAAGGTCTGCGTCGTGAAAAGAATATTTGTTCAAGCCAACTATCATCAATCTGACAGATACATAATGAGCCATGAAGAAAAATGTAGCGACCTCGAAATTGTTCACTTCGGAGGAAGAATTGAAGAAGCAAGATGTTTAGCCAACAGATGAGGAAGTGCCTGCCCCTCCTCATCCGGGGTCGGAGAAATCCTGTCTGAACCCGTGGACCGACCCCGCTCTCGGATTCTCCCAGTGCTGTCACACAGATCAACAAGCCTTATCCTCAATTTCTCCCAGAAAATTAGCACCATTCGATCAACGATCTCGCTCGGAAGCCACGATGGTAGCGAGCACGGGTAGACTGTTGCGTGGGCACCCCTCACAATGAATTTGTCGGAGTCACCCTCACGTAACATGGAGAGCAATGCGGCGCACACTGGGCAGCACCGTTTGGATACTCCAAGAATAGGACCGTAGATCTGAGTAAAACATCAGAGGATGTGAGAATTGCAACGACACAATATGACTTACTGATAATTCTTTCAGGATGCTGTTAAAGTCATCTTGAAATTGGCTAGGGATGGAACCCAACTTGCTCATGAAGCTGGCAAGACAGGTTTCGCAATGGTCTGTTCCAGTGAACCCGCTGCCACGTGATAGTGGAGAGTTTGCGCCCAACTGCGCTTTGAAAACGGCGGAGGGGACGGGATCCGGGAGGGGGTGTAAGGGATCTGGCCGCGGGGCTTCGTATTCCTTGTCAGTCTGCAAGTCTTCAATTGTCGCGATGATATCTGCGAGGGCAGGTTTGGTATCATTGTAGTATTTGTTCAGCAACCTCCGCCAGGTAAGCATCGTCGAGCCCTCTTCCACAGGAGGCACAGCCATAACCTTGATGGTGATAGTGGTGGGTTTTTCATAGCTGATGATATCCGTGCGGAGGACCATCAGGGCTTCGAAATGCACGACCAATAACCTCAGCCAGTCTCTGCATGCCTCCCATGCAGAAAGCGATTTGCGCGTACTCCCATCAACGATGACGGTATTTGGTTGGACGCCACGAAGGTCTACATCCTCCTTCTCCGTGTCCTCCTTCTCCGTGTCCTCCTTCTCCTTCTCTACCACAATATCCTTATCTTTTCGGAAAACATATTTGATTTCGAGGTCGTCCGAGATAGCTTGAAGGTACGCGTCGATTCCAGAGCTATTAACCACCATCCAAAGCACTTCTCCGAGGAATGCGGCAGTTGCGAGACGGTCCTGCAAAATCTCTCTGGGTTCTGATTTACTGAATTGACCGAGCAACTGAAGAGACTTTCGGAAAGATAGAAGCAACGAGTACAAGAGGAGATGAAACTCCTGGCATGTGTCCGCGGTGTATAACTGGGCGCCCTCAGGGTTCTCGGCCATCGCTTTTAGGTTAGGGATTGCGATATGGCAATGGGTAGCAATGTCGTCGACCACATTGAGAATCTCTTTATCAAGATGTGAAAGTTCCGTCCGCGCGTGAGTGGGGTAATATTTGATGGTTTTCACATTCTTGATGGCATCCATGAAGTGCTTTGAGTACTTCCGATTAGTGATTCGCCAAAGGATCTTCGGAAACGATTTGCCAATCATATATTGTGGAAGACCCAATGGTTCATCCTCCGAACGAGATTGGGTGAGAAGAATACCTAGTGCCGCCGCATGATCTTGGAATGTTTGTACTCCCCTGCACGTAAGTCAAATGGTGCGAGATGATCATTGATGGACTTGACTTACCAAGTTTCATGGACATATGATAACGTGTCGTTAAGATTGATCTGGACAGGTGTCTGTGGTGCTATTATGCGGGGGACCTCGCCACTATAATTCAAAGAATCGTTGGGAACGACTATGTCTCTGCGTGGGTTAGTGATCACTATGTAATCGCGTGACTAGATATTAGGCAATATCAGTGTCACCATCAAACCAGATAGATTGGTTACATACCGCTACAGTCGGACAGGCACCCCGTTTAGCCACTGATCCCACCGCAGTGACCTCATTATGTCTAACCAAAAGAGTTGCAATTGCATTGAGTATTCGAATATCTTGTGTCTTCGAGATACCTGTACTACTACTATTCCTGAGGTAGGGATCGGGCCTATGGCTAGTTGGACCGTCCCGGAGGACGTTGAGCATGGTCGTTATAGTCCGGAATGCGAGAATGTTGTCCGCAGGTTCCATTGCGTGGTTGGGGTGATGAGTCAAGTTCGAGCTTCATTTCCGAGTCAGGAAAGTCGAGTCATGGTCGTCACGTGTCACCGGGAAGGTCTTGGACAACAGTCCACAACACCAGTGAAGCCACGAGCCTACTAAAGAGAATCAGGGAAGCCGAGAACGCCGCAACGATAGTCGAATAGCCACACGACTTCACGATAACTAGTTTTCCCGCAAGATGTAGTATGAGGCGAATTTTCCGAAATGGACTTGTCGAAACTGGTGTGCAACATACAGACGTCAGCTGGCATGCTGTGTGTATATGGATAATTGATCCTGCCTGTAGAAACGCAAGGCGAATGCCAGTGCAGTAAAAATCGATGCGCTAGTCGCGAAAGGTGAGCCCGGGAGTTGTCAGCATAGTGGACTGGGGACGGAGGTGGAAATTGAACGCGGATCGGCACACAAAGGTAGACAAAGGTGGATTTGATCGCGAGGATGGGGAAAGTAGTCTTCGGTTATGTCGTATTAATTCCGGTCGTAAAATTCTGGTGTTGAGAATGCGAGAAAAGAAGTGAGGGATTAGGAGAGACTCTGGGAAGCCCAGAAGTCTCGCGAGAGAAAAGATAGAAACGCGAAAGAAAGACGGGGCACCGTGACGGTCACGGTCACGTCAGCCAACACCAGGTGGCTGAATATTTGGCACTATTTGTTTCTGGCGTCAAAGTAGTTGAGGAACATGGCATGTGACCTGCCAGTACAGTATTTGACCGGTCACTTGTACACTATGGGTCACTTGTACAGTCTGTATAGGCACAATAACACACTCTAAAAATCTGGAAAAATGTTCATAAAATAGGTTGACCTATTTCATGAAAGTCTTACACTGGCAAATAGTTGTGATTTTTAGTTTAAAAGTTGCTATGGCAGGTATAAGTGGCTCAAAAATAATTGATGTAACACCATCACTCATTTGTACACCAAAGAAATCATAATTCCTCAGCGAGTTCTGGAGCAATTGACTTCATGTTTGGTATCCTGATAGCCCATACATGCCCCCTGGGGGTCATGTACTTAGATTTACAATAGATAGAGATTTTATGAGATGGCACTGTATTTATTATTTTGCCGTACAACTGAGCGGTCAATTAACTGTATAGTGCCAAATATTCAGCCACCTGGTGTTGGCTGACTCGGACGTGACCGTGACGTGATGCCCCGTCTTTCTTTCGCGTTTCTATCTTTTCTCTCGCGAGACTTCTGGGCTTCCCAGAGTCTCTCCTAATCCCTCACTTCTTTTCTCGCATTCTCAATACCATAATTTTACGACCGGAATTAATACGACATAACCGAAGACTAGTACTTTCCCCATTCTCGCGATCAAATCCACCTTCGGACAATTTCTTTCGGAACCACAAACTTCAACTTGAAGTTAATCATTGACTCGAGCTCGCCCTGGACTCGTCCGACCGACCCGCCGCTGCGACCCACTCGTGTCTCCCCTTCTCATGTGGTGTGATCTGGGTTCCCCGGGCCACTCACTGTCGCGTCCACCAGCCGCCTTCTCTTGTGGTGTGATCTGGGTTCCCCAGTCACTCACTGTCGTGTCCGCCAGCCGCCTTCCCCTTCTCATGTCTCTCACACATGGTTTCGAGTGATCTCATGGATACCGAAACCGCAGTTGATCGTACGCGAGGTCGCGTCCTCGTCATCGACGGAAATATATTTTACTCTCCCAATTCCTCACGCTGCAGAGGCAATCCCGCCGACCCCTGTGTCCAATATCTTCAATTACCGATCCGTATGCCTCTCTTTTGAGTCATGATAAAGTTTCAAGTCCGCGTCGGTGATCCGAGTCTTGCCTCCCACTCTCACTGGCCGGGGCTCTTGTCTCATAGAAACTTGGCCCAACACTCCTTGACTCCCCTCCGACGTGTTGTGGGTTCCCCAGACTCGTCGCTATCTACCTCCACCCTCTTAGTTCTAGCTTGTCTCATGGAAACTTGGCCCAACACCCTGCTTGCGTGCGCATCCTGTAGGACCCCTAATCATGACAAGGATCGACTTTTCACCCAGTGCCCAGGTTGATCCCTTTCACTCCTTTCCCACCTGCGTCACGATTAAATAACGTATCCGATCCCTTCCCTCATTACCAAACTCATTTTCTTTTTGAATGGAACGATCTCAGTACAATTTATTTACCAATGGTCATGCCCTCCTGGATATGCTATTGACCAAGTTCGCAACATATTAGTCTTCAGTGGTTAGGTCTATGACGTCTACCTTTACGCTCTGGCAGTAGTGCCCAAGGAAGGCACGTCTGGTAACTATCACGCCACAATGACACCTAGCAAACAAAGCTACAAAGTCTTCCTCGGTTAGGCCGGGTCGGGTAGAAGCGTCCAATTGCAGAAGCTTCTCAAACGGAGTGGTGACAGACCGGACTGGAGCTCGGGGTTCCAGACGGAGGGCGTCGTTGACGTCTGTCAATTGCCGGTCAAATGCGTTCTCGGGACAAGTAAATGGGGACCGGTGACTTACTTAGGAGAGCGTAGGACCTCTTCAGGGGTCTCACACGGGTAACTTGATTGATCCAGCGTCAGCCAGGATGTTTTGACGCTATAGTGATGTATGAATGCAATACCTCGTCTCCCGTTATGTTGTTCGGAGAGGTGTAAGACCTCTTGGGGTCGGGCTTCTCTGTCGCCTGCAATGCGATGATCAGACGGTGCGCTCCAATTAGACGCACAAAGCTTACGTCTCATGTCATACCTCTTTACTGGTATGGTGCTCTTGCTGTAGATCTGTTCTAGGAGGACTACGGGTAGCAGTCAATGAGTCATGGCCCATCCGAACTAATGAATGACTCGGACTTACCAAAGTACAGACACTCCTCTGTTGCGCACGAGGCAATGTACTCTCCTGCATGACGCCCCCATGTGACCATGAATATGCTCGACTCTTTATATCCCGAGTCTCCTCCAGACGCTACAGCACACAGGCAACGGGGGCCTCGAAATCGGTGTGAGAGACGATGGCGACGCAAATCGGATGGCGTTATGCGCCCACCCTCTCCATCGACCGGCCTTTAAAGAGGTAAGTCATTTCAGTTCTACGCTGGTTGCCATCTATGAGCCAATAGTGATACCCACCATTTCCAGACCACAAGATCGTCTCCAACGCTGTTTAATTCATAGACAGTATGGGTTGATTCACGAATGTGACCCATTACAGTTTGTTGTTGGGTTTGGGACAGGACGGACATGGCGACAGCAAGGATGTGAAAGTTCTTAAGTTGCGAGTTCGAGTCGTTGGGCACTGCAGATCCGAGTCCTAATTGGCAACATTCTTATAGGTTTTGGCACGTGTTCGAGTCACTTCGAGTCACTTCGAGTCAGTGGTCAACTTTGAGTCAGAAATGTCTATAAGAACCTTACACATTTTAAACTTGGTCATAGTGCCTCCATCTTCCGATCCCTCTCTGCCATTTGTCGCTCACAGCTGTCTCCACCTAATGTCTGAGGAAAACACAGCTACCGGTCGTACGAGGCCGAGTGCCCTTGAACTAGGTCCAAGAAAAAAGCCGTACGTCCTCCAACTTCTATGACTAACCCAAGTCCACGTATAATCATACCTACGCAGCTGCCTAACGGATCCACTGGTCCACTATGGCCGCCATTTCGGCCGGACTGTGCACGCATTGTGCAACGTCTCGGCGCTGTTGACGAACGGTCTTTTGCGCTTGGGTGAGCAGGCAGGAGAGCCCGAGGAGTCGTTCACCGAGGAGTACGTCCGAATCTTATTCTTTATTAACTAGTTCATTGTCTACGTACCTTTCACCGCTCTTCATCTAACAGACAGAGGCGAGAGCACCGAGTTTTCGACGCCTTGTTGCAGATGGTGCCTGGTCTCGAGGACCGTCTCCTTAATGGTGCCGGGGAGGATGTTACGCATGTAGCTGAAATGGTATGACCTCCGGACGGATATATGTTTGTTCAGACCTTGACTTGTCTTAACAGATACAGAAGGGGGCGTCCTCTGCCAGATCCGACGATACGAAGAGCCTCAAATCCTCCATCTTGGACTGGATAGTGCCTCGAGGACAATCCCTCAACCCGCCTCTCGGCCGCAATGTCAAAGTGGATCGTGGCTTTAACCACAACCGAACAGGAGCATTGCTCTGTCCTGCGGGATTGGACTGGGCAAATACCGAGTACGTGATCCAATTCATCAGTCTTCCAATGCTGATCTCCAGTAGAATTCAAGAGAAACTACGAAGCGGGGAGTTGGCGGTTCCCGGTGACCAATGGCCGGCATTTCTGTACGCGGGTTTGGATTATGATCCTGAAGATCCATGGAAAGGCGTATTCAAGAACCAGATTCTCGTATCAGTGAGCTATCTCTTCCATTCATCATCACTATTGTAGTGACTATGGTTACCCATGTAGGCATTCAAGCACGTTTTCACATCCCCAAGTTCTGTCGACAGGGAGGCCAAGGCCACGCGATCAGGCAACGCTCGACTCCACGGCATGACATGCGTTACGCCTGCTTCCATCGCCTACATTGCAACTCAAGTGCGTGTTTTTCTTTGAGCCTCGACACTTACGAATTTCTCACCCCACGACCACTTCTACTCACAGGCCCGGTTTGCTCTTAGTTCATCGGCGGTATTTTCTAGAACGGACGTGACGACCGACTCCGAACGGTTCTATAACAGCGTATTAAACCTTTTCGAGGACATCGAAGAGAGGGAAGAGGTTGCAGACCTTATTGTCTGGTGGAACCGGTGAACTTCGTCATACCCCAGATTCCATGAATTACTGACAACCACTTTGATTACCAGCCATGTATTTCCTTCCTATTCGTCTGCTAAACAGCCCGTCGCAAAGAACAGTGCCCTGGCGAAGATCAAGGAGAAGAGGGCTCAGAGAAAGGCAACGGCTGTAGGCACTCCTACCATGTGCCATCCACTGGGTGAAGTGGTGTGAGCCGTGAAACGATGTATAGGATACCGTTCTGTAACACAATGACAGCGATGATTTACTTCCGAATTTGGACCAATTCTGGCAAATAACTCGTGTTCTTCTTAAGTTGATCCGCAAAACCATTCAGATGCCTGTTGTGAACAAAATGCAACTCCTATTTGGACTGATAATTTTCCATCAGCCAGATAACTTTTGATCTTATCCATTTCATTCTGGTCGTCATCTATCATATTGTTCCAATTCTTGCCATTCGCAGGCGCTGTGGCTGAGCAGTGCATCAGTGGCTACGGCGTCCTGATGAATTCATGTCACTCAGGCAGTCACTTGACAAGTAGCGTCGTTTCTATGCTAATTGCAGCTTTCGCCGCCAAAGCCAGTCATGTACTTCTAGATCATACAATCTCTTCAACGCTGCTGCTGAACAAGTGCTATCAAGTGGATATGGATTGTAGCTTTCACCAACTCTACTGAGGATTATAAAGGTAGCTCCTACTTTCGGTTAATCGCCTTTCTTATTAGTCTTGTAAGCACTGTCATTCAGACATATCTTATCTCATATGTCTCCTCCTGCTACATCTGATCAAAGCTGGTCAACACCCTCGTCCTTATACTGTTAGGTGTTTCCGGCCACTTCTGGCCATTCTTATACGACATGGTCATTCTACCAACTCTGAGATACTTTGTGATTTTCACCAACTTCACTGGGGTAGATCTTTCATTACCAGACCATCTACAATAGTTATGTATATTGTTCAAATTATTTAGCTTGTAATCAATTGTAAACGTTTGTCATTCCTTCCTCGATTTCCCGATGTTTAAGACGTGTCGCCACTTGAAAGTTGAGGAAGTCGAGAACGAAGGAGCTCAAGGCAAAAACCTGTCTGGAAAGTTATTTCTCTCATCGGTTTCATCCGAATATCTCTCTCTTTTCACTGCATCCCACAACCTACCAGATCTAACATTTACAAACCCCATCGCGCCCTTTCCATTCAGGATCATGCCCACTACATACATATCTGACACAAAACCTCCTCGTATACCCGACACATGGTGCTCCATCTAATCTTGATATTCGCAGCATTGGAAAAGGAATCCCGACCG
>Ga0210387_10001004_pt1 | contig 20952 bp, 9 predicted proteins | sample IncBWC7OmetaG_FD_160108 | JGI IMG/M metagenome (GOLD analysis project Ga0210387, IMG submission 160108) | Forest soil microbial communities from Barre Woods Harvard Forest LTER site, Petersham, Massachusetts, United States - Inc-BW-C-7-O ...
AACCCAACTCTATCTTTCTGGAGTCGTATGGATTGAGAGTGCCGGTAACCTTGCCGAAAGTGCCATCCGCCAGGTTGGGATCGACCGTGCCCAAATTGCCATGATTAAAGACGTTCAGAAAATCGAAGCGCAATTGCAGATTGCCTTGTTCTCCAAGCCAAGGCAGTTTGTTGTTCTTTAAGACGCTGGCGTCCGCCTGGAAAGTACCGGGGTTGCGATAGATGTTGCGCCGCTCGGTTCCTTCACTCCCTTGTGTAGCCTGGGCAAAATCCGCAGCTGTAAATATTCCGTTCAGGTACGCCTTACGGCTATGACCTCCGGTGAAATTCTGGGTGGCGGCCAACGGGATATCGTAGTTCACCCCGTCAAGGTTATAGTCTCCGCTGTCGGGCGCAAGCACGTTCGGCGTGATTACCGGACTCCCGGCCTGTGCGCTGGAACACGGAGTCGGCGTGCCACCCTGGTCGCACATCACATCCGGCGGACGATTATCGATCACCCAAAACGGAGTGCCTGTCTGCACCGCAATGATGCTCGACAGCTCCCAACCGCCCGTCAATATCCGCCCGACACCACTCTTCAGACCGGGTATGTTATACAAGCCGGAAAACGAGAAGCGCTGCCTCACATCGTAATTCGCATCCCCGTAATAGTTAAAATAAGCGTTCTGGTCAGGGATGTTCGCTCCGCCATCCTGGCCATCCTGATCGAAACGAGTGTTCGCTTCAGGGTAATCTTTGGCGTGGGATAGAGTATACGAAGCCTGGAAGTTTCCCCGATGCCCAGCCTTCCCACGAATCTGGAGAATCATCGCGTTGTAGGTAGCTTGGTTGGCGTTATTGACGTAGGTGATAGCGCCAAAGTTAGGATTCGGGCGAGTGAAGTTCTCCACGACGCTGCCTGCGACACCCGAGAAACTCACATCCCCGGGCACGCGATTCACATCCGCGCCGGTGAGACCGTTGTAGCTGCGCGAACCGGAATAGCTGGCACCCGCCACAAGGTTTCCTGGCAACTGGCGCTCGAAACCGATGACATAGTTCACCGCCAGCGGCGCCTTCATGTTTCGGTCGAGAGAGTCGACGTTCGTGGGCAATCCTGCGATGCCGCCAGCAGCGTTCAAAGATCCGGCTGGAATCGAAGGCAGAACAAACCCCCAAGGGTAGTTCCCCGAGGGTGCGATAGAGAAATAGTTGCCCAGCGGTTGGCCATTGGGTGCGACGTCAGTGAACGTCTCGCTCAACACGCCGGGAGGATTGTTGCGGGTCTGGTCGATGGTCTGGCCCATGGCGATCCAATCATGATAAACGCCGACTCCGCCGCGCACGGCCCACTTCCCGTCCTTCATGGGATCCCACGCGAAACCGATTCGCGGGCTGAAGATATCCGCCATGGCGTGGGCGAATACTGCGGGGACGTTACCGACCGTCGCGTACTTCACTTGGTTGTTGAAGTCGCCTCCGCTCCCCAAGTTGAGTGCACTAAATTGGAAGTTGCTGTTCCCCCAGGGCGTGTGATTGGTGAAGTCATCCCAGCGCAGCGAAAGCGTCACTGAAAGATTCGACTTCATCTTGAAGTCGTCTTGCACGAAAAATCCGAACGGATTTTCCTGGCCGCCAAACTGTATCCTCCCCGCTAACCCGGTGAGCGGATTGTAAGCCCCCACCGATTCCTGGAAGACGTTGTCCTGCACGAGATCGAGCAGATTGTTGAAGGTAAAGCCCGGACGAATGTTGGCCGGCGTGAAATCGCCATGCTCGATGCCCCTGGCACCGTCATAGCCGAACTTCAAGGTGTGCTTCCCATGAACCCAATTCAACACTGAACGCCAGTTGTACATCGGGCCTCTATACTCGCCCGGTCCCCAGCCGCCGCCGACGGAGAAACCTGTCAGGTTGCCGGCCACGCTCACGTTCGGGACGGCTAAATTGGCGTCCTGACCATTGGCGCCACCCACACTGGCGAAGGCGAAGCTCGATTCCCACAGCAGGCCGGAATTGAACGTGTGGGTGAAGTCAATCTGGGCGTACCGGTTCCGCATGATGTCCAATGCGCCCAACTTCGGCCGGGGAGACTTCTGCTGCTGGTCAAAGGAGTCGTTGTAGTAGCTCAGGTACAACCGATCCCTATCCGTGAAGTAATTATCGAGCCGGAAGTTGTATTGCAGCGCGTTGTAGTATTCGCTGGCGTTGAAGCTGCCAGAATCCACCATCGCGAGATTACACGGAGGTGCTCCCGATGTACCACAGAGGCCTGCGGGAAGGTAGGTCTGCGCGGTTTGAGCAACAGTGCCGCCGAACAAATTACTAGCTGGCCATCCACTAAGAACCTGCGTTCCGACAGTGTTAGGGTAATTGCTTGCTGCCCATTGCACGAACGCGGGATCTTCAAACAACTGTTGGCCTGTTGCACCGGGTACGGTGGCCCATAGTTTTTCGAAGTCGGCAAAAATGAAAGTTTTATTTTTACGAATCGGCCCACCGAAGGCGCCTACCAGATCCTTGCGGGCGTAGGGCAAGGCTGGACCCGAGACGAAGTCCGGCGTCGCCTGCAGATCCTGGTTGGTGAAGAAAAGACTGCCGGTACCGTGAAATTGATTCGTCCCTGACTTTGTGGTGACCTGAATCAGGATTGAACTTCCCAGATTATCTTCTCCGCCCCAGGTGTTGGTTTGCAGCGAAGCCTCCTGCACCGCATCGGGGATCGGCGCGAGAATAATATTGCCGTTTTGCACCGGGCTGGTCACGTTCATACCGTCGACCATGACGACGTTGCCGGTGTAGCTGCGGCCGTTGGCGCTGATCTGCGGAGTCTGCGTCCCAAAGTTGTCGGGCAGGCCGCCGGGAGCTTCCCCTGCGAGACGCGTACCTACGCCCACCACACCAGGCGTGACGGCCAAAATGTCCCAAAGGTTGCGATTCGCTGACGGCAGATCGCGAACCGTATCAGCGGAGAGAGTCGCCTGTAGACGGCTGTCATCGGTGTCGACCAGGGGAGCATTCACTTCAACCGTCACCGTTTGCTGAGCGCTCGCGACCGGCAAAGCCAGATTGATGCCCTTCGTTTCCGAAGTTTCGAGAGCAAAGTTCGATTCCGTCTTTCTGAATCCCTTGGCTTCCGCGGACACTGCGTAGTTGCCCGGGGGAAGACTGCTGAAGCGGTAGTTGCCCGAATCACTCGAAGTCGTGGTGACAGTCACTCCGGTGTCCACGTTGCGCAGGACAATGGAGGCCCCGTTGATCGCGGCGCCCACGGGATCCGAGACTACGCCCTGAATGTTGCTGCTGTATTGAGCGAAACTGGGAAGGGCACTCAAGAACAGGATCACAACCAGAAGGGACAGCAGACACAGGGAACGACTGAGCCTTGGATATCTCACTATTGTTTTTCTCCCACGACGCGGTGCGAGCGAAGCAAAGTAAACGCTTTCTCTGGTAATTGAAATAGCTTATAGTCTTCCCCGAAAGGCACTGTCAAGGGTTTTTTGGACCAGTTCATCGGGGGCTTGTGCAAGACTTGGATGAAATTCCGGCGGCGTAGCTTTCGACGGCCCGTGTCAGCCCCTAAGCAGTTTGAGAGCTTCGTTACCGGGCGGGGCGGGGGCTCGGTGGCCACTTGTACGGGCGACCGGAACACGTTACATAACATCCATTAGATCAGTTGTTTATTGGATTTTGCCTCCACTCTCCTGATCCGAGCGAGGAACCAGACGAGTCCGCCTACCCCGATAGCACATGGCCCCAATCGGAGCCCGGTATAACAACACAGCGTTTCGAGTGCAGGGATGGGGCAGTTACCAGACTGCGTCCGCCGGGGTGCTTTTCCCTGCCTCCATGCGTGCCAGCAAACGCCACTCGAATCTTGAAAGTTGTGAATGGGCACAAAGGGCCCTTTCGATATAAGCTAGCAAGCGATTTCACAGATCCGGTCGACAACCGGGTTTCACAAACCGCCTTTGGTAGTTGAAGGCTCCCGAGGACTTTATGGAAAAACGGCAACTGGGAAACAGCGACCTCCAGATCACACCCCTCGGAATTGGCGCCTGGGCCATGGGCGGAGGGGGCTGGAACGGCAGCATGGGACCCCAAAACGAGGCCGATTCTGTTCCCGCGATCCACGCCGCCTTAGATCACGGTCTGAACTGGATTGATACGGCCGCGCTTTACGGACTGGGCCATTCGGAAGAAGTCGTAGCCCGAGCGTTGAAGGGACGCTCGTCAAAACCGTATATATTCACCAAGTGCGAGCGCGTCTGGGACGAAGCCGGAACCATTGGCCCGTGCCTCAAGGCCGAGTCGATTCGGCGCGAATGCGAAGACAGCCTGCGGCGATTGCATACGGATGTGATTGACCTCTACCAGATCCACTGGCCAGAACCAGATGAGGATATTGAGGAAGGCTGGGCGGAAATGGCGCGACTGCAGCGAGAAGGCAAAGTCCGCTATATCGGCGTTTCTAATTTCAGTGTTTTGCAAATGCGGCGAGCCCAAACCATTGCTCCAATCACTTCGCTGCAGCCGCCCTATTCGATTGTCACCCGTCAGATCGAAAACGAAATTCTGCCGTTCAGTTCACAAAACAACATCGGCGTCATTGTTTATTCGCCGATGTCCGCCGGCCTTCTGACCGGGGCCATGACTCGCGAACGAGTGGCAAACTTCGCGGCAGAAGACTGGCGCAGAAATCTCCCCAACTTTCAGGAGCCGCTGCTTTCGCGCAATCTCCAACTCGTGGAACGCCTGCGTGAGATCGGAAATCACCATGGGCGCTCGCCGGGAGAAGTAGCGATCGCATGGACTCTGAATCATTCGGCGGTCGCCGGCGCGATTGTGGGTTTCCGCAGCGTGAAACAAGTCTCGGGCATCATTGGAGCCGCAGAGTTCCGGCTGCCGCCGAGCGACATGTCGCAAATCGATGACGTACTCGAGCCGCGTCTGCAGAGATCGAGTTGACAAACATCAGCGGGAAGCAGAAGCTGGTGTGGTAAACGTTTGCTACAACTTCCTGCTTGCGACCTTTCGCCTAGGAGCTGAAAAGCATGTCTCCCCACGTCAGCCGCAGAACCTTTGTGAAAGCAGCGTCAGCTACTGCTGCAGCGGCCTGCGCCACTCGTGTCGTTCCCGCGTGGGCGGCGGAGGACAAAGGGACGGTCGCGGTTCAAACTCCGCTGGCCACGTTTGCTTATTCCGACGTGGAGCTGTTCGACGGCCCCATGAAACGCCAGTTCAAAGAAAACCATGCCCGTTTTCTGAACCTCGACGACGACCGCCTGCTCAAGGTCTTCCGTCAGGTTGCCGGTTTGCCTGCGCCGGGCGAAGACATGGGAGGCTGGTACGACCTTACCGGCTTCAGCCTGGAGCAAAACGACTTTCATGGCTTCATCGCCGGTCACAGCTTCGGGCAATATCTCTCGGGATTGGCGCGTGCCTATGCGGTGACGGGAGATGAAGCGACGAAGGCGAAAGTCAATCGCCTGGTGAAAGGCTACGGGGAGACGCTCGACACCAAGGCCAAGTTTTTCGCGGGTTACCGGCTTCCGGCCTACACCTACGACAAGCTTTCCTGCGGCCTGATCGACGCGCACGAGTTCGCGCATGATCCGGTTGCCATGGATATTCACGAAAAGCTGACCCGTGCCATGGTCGCCTATCTGCCCGAAAAAGCGCTTTCACGGCAAGAACAGCGTTCCCGCCCGCACAAAGATACTTCCTTCACCTGGGATGAGACCTACACGCTGCCCGAGAATCTATTTCTTGCCTATCAACGCAGCGGCGATACTTTCTACCGCGATATGGCGAAGAAATATCTTGAAGATGACACCTACTTTAATCCGCTTTCTGAAGGCAACAACGTGCTTCCCTTCGAACACGCCTACAGCCACGTGAATGCCTTCAGTTCGGCGATGCAAGCCTACATCACGCTGGGCAGCGAAAAGCATCTGAAGGCCGCCAAGAACGGGTTCGAGATGCTGCGGACGACACAGAGCTTCGCGACCGGCGGCTGGGGACCTGACGAAGCATTCGGAGAACCCGGCCGCGGCCAACTGGGCGACAGTCTTGCGTCCACTCACGCCAGCTTTGAAACTCCGTGCGGAGCGTACGGCCATTTCAAAATCACACGCTATCTGCTGCGTGTCACAAAAGAATCGCGCTATGGCGACAGCATGGAGCGCGTCCTCTACAACACGATCCTCGGAGCGTGGCCGATTCAGGCGGACGGCACTTCATTCTATTATTCCGATTACGGCACAACTGGCAAGAAGGTCTGGTACGGTCAAAAATGGCCGTGCTGTTCCGGAACTTTCCCGCAACTGGCGGCAGATTACCACATCAGCACCTATCTTCGGGCAGCCGATGGCGTGTACGTAAATCTCTTCACGCCTTCGCGCGTGCAATGGAATGATGGCGCTGGACGGTACGGACTCAAGCAGGAAACCAAATATCCCTTCGATAACAAAATCCAGATCCAAGTGTCAGCTTCACAGCCCAAGGAATTTACGCTTCGTGTCCGCATTCCAAGTTGGGCGGCGGCGGACCCAGTGCTTTCCGTCAATGGCAACCGAGTTTCCGATGCGGTGCAGCCGGGCACGTTCGCCAGCATCAGGCGCAGTTGGAAAGACGGCGATCGCGTCGAACTAGAACTTTCTATGCCGGTACGGCTGGAAACGGTTGACGCAAATCATCCCAACCTCGTGGCCTTGCTGCAAGGCCCGCTGGTGTTACTCGCCGTAGCCGATGCGCAGCCGAGTTTTGAGCGCAATGCGTTACTGCAAGCCAAACCCACGCACAACTCAACCGGAGATTTCATCGCAACTGCGGCCGAAGGAAGCGCAGTAACCATGCGCCCGTTCATGAACATCGATAAAGAAAACTACAGCACGTATGTATTGCTGAAGGGCTGATCGAGCGCGAGGCCTGATTCCGCGCAGGCTCGAATCGCGAAGCTGAACTCCGCAGAAGTGCCAGTTACTTGGGTTGGGCGTCTTCTTCCACTAATTTGTACTGGTAGCGCTGGCTTTCTTCGTGCGCAGTCTGCTTTCGCAGTTCCGCCAGTCGTTTCAGCAGGTCGGGGATCTCAGCTTTGTCCCCGGTTTTCCGCAGTGCCTGGATCAGGTGATACAAGGCGGTCTGGTCCTTGGGGTCCTGCTCCAGAGCCTTTCGGCATTGCGCGACCGCCTCTGGGTAGCGGCCAGCTTGCAAATCGAGTTTCGCTAGTACCGTTCGAGCCCCGCTCAGGCTGGGCCGCAAGGAGACAGCTCGCGTGGCGGAACGCAGCGCTAGTTGAAATTTCGGTGTGCCGGGCTCGACGCCCTGTTGGGAGAGGAAGTCCGCCCGAAGGTAGAGCAGAACCGGGTCGTCCGGTTTTTCTGCCAGTCTCGTCTGTACCCTTGCCAGCGCACTCTCCAGATTATTCTGCTGCTCCGCCAGCAGCCCCTGCGCGGCGGCGCTGAGCGACTGGTGAGGATCCAGTTGGTGAGCCATCTCAAAGTCGTCCTCCGCCTTATCGTACTCGGCCAACTGAACGTAGAGAACACCGCGGCCCAGGAGAAGCGGCGCCGCCTTGGGCAGCTGAGCAATTCCATCGCTCACCACGTCAATGCCAACCTGATACGAATCATGAGCGGAACTCAGATTCGCAAAATCCATGTAGAGATTGACGTTCTGCGGGTCGAGCAAAATCGCCTGACGCAGAGTGCTCACTGCCTGTGGCGTGTCCTTGGAGTCTTCATATGCGCGAGAAGCCAGTTCCAGAGTCTCGACATCCGGATTACTTGCGCGCAGGATCGGCTGCAGCGTGGAAAGCGCATCCTGCGGATGGTGAGCCATCAACTCGATCGCTGCGAGAAGATGGCGCTCTCGCTCGTCACGCGGATTGAGAGCCAAGGTTCGGCCCAGGACCCCGGCAGCCTTATCGAATTCCTTCTCCTTCACCAGGCACGCGGCATACGCGTGCAACCCGTCGGGGCGAGAGTCAAACAACGCTCCGGCCTTCTCAAATTGAGCGACCGCACCCGCGCAGTTTCCTTGCTGATACTCGAGCACCGCCAGCATGCCGTGACTGGTCTGGTCCGCAGGATGCCCGCGAAGTACACGCTGGAGGAGCGGAATTGCGTCTTTGCTTCCGTCTTCGTATTCAATCTGGATTGCGCCTTTCAGAGCCGGCAGATAATCGGGCGAAATCTTGAGCGCAGCGCGGAACGAAGCCAAAGCATCCTGCTTACGGCTCTCGCCGGCATAGGCCGCACCTTGCATCGCCCACAACTGTGCATTCCCCGGAGACCGCTCCAATGCAGGACGAAGCAGTTCGAGAGCCCGGGCAAAGTCCTCCTTCTGCAAGGCCGACGTGATGAGACTGATCTGATCCGACGCGGTCTGGGAGAACGCACAGCCTAGAAGGACGACGGACACGAGAACGACGCAAGTTTTGAGGATGGGATGCGTAGTGGCTCTCATCATCGGTTCCGCTTCACCATGCTCTTATACTTCAGCGACCGATGCTTCGGCCACATCGAAGACCTCTTGCGCCCTCCCTTACGCGCAAAAGCCAGCCCGCTCCGAACGAAGCGGGCCGGCCTTGTTGTGTTCTTTATGATGTGGCGACTCAGAACGAAATTTTGCCTCCCAGTTCCCAGAATCTAGGCTCGTGCGATGAAGTCGCTTGGCCGAAATTTCCATCCGGGAAGTTCATGTCGACGCCGCCGGTTTGGATGTTTGAAAAGCCCGTGAAGTCGACATAGTTTGGCCGATTAAAGAAATTGAAGATGTCGAACCGGAACTGGAAAACGACCCTTTCCGTAATGTGCGTATCTTTGTAGAAGTTGATATTCGTCTCCGCGAAATTTGGCCCACGGAACTGCATGGCCCTCTCATTTCCATTCGCGCCACCGGTCGAGAAAGTGGGAACGGAGAAGTCGCTCTTCGGAATCGCCCCCGTAAGCCACGAACCGTTGGAGTGGGACTGGCTGTAACTCACCACATCCGGGTAGGCGAGATTGTCTCCGTCACCGAGGTAATCACCGCTGGTCGCGCCATAGCCGATCGCCGGGTTCGCGGCCGACGGGCAAGGCGGAGCATTCGACGCGGTATTTGCACAGACGGGCTGGAAAGAATTTACGTTCTCGGGATTCAAGGGATATCCCGACTGGAAGATGCTGGTGCCGCTGATACCCCACCCTCCAGTTAAATAGCCCACGGTTCCCCTCCCGCCGTTCAAGCCTTTCAGCTGATAGTTGAAACTGAAAGAGAATCGGTTGGGCACATCGAAGATGGATGGCCCGTAATACTGCTGCGGATTCAGCCCCTCCGAGTCGGGATAGTAGAGCGAGTCATCTTTGGAACGGGAACGGGTGTAAGAAGCATCCACGAACCCTCGCGAAAAGCGCCCTCGAACGTCGAAGATCAACGCATTGTAGTTGCCGTGGCGGTCGTTATCGGCATACGTAATCGCACCGAAGCTGGGATTGAGCCGGGTCGGAGCTATGCTGTTGTTCAGCATCTGATCGCCCGGGAAAGCATTGATGTCGACTCCATAGGAGACATTCCCAATCGAGTTGCCGTTGCCGACGATGTTGTAGGAGTGAGACCCGTTGTAGCCGACGCTGGCGGCAAAGTTGCGGCTGATTTTTCGCTCCAAGGTGAACGACCAGATATCAGATTTCGGGGACTTCAAAAGCGGATTAATGCCGCCAATGGCGAAGCCGGCGCCGACAATTCCTCCTTGCGCATCAAGCCCACCCCCCTGTTGCGGTGTCGCACCCGTTCCCGGCCCAAAAGTCGGGAACGTAAATCCATACGGGGCCTTGTTGCTGTTTCCGAGAGCAAAAATGGGAGCTTGCGCCGAAGCTGTCCCACCCGCGAAGAAGGTCGGTGCAACTTCTCCTGGCGGGCTTCCGCGGAATTCCTCCTGCACGTTGGCTTGGGTCAACCAGTTGTTGTAGATGCCAAACCCACCGCGCACTACCCAATCGGCGTTCCCCGTGGGATCCCATGAAAAACCAATGCGCGGACTGAACAGGTTGTCGACCGAGTGCAGCAGTCCGTTGTGTGTGGCCTTGGCATAGCCGTTGGTCACTTGTTGTTGTTCGGTTGTGCCAGTTCCCAGGTAGAAATTTCCAAAAACTGTCGACGGACTCTTTGACCATGGGTTGCCGCTATCGTCGTAGCGCAAACCCAAGGTCAGAGTCAGATTCTTCCGGGCTTTCCAAGTGTCTTCTACAAACAACCCGAAGGTTCTGGACGCCGCATCCCAACTCCACAACTGCTCCGTTCCAGTCGCGGGGTTGTAATAGATTCCGTTCTCGACGGCGGGATTATCCTGTGCCAGGGTCAGCAGATTATTGAAGGAGAATTTCGGCTGTGACCATGGTCCCTGAAAGGGCTCGACGTCGTCGCCATACCAGCCCTCATAGCCAAACTTCAGGGTGTGCGCACCCTTGACGTGCGTAAGGACGTCGCGCCAGTGATAGTTGTGCTGAATAAAATCGCCTTGTGCGAAACCCACGCCGAAGGCTTGCCCCGAATCCACACTGATGCCGCTCACCGTTATTGAGGGAACGTAGTAACTTGTGGCTGGCGCGCCACTACCGAGCACGCCCTCCACCCGGCTCTGCCCAGCCGTGAATTCGTTCAGCAGCGTGGGCGAAAAAGTGTGCGTCCAGGACGCCTGACCCGCGACTTCCCAGGTATTGTTCAAGGCTGAGAACTGGGGCATAGCAGAAGGCGCGCCGGTGAGTAACAGAGTCCGGAAGAGACTGACGTAGATTCGATCTTGCTTGAAGTCTTTGTCGATGCGGGCAAAGTACTGCGTGCCATTGCGGATCGCGGTGCCGCCAAACGATCCGCTGTCGATCATGGGTGTGGAACAAGGAATATTCTCAACTGCTGCCGTTCCGCAAACACTCGAACCAAAAATATCACTAGCGGTTTGAGTGACGTGGGCGCCAGAAACGCCGACCGGCTGATAGTTTGTCAGCAATCCCGTTCCTACGGTGCCCGGATTGTTCGCCTGCGCGAACGCAATGAACGCCGGATCGGCGAAGTTCACTCCTCCGCCCGCGCTCGACGATTGGCGGAGAGGTTCAACCGCGAAGTAGAAGAAAAAATCGCGATGCGGAATGATCGGGCCGCCCACCGCAAAATCAAAATTATTAGAATGGAAAGGAGCGTACGGGTGCTGCGCATCATTCACAAAGTGCTGGTCAGCAAACATCTTCTGGTAATAGAAATAGTCCGATGCTGAACCGTGAAATTCGTTCGCGCCCGATCGCGTAGTAAACATGGTTTGCAATCCGGCGGCTCGGCTGTATTCACTGGTGAAAGTGTTGACCTGAACACTGGTTTCCTGGATCGCCTCCGGTTGAGGAGTGAGATTCAGAACGCCTTGGCGAATACCGCTGGTTACATCGAGTCCGTCCACAACATACTGATTGTTATTGCCGCCCTGACCATTGGCGCTGGCGTCGACCTGCTCCTCAGTGGAGAAGTTGTCCACACCTGACGCAGGACTTCCCGCACCGCTCGTTCCCAAGCCAGAAGCTCCAGGCGCCAACGTAACCAGCGTAACCAAGTTGCGGCCAACGATAGGCAACTCCGCCACCGCCTGATTCTCCAGGGTGAGTTGGCTGCGGCTATCTGCGGTGTCGACCACCGGAGCCTCGGTCGTGACCGTAACTGCCTCAGAGGTCGAGCCGACCTTGAGCGTGACGGGCACAGCCAGGTTCTGCTCGGTCAACAGTTCAATGTCGACCTGGCTCTTGGCGAAGCCAGACGCCTCGGCCGTAATCTTATAGCGACCGGGAGCGAGACTCACGAAGCGATAGTTGCCGGCAGCGTCCGTGGTGGTTTCTGCGGCGACTGCGGTGCTGGCATTGACCAGATGAACGGTCGCCTTCGGCACACCTGCGCCACTCGGATCCTGCACCACGCCTTGGATGTTGCCAGTGAACTGCGCGAACGCGGCAGTGCTGAAAAGGACGGCAAACAGTACCCACAGTGAGCGACGCGGCTGCACTCTTCCCTGCATAGTTGCCCCCAGGCGCGCCTCGACGAAGAAGCGCAAGTGAGAAAACGTTTACTTAGAGGAGTAATATATAAATACTACGAATTTCACTTGTCAAGAACTTTCTTGATCACCCCCCGCCAGAAAACCTCTACTCCTATGAACGGCAACGCGAGCACCACGTGCCTCCCCGAGCCGATGCGGAGCGATCAGGTTCGACTCCAGCCTCGGTTTGCCACAATTCCTATTCCTTCTCGCAGCGTCACCAGTCGGTTCACAGAAAGCCCTTTGAGTTTTTCGCGCAGACCGTTGGGCCAGTAGATGTCCAGATCGACCGAGTTGAACGCACCCAGGCCAAAATGCAGCCTGAAATCGTTGCACGAGTAAAAGCTCGACTGGCTGAGCACCGCTTGCGCCTGCGACTTGTCGCCGTAGTGGGCCACCACTCGCGATCCAATCGCACTGCGGTTTGACTTGACTCCCTCGAGTTTGACCTTGATCCAGTTCTGGGCTTTCTTGATGTCGTTGCGCAGCAGCGACGGCGGCTCATTCATATTGACGATGAGAATGTCGAGATCTCCGTCGTTGTCGAAGTCTCCGAATGCGCAGCCCCGGCTGCAATGTGCGTCGGTCACGCCGGGTCCAGCCTCCTGGCCTAATTCTTCGAAGGTGCGATTGCCCAGGTTTCGAAACACGGTCCGCGGCGTCTTATTCGCATATTGCGGCAACTTGCGCTCAACCTCCGGGTAGACATTGCCGGTCGTCACAAAAATATCCGGGTAGCCGTCGTTGTCGAGATCGACCATGCCAGCTCCCCAACAGATGTAGCGAGTATCGACCGCAACCCGCGAGGATCGTGTCAGATCGTCGAAATTTCCCTTGCCGTCGTTGTGATAAAGACCGTTGGCATCCTCGGCGAAGTGAGTCTTGAACAGATCTAGGTGGCCGTCCAGATCGTAATCACCCACACCCACGCCCATGCCCGCTTGCTCCATGCCATCATCGCTGAGCGCCACACCCCGCACTACTCCTTCTTCGCGGAACGTTCCGTTACGGTTGTTCATGAACAGCAAACTCGGAGTGGAATCGCAGGCCACAAAAATTTCGGTCCAGCCATCCTCGTCGAGATCGGCGGCAACTACCGTCATGCCGTAACAACCAGTTGCGCCGGCAATCCCAGATTCTTCGCTCACATCCGTAAACGTGCCGTCGCCATTGTTGCGGTACAGCGAATGTTTTCCTGTCGGTAATCCTCGCGGCCCGCACTCGACAGGAACGCCCTTCCAATTGCAATTCACATTTTCCCCGGGCACGGGGGCGTGTTCGAAAGAAAATCGCACGTAGTTGGAGACGAACAGATCCAGGTGCCCATCCCGGTTGTAGTCCAGAAAACTGCATCCCGCGCCCCAGCGTGGCTGATCGTTCCAAAGGCCGGCGGCCTTGGTGACGTCGGTAAACGTTCCGTCGCCGCGATTGCGGTAGAGACGATTCTGCCCAAAGTACGTACAGAAAATATCGTCGAACCCGTCGTTGTTATAGTCGCCAATGCAGACGCCAGACGCCCACCCTACAGCTTTCAGTCCGGCCTTCTCCGTCACATCGGTAAAGGTGCCGTCACGGTTGTTCTTGTACAGGCGGTTGGTCGCGCCCGCAGGATCGCCTTCCAGTCGCGTCCCCGACAACAAAAAAATGTCGATCCAGCCGTCGTTGTCGTAATCGATGAACGCACACCCGCAACCAGTAGCCTCCAGGATGTATTTCTTGCTTTGGACCCCGCCGTAGATGACGGGCTCGTGCAGACCAGCAGTTGCCGCGACGTCGACGAAGTGGGCATAAAAAGGACGGCCCGACGGCGCCGGACGCGCCACCGGTTTAACCGTATGAGTAGCAATCCCTTGGGCTATGAGCTTTGGCGCCGTCGCCAAGAGAGCAGAGCCAAGAGAAACTCGCACGAAGTCGCGGCGGTTGATAGATATGGTCTTCGTGGATGTGGTCAAGGCCGTTGCGGCTCCGCGGAAGGAGTTTTGTCTTCGACCAGTTTGTAACGATTGTGTTCGGCTTCTTGCCTGGTGCCTTCCATGCGGAGGTCGGACAGGCGTTTGAGCAAGTCCGGAATCTCGCCCGTTTTTCCGCTTTTGCGCAGCGCCTGGATCAAGTGATACAGCGCAGTTTGGTCCTTGGAGTCGCTGCTCAACGCTTTGCGACACTGCTCGATGGCGGATTCATTCTGTCCCGCCTGCAGGTAGAGCTTCGCCAAAACGTCGTGAGCCGCGGCCAGCGAGGGTCGGAGCGAAATCGCTTTCTTGGCGGACGCCATGGCTTCGCGAAATTCCACGCTGGCGGGATCGGGCCCGCGTTGCGTGAGAATGTCTGCTTGCAAGTAAAGCAGAAACGGATCGTTGGGCTTCTTAACTAGTTTCGATCGCACGGTGGCCAGCGCTCGCTCGGGATCATTCTCCTGTACAGCCGCCAAGCCCTCCGCGGCGGAACCCACTGACTGCCGCGGATCGATCGCATCAGCCGCTTCGAAATCGGCCTCGGCGTTGTCATATTGCGCAAGCTGGACGTAGAGGACGCCGCGAGCAACGTACAACGCCGCTGCCTTCGGCTCCGCTCTCAGCCCAGCGTTGATCATATCCACACCAACCTGGAAAGACTGGTGGTCGATGGAAATGTTAGCGAAATCGAGATAGAGATTCAGGTTATGGGGATCCGCCACAATGGCCTCGCGGAGAAGTCGAACCGCCTCTGGAGTATTTCCATCTGCTTCATACGCCGAGGCGGCCAGGTCGAGCACATTGGCGTCCGCCGGCTCTTGTTGCAGGAGCGGCTGCAAGGTGGCAACCGCATCTTTGGAATGCTGCGTCATCAGCTGCACGGATGCGAGCCGATAACGAACGCTCGTATCGGGGTTCGACTGCGCCAACGCGCGGCTGAAAACCAAAATCGCTTTCTCGGGCTCCTTCAGCCGCACCAAACAATCACCGTACGCCTGCAACGCGCCGGGCTGGGATTCCACGAGCGAGCCGCTCTGGTCAAAGTGGGTCACCGCGGCGCTGCAGTCTCCGCGCCGGTAAGCCAACACAGCTAACATTGCGTGGCTGGTCGGCTCGTTTGGATGCAACCGCAGGATATGTTGCAACAATGCAGCCGCATCTTTTCCACCGTTCTCGTATTCGATCTGCGCCCCGCCCTCAAGGGCGGGCAGGTAATCGGGGGAATTCTCGAGTGCGCGGCGAAAAGCGCCAAGCGCTTCCTTCTTGTCTCCTTTGCTCGATAGCGCGATGCCGCGCAAGGTCCACAATTGCGGATTCTTGGGGCTTTGTTGCAGTTCCGGTTGCAGCAATTGCAGTGCCCTGTCGAATTGCCCAGCCTGCAATGCGGAAGTAATCGCCGCGATCTGCTCTTTTGCGGTTTGAGCCGCGAGAAAACAACCAGCGATGAAGATCGCTGCCAGCCCTGCTTGCCGAATCAGAAAACGCACACCTGCCATCATCTCTCGCTTCAACTCGCCACCGGTGTGGTTTTGGAAAATGTTTCCCCGCATGCGTCCTGTCACAGCGGAAAACCGTCTCCGCGTCCGCCGGATTGCTGGCGAGCAATTTTCTCATTTGAGGCGCAAATCGGCTACAGTAGAATCCGTTGCCTGGAGATCGAAAATGGGGTTCTGGGGAAATCGTTTGCTCATTCTTTCTGCCCAACGGCTCCTCTTGGTTGCGGTTTTCATGTTAACTGGCCTGGCCACCGATTCCCAAGTGCGCCAGCGCTTTCCCGAAGACGATATGGGCAGGGATTCTCTTCCTGGCCGGAAGAAGGCTCAGTTGGAGGCCGCAAAGCAGTTTAAGGTCTTTTACCAATTCCAGTTCTCCGACAAGCTCAAGGAAAGCGGCATCACGTTCACCTACCACGCTGTGGACGATATCACTAAGCACATTCGAATGGGCCATTACGATCACGGTAGCGCCGTCGCGGTTGCTGACGTGGACGGTGACGGATTGTACGACATTTATTTTGTGAATCAAGTTGGCGGCAACGAACTCTGGAAAAACCTTGGCGGCGGCAAGTTCAAGAACATCACCCAGGAAGCAGGCGTCGGATTGCCGGGCCGGGTCAGCGTGGCAGCCGCCTTCGCCGATATCGATAACGACGGCACCCAGGACCTTTTCGTCACCACCGTTCGTGGCGGAAACGCGCTGTTCCAAAATGACGGTCACGGGCACTTCACAGACATTACCGCGGAAGCAGGTCTAGGACTGGTCGCTCACTCTTCCGGCGCATTCTTCTTCGACTACGACAATGACGGTCTGCTTGACCTTCTGGTCTGCAATGTCGGCAAATACACCTACGACGACAAGGGGCCGAATGGCGAGTACGTCGGCATATCCAATGCGTTCGAAGGGCACCTGCACCCGGACCGCTTCGAATATCCCGTCCTTTATAAGAACATGGGTCACAACCGATTCAAGGACGTGACCGCTGAAGTAGGATTGAAACCGCACGGCTGGTGCGGCGATGCCACATTCGCCGACGTGAATGGCGACGGCTGGCCTGACATCTTCTTCCTCAACATGCAAGGACACAGCCACTATTATGAAAACCAAGGGGGCAAGAAATTTGTCGAGAAGACCGACCAGTATTTCCCGAAGACTCCCTGGGGCGCCATGGGAATCAAGTTCTTCGATTACGACAATGACGGCCTTATGGATCTCTTCATCGTTGATATGCACTCCGACATGAGCGATGAACCGGGACCAGAAAACGAAAAGAAAAAGTCCAACATCACCTGGACCGATTCTTATATCCAGGGAACGAAGTCTGATTACATCTGGGGAAATGCTCTCTATCACAATCTGGGCGGCGGGAGATTTGAAGAAGTATCCGATCGCCTTGGAGCGGAAACGTACTGGCCCTGGGGACCCAGTGTGGGAGACCTGAACGCGGATGGTTGGGACGACATCTTCATTGCGTCTGGCATGAGTTATCCCTACCGCTACGGCATCAATTCCCTGCTGTTGAATGACCGCGGAAAAAAGTTTGACGACGCCGAATTCGTTCTCGGAATCGAACCGCGCAAGAACCTCTACACTCCATGGTTTGAAATCGACTGTTCTAACCCGAAAGAGCGTCAGGCTCAGGAATCTTTGGATAGCAAAGTCTGCGTCGGCCAGAGCGGCAAATCGATCGTCATGGCGCCACGCTCCAGCCGCTCTTCCGTCATCTTCGATTTGGATAACGATGGAGATCTCGACATTGTGACCAACGACTTTAATTCCGAACCGCAGGTGCTGGTCAGCGATCTCGCTCAACGCAAGAAACTTCACTGGCTGAAGATCGTGCTGGAAGGCACCAGTTCAAATCGTAACGGGCTCGGTGCAACCGTGCGAGTGCGCGCCGGCGGCCAAACCTATACCAAATACAACGACGGCAAGTCCGGATATCTGGCTCAAAGCGTTCTCCCCCTTTACTTCGGGCTTGGGGAGGTGAGCAAGATTGATCGGGTCGAGGTCGATTGGCCCTCGGGGCGCAAGCAGGTCTTGGCAACCGGCATTGACGAAAATCAAACGCTGCGAATCACCGAACCGAAGTAGTCCGGAAAAGCTCGCGAGTTTCGTTGTTTGCGCGCTGAATCAGACGCCGACTAAGCTCCGGCAATTAACTCTACGCCGAGCGCAGCCAAGGCGACATCTTCCTCTGACGATAAGCCGCTGACCGCGACGGCCCCCACCACTTCGCCATTCTTCCGGACGGGAATCCCCCCACCCCACCCGACGTATCTCGGATCGCCGTAGTAAGCAACGTCGTGGCCTTTTTCCGGGTGCTTCACCTTCTCCCCCACTTCTTTCGTGGGCTTGCGCTCGCGAGCAGCCGTCCAGGCCTTATTCTGCGCGATGTGGATGGAAGACACCGGCGCGCCGTCCATTCGCGCAAAGCAGATCAGGTCGCCGTGCGAATCGGCAACACCGACCGCAACGGCCTTTCGGATCTGTAGTGCTTTCTCTACGATCAACTCCACAGCGCGCCTGGCCTCGGAATAATCAATCGTCAGAATTGTTCTCATAGCGGGGAAGAATACACCAGTTCACGGGAAGAATCTGGTGCAGGCGCTCACCGTGGCGTCGTCCGCATCGGCATTGTTCGCGAACATCGCACGCCAGGCTCAGGGACGCGAGGGCTCCGCCGTTGTCGCTTATGATCCGGGTCTGGCGAACTTGCGATCATCGATCGGAACATTTTGACGGATCTGTTCCAGTTGGATTGTCGAACTCTCGCCCGGACGAGAGACCGTCCGGCGGTACGGAGTCTCAAGCCCGTCGACCGTCCGGTAGTCATCATAGTCAGTTTGGTAAGGAATAAGGCCGAGCGGAGACTCGGCAAACTGCACAAGTCGCTTCAGCAGCCCTGACTGTTCATCGAAATACAATTTCACAGGGGGCTGCCCCACTTTCTTGCAAGAAATCACATAGGCTTCTCGAGCGCCAATCTTTTCCGGATACTCCACCCGCAATTCATCAAAGGCCTGCTTGATGTGCAGCGGGAAGTGAAGGTCTGCGTTCATCTGAGCAGCGTCAAGATCGGAGCCATGCATTTCGCGCACAGGTCGCCCTGGTGCGCTGGACCAGCCTGCATGACCGTCGAAGACCGTCACGCTGTCTCCCGCAGGAATGTGCATGATCACAGCCTGCTTATTCCGATCCTGATCGAAAACTTCGACACGTACGACTTCCCCGCCCAGAATTGTCGTGCCCTGCTCTTCGCGGCTGCTGATTCTGGCAATCGCGTCCGCTCCGCCGAGTGCACGAATGTAGTTGTCAATCAACTGGTCCGCGGTAGGCATGTTGACAGGAAGTTTTTCTGCCGGAGCCGCCGTCATGCTTGGCTGCGCCTGACTCTCAACACTCGGAATGTCTTCCGGTTTGAGCGAACCCCGGTGACACGAATAGCAAGTAACTTCCCGACTCCCTTCGAAACTGCTCTTGTCGATCGCAAGCATCATGCGCATCATGTCGCGCGCAATCTGTTTTGGCCGCTTGTCATCTTCGTCGAAATGATCCTGCACGTGGCAATGACTGCATTCCACGCCAAGTGATGCAGTGATGAATCGCATGGCAGGAATCAGTTGATCAGCGGGAATGCCTTTGAGCACCTGGATATTCTTGAAAACCGTCTCAGCCATCGCGGGCGAACGGCCACTCAACCGTTTCTCACGAGTCTCGTCCGCTAGCCGATCGTTGGATAAACGATCGTTAGATAGACGATCGTCGGATAAACGATCATCAGATTGTCCATCCACGGCCGAACTCACTTTACTAGCCAGGTCCGCAGCCTTCGCCCCATTCCCCTGGCGCTTATAAAGATCGATCAGCGGCATATCCGCTGGCAGATGCAAGGGATCAATCGCCACGGCACGCTCCAGGTGCGCCACGGCTCCAGGGATGTCGCCAGCTTGCAGGTATGCTGACGCGGCGTTGGTCTCTCCCGCCGCCGACTTCGGGTCGAGTTGCAGAGCGCGCTCGAAAGCCAGTTCTGCCTCGGTCGATTGCTTTCCCAGAAGCAGTGCCGTACCGATGGCGGTGAAGACTGCGCTGTCGGTGGAGAACTGCTCCTGCACCTCCGTCAGCATGCGATAACCGCGAACCACAAATGGTGGTGAACGGCGTTCCGCGCCGACATTCACGTACGCGATACCAAGATTCCTCTTCTGCAAATCGGGCGCAGGCTCGCGCCAGGCAGCAATATCGGCAACTTCGGGCAGAGTTTGTTGCTCCTCGCCTTTCAACTGCTGGGTGCGTCGCTGGATCCTATGGTCGGTGAATGCCGTATGACCTCCGTCCTTGGCATCCCGTCGAGGCATGTGACAGCCGATGCAATTACTCTGTTGATCCGGATGCGCAGCCGGAAACTTCTCCATGTGGCAGGAAAGGCATTTCGATCGGAAGAATGCGACCGATTCCGCTGGCTTATTGTGCGGATCATGGCAGGTTCCGCACCACAACCGGCCATCGCTCTTACGGGCGCAGGTACTTCGCGCGAGTTGCTCCACATGGCTGATGACCTTAAATTTCTCGCTGTCGGACCCAGCGGGCAAGACGTTTCGGTAGGTGGTGAAAACATCTTCCAGCGGCTGTCCCGGAAGGAAGTCGCCGAATTTTTTCCCCGGATTCAGCACCCGGCCAACTCCCAATAAGTGACATTGTTCGCAAATGCTGTCGCGAGCAGCGGGATCAAGCTTGGCCGGGTTGATGATCGTGCCCGCTCTGGGATCACTGAGATGCTTTTCAGCCGAACCATGGCAACGCTCGCACGTGATCGCCTCGGCCGAAAATGGCGGAGATCGATATTGGTTTGACGTGCCGGCAATGTGCAACGCAGTTCCGGCATGACAGAACAGACATCCTTCGGCGACGGGTCGAGTGAAATCCGGATTCGCCAGCCCCTCGTATCCGGGCGCCAGGTCATAGGCATGGCGACTCGTGTAGTAGGCGACTGGGGATTGAAATAAATGACCACCCAGGTCGAGCAGGTAGCCGGAAGCGTGGTTGCCGGAACCAATCACATAGTCGATCCGGTAATTCGTTGCTTGTCCACCACTCTGCAGGCGCTGCCAGTAGCCCGTGGGCGATGAATCGACTTTAATCGTTGCATCGGGCGTGCTTACTGTGCCCGCCGGCTCCTGCCCCGCACGCCGCAGCGAGTGCGCCATCGAGGATCGTGCATAGCCCTCAACTTCAGACGCATGGCAGAACTGGCAGCGGCTCGCTCCGGTCGGCTCGTTCGCAATTTGCGACGCCCCGACTTGCGCATCCGGAAGTGCAGCGCCACCATTGCTGGATTGTCCTCGAGCAGCGGAAACAACAGCGGCAAGAACGCCAAACATGACGCCCGGAACCACGAGCAGCCACCGACGAGTAGAATTCGGGTCCATGGGTCGGCTCAGAGTCTAAGAACAGGTGAGAT
>Ga0210387_10001008_pt1 | contig 20910 bp, 18 predicted proteins | sample IncBWC7OmetaG_FD_160108 | JGI IMG/M metagenome (GOLD analysis project Ga0210387, IMG submission 160108) | Forest soil microbial communities from Barre Woods Harvard Forest LTER site, Petersham, Massachusetts, United States - Inc-BW-C-7-O ...
AAAACACACTCAGCCGCATCGCACAGGCGATCCAAAAACTTGCCTGATTTGAATTTCTCCGCGAACTCGGAAAAGCTCACTGCGAACTCAGCGGTTAAAGGCTGTTGCTCTCGCCGCACGAAGAAACCCAAACTGCAGTATCAGAAATCAGTAGCTCTTCGGTTTCTCCGGCGAATATTCCTGCCCGTACTTGTTCAGGTGTGGCGCGGAAATATCGGAAGAGTGCAGGGTCACCGTGACCGGCGCGCCATCCGCGCCGATTTCCACCTCGCGCGCCAGCGCGGCCAGTTCGGCCTCGGATGCCAGTTCGTACCAGAACTCCAGCTTGTAGCGTCCCGCCGGCAGGTGGTTAATGCGGAAACTGCCGTCGCTCGCCGTGACAGCGAAGTACGGCGTGGGGACCGCGATCACGGCGGCACTCATCTCCGGGTGAATGTTGCAGAAGATGTACGACACGCCAGGCTGCGTGAAACGCACTTTCCGCGACGATCCACTTTCGTAGAGCCCCAGGTCAAACGGCTTTCCGCGATAAATGGAAAACACGTCGTGAAAAAAAGGATCCTGATTGGGGAACTCGATCTCGGAGCCGACTCGTATGGCAATCACGTGCGGTGAGAATCGTTTATCTTTCTGCACCAGGCGCGCGATCGGCGCAGGTGCAACGTTTGCCGCGGTGTTCGCCGCAGTGTTCGCCGCAGAACGAGCCGCGCTGAGCCAGACCACTACATCAGCGCTGCCGGCCTTATGTTTGGAGTGGTGGATGACATCGACCCGGCCGCGAAATGCCACGTCCTGAGCCGCGGCGCAGCCGCAGGCCAGAAAAACGAGAACCAGCGCGAGCCATCGCGGCATCAGAAATGCACCCCCGCCGCGAAGTTGAGGTGGTCGCCGGAATTTCCCGCAGCGCCCGGCGGAACCGTGAACAGGTGCCGCCACTCGACGGCAAAGAGCAGCACCGCAGTCGGTTTGTAGATGAAATTCACCAGGTCGGTGCGATTTTTCTGCATGGCGGGGAATCCCGCTCCGGTAAACGAAGTCGCAAAGACTCGCAGGTCCTGTCCGTAATTTTCGTCCTGCCCGTAGGCGCCATTGATTTCGAATCGCCTCGCCGGAATCACTTTCAACTGGGCCCATCCGCCGGTCGAGCGCAGCGGCTGGATCGCAGTGTATGGTCCACTCGACTCTGGATACACGACGCTCGTCCAGATGCCGCCGCCCAACCCGCCAACCGCTTGGCCGCGATACCACTCGCCGGAAATTTCCACGTGGCTGCCGAAACCAGCCTTGATGTCGGAATTCAAAGTCCAACTGGCAACAGTGGGAAATGCCCCATACTGCTGTTGCGCGCGATAGCCGCCGAATCCGATGGTGATCGGATAATGCGCGTCCTTCGAGCGGTCGAAAGCAATGCGCCCCGCCACCGCCGGAGCCCGCGAAGCTTCCCCGGCCGTCGGGTCGCGCCCCTCGAAAGTTGGCTGCTCCTCGGTGAGCGGGTCGAGCACTCCCCCCTGCAGCACCAGAGAGGACGTTTCGCCCAGCGAAATGCTGTGCGTGACTTCGATTCCCGGAGTCCATACCCAGAGATTTCCTGACCACGACATCGCCGGCTCGAAAACGGAGGCATACGAAGTTGGCGACAGAGGCGAAAAGAACAGGCTGTCCTGTCCGACCGTCAGCGATGTATTGGTCCAATCGAGACTGATCTTGGCGGTGCGCAAGCGAAGCAACCCGGTCGCTCCGCCGAAAGAAGTTGTAGGATTGCCGCCGGCGAAATCGATTTCCGCATCTGCGGAGGTATGCGCGCCGAAAACCTTCGGACCGTGCGCTTCCACTCCGAGCGTGGTTTGCCGCAGTGTCGCTCCAATGCCGGGACTCGGCGCACCAGGATAGCTTTCTAACGCGAGACTGGGCAGATCCTGGATGTCGAGCGTGCCCTTGTTCCAGTAAGAATTGAACAGCACCAGCCCTGAAATCTTCACCGGATACTTGCTGGCGCTTTCCACCTTATCCTGATGAATCTCGGCGATTTTTGCGGCGAGAAAGCTGGCATCCTGATCGGCGGCTGCGGCCGTGGGCTCAGGTGCAGCGGCAGGAGCCGCTTCAGTGGTATGGCCGGTCTCCACCTGCTTGCGCAGTGCTTCCAGGCTCTGCCGCAGTTCTTCAATCTGCCGCTTGGATTCCGCCAGATCGGCGCGGGTCTGCTGCAATTCCTGGCTTAACTGGGCTACATCCGGCGGGCGAGGAACGGCATCCTGCCCCAGCGCATAGACCGCACCGAGACACAGAAATGCACCGACTGCCTTGCGACACAAAGACATTTTCCGTTCTGTCCAATTGTCGTTACACGGCGGGAATCTGGGCAAGGTTACCAGTGGTTTAAGCAGCTTTTGGACAGTTACCGGAGTGTCTGGCGAGGGCCTGGCGTGTCCCGTAGTCTGTTAGCCAGAGTGTTGACGCGGCCTTTCAAACACCTCCGGACGAAGTTCCTCGTCTCGATGCTGGCAGTTGTGTTTCTGCTGACAGCGTCTGTGCTGGTGCTCGTCCAGGCGCGGATGCGGAAGCAGGTGCGCACCGACCTGGCTTCGACTCTGCGCACCGAATCCCGCGTATACGCCGAGATCGAACGCGTCCGCCGCGAGCAGGCGCAACAAAGCGCCGACCTCATCGCAAATCAGTCCAGCCTGAAAGCCCTGATGTCGACCAACGACCCGCTTACGGTCGATGACGGCTCCCAGGCTATCTTGCCGACCAGCCACGCCGATCTGCTGATTCTCGAGAACCCCGCCGGCGAGATGCTGGCGTTGCATTCGAAATCTGCCGAGGTGACCCCCACGGTCGTGAAGCCGCTCATGCAAAGCTCAACTACCGACGAAGATTGGTGGGTCATTGGCGGCCATCTCTACGACGTCAATCTGGTTGCGATTGTGGCGGGATCCGGAGCTGAAGAACGGGTACTCGGACGCATGGCCCTGGGTCGCGAGATCCGGAGCGAAACGATTCTGAACGGCGCCGACTTTGGGAAGTCAGCGTTCACGTTTGAGAGGAAAGGTCGGGTCTTGTTGAGCTCATTGCCGTCCAATATGTGGAACGACCTTGAGTCTGCCTTGCCTGAAGATTCCGCGCAGCCGAACGCGGTGCGCGAGTTTGAGGTTCGCGGCGAACGCTATTTCGCCAGCTTCGCCGAGTTGCCCGGCGAACATCCCGTCCGGCTCTATTGCCTTCAATCCTACGATCAGGCGACCGCTTTTCTGCACGCCCTTAACCGCATGCTGCTGATTCTCGGCGCGGTCGCGGTGCTGGCGGGCGCGCTCATCGCATTTCTTCTCTCGCGCCAAATCACGCGCCCGCTAGAGCAGCTGCTGGTTGGAACACAGGCCCTGCAAAAGGGAGACTTTGAGTTCCAGATTCCGGTTCACGGCAATGATGAAGTTGCCGATCTGGGCCGAGCCTTTGACCAAATGCGCGACAGCCTGAAGAAATCGCGCGAGGGCATGTTGCGGTCGGCGCGGCTCGAAGCCGTAGGGCGCCTTGCCGGTGGCGTGGCCCATGACTTCAACAATCTGGTCATGATCATCAAGGGCTACAGCGACATGCTGCTCGATTCCGCGTCCCCGCAATCGCGCCCGCACCTGGAGGAAATCAAACGCGCCGGTGACCGCGCCAGCGCGCTTACGCGCCAACTCCTGGCTTTCAGCCGCAAACAGATTCTCGAGCCGCAGGTCCTCGATCCGAATCAGACCGTGCGCAACATGGTGAAAATGCTGCGCGTGCTCATCGGAGAAGACATTGAACTGGTCACCAGCCTGTCAGACCAGATTGGCCGCGTGCAGGCTGATCCGGGGCAGTTGGAACAAGTGGTCATGAACCTGGCTGTGAACGCCCGCGATGCGATGCCCGAAGGCGGAAAGCTGGTGATTGAGACGCAGGGCTGCCATCTCGATGAGGAATACGCAGCCGCAAATACCGAAGCGCGTCCCGGCGTCTATGTGCTCATCGCGGTGACCGACAACGGTTGCGGCATGAGCAAGGAAACCCAATCTCAGATTTTCGAACCGTTTTTTACCACCAAGGAACAAGGCAAGGGCACGGGCCTGGGCCTGGCCACGGTCTACGGCATCGTCAAGCAGAGCCGCGGACACATCTCCGTCTACAGCGAGATTGGACACGGCACGACCTTCAAGGTCTATCTTCCCGCGCTGGATAAAACGGCTCCCGTGGCCCTGCCTCAACAAGCCAGAGCCGCGGTCAAAGGCGTGGGGACTGTTTTATTGGTCGAGGATGAGCCTGCCCTGCGCGCTCTCGCAGTCGCGTCGCTGCAGAAACTCGGCTATACCGTGCTGCAGGCCGGCAATGGGCTGGAGGCTCTCGCCATCGTCGACCAGCATCCCGCGAAGATTGACGTGGTCGTCGCCGATATTGTGATGCCCCGCATGGGTGGTCCCGAGTTTGTCGAAAAGCTCCGCGCGAAACGCGACGATTTCTCGGTAATTTTCATGACTGGCTACACCGAGGCTTCCGTTCTGGAAAACGCGAAAATCGGCACGGGATCGGTTCTGCTCAACAAGCCGTTCTCCGCCGAAGTGCTGGCCGCCAAGATCAACGAACTCCAGCAGAAGTCCGCCGGTATTGCGGCCAAAGGTAAGGCCGCTGGCAGTTCCCGCTAGTTCCTGCCCGTTCATTCCCAGAGGGTGTCATCCTGAACCTAGCCGCTTTTCAGCGAAGTGAAGGATCTCCAGCGCACCAAAACCCAGCGCGCACCGCAAAAATGATTTCTTGCATCCGCCTGCGCGCCTGGTTGATCTATGACGGATGGTTCGAGTTTCCGCTAGGTACTTACGCTTTTTGCAAACATTCATCTCGATTCCTGCGCACTCGAACCAGGAAAGCCGAGGATCCCATGAAAGCCGTCCAAGTCAGCAAGCCCGGTGGCAATTTTGAAGTCGTCGAACGTCCGACGCCTGAGCCCGGCCGCGGCCAGGTGCGCATCAAAGTCGAAGCCTGCGGCGTCTGTCACAGCGACGCGATCGTCAAGGAAAGCGGCTGGCCGGGACTTCAATATCCCCGCGTCCCGGGCCACGAAATTGCCGGACGCATCGATGCTGTTGGCTCCGACGTAACTCAATGGAAGTCCGGCCAGCGCGTCGGAGTCGGTTGGCACGGCGGCCATTGTTTCACTTGCGACCCCTGCCGCCGCGGCGACTTTATCAATTGCAAGTTTCAGAAAATTACCGCTCTCCACTTCGATGGAGGCTACGCCGAGTACGTCGTCGTTCCTGCCGAGGCGGTCGCGCTCATGCCCGACGATCTGCCCGCCGATGAAGCCGCGCCGTTGCTCTGCGCCGGCATCACGGTCTATAACGCGCTGCGAAATACCGGCGCGCGCGCCGGCGACCTGGTCGCCGTGCAGGGAATCGGCGGCCTCGGCCACCTTGGAATCCAGTATGCCCGCCAAATGGGATTTCACACTGTCGCCATCGGCCGCGGGGGCGACAAGCAGCCTCTCGCCAAAAAGCTCGGCGCTCACGAATACATCGACACCGGTTCCGCAGATCCCGCGCAGATATTGCAAAAGCTGGGCGGAGCCAGCGTAATCCTCGCCACCGCACCCGATTCGAAAGCGATGTCGGCGTTGGTCGACGGACTCGGTCCCAACGGCACGCTGATGATTGTCGGCGCCGATCTGGCGCCGCTGTCGGTCACGCCGGTGCAGCTCATTTTCGGCAACCGAACGGTCCGCGGCTGGGCCTCCGGCACGGCCCGCGACTCGCAGGACACGCTGGAATTCAGCGTCCTCAGCGGCGTTCGCCCCATGATCGAACGCTACCCGCTTGAAAAAGCCGCCGAAGCCTACAACCAGATGATCAGCGGCCGCGCAAGATTCCGCGTAGTGCTCACGATGAGTTAATCATCACTCTTGTCATCCTGAGCGGCGCTTTTTGCCGCGAAGGACCTGTGCAACGGCCGCCGCCGAGATGCTGCCGGCAATTGCACGGGTCCTTCGCTCCGCTCAGGATGACTCTGAATTGCGGAAAACGAAGATTGACAGGAAGTACTTTGTATCATAAAGTACATCCATGATCGCTCCCGACGAACCCTTCCTTCGCCCCATCCCCAAACGCTGGATCCCCCGCGAAATGACGGTAGCCCCGCCGCTCGACGCAGCAGATTGTGGAGGCGCGGACGCCCCCGTTCGCCCAGGCAGCGCCACAACTGCCATCGTTACCACTGCCAGCCCCATCGAATCGCACTACGCGCTGCTGATCAATCCCTTCTATCCGAAGGACGCGAACGCCAGCTTCGGCAAGCACGTGCTCACTCCGACGCTGGCGCTGTCCAGCTTCGCCGCGACCACGCCCGCTCACTGGCGCGTCGAATACTGGGACGAAAACCTGCTCGATGGCCGCCCTCCGTACAAGCCGATGCCGCAAGTAGTCGGCATCACGGTCCATCTAACCTTCGCCAGCCGTGCGTACGAACTCGCGGACTGGTATCGTGCGCGCGGATCGAAGGTCATCTTCGGCGGCCTGCACGTTCTCTCATGTCCCGACGAATGCGCTCCTCACGCAGACGCCCTCGCCCTCGGCGACGGCGTCCAGCTCTGGCCTCGCATCCTGCGCGACATCGAGGCCAACACATTGCAGCCCCGCTACGTCGCGTCCTATGAGAACGACTATTGCGACGATCCTCCGCCGCGCCGCTCGATCCTCCCTCGCCACAGCTTTCTCACCACCACCAGCCTCATCGCAACCCGCGGATGCCACAACCGCTGCGGTTTCTGCTATCTCGCCACCGACGGCCTGCGCATGCCGTATCGCATGAAGCATCCTCAGCAGGTCGCTTCCGAATTTCAGGAAAATGGCGAACCCTACGCCGTCTTCATCGACAACAATCTCGGTTCGCGCCGCGACTACCTGCACCAGCTCTGCGCCGCGCTCCGCCCGCTGAACAAAATTTGGAGCGCCGCCGTCACCATCGATGTGACCGACGACCCCAGCCTCATCCGCCACATGGCGCTCGCCGGATGCACCGGCGTCTTCATCGGATTCGAATCGCTGTCTGACGACAATCTCGCCGACGCCCACAAGAAAACGCCGAAGACCAGCGACTACGCCCGCCGCGTGCGCATGCTGCACAACTACGGCATTCAAGTGAACGGATCATTCGTCCTCGGCTTCGATCACGACCGCAAAGATTCGTTCGCCCGCACCGCGGAATGGATCGAAGAAAATCGCCTGGAGTGCTCCACCTTCCACATCCTGACGCCGTATCCGGCGACACCGCTATTTCAGCAGATGGAAGCCCAAGGCCGCATCCTGCACAAAAACTGGACGCTCTACGACACCGGCCACGCCGTATTCCAGCCGAAGCACATGACGCCCGAAGAACTCGAGCAGGGCTACGCATGGATTTACCAGCGCCTCTTTTCCCACGCGTCGATCTGGCGTCGCCGTCCGGAAGATTGGCACGCCGTTCCGCCCTATCTCGCGATGTCGTACCTCTACAAGCGCTCCAACCGCTTCTGGCATCTGCTGATCAAGCACGATCTGGTCAACGCTGTCTGGAAGCCGCTGGTCGAGATCACGCGGCTGCGTCATATCCAATATCGGAAGAAATTGGCCGGGTCCGAGGCGCTGGCAGCCAGCCCGGGACAGGTCGTGTCGGCGGGCGTCTGAAATTCTAGTAGTGTCCCAAATTCATTCACCACAAGGGACACAGAGGAAACACAGGGCGGCCATCGAGACTTAGGACCTTGTGCCTTCTCTGTGTCCCCTGTGGTTGTGAATTCATCCCCAGGAATCTGCTAACATCACCGCTTGGTGAGGTGGTTATGCCCCAATTCGTAATCGAGCGGGAAATCCCGGGCATCGGCAGTTTGTCGGATGCGGAAGTTCAGGAAGTCGCCAGAAAATCCGTCGGCGTGTTAAAGGACATGGGACCGGAAATCAAGTGGCTGCACAGCTACGTCACCGGCGACAAAATTTATTGCGTGTATCTCGCGCCCGACGAGGAGACGGTTCGTGAGCACGCTCGCCGCGGAGGCTTCCCGGCGAACCGTGTATCAGCCGTGCGCCGCATGATTAATCCCGGCACCGCGGACTGATTCAACTTCGACTCGGAAGATTTGCGCCGTCCCCGTTCAGGCCTTCCTGAACCGCCTGTTCTACCGGCATCTCCCAGCCTTCCATCCACGCCGTCAGACCAGCTGCGCTGCCCAGCGTTCGCCGGGCAAATTCCAGCGCTCTCTCCAGCCTGGGAGCCTCTGCGGGTGTGAGCGGCGCACCCAATCGTTGACGGAGGGCAGCCGCGGCTCCCGCCAGATGCAGCGCCTGCCTGGCGTTCGACTGAGCTGCGGCATTCGATGCCAGACACTCAAGCGCCCTGGCGATGCCGCGCTTGTGACCCAACTCCTGAAACATCCTGATGCTTTCGCCGTACAAGCGCCGCGCTACGGCGTTGTTCCCCTGATCAGAACACAGACTAGCGATGTCGGCCAGCGTGCTCGCAATTCCCCAACCGTCCCGCAGTTGCCGGAACGCCGCCAAACTGTGTTCGCAGAACGCGTGCGCCGCCGCGAAATCCGACTTTTCCCGGGCAACGTCGCCCTGGTAGTTCAGGGTCCACGCCACCCCGGCGCCGTCTCCAGCCTTCCGGAACATGGTCAGGCATTCGTCGAACAGCGATGATGCGCGCTCGTAGTGACCCTGAAACTTCATCACATTGGCCAGGTTGCTAAGGGCGCGGCCGATGTCCGCCGAGTCGCCCAGATCCCGCCATATGGCAATGCAACGCTCGAAGAGCATAGATGCAAGGTCGAGTTCACCACGATCGCGGGCGTTGACCGCCAACGCATTCAGTGCCACAGCGACACCGCGCTGATCGTTGAGCTCGAGGCAGGTCTCGAGACTTTCCTCGAACAGTCGATGGGCGTTACCGTAGTCGCCCTGCTCGCCGGCCAGAACTGCCCCGGCAAAAAGCAGGCGCGCGCGCAGCTTAGGACGCGACGTCGATCCCTCCAGCGCGAGCAACCGGGCGATGGTTTCGCGTCCCTCGGTAAGGTGCTCGCGCGTTTCCCAGAAACGAAACAGGGCAGTACCTAGACGCAGCGCCCATTCCGCATCACCTGTCTTGATCAGATAATCCAGCGCCCTGCGGAAATTGTCGTGCTCCGCGTCAAAGCGGTCGAGCCATTCCGGATGAGTCCCTGATTCCGTCGCGCCTTCCTCGGCCAGCACCAGGTAATAAGCGGCATGCGCCCGCCGGGTTGCGGCTTCATCATGGCTTTCGGCGAGACGTTCAAGAGCGTACTCACGCAGCGTGGAGAGCATTACAAAACGAGTTTCGGCCTCGACCTGTTCCACGTGCTGCGCCAGACTCTTGTCCACCATCGACGCCATGCCGTCGAGTACATCGATGCCAAGATCGCCTTTCGTGTCGCAGACCGCTTCCACTGCTTCCAGCGTGCAGCCACCGGTAAATACCGAGAGCCTGCGGAACAGCGTCTGCTCCGCCGTGTTGAGCAGGCCGTAACTCCAGTCCACCGTGCCGCGAAGAGTTTGCTGCCGCGTGGGCAGATCGCGAGCCCCGCCAGTCAACAGGTTCAGCCGGCTTTCCAGCCGGGTCAGCATGGCGGCGGGGGAAAGCATCTTGATGCGTGCCGCCGCCAGTTCAATCGCCAGAGGCAGGCCGTCCAACCGCGCGCAAATGGCGGCGACCACGGGCGCGATTTCCTTGGTGAGCGCGAATTCGTGCTTCACCGCACGAGCTCGTTCCACAAACAGCGCCACCGCTGGAAGGCGCGAGAGCACTTCGAGCGGCGGAATCGATTTCAGATCGGGCAAGGCCAGCGGAGGCACCGGGAATTCGTGTTCGCCGTAAACATGCAGCGGCGCCTGGCTGGTGACTACTACCTTGAGTTTCGGTCCGCTGGTCAGCAGCTCCGCCACTACTTCCGCAGCGGAGACCAGGTGCTCGAAATTATCCAGCAGCAGAAGCATCGGCTGCTCGAGGCCGGCCAGATATTCTTTTAATCGTTCCTGATTCGACTGATTTCCGGTTTCGCCCAACCCCACCGCTTGCGCGATAGACGCAATCAGCCCTCGCTCGCTCACCGCCGCCAGAGACACGAAGCATACGCCCCCGGAAAACTGCCCGGCGATTTCATCCGCTACTCTCAACGCAAGCCGTGTTTTCCCGATGCCGCCCGGACCAGTCAGAGTCACCAGCCGCACATCCACGCGGCTCAAGAGCAGGCGCAGAGCTTCGGCTTCCTGTTCGCGTCCAATGAATTCGGTACGCTGCACCGGAAGATTATTGGGTCGCGGTTCCGAAGGCCGGCCCGGCAGATCGGCGAGGCGGTCACGCACCGCCGCCAAGTCGCGAGCTAGATCCCGCGTCGAGGCATAACGTTCCTTCGGATTCTTGGCCAGGCACCGTTCTACGATCCAAACCAGCGGAGCCGGCGCCTGCAGCATGCGCGCGCCAAAGCGCTCTGGTTCATCGCGCAGGATTGCGGCCGTGGTCTCGGCATAAGTTTTTTTCTGGAACGCGGGAATTCCAGTGACCATTTCGTAGAGCACCGCTCCCAAAGAAAACTGGTCGGAACGAAAATCCAGTTCATCGCCGGTCGTCTGCTCCGGCGACATGTACCCCACCGTCCCCATCACCACGCCCTGCTGGGTGATGGTGGTCGACGCATCCGAGCCCCGGCCTTGATTTGCCACTCGCAGTTTCGCCAGACCGAAATCCAGAACTTTGGTCGTGCCATCGCTCGAAACCATCAGGTTCTCGGGTTTCAGATCGCGGTGAACAATGCCAATCTCGTGCGCCTTGGCCAGTGCGTCGGCCACCTGCGCCGCAATGGCGACCGCCTTGCGAAACGGAATCGGCCCCTCGCTCAGCAGCCCTCGAATGGTTGCCCCATCCACGAGTTCCATGGCGATGTAGTGCGTGCCACTCGCTTCCCCGAGTTCGTAAATAGTGACGATGTTGGGATGGTTCAGGGCACACGCGGCGCGCGCCTCCCGCTCAAAGCGCAGCAAGGCTTCCGGCTCAGAATTATGGTCCAGCGAGATGGTCTTGATTGCGACCTCGCGGTCCAGGCGGATGTCTCTGGCGCGATACACCTCACCCATGCCGCCGGCGCCAAGCCGCTGCAGAATCTCGTAACTTCCGAGGCGTGTGCCGGGTGACAGGATGGAGGATTCCGATCCTGACGTGGAAGGCGGGTTCATGGACCTCGCTGGAGTTTCGCGCTGTTTGTCGCGCTTTGTATGGCAGTGTGTATCGCGCTGCGTATCGCACTACGCGGGGCGGTTTCTAAAAACTGCCTGCCGATGCGAATTTGAATTTCTTGGCGAACTTTGCCATGGCGAACTTCGCGGTCAAAGGCTCTTCCGACCGTAAATCGGAAGATCTGAATTACAAAGTTCACCAGGAAGTTCACGAGCAAGTGCAAACCGAGCCACTACCCGTCCTTCGAGCCCTTATAATATGCCACATTCCGGAGGCGGTTCATGGATATTCGATCGTTGCAGCGGCCGTTGAAAGACCAGTACCGGCAAGACCCGGCCAGCTCGCGAATTACGCTGACCGCGCACGGCTCGCAGACCGACGCCCCGATCGCCTGCTCCGTCGACCTGGGACGCGCCATCTACAACGCGCAGGCTCACTCCGGAGTCGGTGGCGCCGGCACCGGAGCCTGCTCCGGCGACCTTCTGCTGGGCGCGCTCGCCGCCTGCGCCCAGATTACCTGCCAGATGGTGGCCACGGCGATGGGCATCCCGACCGAAAGCATAGACGTAACCGTCGAGGGCGATCTGGATCTGCAAGGTACTCTGGGGATCTCGAAAACCGTGCCCGTCGGATTCGAGAGCATCCGAGTCATTTTCAACGTCCGCGCCCCCGCCGCAACCCCGGAACAGCTGACCGCATTGCAGGCAAAAACCGAGCAATATTGCGTAGTCATGCAGACCTTACGGCACCCTCCGAAGATCGAAAATAAGTGGCAGTAGCCCTCGGGACGAGCGCGGTCCATCAAGCGCGGATTCGAAGCTCCCGACTCCCAAAACAATCCTAAGCTTGTCCGCGTTCGAGGGCGGCGGCGCATTTGCCTGAAAGCTATGATCCATGCAAGCCACGGATTTTTAATAAGATAGCTGGAGACTGAAACCGGCCCGCGTGGCAGAGCGAGAAATAGCTTGACATGTGGACTAGTGATATATATAAGTATATCACTTAGTCGATCGGAACCTACTCCTGATCCTAAAAGTCAAGTTTGAGGAGAATGAAATGAAATCCCTTCGTTTTGCACTTTCCGTGGTTTTGCTGTCGCTCTCCGGCGCTGCTTTCGCCCAGTCCGACATGAAAGCTGACATGAAGTCCGAGGCCAAGTCCGACGCCCAAAAGTCGTTCGATCAACTCAAAACTCTATCCGGCGCCTGGGAAGGCCGTTTGTCGGTCCCGAACCATCCTGAAATGGACGGCAAGGTCATGCAGGTTTCGTTGCGTACCACCTCCATGGGCAACGCCCTCATGCACGAGATGACCGGACCCGGCCGACCCGACGATCCGATCACCATGCTTTACCTCGACGGCGACCGCCTGCTCCTGACCCATTATTGTGACGCCGGCAATCGACCCCGCATGACCGGCAAGACGTCGCCCGACGGAAAAACTGTGGAGTTCGATTTTCTCGACATCGCGGGGAATACGCAGTACGGACACATGCACCACGCAGTCTTTACCGTGATCGATGCCAACCACCACACCGAGGACTGGACCTTCATGGAGCCTGGCGACAGGCCGGTCCAGGCGCACTTCGACCTGCAACGAAAACAATGACAGGAAGCGTATCTTGTTTGAGCAATCGGGTGAGTCAATCTGTAACGCAATCGGGAAACCCTGATGGACCGTGAGTGGAACGACAGTCAACCGATTTACCGCCAGCTTCGCGACCGCGTGGTCGCGATGATACTCGACGGCGTCCTGAAGGAAGGCGATCCGCTATCTTCCGTGCGCAACGTCGCGGCCGAATATCGCGTGAACCATCTCACGGTCCTGAAGGGATACCAGCAACTGGTCGACGAGAAACTGGTCGAGAGCCGCCGCGGTCTCGGCATGTTCATCAATGCCGGAGCCCGCGACCTGTTGCTGCGGGGCGAGCGCCAGAAATTTCTTGCCGAAGAATGGCCGCGAGTTCACGCCACCATCCAGCGTCTCGGCCTGAAACCGGAAGAACTGCTGGCCAACGGGAATGGCCAATCGTCGTCGGTCTCCGCATCGGTCGCCGCCAAGCCGAACGTCGCTCCGGAAAAATCCGAAACCGACGAATTGAAGAGAAGCAGCAGTAGCGGCAACAGCGACAGTGAGGAGCGCTGAAACCATGCTATGCATCGAAGCACGCGGTCTCCGCAAGGCTTTCGGAACCAACGTCGCGCTTGACGGCGTGGACTTACGCGTCGAGCAGGGCCGCATCCTCGGCATCATCGGGCCCAACGGCGCCGGCAAAACCACCGCGCTCAACGCCGTTCTCGGCCTCACGCCGTATCAGGGAGAGCTGAAAGTCCTCGGACGTGATCCCTGGAGCGAGCGCGATCAGCTCATGCGTGATGTCTGCTTCATTTCCGACGTCGCCGTACTTCCGCGCTGGATCCGGGTTTCGCAGGCGCTCGACTACGTCGCCGGAATTCATCCGCGATTTGATCGCGCCAAGGCGGAAAGTTTTCTCGCCCGCACCACGATCAAGCGGGGCAGCAAGGTGAGGGAATTGTCCAAGGGCATGGTCGCCCAGCTTCATCTCGCGCTGGTCATGGCCATCGATGCCAGATTGCTGGTGCTGGACGAGCCCACACTCGGTCTCGACATTCTTTATCGCAAGCAGTTCTACGATTCGCTGTTGAACGACTACTACGACCGCAACCGCACCATCATCGTGACCACGCATCAGGTGGAAGAGATCGAGCACGTTCTCACCGACGTGATGTTCATCGATCGCGGACGCATCGTTTTCAATTCCAGCATGGAAGAGTTCGAATCGCGGTATCTCGAAGTGATGGTGAATCCCGAGCAGCTCGCGGCCGCGCGGACGCTCAAGCCGATGCACGAGCGTCCCGCATTCGGCCGCACCATTCTGCTCTTCGATCGCGCCGATCGCCAGCAACTCGCCGGACTTGGCGAAGTACGAACGCCCAGCATCGCCGACCTGTTTGTCGCCGTATTGGGCAATCCTTCGAGCGGGGCAAAAGGAGCCGCGCAATGAATACTCACTCCACGAGCACTGAAGCGAACACCGTGTACCACTCTTCTGTCGACTCGGCAGTCGCACCTGCTGTTCTGCCGGCGACGCGGAGTTTTTACTGGTCGGTGCGGCGTGAACTGTGGGAGAACCGCTCGATCTACATCGCACCATTGGCAGCCGCGGCCGTGTTTTTGTTTGCCTACCTGATCGGCACGATTCATCTCCCGGCAAAAATTCGCGCCTTGTCCGGGCTCGACCCCGACCAACAGCGGCACGCGATCGCCATGCCCTACGACTTTGCGGCGGGCCTGATGATGGTGACCGCCATGATTGTTGGCGTGTTCTACTGCCTCGACGCGCTGCACGGCGAGCGCCGCGACCGCAGCATCCTGTTCTGGAAGTCGATGCCGGTTTCCGATGCCGTCACGGTGCTTTCGAAGGCGAGCATTCCGCTGGCAGTTCTGCCGCTGCTCACGATTGCGATTACCGTCGCCATGCAGATCATCATCTTGCTGATCAGTTCCGCCGTTCTCGCAGGCAATGGCCTGAGTGTCGCGAATTACTGGACGCAGTTGTCACCGTTCCAGATGTCGCTCGGGCTCACCTATCACATTTTGACGGTGCACCTGCTCGGGCACGCACCGTTCTATGCCTGGATGCTGCTGGTCTCGGCCTGGGCGCGGCGCGCGGCAATTCTTTGGGCATCCTTGCCGCTGCTGGCGATTGGCTTCGTCGAGAAAATTGCCTTCAACACCTCATACTTCGCCAATCTGCTGCTGCATCAATTGTCGGGCGGCTCGGAGGCCATCGCCACCCCAGGCACCATGCCCATCGAGCCGGGGATGCAATTCACTCCCGGCCATTTCCTGCTCAGCCCCGGCCTCTGGATCGGCCTGTCCGTCACCGCCGCATTCCTCTTCGCCGCCATCCGCCTCCGCCGCAACCGCGAACCGATCTAAATGGGACTCTGATCAGTCGGATACCTTTCAGGGGGCAGAGGGAAAGTCAAAGGCAGCGGGCAGGAGTGCCCGCTCCACAGGAGGCAAGAAAAATTAGGGAGAGACGGAAAGCTCCAGCAGTTTAGCCCGAATCACACCCCAGCGCGAAGCGTAGGGCGGCGCATACTTCGTTCATTCGTGCGGGGCTCAGCTGGGCTACACGTTTTCCCATGCGCTGTCGCGATACCGTCACTGCGTTGTGCAGGTTCACGGCGCAGGGGGACTTCATGCCGTCCTCCTCGTTCAGAACGACTTCCGAGGGCACGCCGCGAATGGTGGAAGTGACAGGCGCGACTGTGACGGTGGATAAATACGCGATGGCACTGTTGCGGGTGAGCACCAGGACCGGTCGTTTCTGGTTGGGCGTCTTGTCGGGCGCGGCAAATTCGTAGAGTCGAACGTCACCTCGGGCGATTCTTCCTCCGGTCATTCCGCCTCTGGCTATTCTGGCTGCCACATAAGCCCGCACATGCCAGCCTAGACGATCCAGCACCTGCTTAGAAAAGGTTTGACAAGTTATACTGTGTGGTACATAGTGTGTATCGTATACTATATGGCGAATGGTAGTGCCAGTTCGGAAGTGCTGGAAAACCTGAAGCTGGAGTTGCGGCGAGGGTGCTTGATTGTGGCTGTCCTAGCGCAGCTTCGGATTGAGCAATACGGGTACACGCTGCGCAAGGCGCTGGCCGACGATGGGTTGGCGATTGATGAAGGGACGCTCTATCCGCTGCTGCGGCGACTGGAAACGCAGGGCCTGCTCGTCAGCCAGTGGCGCGAAGAGGACAAGCGGAACAAGCGGTTCTACCGGCTGTCCCCGGAGGGAGAAACGATTCTGAAGCAGCTGCTGGGGGAGTGGGAAAGCATCAATGCGTCGCTGGGGAGAATTTTGCAGGAAGCGTGAGATAGGGGCTAGGGGCTAGGGTTCAGGGATTAGGAGCCGCCGAGAGCCGGAAGCCGAGATCATAAGCAGGCACAACACTATGGAACTCGTGGACAGTTATTTGAAGGCGGTTCGGCGGTATTTGCCGCGGGCGCAGCGGAATGACATTGTCGCCGAGCTGTCGGAAGATTTGCGGGCACAGCTGGACGCGCGGCAGCGGGAACTGGGGCGTCCTTTGAGCGACGCCGAGCAAATGGTGATCTTCAAGCGGCAAGGCGATCCCATGGCCGTCGCGCTGCGCTACCGCTCGACGGGACGCAGTTTGACGGTGGGCTGGGAGCTGATCGGCCCGGAACTGTTTCCGGCGTACTTGATCTTGCTGAGCTGCAATCTGGCGCTTGCGGCCATCGTCATCGCGATCGTTCTATTGCTGGGCCACGTACCGTTCACGCTGAAGGCATTTCTGATCCCGATGCTGATCGAAATCGTGCTCGTGACCCTGGTGTTTATGCTGCTGAATCTTCTGCGCGGGTTTTTGGGGCGCAGGATGTCGGAGTCGTGGATGTGGCCTCCGGCGGAGCTGGCGCATCTGCTGCCGCTGCCGCGCTGGTACTCGGCGACTGGATTTGTTGCCTGCGGCCTGCTGACCTTGTGGTGGCTCCTGATTCCGCACTTTCCGCGGCTGGTGCTGGGAGCGGCGGCGCCGGAGTTGAAGTTCACTCCGGATTGGCACCGGTACTACATTCCCATCCTGGCGGTCATGCTGGTGGGCGCAGGACAGCGGGCGGTGAATGTGGTGCGTCCGGACTGGAACTGGTTGCTGCCGATGGGGCGCTTTGTGGCCGACGGCGCAGGCGCGATCGTCATGTTCTTTTTTCGCATGCACGCGCTGGTGGCGGCTGCGGATGGCGTAGTCAATGTCGAGCATGCTGCGCAGGTCGCTCGGGTGGTGAACCAGCAGCTGGCATGGGGATTGTTTGGGCCATGGCTCTGGCTCTATCTGGCGATCACCGGGCTGGTCTACGGGCGGTACTGCCTGCCGTATCTGCGGCGGTACCTTCGGGCGCAACGAGGTGGGGTGCACTCCAAGCACGAGTTGAATGGATTGATTTAGGCGCGGGAATTTTTGCGCAACGTTTCGGGGGATCGGATGGAACTTCTCGATCGCTACTTACAGGCTGTGCGGTTCTGGCTGCCGAAGGCACAGCAGCAGGACATTATTGCCGAGCTGTCGTCGGACTTGCATTCGCAAATCGACGACCGCGAGACCGAACTCGGCCGGCCGCTCGACAAGGCGGAACTGGAAGTGATTCTGCGGCGCTGCGGCAGTCCGATCCTGGTGGCGGGACGCTACCGGCCACAGAGCTACTTGATTGGCCCGCCGCTGTTTCCGATTTACCAGTTCGTGTTGAAGGTGGTGCTGCTGTGGATCCTGGTGCCGGTGTTTCTGGTGATCGTGGGCCCAGCAATGATTCTGCCGGCATCCGACCGGTGGGCGGCGTTTTTTGAAACCTGGTCGACGCTGTCGACGGCCCTGTTAGTTGCGGCCGGGATCATCACCCTGATATTCGTCGTGCTGGAGCGGACGCAGGCGCGGTTGCACATTTTCGAGAAATGGAGCCTGCAATCGCTTCCACCAGCGCCGAAAACGGAGAGGCCGCCGTCGCGCACGCAGACAGTCTTTGAATTGATTTGCGGGATTGGTGGCCTGTTGTACCTGCTGGCAATTCCTTATGCTCCGTTTCTGATTCTGGGTCCGGCGGCTGCGTTTCTGAAGCCGGCACCGATGTGGCACAGCTTCTATCTGCCTCTGATCTTGATGTCGTTGGTGGGACTGGCGAATCAATGCGCCAGCTTGGCGCGTCCGCAGTGGACGTGGCTGCCGCCTACCTCGCGGCTGCTGAGCACAATCTTTGGCCTGGTCGTGGTCAATTTCATGATCAATGCCGCCATCGGTCAACCGCCGAGCAGCGAGTGGCATCCTTTTGTGGTAGTGGCGGCGTCGGCGCAGACTTCCGCGCAGCGCTTGGTTCAGCTTGGCCGAATCGCGGGAGTGGTGAACGCGTCCGTTCTGCTCACCCTGGCGGTCACCTGGCTCGGCTATTGCATCGCCGCGATCATTCAGTCCTGGCAACTGATGCGGCTTCTGCGCAAGCGTGCGTCCCACGCGCGCGATCCCGCGCTGCGTATGTTGTAGCGAAGGAATCACTCAACCAGACCATAACTCAACCAGATTGACGAACCCAGACGAGCCGCGCCCAGCGCCAGCCCGCACAGGCAAAGTGTGCCTAGAACTCGGCCAAGGAGGAACAAGCCAATGAAAGAAGCAATGAAACAAGCAACGAAAGATGATCGTCTTAGTGACTGTGATTATTTAGCGGAATTGAAGGGCGTGAGCAAACGCTTCGGCAGCGTGGTCGCCCTCGACGGAATCGATTTGCAGGTGCGGCCGGGAGAGTTGCTGGCTGTGCTGGGCCCGAATGGCGCCGGAAAGTCGACGGCGATTTCGCTGCTGCTCGGACTGCAGCAGCCGGATGCAGGCTCGGCGCGGCTTCTCGGGCGGTCTCCTCTGCTGCTCGCAGCGCGCCGCAGTATTGGCGTGATGATGCAGGAAGTGGCGCTGTCGCCGGAGCTGCGGGTGCGCGAGCAGATTGAACTCGTCGCCAGCTATTATCCCGACCCACTGTCGCCTGACGCTGCGATGGAGATGACGCGAACGACCGCACTCGGTGGGCGGCCTTATGGAAAACTTTCTGGCGGACAAAAGAGACAGGTGCAGTTCGCCATGGCGGTGGTGGGGCGCCCGCGGCTGCTGTTTCTGGACGAGCCGACGGTGGGCCTGGATCTCCCGTCACGCGAAATGATGTGGGCGATGGTGCGCGAGCTGGTTAGCGCCGGAGCGTCGATTGTTCTGACCACGCATTACCTCGAGGAAGCGGAATCGCTGGCCGACCGAGTGGTCGTGCTGGCCAAGGGCCGCGTCATTGCCTCGGGCACCGTGCGCGAAATTCGCGGGATCGTCGGGCACAAGCGGATTGCCTGCTCGACCTCGCTTTCCGCGGAGCTTATTGCGTCATGGCCGGGCGTGCAGACAGTGAGCTGCGAACGCGGTCGCATGCAAATCACTGCCAGCAACGCCGAGACCGTGGTCAAGCGGCTGGTTGTTGCGGACGCCGATTTTCAGGACCTGGAAGTGCGCAGCGCCGGCTTGGCGGAAGCCTTCACCGAGCTAACTCAGGAATCAGTCCACGAATCCACACAGGAGGTCGCGTCATGAGCGCCACTACTTTTGCAGTCGAGAACAATTTGCTCCGCAGCACCACGATGTCGAGCGCCCGGCTTCGCCACGCTTATCTGACGGAAACGAAGTTCGAGTGCCTGCGAGCGTTAAGGGCTCCAGCTTTTGCGATTCCCTTTCTGCTGCTGCCGCTGGTTCTGTATGTGTTGTTCGGAGTGTTTCTGGCCGGCAGCATGAGCAAGGGCGACTCAACCATCGCCAAGATTATGTTGGTGAACTGGGCAGTGTTTGGTGTGATGGGGCCAGGTATGTTCGGCTTTGGCATGTTCGTCGCGACCGAGCGCGGACAGGGTCTGCTCACCTTGAAACGCGCGCTTCCCATGCCTCCGGCAGCGTATCTGTTTTCGAAATTAATCATGGCCATGCTTTTTTCGGCGATCGTCATGGCTACGCTTGTGGTTGCAGCCGCAGTACTCGGACACCCGGGGTTCAGCGCGGGCCAGTACATCGGAATTTATTTGCTCGACGTACTCGGCTCGCTGCCATTCTGCGCGGTGGGACTCTTTATCGGTACGCGCGCGTCCGCCAAGAGCGCGCCGGCGTTCGCCAACCTGGCGTATCTGCCGTTCATGCACCTGGGAGGATTGTTCTATCCCCTGCCCAAGTCGGTCCAGCCGCTGGAATTTTTTTCGCCAGCCTTCTACCTCGACAAACTTGCGCTGCGATTGGTGGGCGCGCCAAGCCTGGACCAACTGGCCATGGGCGCGACCGGTCCGTCGAGTCACGCCACGCCGGTGATGTGCGTAGCCGTGCTGGCGGCAGTGACCCTGCTGTGTGTAGGCCTGTCGATTCGCCGGTTGGCGAGAGTGGGATAGTTAATTGGAGCCCCGGACGCCCTCGTCCGGGGAGCCGCGCAAGTACTCGCATTTTGTGCTTTGCCATTGCGGGCAGCCGAAGGCGTCCGCCACTCCACCAGTCGCTCAGCTTAATCGAGAAGCTCCAGCCACTCCGGCATTTTCTTTCGGTAAGATCACTTGCGATAAGATCAGAATATGAAAACGCCGTCCGCCGAGGCCGAGACTGGAGAGCACGCTGCGCCCGAGCCTCGTCCTTCCAACTTCATCCGCGACATTATTCTTGACGACCTGAAGACGAATAAATATGCCGGCCGGGTGCAGACGCGATTTCCTCCCGAGCCCAACGGATATCTGCACATCGGCCACGCCAAGGCCATCTGCCTCGACTTCGGCCTCGCCGACGAGTTCGGCGGACACACAAACCTCCGCTTCGACGACACGAATCCCGCCAAAGAAGAGACCGAGTACGTCGAGTCGATCAAGGCTGACGTTCAGTGGCTCGGCTACCAGTGGGACGGGTTGTACTACGCCTCGGATTATTTCGACCAGTTATATGAGTGGGCGCTCAAGCTCATTCGCGACGGCAAGGCTTATGTCGATGATCTCTCGGCGGAAGAAATTCGGAAGCATCGCGGGACGTTGACCGAGCCTGGCAAAGACAGCCCATACCGGGATCGTTCCGTCGAAGAGAACGCGAACCT
>Ga0210387_10001009_pt1 | contig 20892 bp, 20 predicted proteins | sample IncBWC7OmetaG_FD_160108 | JGI IMG/M metagenome (GOLD analysis project Ga0210387, IMG submission 160108) | Forest soil microbial communities from Barre Woods Harvard Forest LTER site, Petersham, Massachusetts, United States - Inc-BW-C-7-O ...
GAGGCCGAAGTGCGCCGCCGTGCCCATACCGCCCGGGCCGATCACGCCGAGAGCGTGCGCGTCATCGACGAACAAGCGTGCACCGTGCTTCTTCACGATGGGCACGATCTCGTCGAGCTTGGCGATCTCGCCTTCAGCGCTGAAGACGCCGTCCGTGAGCACGAACGCGCCGTCGCCGAGCTCCAGCTTTTCTAGCGCTTTGTCCAGGGATTCAGCGTCGTTGTGGCGGTAGCGCACGAGCCGCGCGCCTGCCGATTGGCCGAGCCGCGTGCCGTCATACAGGGAGGCGTGCACATTGCGGTCGATCACGGCGACCGATTGCTTGTTCGACAGCAACGCCGCGCACGTCGCGATGTTCACCTGGTAGCCAGTGGTGAACACGAGCGCCGCCTCTTTGTTGAACCATTTGGCGAGCCGCTCTTCGAACTCTTCGTGCAGGCGCATCGAGCCGTTGACCAGACGCGACCCGGTCATGCTCGTGCCGTACTTGTCGATCGCGGCTTTGGCGGCCTCGCGTACTTTGGGGTGCGTGGTCAGGCCGAGGTAATTGTTCGAGCCGAACATGACCACGCGCTTGCCGTTGATTTGCGCTTCGGGGCCGTCGGCGAAATCGAGCGGGCGGAAGAAGGGATAGATGCCCATCTTGCGCGCGTTGTCCGCGGCCATGAACTTGAAGCACTTCTCGAATACGTCCTTGCCGCCGATGGTAGCGAGGCTGGTGCGCTCCCTCATGGACTCGGCCATGTCGGACGAGCCTTCGCGATCCGCGAGGTCGACGCGCGCGCCATTGCTGGCACCATTGCCGTTCGTTACGGAGTGGCTGGCACCGTTGGCGGCGTGACCGTTCGTGTGTCCGTTGCTCTTGCTGTCGACCGGCGGCGCGGATTGCCCGATGTTCTCGTCCAACGCAGGATCGATATTCGGTAGCTCGTTGCCGTTGAGCAGCACGTTCCAGGCGTCCCGCACGCGCGAGCGCGCGTCCATGAACCCCTCGGTGGCTTTCATGACGCGATCGTCGGTGACCCAGCGCAAGACGCTCGGCCGAAGGAGTGCCTGCTTACTGCGGTCGACGATTTTCTGCTTGAGGCCCATCACGTTTCGAAGCTCCTAGGTGCTCGCTCGATGAAGTCGCTGTCTGTAGACCCGACTGAGCGTAGCTCGACGAACGGGTCCGAGCCCGCGTTGTCGCCGGCGGAAGCTACGCGACGACTCGACTTCCGTCAATGCGCGGCGGGCCAGGAGTCGAGCTTGTCTATCGCCGATGGCGCGCCGTCCGCGCCTCGCCCATTCGGCTCGATGACGACTCGCTCCAAACAGAGACTATCCGGTGGCGCCGTGATGCCGAGATCCGTTCGCGCATGACTCGCGAGGGCGCGTACGAGCGCATCCTTCGGACGCCGTTCGCGACCGATGTCGATCAGCGTCCCGACGATGATCCGCACCATATTGTAGAGGAATTTGTCACCTTCAACGTCGATCAGCGTGATGCGATCGTCGTTATGCGCTGCTCGCACGTCGATGCGAAATATCTGTCGCACCGTGTCCGTGCGCGTGTCGGCGGCACCACGGAAGGCGGCGAAGTCGTGCTGGCCGACCAGTACCTGCGCGACGGCGTTGAGGTCATAGTGGTTGAACCTCTCCATGATTCGCCAGGCGCGCCCTTCCAAAAAGGGATCGCGCACCAAGCTGTGTAGCACTGTGTAGCGGTACACCTTGCGAGTGAGGAAGCGGCGCGCGTCGAAGCCCGGCTCCACGCGCGCGGCGCGCACGATGGCGATCTCGTCTGGCAAGTGTTGAGAGATCGCGAGCACCCAACCGCGGAGAGTGATGTCCTTGTCGCTGTCGAAGCAAGCGAGCTGCTCTTTCGCGTGCACGCCTGCGTCGGTACGACTGAGTCCTCGCGTCTTGCTCGCTTTGGGATCGACCGCCGCGATCGCGCCGTCGAGCTCACCCGCAATGCTGCGCGCGTTGCTCTGGCGCGCCCAACCCGAAAAGCGCCGACCGTCGTAGGCGACCGTCAGCAATATTCCGAAGGCCGGCGCGCGGCTCGGCATGTCGCGCGCTCCGGGTGATTCGTCCGACACGCTCGCGTCGGGATCAGTTGCGACCGGCTGCACCGGCATTGCCGTCGGCGCTGCCGCCTTCGCCGCCCGCGTTACCGCTGCTGCCGCCCGTGCTCGTGACGGGGCCGCCGACGCCGTTTACTCCGGTTGCGCAATTGGCCGCGACTGCATTGGCGAGCGCGGCCTTGCTCGCAGCAGAGTCCCCGCTTGCCGCATCCGGAATCGATGCGTCACCGAGCGGGTACGTTTGGTAGAGCGGCAGCGCCGGACAGTTCGGAGTGACGCCGTCTTCGCTACACGACGCGAGCGCTCCCAGTGCGCACCCCACCGCCAAAAGCAGCGCAATTTTGACGGGACGTGCGCGCGTCATCAGGTTTTGGGCGTGAAATTGAGGGGCAGCGCGACTTGCACGCAGCCCTTGGCGGGAGCCGGGAACGTGCCGCCACGCATCATTTGCAGCACGCAGTTGGCGACACTCGGGTCACCCAGCTCATTGCTGGCCACGTTGGAGCTACAGACTTGGCCCGACTGATTGATCGTCAGCTGGATCGACATGCGCCCAGCCAGCATGCTGTTCTGCCGAAGCGCGTGCTCGTAGCAGCTACGTGTCTGCGCGCCCTTGGCGTGTAGCGCCGAGACGATCGCTGGTGTCGCATCGCCGCTGCACGGTCCGCACGCGCCGCCGCCGCCTGAGCTCACCAGTTTTTTCGCGCTGGGCTTCGTGTTGTCGGGGGCTGCAGAGTCCGACGCGACCGGCGGTGGAGGCGGCGGCGCCTCGTCCAGTGTCGGGACGTTCTGCGTGGCAGACGGGATCGCGGTGTCTTGCGCCTTCGGCGCCTCCCCGCCACTCTTCATCTTCCAAAAGATCAGGCCGCCCATGAGCAAGAGCATCACGACGGCGGCAAGAATGAACGGACCGTTACCGCCCGACTTCGGAATAGGCGGGGTGGTTTCAGACATCAGGGAACTCCACTTTCGTCATCGACAAGTCGAAAACCGCCGGCTTTCAGGCAGCCGACTATAGCTACCCGACCGACCAAGCGCGAGGGTTCTTAAGGCCCGCCCGCGGGCCCGTTCTCGCTCTCGGATCGAGCTTCGAACAGGGTGACCGCCGTGTCACCCCAACGGCGTGTATCGAGTGCGCAGAGAGGCGATTTTTCAGCGAGCACGGGGCCGCTGCGCGCCGCATGCTCGAGTACGAGCCGCGCGGCCGGTGTGAGCAATGCGGCGTCGGCGAGGCGCTCTAAAATACCGAGCGCAGCCTGCGCATCCGCCCAGGGCGGATCGGCGAAAACTAGCGAAAACGGCCCGAGCCGCTCCAGCGCCCGGAGCGATGCTTCGGCCTTCAGCGGTAGCAGCGTGGCGCGGTCATCCAGGCCGAGGGTCGCTACGTTGCTCTTGATCGCTCGTTGCGCGGCCTTGTTGGTCTCGACGAAGACGGCCCGGTCGGCCCCGCGTGAAAGCGCTTCCAGCCCGAGTGCACCGCTGCCGGCGTACAGGTCGAGCACTAGCGCTTCGCGCACGTCGGCCAGGATCGAGAACAGCGCCTCGCGCGCGCGCGCCGCGGTCGGCCGTGTCGTGTCACCTGCGGGAGTGACCAGCTCGCGCCCGCGAAATTCCCCTGCGACGATCCGCACTCCGGCACTCCTAGAAACGCAAACGAAGATCGATGCCAGCGGAGTGCGGCCCAACGCTCACGCTGGGTTGAATGCCCGCGCTCTGCCGTCGCCCGGCTCGCAGGGAACCGCTCTTCGGCGGCGGTGTGTCGTCGTTCGTGAGCAAGATGAGCGCGCCCGTGCCCGCCGAGATCGCGCCCAAGCCGAAGAACACGTACTGCAACGCGACGAAGGTTTTCGATTGCGAGCACAAGCTCGAAATCCGGTCCGGCGAGGTCGCGCCGCTCACCATCACGTCGCGATTCGCTTCCACGCATGCGTCCTGATCGCCAGGGATTCCCGCTCGGTAGCTGCTGAAGTCAGCGTCGTGATTGATCGAATTTACGCGCAGCGTGGCGTACACGCCGGCAGCGGCGAATACTCCGCCTACGATGATCGCGCCCCAACCGGCGCTCGTGTTGGAGCTGCTCGCGTCGGCTTCGCTCTCGTCGTGGGTGGCGTGCGTCGTGCCCATCTTCTCCGGGTGCAGACGGAGCAGCGCACGCTTGTTCGCCGAGATGGTGATCGTCCCTTCCGCGTCGCGGTAACCATCCACGCGCACACTCACGTCGTGGTCGCCGACTGGTAGCTCGAGCTGCGCGTGCCCGTCCCGAATGTCGCCGGCGGGCGCTCCGTCGATGATGACTTGTCCGTCGAGGTCGTCCGCGCTGAGCAGCAGTCTGCCGGTCTCCTCCGTCTCTTCGTCGCTCGATGCGTGTCCTTTCACAGCGAGCAACGTGGCGAGCGCGCGGTCGGCAATTGCCGCCAGCGCGTCGTCGCCGACTTTGTTCGCGTCGAAGCGAAGCTCGGTGCCGCGGTTCGGCTCGCCTTGCCGGTACAGGTTCAGCTTGAGATCGAGCTTGGAGCCATCCTTGCCGAGCGAGCCCCAAATGAAGGCCTCTGCTTTGATCTTGGCGCCGATCTTGGCGAGGCACGGGTCGTCCGGCGGATCGGCGCAGCCGAGCGCGAGCGACAACACTTCGAGCGAATAGTCGCCAGGCACGAGCTTGAACGATGATTGATGCTTGGCCGAGCTCTTGAGCGCGAGCGTGAGCGCTTGCGCTTGGTCCACCGCGTCGTCGCTCTGTACCGCGAGCACCTGTAAGGGCTGACTGGTCTCGGCGGCGAGCGCACGCGTGTCGACTGAAAGTGCGGCGAGCGCGAAGAGGCCTGCGCTCACGCCTTTCACTACTCTGGGCAGTACGAAAGGTGTCACCCAGTTGGGTATCTCGAGGCGAGTCACCATCGATGAACAGCTTACACAAGAGTGCGAGTACGAGGCGATGCTTTCCCGTTTGCGCGTCGCTTGCTACGTCGTCTCAATCTTGCTCCACATTTGGCGCCGCATTTTTTGGCGCGCTCCGTCCTTACGCGTGATCAGTTTTGCCGCACCAAACGCGGCGATGAGCTCACCTTCTTGACCGAGCCCTGGCAGCACTGTCTTACCCACAAGGTAGGTGTTGGGGATCGGCCCACGCACCGGCTCACCAGCGATGTCGAGGTAACCGGCTGGCTCGACCGCCCACAAACGCTCCATCGCCTCGGCTCCCGGCGCGGCGTCGTGCACGTGTACGCGGTCGACCTCACGTCGCGACCCAGTGCGGTAGTCGTACAGCGGTAGGCCGTCGTGAGTCGAATCGACGATCACGAGGTGCTCCTCCAAGAACGGCAACGCGCCCTTGAGCGCGCCCAACACCGCTTCGCGCGCCTCGAGCAACGTGAGCGAGCCGCGCGCGGGCAAGATCGCTTCGGCGACGAGCAGCGTTTCGTCGCGCGCCTGTGGACGCGCCTCGGAAAATGCAGCGGCTTCATAGCGTTGCAGGTGGACGACGGGGTGGCGCGGATCGCGTCGCAGGCGCTCGCTCGGCATGATGAACGACTCGCGCGGGAGCGGCCCGGGCAAGCCGCGAGTGTGCACCAGCAGGCTGACCACGAACCGCCCTGCCTCGGGGTTCATGCGTGGCCAGTCGGCGCGGGCGGATTTGGTGATGCCCTCGCCGCCCGACAGCTGCGCGAGCGCCTCTCCGGATTGATCGGAGATCACGGACGTTGCGCCGGTCGGGGCCTCTTCGCCGTCCTCCATGATGCCGACCACCGCGCCGCGCCGAGTGACCAGCGACGCCGCGCGACGATCGAGCTCGATCACGCCGCCGTGCGCTTCGATGCGCTCGCACAAAAACTCGGACAGCTCGTCCTCGCTGCGCGCCAAGGTCTGCACGCCGCGCGTCCAAGCGCCGTGCAAGCGCGCCAAGGCAAAGGGCGGAAAATCACTGCCCAGCACCGCGGCGTTCGACGCGAACGCGGCCGGGATGGTGGTGATGTCGCGATACGCGTGGCCCGCTGGGAACTTACCCAGCAAGTCCTGACTGCGCTCGGCGCGCGTGAACGGTAGCGTGGCGGCGATGCGACCGGTTTCGAAGCGCTCCCAGAGGCTGCCAGGCGGCCACAGCGCGTCGCGTTCGAAGGCGGTATCGGCGGCAGCGTTGACGACGGCGATGCTGCCGTAGAGTTCGTCCACGAGCTGCCGCACCTCCGGGAATTCACGATCGATTTCGCGCCCGAAGAGCTCCATGTCCGGCGGTACCTCGACTCGCCGTCCTTCGCTCAACATCACGAACATGGGATCGAGCGGCGTGGTGCGCCGCCGGAATTGCGGGCTCTGCGCGAGCTCGTGCAAGATGCGTCGCCAAGTTGGCGAGGAGCCGGAGAGCAGAGTGAAGGTGCGCCGGCACAGCACGTGGTCTTCGAAGCGATAGCTCTGTGCGCGTTGCCCTTGACCGAGCAGGAGCACTCGAAAATCTCTGCGGGCGAGCAGCGCTGCGGCGGCCAGCGCGCCGAGCGAGCGGCCCAAGACGACCACGTCGTAGTGTCGCGACGTCACGGCTCAGGTCTCGCTTGCGGACGGCAGCGCGAGTGGCGTGACGCGACCGGCGGCGATGTCACGAAGCACACTGACGAAGAGCTCGTGCTCGGCTGCATGAATGCGCGCACCTAGCGACGACAAATCATCGCTGTCTTCCACGGGCACGGCGCGTTGCGCGATGATTTTGCCCATGTCGACCCCGAGCTCGACGAAATGCACGGTGCAGCCCGTGATTTTGACGCCATAGTCGAGGGCTTGTTTGGCGGCGTCGACTCCGGGAAATGAGGGCAGGAGCGCAGGGTGAATGTTGATGATGCGCCCTGCGAAGGCATTCAGAAATTCCGGCGTCAAAACGCGCATGAAGCCGGCCAGCACGACCCAATCGACGCCGGCTTCGCGTAGCGCGGACACGAGCGCGCCGTCGAACGCCTCGCGACTCGGAAAGGCCTGGTGTGGGATGGTCAGCGCGGGCACGTTCGCCGCGCGCGCGCGATCCAACGCTTTCGCGCCCTCGCGGTTCGAGATCACGACCTTCACGTCGGCGGCGAGCATGCCCGCGGCGACCGCGTCGAGAATGGCTTGTAGGTTCGAGCCGGCGCCGGAGACCAGCACGCCCAGACTGAGCCGCTGTGAGCCGCCAGGCGAAGCGAGCGAGGTTCGGCGAGCGCCGGTCATCTGTGCCTGGGTCATAGCACGCGTTCCGGGCGAAACGCAGCGAGCGGCACGGGCGGACGTTGACCGAGCACCGCCGCGCGCACGATTTCGGCGCTGACGGGCGCGAGCAAAATGCCGTTTCTGTAGTGCCCCGTGCTCAGGAACAAGGACTCGATCTGGGTGCGACCGAGCAGGGGTAATTCGTCCTTGGTGTAGGGACGGAAATTCGACCATGTCGCGCGCAGGCCTGCGCGCTCCAGCGCCGGCAATATTGCGATCGCGTGCGTCAACAGATCGCGCACGGCACCCGCGGTGACCTCGCGTTCGTAGCCGACGAACTCGAGCGTCGAGCCGACGAGCACTCGGCCATCATCGCGCGGCACGAGGTACGCGCCGGGGCCGAACACGACGTGCGACAATGGAGGCGCGGGCAGCTCGAGCTCGACGATCTGCCCGCGCGCTGGCACGACTTGGCCCGTCGGCAAGCCGAGCCCGTCGATCAAAGACGTCCAGCTGCCCGCCGCGACGACCACGTTTTTGGCGCGCAATACCGCGCCGTCGTCCAGCGCCACGCCGACCGCTCGTTCGCCCTCGACGACCACGCGGCGTGCGAAGGCGCCGCTGCGGAAGACCACGCCGCGACCGAGGGCCGCGATGTGCAACGCGCGCAGTAGCGCTTTCGGCTCGACGCGCGCGTCGTTTGCAAAGCGCACGCCGCCCGAGAGCTTCGACGACAGTTGCGGTTCGTGCCGCGCGAGCTCGCGGCGGCCCAGAGCTTCGACCTGTAGGCGGCGTTTGCTCTGCCAGGCGTTTTCGGCGCGCAGCTTACGCGCGCCGCTCGGGTCGAAGGCGACGCGCAGCACGCCGCACTCACGGTACCCGACGTCGATGCGCGTCTCTTCGCTCAGGGTGCGCGCAAATTTGGCGTAGCGCGCGCGGCTCGCCAAGCACAGCTCGGCCATCGGCCCCGGGTGGTGCGCTTCAGCTTGTGCTCCGAGGATGCCGGCGGCAGCGCTCGAAGCTTCGGCGCCTGGCACGCTGCGCTCGAGGACCACGACTTTCGCGCCGTGACGCGCCAGCTCCCACGCCGACGCGGTGCCCATGATCCCACCGCCGATAATCAGAACGTCGGGTGGCTCGGCGGGTTTCTTGGGCATGGCTGGCGCGGGCGCCCGGTCTTCCTCAGCTCACCTTCTGCGTCAACTTTGCCAAGCCCACGACGTTGAAGGCAGCAAATCCCAAGAATAGCGCGACCAGCCCGAGCGCCCAGCGCGTGGTGTGCGGCGCTTCACCGTCGACGAGCAGCCACGCGTCGTCTGGCACTTTGCCTTGCCAGGCGTCGCTGATTGCCGCGCGCACGATGCTGTGTCGAATGCCCGCGCTGCTGACTGGAATCAGCCGTCCCACGAACGAGGTGGGTGGCACGAAATGCGTGCCGTCTGGATCCGATGGATCGTCCGGCACGCTGATTTGAATCCAAAGCTTGTCGTTGCCCTCGACTTGCGCGAGTCGATACGTGTCTTGCTCGAGCGGCCTCGCGTAGTGCACCGCGCCGTCGGCGTGCAACGTGCCTTCACCGTGCACCCAGGTGTTTGCTTGCTTTGCGCTGGGATGGAACTGCCCCAGCTCGCCCAGGTCGATCGGCGGTCCGCTGTGCAACGCGAAGAGGGCTTCGCCGCGCAGCTCGAAGGCCAACGCGAGTGAGCCGAGTGCCGACAGGGTGAGCGCGGCGAGCGTCGCGCGCCGCCAAGGCCGACGGGGCGCGGGTAGGGCCTCGAGGTCGTGATCGGACCCGGCGGGGGTGCCGAGCACGTCTGGGCTGGAGGGATACCGGGGCATCGAGTTGCGACTTCGTGTTCCGACAGCCGCCCCCGCCCGTTTGTTCCGAGTGCGCAGAGTGAGGCGGTGGGAGACCGGTGGGAGACCGGTGAGAGGAGGTGAGCGTAGCAGAATCCACTAGAACGATGCCCGGCCGCCGGGCCACGAAGCGCGGCAAATGTCAGCCAAAAAGCCACGATCGAGCCGCGTAGAGCCAGCCGCCGCGGAGCCCGGCCGAGCGCGCCCGGCACTCGAGCGACATTTCGCTCCGGACCGTGTAAGTTTGAGCCGGGTCCCTATGGCTGTCGCAAGCAAGATCATCTGCCCGTCGTGTGGTTTCTCCAACACGCCCCCGCTCGCCAACAATCGTTGCGTGTCCTGTGGCGCCAAGATCGAAGATCTGAAGCGCGCCCTGACGCGGCAAGAAGAGCTCGAGCGGCGCTATCAGCAGGAAGGCTTCAGCCTACTGTGGTTCGGCGTCTCGATCGCGATCATGGCGGTGATGACGGCCGCGCTCGTCATGGGCTTGCCGATGGTCGTGCCTGCGTTCGACTTCGAAGGCTCCGCGGGCATGTTGGTCTCGATTCCCGTTTGGTTCCTCGGTGGCATGTTGATCGGCCTGGTTTCCCCCGGGAAGACCTTCATCGAGCCAATGGTCGCCGTGTTTCTCGTGGCCATTCCGACTGCGTTTCTGCTGCACGTGAACCAAACCGTGAAGACCATGCCGGCGTTCATGTACGTGCTCATGTCGTTCTTGGGCGTGCTCTTCACGCTGATCGGTTCGTACATTGGCGAGCGCATCCAGATGGGTCCGCCGCCAAAAGCAGCGGACTGATTTCCCCCGCGTGAAGCTCGCCTTCGGTTTGGCGCTGCTGGCGTTCAGCGGCTGCTCTTTCGGTCCGTCCGCGAGTCAAAAAGCGGAGGCGGGGCGTATCAGCCACGCCTTGGACGTGTTGCGGCAAGCGCCGAACGCACAGAAACCCGAGCTCTTTGCCGCATTACAAAGCGCGCCCTGCGAAACGCCCGACCTGTGTGCGCTGAAGCAAGTCTGCGCCGCCGGCTATGGCCTGCACCTGCGCGGTCTCGGCGAAACGGCACGCGCCAAAGCCCTACTCGCAGACGGCGGAGCCGACTCCGCCGTGAACCAAGCGCTCGACGCCGCGAAAAGCGCGCTCACCCAAGCCGAGCCACAAATCGCAAAGTGCGCCGATGCGCAAGGCGCCGCGCAGCGCAAATACAAACTCTGAACGCTGTGCTAGCCGGTAGTGCGTCTCGTTCCGTTCTTCATTGCTGGTCACGAAGCGCATCCGTGAGCGCCCAGCCTTCGGCGTCGCGTCCGGCCCCAGTGGTTCGCCACTCGTTCTGCGTTCGGCCGCCAGCAGTCCGCATTGGGCCGCCGAGACGCCGAGCGCGACGCGAAATCTGATGTTTAAGCTCAATGCCGTTCGGTTAAGGACCGAGACCACATATGGCCCCCATCGCTCACGCTGCCCCACAACATATCGTAGGGTTCGCCGCTTAAGTGAACGGCATTGTGTTTAAGCTTAAACTTCAGATTTGAAATGAAACAGCGCAACCGACGCCAGTGGTGGCCGGAGTCTGAAAGACCAGCCCGCGAATCGCCTAGCGCGCGGCTTCAAAAATCCGGCCAGTAACTAACTCGAAGATTGAAACGCGACGCCGAAGGCTGGGCCGCGGCTCCGCGGGACGCGTGACCATCGATCCAGCTCATTTGGGTTCACTCGCGGCGTTCGCCGCAGCGGACGCGCTGGGCGCACCGGACGCGCTCGCGGCGGCCGTTGCTTGGCTCGCTTTCGCTTCGGTCGCTTTGTCGGTCCACACGATGCGCCCGAAGCGCGACGCTTTGTGGAAATTGCCTTGGCCCAAAATCGGTGACCAAGAAACGCCGCTGTTGTTCTTCATGGCGTAGAAGTTCACGCGCCAAGAAGAGCCGAGCTCCGGTGGTAGTTTCGCGGCCTTGCTGAACGACTTCCACGGGATCAGGGCTTCGACCGTGTAGCCGCGGTCTTCGTCGTCGCTCTTGTCGACGGTGCCGTCGAGCGCGACCGCGCTCTTCAAATTCGAGGACCATTCCTGATGACCGTACGGCCCGTTGGGCTCGGTCTTCGGTTGGTTGTAGTCGTCGAACTGCGAGTCGAAGACCAGATTTTGTGGGTTGATCTGGATCTCGTAGTAGTCCTTGTTGTCGCCGTCGCCGTCGGGGTCGACCATCATCTCGACCGTGTCTTTGGTCCAGAGATGCGGGTCTTTGTCGCCCTTTTTGAAACCGCCGATCATGTCGGTGTCGGCGATCGAAAAGCCGACGTAGATGCCTTCGTCGTTCCACAAGACCCTGACGTCGCCGTTGACCGGAAAGGACTGATTGGGCTCACCGTTGCGCACGTCGACGAGTGGTCCGGTGCTGGGTGCGCTCTGCCAAGCCGGCTCGTCGAGCTTGCCGTCGAGCTTGATCTTCACGCTCGGGTCGAGCTTTTCGACGCGCAGTGTCGGAATGCGCGTGTTCCTTACGGCGGGCGTGGGGTGACCGCTCAGGCTCAGCGTCGCGACGATCGCGCGGCTGCTCGTGTCGTGGGGTCCAGCGACGATCTTCATCCGCTGGTCGCCCTTCCAGACGCCGGTCAAGATCTGGATTTTGTCGGTTTTCACCGAGGCAGGGATGACGAACATCTGTTCGTCGACGTAGACCTTGCCGGCTTCCCAGTCGCTGGGCGGCAGCGCTTGTGAATCACCGTGGACTTCTCGCAGCGGCCCGACGTTGTCGATGTTCAGGATGCGTTCGCCCGATGCATCGACGATGTGGGTGAACAAGCTCCAGCCCGCCTCGAGCGACTTTTGCGCCTGCCAATACAGCGTGAGTTTCACGCGACCGCCAGGGCTCGCGCTCGCGGCTGGATCGACGCGCGCGCCGAGCAGCTTCAGCTTGCCGTCGAAGTCGACGCCCAGCGGCACGCCGATATCGGCGGGTGGCGCCGCCAAAATGAAGTTCTTCAAGCGCGCGGTCGACTGCTTGGAGTCATGGGAATCAGTCGACCCACCGACGCAGGCGGTCAGGAGAGCGAACGACAACGCAGCGCAACGCAGCGCGCGCGTGGGCGATTCAATGCGCGCCATTCGCTTCGTTCTGGCTGCGTGGCTTGAGAGCAGCGGGACCGGGCGGGCGCACGCGTGGCGTCGCGACGGGCGGCGATTGCGCGGACACTCCGGTGCTGATGTGAAGGACGATGCCGCGCTGCATGTCGTCGACTGGGCCGCTCAACACGGGCAAGCGCAGACCAGGTAACAGGAGCTTGGGGTCCTCGGGTTGGTCATCTCTGATGACGCGCAGGGCGTTCCGCCACACGCCGGCCACGACCGTGACCTCCGGAGCTCGCGCGTCCATCGGGATGTCGAACTCCAATGGATCGATGTACACCTTGCCGCGTTCCCACGAGCTCGGGCCGAGCGCTTGACGGTCCGCGCCGCCTTCGGCAGGCACCGATTTGCGGAGTGGACCGGAGGCGTCGAGCGTACGGTCCTGCGCCTGGCCTGGCACGATCAGGTGAGTAAACAAGCCCCAGCCTGGACCGAGCGGGCTAAGTGACTGCCAGTACAGCGTGAGCTTCACGTGACTACCCGGCACCGCGACTCCCTTCGGCTCGATGGCGTAGCCGACTAGCGCGACCTTGCCGTCGAAATCCAAGTAGCAGCGATTGGGCATGTCGCTCGGGACATCTGACAGGATGTATTGCGCGAGCGCGGGATCCAGCGGTGCGACCGCCGCAGGTGCGGGTGCGGCTTGGCACGCGCTGCAAGCGAGCCCCAGCGCGAACGCCCCGCCGAGCAGCGCTTTTTTCAGTCCGTTCGCCAGCCCGCAGCACGTTTCAGAAGTTCTTGTCTCGACGCGAGTCATTTCTTGCCCTTGCTCTTCTTGCGCGCATCTCGCGCTCGCTTGCGTTCGTTCTTGCGCGCGTTCTTCTCGCCTTTGGACAAGACACGCATCTTGGACGCGCCCGCGTCTGCCATGCCCGGCATGCCCATACCGGGAAAACCCATGCCCGGCATGCCGCCCATGCCGGGCAGCCCGCCCATGCCGCCCATGTTTTGCATGGCGTCCTGGAATTTGCCGCTCTTCATGGCGCGTCGCATGTTGCGCGCCATGTTGAGGCCGCCCATGCCCGGGATTTTGCCCAAAAGCCCAGGATCTTGGCCCATCCCGCTCATCATTTGGCGCATGAACAGGAAGCGCTGCACGAGCTCGCCGACGCCCTCTGGCGGTTGAGCCGAGCCTTTGGCGATACGTTGTACGCGCGATGGTTCGCGCACGAGCACGTTCGGATCGTCCCGCTCCTGGCGCGTCATCGATTGGATCATCGCCTCGATGCGCACGAGCTCGTTGTCGTCGAGATTGGCCGCCGCACCCGGAGGCATCATGCCGCCGAGTCCAGGGATCTTTTCCATCAGGTCTTTCAGCGAGCCCATCTTTTGGATGGTGCGGACCTGATTCAAGAAATCTTCGAGCGTGAACTGGCCCTGCATCATGCGGGCCGCGTCGGCTTCGGCTTTCTTCTGATCGACGACGTCTTCGAAGTCCTGCATCAGGCCGACGACGTCACCCATGCCGAGCACGCGGCTCGCCATGCCCTCGGCGCGAAACGGCTCGAGCTTGTCGGTGGTTTCGCCCATGCCGACGAACACCAGCGGCGCGCCGGTGACCTCTTTCACCGACAGCGCGGCGCCGCCACGCGCGTCGCCGTCGAGCTTGGTCAAAATGACGCCGGTGACGCCCAGCTTGTCGTTGAAGCCACGCGCCGTTTTCACGGAGTCCTGGCCGATCATGGCGTCGATCACGAGGAAGATGTTTTGCGGCTCGACCGCGCTCTTGATCGCAGAAAGCTCGTCCATCAAGGCTTCGTCGATCGCCAAGCGACCCGCGGTGTCATAGATGATGACGTCGCGGTTTTGCTTCTTTGCTTCTTGTCGCGCAGCCTCGCAAATGGCGAGCGGTGTTCCGCCTTCGATGTTGAACACAGGGAGCGAGAGCTGCTCACCGAGCACCTTGAGCTGCTCGACGGCCGCGGGACGCTGCATGTCGGCGGCGACGAGCAGGGGAGATTTGCCTTGCTTCTCGAACCAACGCGCGAGCTTGGCGGTGGTGGTCGTCTTGCCGGACCCTTGCAGCCCGACCATCATCACGCCGGTGGGTCCAGACGCCGCGAACACGACCGGCTCGCCCTGATGATCCATCATCGCGACCAGCTCGTCGTGACAGATGCGCACGAACTGATCGCCCGCGGAGACCTTGTGCGTCTCGCCGCCGTGACGCACGCGCGTTTGCACGGTTTGGCCGAGCGCCTTCTCCTCGACCGTGGCCAAGAAGCGTTTGACGACGCCGAGCTCGACGTCGGCCTCGAGCAACGATAGCCGCACTTCTTTGAGCGCAGCTTGGACGTTTTTCTGGTTTAGCTCGGTGAGCCCAGCGAGGCGGTTTTGAGCTTCACGAAAGCCTTTGGTCAGCGCTTCGAACACGGGCCGGGTCTTAGCATAGTCGCGGCGAGATGGGAGCCTGCGCGGGGCAGTCGTACTATCCTGGCCGGGCCGGAAACCCCGGCGGTGGAGGCCTGCCATGACGGTGTACAGCTTCGAACCCCAGTTCATGAAACTCGGCGTGCTCACCGCGGCGCTGCAGGAGCTCACTCCGCGTGAGGTACGCGACGCGGATCCCGATCGAGCGATCGATGATTGGCTGTATTTCGCGCGCGACCTGGGCGCTGACTGCATTCAGCTCTCGGCGGCGCTGCACCCGAGCGTCGCGGACGTGCCCGCTGAAGCGCTACTCGATCCCGTGGCCAACACGCTCGATCTGCGCGAGCCCTTCAGCGCTGCACGCCGCGATCGCGTGGAGGCCGCAATTCGAGACTCCTGGGTGAAGCTCGCGGACTTGGCGTACTTCGACAACATGCTGCACGAGGATGCGGTCATCCGCGCGAAGAAGTCCGAGTTCATGCTGCGCGTGTTCGACGCGGCGACGCTGCTCGGCGTCTCCGCGGTGTGTGGCTTCGTTGGGCGCGACCAAACGAAGAGCATGGATCAAAACCTGACGGCGTTCGTCGACGTGTTCGTGCCACTCTTGAAGCAATGTAAGGCGCGGGGCCTCGTGTTTCGCGTCGAGCAGTGTCCGATGCCTGGTTGGACCACGAACGACAACTTCCACAACAACCTCGCGTATACGCCTGGCACGTGGATTGCGCTCCACCGCCTGTGCGAACAGCACGGTGTTGGGGACCAATTCCGAATCCACTACGACCCGTCGCACGCGATTTTGATGGGCCAAGACACCCGCTCGTTGTTCCAATATTTGAAGGACGAGGGCTACGCATTCTTGATTGACGGCTTTCACGTCAAAGGCCAGGTGATCGACGCAAAGGGAGTCTCGGCGTGGGGCTACGGCGGCCAGACCGTCCAGCGCGGTGACTGGGTTGGTGGTCAGCCCTCGCAGGTGCCCGCGGATCAACTGAATGCTTGGAAAAAGCAGACCGTGTTCTCCGAGCACGAGTTGCCTGGCACGGCGCGACACGACCCGCTCGCGTACTTGCAAAACAGAACCGTCGATTGGTTCGACCATCAGCTCGCAGCGCGCGAGCTGCTCGGCCTCGACGTGAAGAACACGTGCCTGATCGTCGAGCACGAGTATGGTCCGGCGCGCACCCAAGACCGCGCGCGGCTCGAGCCGATTTTGAAGGGGTCGTTGGCCTTCACACGCAAGATCGACGAAGCCGCAGCGTGCATGTATGCGCTCCAACACGAGGTGCTACCGGCGCAGAACATCCCCGTGCAAGGCCGCGGGCGCGAGGCGTACCGGAGTTAGCTTTGGTGCGGGTCAGCGAGCCCGGAACGCTGCGCGCTCCCGACTAGCGGCGAGTGCGTCACGCAGCGGCGTGTGCTGGCGGTCGACGACAGGGAGCGCACGCTAGGGTTCTTCGTCGTTCGGGCGCAAGCGTTGCACGAGCGCGTACAGCTCGCGACGTGGCATGGCGACCTCGTCCGTGAGCTCGCTCACGATGGTTTTCACCGAGGCGTCTTCGGCCAGACGCGCGTTGATGCGCTGTTCGAGCGCCGCGATGTCTACGGGCTCGTCCTCTTGGGTCTCTGCGGCAGCGATCACGAGCGTGATCTCCCCGCGCCATTCAGCCTCGCGCGCGGCGAGCTCACTCAGGGTGCTGGGCCTGATTTCTTCGTGTAATTTGCTGATTTCTCGACACAGCGCGCAGGCGCGAGCTGGCATGCGCTCGCTCAATTCGCGAAGCGACGCAGTCATGCGTTGCGGGGACTCGAAGATCACCACTGGCTCGAGGCTCTTTTCTATCCGTGTCAGCGCGTCTTTGCGTTTCCGACCCGAGCGCGGCAGAAACCCCAAAAATAAGAAATTCGAAGCGACGAGGCCCGATGCCGCCACCGCCGCGGTCAACGCGCTCGGACCTGGAATGGGCGAGACCAGCACGCCGCGCGCTTGGGCTGCGTGCACGAGCGCGGTCCCCGGGTCACTGATGGACGGCATGCCGGCGTCGGTGACGAGCGCGATGTCCTCGCCGTTCTCGAGCAACGCCAGTAACTCTTCGATCTTGCGCGGACTGGCGTTGGCGTCGAGCGCGTGCAAGGCGCGTTCGTGAATCGCGAAATGGCTGAGCAGCTGGCGGGTGCGGCGCGTGTCCTCAGCCGCGATGTGCTTTGTCTGCTTCAGTGTTTCGAGCGCGCGTAGCGTGATGTCGCCTAGGTTGCCGATCGGCGTACCGACGAGGTAGAGCTTGCCGGCCACGCGCGCGTGCCTTGCTGCGCTCAGCCGCCGACGCCGACGGCGTCGCCCATCGTGCTGCGCAAATGCTCGCGCAATTTGCCCATCAGCCGGGATTCCAGCTGACGTACGCGTTCGCGGGACACACCGAAGCCGTCACCGAGCTCCTGCAAGGTGAGCGGTTCGTCGGCCACGATGCGCTTGTCGAAGATATCGATGTCCTTGCCGGTGAGCGTCTTTCGAAATACCTCGAGCTCATTTTGCAAGAGCTCGCTCAGCTCCGAGCCCTCCGCGATCTGATCTGGCGTCGCGTTGCCCGAAGGCATCAGCTCGAGGCGCGTGGTCGAGCGCCCGTCGGCTTCATTCACGGTCGCGTCGAGTGAAGCGTCCGCGCGCGCGAGGCGCCGATCCATCTCGGTGACTTCCGATTCACTGACGTTGAGGCGCTTTGCGATTTCGGCATGGCTGGGCTCGATGCCCATCGCGGTAAGGCGCGCCTTCTCCTTGCTCAAATTGAAGAACAGCTTGCGCTGGGCCTGCGTAGTCCCAACCTTCACCAGTCGCCAGTTGTTCAAGATGAAGCGCAGCATGTAGGCGCGGATCCACCAAGCTGCGTAGCTGGACAGCTTCACACCGCGGTACGGATCGTAGCGCTTCACCGCCTGCATCAAGCCGATGTTGCCCTCTTGCACGAGGTCCATCATGTTGCGATAGGCGCGCCGGTATTCGTACGCGATCTTCACGACCAAGCGCAGGTTTGCCGTGATCAACCGCGCGGCGACGTCAGCGCTCTGGCCCTGCGTGTACTCGATGGCGAGCTTGTGCTCTTCATCCGTCGAGAGCAGCGGGTGACGCTGCACCTCGCGCATGTACGCTTGCAGCGCGTCGACGCGCGCGAGCCCCGGCTCGTTTGCGGGCTCGTCCTCCGAGTCGTCGACGGACTCCGTTTCCTCACCGGCCTCGCGCTCGTCTCGGTCATCCGACTCCGAGTCGTCGACGAGCTCACTCTCCGCTTCGAACGTCTCCGGCTCTGCATCCGCGTCCGCGGGCTCGCCGTCGCCCTCGCCAACTGACTCCTCAGCATCGGCATCGGCGGCCTGCGCGTGAGGTTCGCTCTTGCGCGTGGCCGGACCGCGCGGTGCGCGCGGTTTGGAGGTCTTCTTGGCGTCTGCTTTGGCTGTCACGATTCGAGGCTCTCGGCCGGTCGGGAAGGACGAGCGTCCGGGCGCCGGGCAACCGGGAGAGAGCGTGTGGCGCTCACCTCGCGTCGTCAAGCTGGATGCGGGAGCCGCAGATCCGTACGGCTCGAACGGGCTGCGCCTGCGGATTTCGATTTCGGCTTCGTTTTTCGCCGCACTGGTCTGGTGTGGCCCGATTCCTCTGCTGTCACCGCCGGGTGCGAGCTTGGGAAACAGCCCGAACGGTCGGGCTTTTGCCGAAAATAGCCGGTCCCGCTGGGAGCCGCGATTGTGTCGGCTTCCCGAGATGTGCGAGCGTGATGACCGATTCTTGGTTGAGGGGCCAATGAAACTCGTTTCCGATCCGTCCGATTTGGCGCGGCGTTCCGAAGAGCCCCGCGCCGGCAGCGATCCAAGCCTCGTCGACGCGAAGCGCGCCGAAACGGAGCGCATGGCTTCGCTCGGAACCTTGGCGGCGGGAGTCGCGCACGAGATCAACAATCCTTTGACGTACATGCTCGGCAGTCTCGAGCTCGGGCTGCGTGAGTTGAGCGAGCTACAGGCCGTGATGCAGGAGCCTTCGGGTCAGGAGCTCAGCCTGCTGTCGAGCGCGCTTTCGGCGTTCGACAACGCGCGCGACGGCGCTGAACGAGTGCGAAAAATCGTCAAAGATTTGAGAAATTTCTCGCGCGTCGGAGAGACCAACGTCGAAGCCGTCAACGTGGAAGCGGTGCTCGACGCGACGATCCGTGTAGCCTGGAATGAGATCCGGCACCGCGCGCGGTTGGTCAAAAGCTATGCGGGGATTTCGCGTGTGAACGGAGACCAAGCCCGCCTCGGCCAGGTATTTCTCAATTTGATCGTCAATGCGGCGCAGGCGATCGAGGGCGACCCGAAGGCCAACGAAATCACGATCAGCACGCGAGAGGAGGGGGGCCGCGCGCTGATCGAGGTCTCCGACACCGGTGCCGGAATCGGAAGCGCGGACGCCTCGCGCATTTTTGACCCATTTTTACACGACCAAGCCGGCGGGCTCGGGAATCGGGCTCGGCCTCGCCATCTGCCACGGCATTGTTACCGGGCTGGGCGGTGAGATCAGCGTGTCGAGTGAGGCCAACCGTGGTACCACTTTCAGGGTGGTCTTGCCGTTCGCGCCAGAGGAGAGCGCGGCGCGTCGCGCCGTGGTCGACGTCCCGCCGGAGTCGGGGTCAGTGCCGTCGCGCATCCTGATCGTCGATGACGAGCCGCTGCTCGGTCAGACCTTGCTCTACGCGTTCAAGGGTCGGCATGACGTGGTCATCTGCACGAGTGGGCGCGACGCGCTCAGTCGACTCGAAAAAGACGCGCGCTTCGATCTCGTGCTCTGCGATCTGATGATGCCGGACGTGAGTGGTGCTGCGGTCTATGAAGCGGTCAAGCGCAGCTACCCGAGCTTGGTTCGCTGCTTCGTGTTCATGACCGGCGGCGCATTCACGGAACGCGCGCGCGAGTTTCTAGCCAAGCATCCCGGTGTTCAGCTCGAGAAGCCGTTCAACATCGAAGACATCGAGAAGTTGCTCAGGCAACTCGCTGGCGGCAGCGCCGTGAGCGCTCTGCCCTGACTTCAGTGCCGTAAATCTACTTTGCGGCCGGGCACGGGCGTGTCGCCGAGCAGCACGAACGTGTCGAGGTGAACTTTGTCCAGCGTCTTGGCGGACACGGCAAGATCGTAGGCGAGGCCCCACTCGACGCTCGGACCCGCGGACACGAACAACGTCGTAGACTGCTTGCAGCCTTTGGCGAAGCGCTCGATGTTGTCGCCCGTCATACTCAAGTCGGGGCCGGCCATGCCTTTGCCGTGTTTGGTGGCGACGCCGCCCGACAGTTTCCAAACCGCGGTGCCGCGGTCCTCGAGCACCATCGCGACTGCGCTGCAGTCGGCCGGTGATTTCAAGGACAGCTCCGGCGTGAACGCCAAGCTCGGCGCGTATTCCTTGCGGGTCTCGGTCTTTACGACCACGTGCTTGGCGCCTAGCTTGCCCAGCTCGTCGATGAACGTGATGACCCAGGGCAGCTTGGCGGCGCGATCGACCAGCAACGACACGTCCTGACCGTCGACGAAGTTCTCGGTCGGCTTGAGCAGCTTCGTGAGGTTGTCGTGACCGTCACGCTGATCGAGCAGCGCGCGATCGAAGCCGACCTTCGCGCTCAGTGTGTCGATTTCGAAGTCGGGTGGACCCGCAGGTTTGGGCGCCGCGCTGGCCGTCGCTTCCGGCGTGGGTTGCGAAGCAGAGGGCGCGCCGCTAGTGGCTTTGTCCGGCTTGTCGTCACAACCCAACGTCGCGCACAGGCACAGCCCGAGCGCCACGCCCAGTTTGCGATGCCGTGCGCCAGAGCTCATTGTAAATCCGCACACAGCGCTTCGGCTGGCGACAGAATGATGGAATCGACGCACATGCCAGTGGCCGTCTCGCAGGCTTTGGGCGTGCAATCGCTGTCGGTGGTGCAGCCGGTCGCGTTGCCCGGTGCGGTGCACTTCCCGCTGCTCACGCCGGCGTCCGGGTTTGCGCCCTGGCACGTGAGCGTAGCCGCGCACTGCGTGCTGTCTGCACACGCTTCGCCGAGCGCCGCGCTCTGAATGCAGTTTCGCCCATCGCAGTAGAAACCGGTCATGCACGACGCTGCGGCAGCCGCGCACGACGTCCCGTTGGCCACGACCATCGGGATCACGCAGGTGCCGAGACCGTTTTTCATCACGCACTGCACGTTCTGCGTCGTGTCGCAGTCATTGTCCGTATTGCAGCTCGCGCCTTGGGCTTGCGTTCCCTTGATCAAGTGGTCGCACGGGTCGCCTAGGTGTCGTACGACGGCGATCTCCGCGCCGGTCAGCTTC
>Ga0210387_10001010_pt1 | contig 20886 bp, 25 predicted proteins | sample IncBWC7OmetaG_FD_160108 | JGI IMG/M metagenome (GOLD analysis project Ga0210387, IMG submission 160108) | Forest soil microbial communities from Barre Woods Harvard Forest LTER site, Petersham, Massachusetts, United States - Inc-BW-C-7-O ...
GTGCTGACGGCCGGAACATATCAAAGCGCGTAAGATCCACCTCATGCTTCGCGACCCCGGCGGCAATCAAGGGCTGAGGCCCAATCTCCGTGTGTCGACGGTGACGCGAAGCGCTGCCTGGAGCGATCATCCCAGGCCTATGGTGCCTCGGTGTCACCACACGGAGCTCGTTTCGAACCCATGACCAACCAGCCTCTCGCCTCGTTCCCGGACGGCAAAAAGTTTGCCTTCTCCATATTCGACGACACCGATGTCGCGACGCTCGAATACATTCGCCCGATTTACGAACTGCTCGAGCGGCTTGGGTTTCGTACTACCAAGTCCGTCTGGCCGCTCCCGTACCAGGGCAGCAGTGAGTACGAAGGATCTGCCACACTCGATGATCCTGAGCACGCGAAGTATGTACGCGATCTTCAGGAGCGCGGCTTTGAGATTGCATTTCATGGAGCCCGAATGGAGTCGACTGAGCGGGCGGAGATCCACAGAGCCTTCGAGGTTTATCAGCAGCATCTCGGGGGATATCCGACCGCTTATGCAGCGCACGCCCACAACTGCGACAATCTTTATTGGGGAGTCAATCGTTTCCACTTCCGGTTGTGGCGTTGGTTGTATGCGGCGGCTAGCGATCAACGAGAAGGCTATGGCGCGGGTCATCTCCCGGAATCGCCGTACTACTGGGGTGACCTGGCCCAGCGGTACGTGCGTTACGTGCGCAGCTTTACGTACGACGAGCTAAACCTATGGAATATCACGGCAGCAATACCATATCGAACCGCGGGTACGCCTGTCGTAAACGCTTTTTTCCCCAGCTCGTTTGTCGATAACGTCGAGGAATTTATAGAGTTGCTGAGCCCGGCCCGTCAGATGCGACTTGAGCAAGAGGGAGGCGTTGCCATTGTCGGTACCCACTTCGGTAAGGGTTTTCTGCGCGACGGTCAGGTTCACCCCCAAGTGGTTGAGCTATTGACCCGTCTCTCCCAGCGCCCTGGGTGGTTTCCACCCGTTTCGACGCTGCTCGATTATCTTGTGAAAGTGCAGGGTGGGATTCCGCTACTGGAGGGATATAGGCTGTTTCGTTTGGAAGGGTTGTGGTTCTGGCACAGTATCCGCAGCCGCCGGAAGCGTCGCAACTACGAAGTAACAGAGACACCGTACTTGAGGCGTGAGATCGCCGGACGCGCCGCTCGGTCCGAGCATGGCAAGGGCGGTTGAATCGTGGCGGCTCTTTTGGTTGCTCGCGCTGGCTCTAAGCGTGGCGAATTGCTTAGGGCTGCCGTTCGCGGATTTTCGCTCAGCTGGTGGGACCAACCCCATGATCGAGCAATCGGTGCGCTATGCGCTTCCATTGTTCCTCCTCGCCTTCACGGCATCCTCTCTCGCGCGGCTCTGGCCGAATCAGCTAACTAGATGGCTGCTGCGAAACCGTCGGTATGTCGGGCTCGGCTTCGCTTTCGGAATGGCATGGCATTTGAGTTTCGTCGGCTATTCCATATGGTCATTTGGGTTGTCTGACAGTGGGTTGACCCCCCGAGGATTCGCGCTAGATTTGATCGGTTTCATTTTCCTGCTCCTTTTGACGCTGACTTCCTTCAGGTCGTTTGCTCGTCGCCTGAAACCGACGCACTGGCGGCGTCTTCACAAGACCGGTGTATATGTTATTTGGTTTGTGGCCACCTACATCTATGTTCGTCACGTTGGAAACGTCGTGCACGTCGTCGCATCCATTCTATTTTTTGCCGCCTTGTTGCTGCGCGTGACTGCTAGGGTGAATAGCAGAGGATGATGGCCGTCCACCAAAAAAGTATCGTGCCGCCACGCGGCGAGGACAATCTGAGTGCGAGGGAGGAACGCCAAACAGTAGAAAGCATTGACGATAGAACATTTTCGGCCACATACTTCTGCAGCGATTCAACCAGTAAGAGTTTACGGTTGCTCAGCGACGCAGCGGTCCCGAGATATATAAGACCAACAAGCTACAACGGGGCACAGAAGCATTGGCCATCACGAGCAAGCAACGGCTTGAGTTCTTAGCGCCGCTGTTCGCTCTGGCGGGCCTGCTTTCGCCCGGCTTCGTTGCCATTTTTGCCGCCGAGTCCGTGAGGAGCTTGCTTCTGACGGTTGGCATGGCCGGATGTCTGGCGAGCGGAATACTGCTGCTGTATCGCTGGCGCGCCGCCCGCCTGAGCCTGCACATCGTGCTGCTTTGCTTGCCGATCGCGCTTTTCTTTCGGTTGGTCTATGGCGGTCCCATAACCCCTGGTGTGCTGCTGTCTGTCGCCGGCACCAGCACGCGTGAGACGCTCGAATTGCTTGCGGGGCATATTGCCGTGTCGCTGCTGCTAGTCCCGCTGGTGGTCCTGATGTTTTGGTCCTTGGTGGCTTCGTGGACCGGGGTCAGCCCCTTCTCAATGAAGGGATGTCTGATTGCCGGCATGGGCTCGATATTGATGATTGTTGGGTCACTGGGTATCGCATATCGACAAGCCGGGAATCAAGCTGATCTAGCCGGCATCTTAAAGGACGGATTGAAGGCATCCTTTCCGGTCGATTTCGCATATTCCACCGGGGTGGTGGTGAAGGGTGCGGTAGACACTCACCGGAGTGCGGCAGCTCGCGCCAACTTTTCGTTTCCAAACGTACAGATGCTAAACGCAAGTGAACGACGCTCTATCTCGGAAATCTATGTCATTGTGATCGGAGAGGCGTCGCGCCGTGAGAATTGGTCGCTCTATGGCTATGCGCGGCAGACTACTCCCCGTCTCGATGCGTTACGCCATGATCTGGTGGTCTTTGACCGCGCTACGTCAAACGCTACTATTACTATATTCAGTATTCCACTCTCCTTGACTCGCGCCACTCCGGATTCGTTGTCGCCGGCGCGCTCGGAAAAATCCATCATCGGGCTGCTGCGCCAGGGCGGATTTACGGTTGACTGGATATCGAACCAAGAACGCTACGGCCGGAATTCAAACCTCATTTCCGCCTTGGCGCTCGACGCAAATAGCACCTCCTTTCGGGAGGACTCGCTTGCGAGCATGGCAGGGCCGGGTTATGACTCGAATCTATTGACAAGACTCAGCGATGTTTTGGCCCTGTCCCCCTCGAATGGGAAGGTTGTAGTTTTCCTTCACATGATCGGCAGTCATTATAAATACGCAGAGCGCTATCCTGCGGAGTTTGCAAAATTTCGCGGTTCCGGCGACACGCCTCGAAAACTCACCCCAAGGCAGATCGAGACCCTCGACGAATACGACAACAGCGTTTATTTTACCGACTACGTAGTGCGCGGAGTTATCGATCAGCTTTCGCAATGCCGCTGCAAGGCAGCTTTGCTCTATTTTTCGGATCACGGTGAGCGCCTATTTGACGGTGGAGCGGGCGACGACGATTTCGGGCATGGGTTCCCCACTGTGTCGCGGCACGAGATTGAAGTTCCCTTGTTTTTTTGGCTCTCCACAGACTTCAGAGAGGTGAATCGTGATCTGGTTGCAAGACTCCAGGGCAATGCGCATTCCGGCGTGGAATTGCACAGCGTGTTCGAGTCAATCGTCGATTTGACCGGGCTCGATTATGATGGAAGGCATGCCGCTGCGAGCATCTTCTCCCGATCGTACCGCTCACCTTCCAAGCTCGAGGTTCTGAATATGTCGGGATCCCGCGTCGATCTCGCACCAAATCCGGAAAGCACATCGCCGGCGTGCATCGACGCGCAAGTCACAAGCGCGGATGTGCCTGCCTGCAGCCAATGACGTAACCGGTGCCGATCCCGTCCTCCGCCGCCTCAACGGCGGAGTTCAGCGGCTCACGAATGCGGCGATGCAGCAATTGAGCAATCCGTCTCAGCGCAGAACGACGTGTCAGTATCTCATTGCACTTTGGCCGCCGACGGCCCTCACCGCAACCCTACAGAGGGCGCGGACCGAGTTACACTAAATCAATTTTGCAGGCCCCCGGACTCCGTCCACGGGCAGCTACGAGGGCTTGAAAAGCATGTGTGGAATCGTCGGAGCAATCGCTGAGCGGAATATCGTTCCCATCCTCATGGAGGGACTGCGGCGGCTGGAGTATCGGGGTTACGACTCCGCGGGCATCGCTATCGTGGACGATTCCCATCACCTGGCGCGCCTGCGCGCGGTTGGCAAGGTTCAGGCGTTGCAAAATGCGCTCGACCTCACCCCCTGTCATGGGACGCTCGGCATCGCGCACACTCGTTGGGCCACGCACGGCGTGCCCAGCGAGCGCAACGCGCACCCACACATTTCGGACGACGGCCTCGCGATCGTGCATAACGGCATCATCGAAAATCACGAGACGCTGCGCGCCGAACTCGAGCGCGAAGGTTACAGGTTCAGTTCAGAGACCGACACGGAGGTCATCGCGCACCGCATTCACCATTACTTAAAAACCGGAGGCGATCTGTTCAAGGCGGTGCGCAGCACCGTCGCTGAGCTCCAGGGGGCCTACGCGCTCGCCGTGGTGAGCGAGCGCGATCCCGACCGCATGATTCTCGCACGGGAGGGTTGCCCGGTGGTCATCGGGCTCGGCGTCGAGGAGAACTTTGTCGCCTCGGACGTTGCAGCGCTGCTGCCCGTGACGCGCCGCTTCATCTTTCTCGAGGAGGGCGACGTCGCGGAGATCCGCCGTACCTCGGTGCAAATCGTCGACCGCAAAGGCAATAGCGTTGATCGCGTCGCGTGCGAGAGTGAGTTATCGGCGGACGCGGCGGAGAAGGGGCAGTTTCGTCATTTCATGCTGAAGGAAATCCACGAGCAGCCGCGCGCCGTCGCCAACACGCTGCAGGAGCGGGTCGCGAGCGGACGCCTGCTCGAGGCCGCATTCGGCCCCGCCGCGGCCGAGATCTTCGAGCGTACCGAAACCGTACATATCGTCGCATGCGGAACCAGTCATCACGCGGGCGCCGTCGCGCGCTACTTCATCGAGCAGATCTGCAGGTTGCCGTGCGTAGTGGAGATCGCGAGCGAGTACCGCTATCGCAATCCGCTCGTGCCGCCCAATTCTCTGTTCGTGACGATCTCGCAGTCCGGCGAGACTGCGGACACGCTCGCGGCGCTGCGGCTCGCGAAGCAGTCCGGTTATCTGGCAACGCTCGCAATCTGCAACGCTCCCGAGAGTTCCCTCGTCCGCGAGTCCGAGCTCGTGATGCTCACCCGCGCGGGCCCCGAGATCGGTGTCGCCTCGACCAAGGCCTTCACCACACAGCTCGCCGCGCTGGACATGCTCGTGATCGCCCTCGCCAAACATCATGGCGCGGACGCCGAGCGCGAGCGCGGCCTCGTCACGCGGCTGATCGAGCTTCCCGGGCTCATCGAACAGACCCTCGCCCTTGATCCCGTGCTCCAAACGCTCGCGGAGCGCTTCGCTGACAAGCACCATGCGCTGTTCCTCGGCCGCGGCGCTTTACACCCGATCGCGATGGAAGGGGCGCTCAAGCTCAAGGAGATCTCCTACATCCACGCCGAGGCCTATCCCGCAGGCGAGCTCAAGCACGGCCCGCTCGCGCTGGTCGATGCCGACATGCCGGTGATCACGGTGGCGCCCAACAACGACCTGCTCGACAAGCTCAAGTCGAACTTGATGGAAGTACGCGCCCGAGGCGGCGAACTGATCGTGTTCGCGGATCCCGAGGCCGGATTGAAGGAAGACGATGGGGTGACCGTGATCACCATGCCGCGCCACGTCACCTACTTCCAAGCTCCCGCCGTCTACACCATTCCGCTGCAGCTGCTCGCCTACCATGTGGCGATCCTGAAGGGCACGGACGTGGATCAGCCGCGCAATCTCGCGAAGAGCGTCACGGTCGAGTAGGGGGGGTTAGCGCGCGCCCTTGCCCATCACGACGACTTCTATGGTCTGCGCGAGGATGGCGAGATCAAACAGTAAATTGCTGTTCTTGATGTAGTAAAGGTCATATTGTAGTTTCTCCAGCGCGTCCCGCTCCGAAGAACCGTAGGGATAGCATAGCTGTGCCCAGCCGGTGATCCCGGGTTTTACGCTGAGGCGCTCGATGTAGTACGGAATCTTCTCGGCCAGCTGTTGGACGAATTGCGGTCTCTCGGGACGCGGTCCCACCAAGCCCATTTCGCCCTTGAGTACGTTCAGGATCTGAGGCAGTTCGTCGACGCGCAGTTTGCGGATCACGGCGCCGATTCGAGTGACGCGCGAGTCTTGCTTCTGTGCCCAGAGCGGCTGGCCGGCTGCTTCAGCATCGACGCGCATGCTGCGAAACTTCAACAGCCTGAAAATCCGGCCGCCGAATCCCACTCTCTCCTGCTGATAAAATACCGGTGAGCGCCAACCGTCTTCCAACTTGATGGCCAAGACCGTAGCCACCATCAATGGGCAGGTCAAGATGAAGAGAGCCGATGCCGCGAATAGATCGAGCACGCGCGCACTTTGCAATCGGAAGGATCCGCGTTTAAATCCCTCGCCAAAAATGAGCCAACTGGGGTTCAACACATCGAGGCGGACTCGACCCGTTTCTCGCTCGAGAAAAGTGGAAAGGTCGGTCACGTCGATGCCGGCCAAACGGCAGTCGAGTAGCTCGCGGACAGGAAACGCCGCGCGCCGATCGTCCATGGCAACCACGATCTCGTCCACTTCGTGGCGCTCGCACAGCGCTGGGAGCACTTCACCCGAGTACACCTGGCGCTCTGGCGGCAGGGCGAACTCCTCGCCAGGAGGCTGTACGAAGCCCACAAGGACGAAGCCGCGCTGGTCGGAGCTGCGTCGCAACCCTGCGATCGGCTTCGCCCGCTGGCCGGTGCCGTAAACGAGTACGCGACGCTTGAAGGTTGTTGGGTCCACAAGGCGCGAAAATCCGAGCCTGAGTAGCAACATCAGGCCGATTACCAGAAGACCAGCGATCAGAAGAACCGAGCGTCCGATCCATAAATGCGGAATCAGGTAGAAACCTAAGGCGGCGATCGCGATTCCCGCCGCGACCGAAGCGACTACACGAACCAGGATGCCAACGGTGCGCGCACGTTGACGCTCGCTGTAAAGCCCGAAGGCCATCGTGCAGGCAAAGGTTGCGGCGGTGAACAGCAGACCACGTGCCCAGATGGGGCCTAGATCGTAGTCGATCGCGTCGGGACTCCAGTGGAAGCGAAGGAATCTGGCGCCTATCAAGCCGCTAAAGACCGCGGCAACCTCGAGTATGGCGAGCATCGCCATTGAAAGCGGAATGTGATGGCCTAACAGCCGAACGCGCATAACATCCCCACCGCTTGGACCTATCCGTGGGGCCCGGACCATCCCTCGGCTAAAAAGGCAGTATAGCGAACTTCACGCGGGCCGAGACAGGAGGGAATCACAGATTTGCTGCATTGCCGCTAAATCACGGCGTACCTCATGTAATTTGTTTGCTGTGATTCTCATACAACTTGACGAAATCGCCGAAAGTTACCGGAAATTTCACGTCTTCGGACACATCAAACGGATCAAAACCCAAGGCATCCTCAAGTCTGGCTACGATGAGCGCAAAACTGAGGGAGTCCAGTCCGCAATCGAGCAATTTTAATTCGGGAGATAACCGCGACAACCTCCGATGCTGCTCGACCGCCACCTGCTCAAATTGCGCCTTGACGATCTCTTCTAGCGACATGCATTTCGCTCCAGTACAGCTGATAGATGGTGCGAAGAATACAGCATGGCTATTGACCAACTACGGCAAGCGTATGAAGGCAATCCGCTGCTGGTTGTGTTGACCCGGATGATTGAGCGAGAACTGCTAGGCGGTCAGGAGAACTGCGTTTTTGCAGCGCACCATTTGCGCGAAATAGTCTCGAGCCCGCAATCACGCAACATCCGTGCGCTCGCGCCGCGGGCTAAATCGTCTTGGAACCGATGTTGCTTTGCGCGCTCTCCGTACCGTCTGCGGCGACGGCGACTACCGCAAAATACCAGGTTCCGTTGCTGAGACCGGTGATTTCGTAACTGGTCGTGCTTGCGCTGCTGATCACAATCGATTGCGTCAGTGCCCCCTCGGTGGTGCCGTAGTAAATGCGGTATCCGCTCAGCGTCGTCACCGGTGTTCCGTTGGTGTTTTGCGTGGGTGGCACCCAGGTCAGCGTCGCCGTTCCAGTGTTGCTCGCAGTCACCGTAACCGTCGCCGTTTGACTGCTCGTGCCGCCCGTACCGGTACAGCTCAATGTATACGCGGTGGTCGCGCTCAAGGCGCCGGTGGACTTCGATCCGCTAATCGCCTGGGCGCCGCTCCATCCGCCCGAGGCGGTGCAGCTGGTGGCATTGGCCGATGACCAAGTCAGCGTTGATGTCCCGCCACTCGCAACGCTTGTAGGACTGGCGCTTAGTGAGACTGTGGGCACGGAGGGGGCGGAGACAGTGACAGTCGCGGATTGCGATGCCGAGCCGCCGGCGCCCGTGCAGGTCAGTGTGAATTTCGTGGTCGCCGTGAGCGCCGCCGTCGCGTGCGTGCCGGCGGTCGGCTGCGTGCCGCTCCAGCCTCCTGAGGCTGAGCAAGTCGTGGCATTGGTCGCCGACCAGGTCAGTGCCGACGTGGCGCCACTCTTGATCGTCGCGGGATTTGCAGCGAGGGCCACTGCCGGCGCGGGCGTGGTGACCGACACCGTCGCGGATTGCGCTGCGCTGCCGCCGCTGCCGTTGCAAGTCAGGGAATAAGTTTGGTTGCCAGTTAGCGCGCCGGTCGATTGCGAACCGCCGGTGGCCGCTTTGGCTCCCGACCACGCGCCGGACGCGACACAGGATGTCGCGTTGGTCGCGGACCAGGTCAACATGGAACTGCTGCCGCTGGCTACCGTGCTCGGGCCCGCCGACAGGGTGACGGTAGGAGCGGGTGTCGTGACGGAAACCGTGGCTGATTGGGTGGCATTGCCGCCGCTGCCCGTACAGTTGAGGATGTAGGTCGCATTGGCAGTCAGTGCACCGGTGGGCTGCGATCCATTGACTGGCTTAGTACCCGACCAGGATCCCGAGGCAGTGCACGCCGTCGCGTTCGTGGCTGACCAGCTCAGCGTGGCACCGTTACCGCTCGCCACCGTGCTGGGACTCGCCGCGAGGCTAATGGTTGGCACGGGTTGGGTTACAGAGACGGTCGCCGATTGCGAGGCGGCACTGCCTCCGGCCCCGGTACAGGTGAGCGTGTAGGTCGCATTCGCTGTGAGCGCGCCCGTGGACTGCGTACCTGTGAGGGCCTTAGCACCGGCCCAAGCTCCTGACGCTGCGCAAGAGGTTGCATTGTTGGACGACCAGGTCAGGGTCGACGCGCTACCGCTGCGGATGGTACTGGGGCTTGCGTTGAAGCTCACTGTGACTGTGGGATTTGCGCTCACCGTGACGGTTGCCGTTTGTGCGGCTGTTCCCCCGGCACCGCTGCACGTCAGGGTGTAAGCGGAAGTGCTGGTGAGTGCGCCGGTAGACTGCGTGCCGGAGACTGCCTTTGCCCCCGACCAGGCACCGGAGGCGACACACGAGGTGGCGTTCGCCGCCGACCACGTTAACGTCGCACTGCTGCCGCTCTTCATGGCGCTCGGACCCACGCTCAGCGTCACGGTGGGCGCTGACGCTTTCACCGAGACCGTTGCGGACTGTGCAGCACTGCCGCCGGCGCCCGTACAGGTCAGTGTGTAGATCGCGTTGGCAGACAGCACGCCGCTGGATTGCGAACCGCTGATGGGTTTGCTGCCGCTCCATGCGCCTGATGCCGTACAGGCTGTCGCATTCGCGGCAGACCAGCTGAGCGTCGAGCTGGTTCCGCTCGCCACTGAGCTGGGAGCCGCGCTGATTGAGACCGTTGGGGCCGCCGAATTGATGGAGACTGTGGCGGATTGAGTCGCACTCCCGCCCGGACCCGTACAGGTCAACGAATAGGTCGAGTTGCTGGACACTGCGCCGGTGGTTTGCGAACCACTCAGGCCCTTGGAGCCGCTCCAGCCGCCCGACGCCGTACAGGCGCTCGCATTGGCGCTCGACCAAGTCAGCGCGGACGAAGCGCCTGCTTTCACGGTACTCGGCGTGGCGGTGAGCGTGACAACTGGCGCCTTACTGGAAACGGTGACGGTCGCCGATTGGGTAGCAGACCCGCCGGGTCCCGTGCAGGTCAGCTCATATTCGGTGCTGCTCGTCAGGGTGCCGGTTGACATAGTCCCGCTGTTCGGCACGCTGCCGTGCCAGCCACCCGAGGCAGTGCAGGCGGTCGCTCCGGGGGACTTCCAGCTGAGAGTGGAGCTACCGCCGCTGTCGACGGTCGTGGGCGCGGCGGTCAATGCCACTGAGGCTGTCGCAGGTGTTGCGACAGCCACGGCGACAGACTGAGTCGTGCTGCCCCCCGAGCCGTTACAAGTCAGCGTGTAGGCGGTCTGCGCCGACAAAGGGGGCGTCGTCGTGGTGCCCGTGGTCGGCAATGTACCGCTCCAGCCTCCTGAAGCGGAGCAGGACTTGGCGTTAGAAGCGCTCCACTGCAGCGTGACCGAGGCGCCCATGGCGACAGTGGTTTCACTCGCCTTCAAGGTCACCAAGGGTGGTGCAACTACGGCGGGGGCTGTGGCGCTGCCAGTTGTGGTGCTGCTAGGTGGGGTGCTGCTAGTTGGGCCGCTGCTAGCGGTAGCTGTCTCCGCGCTCGAGCTCGCCCCGCACGCCGCGAGTGAGCCGAGGGCAGCCAATGCGAATATGGATTTCAATGCGAACGCAAACCCTTTGCGGCGGCTGCGGCGAATTGAACTCATACTCGTCTCCCAAGATTCACTGCGAAAATTTCTTGCGCGGAGATTGATCTCTTCATCCGCAATCATCGAGATCACATATTCATTCGATATTTCGAATTCGCCAACCTGTCGCCATTTGCAAACTACATATGTCTAACGACGCAATAAGTTCATTTGCCTTTTGAAAATCTAAAAATCGCAATGCGAGATTTCCCGTCGCGCATTGGCGACAGAATGGCGGAGCATCGCTGTGCAGCGTCCGCGAGTAAGTGGCAATGTTTTTTTTCGAGATAAATAGCCTATAAAACCAGGCTTTTTTACGAGATGAAAACTCTTTGTGAGAATCGCGCTCACGTACTAGCTGATGGTGTACTCCGCGATTTGGCGGACTGACGAAAGTAAAAATGTCGGTGACAACCTGCGCGTATACCGACTTGTTGCGCTGACGTTAGGCCAATCCCCTATCGATTGGATTCAATACGGAGCCCGAGTGTCTGCATGCAGAGACAGAAAAAAATTCTTCGTAGGACAGGACGTGCCGAGTTTTATCGTATGCGAGCCCGAATTATTTTTTTGTTCGACGACAAGTCGCGAGGGCTTTCGGCGATGAGCCAAAACTAGAAGTGGCAACCAACCAAGATCGCTGTACGCGCGGCGATCCTTGGGAGCCGAGGAATAAAGTCGGAAAATATTATGTTGCAGCTCTCGACGATGATCCGTCCTTTCTCTTCACCGCTCCAGCTTCAGTTCCAGATAGAACCCACGGTTAGGCCTAATACTTCGATCAACTTGGCACTGTAATAAATGCTAAGATAAACCTGGCCTGACGCGGGCGAGTTCCTCGCAATTGTCGGGTTGGGATGCAAGTTTCCCGAGAAAGGTCTTTGGTCAGCGGGCGTGTTGGGGCCTCTCGAGCGCAAGAAGAAAGTAATTAGTCGGTCGACTGTTCAACGTGGCCTTGCGAAACGATCGGAATAACACCGTGCTGATCCGCATTAATTGGTTCAGGCATTTAAATCACGACAAACTGTTGCCCCCAGTCTTCGCGGATCTTCACAACTTATTTCGGCGGCGTGCTGATGGGACGTGACAAGCCCCGGGGATTCCGCCGCCTAGTGATGGCGTTTGTCTATTCCTGGCAGGGCTTGTGCTCCGCGTGGCGTGAAGAATCGGCGTTTCGACAAGAGCTTGCGCTGTCGCTGTTGACTGTTCCAGCAGCTCTATATTTTGGGCGAAACGGTCTGGAGCGCGCGGCACTGATCGCTCCGGTATTTCTCATTCTGATAGTGGAGTTGCTCAATAGCTCAATCGAGGCGATTGTCGATCGCGTTGGGATGGATCCACACCCCCTTGCCGGCATAGCAAAAGATATGGGTTCGGCTGCTGTAATGCTGAGTTTTCTTTTACTAGGAGGCGTTTGGCTATTGATCCTGATGGATCGGTAGAGATCTTACTGATCGGCAATGCTCTGCTTAGAGGCTAGCCACTGGTCTTTTGATCTCCTGGCAGCTAAATACCGTCTCGCTGTCGCGCTCAATATGCTTGAAGGAGCTGTGCACTCGGCAATCGTGGGCAATGTCTCTTCCCGATGACCCACTTCCAATGATGGCGCCGAATAGAAAAATGGATGGTGCGCCGACCGCAGCAATTACGATCAAGGTCGTTTTGGTCTTCAGCATTCACATATCCTCTCAGCGACCTGATTCAGCCTCCTAATTTTTTCAATGATGTGTGACCGTTGGATGAATAAGCGGTGACAGTCACTGCCCGATTAGCACCGAAATCTCGCGTGCCGTGCAGTGATGGGACCAGAACGCAAAACGGCAGCGCCGAGCCGACCGCTTGGCGGGCACTGCGCGACGATTTAACTTAGTGCGGCGCGGGTCTGTGACGGTCCTATGGGAGAAGGTGACGCTTGGAAATTACACGCTCATGAAGCAAGGCGAGTGCGCAATGCTCGTAAAAACAACGCCATCGTTTGGGCTGAATCAGTGTGCGCGCCGCGTAAGCGCGATTCCGATCAGCGCCAGCAGGACTTCGACTGGATATCCCGGCTCGTAGTCCACAATACCAGCGCGACTATTAGCCTCAGGGTCAGCAACGATCCGATCATCCAGAAAAGCGGGTTTGATAGAAGTCGCCTCAGAACTGATCCCCTTTCCACTCGTCATCGGTCCGATCGTCACGGCAGGCCTTTGCCCAAAAGCGTTTCCAGAGTCGCGCGAGCAGCTTCATGTCACTTCCCTGTGCAAATAGGACGCAAGTCTAGAGAGGCTCGGCGCGAGGGAACCCTGATTGACACTTCCTGACAGAGTGGCGGCTGGGTAGAAGGGGTCAAACCGCGATCCACCCCAGTTTGTCCCCACGGTTTTTTCGTCGGCGCGAGAAACGCGCGCAACCTGCTGATGGAGAAACTGTTGATGGTGGGCGGTACAGGGATTGAACCTGTGACCCCTGCCGTGTGAAAGCAGTGCTCTACCGCTGAGCTAACCGCCCAAGTTCTGCCGCAAAGTATGACATCGAAAAACCGCTAAAACAAACGGCTCCGTCGCGATCTGCCTTCGGGTTGGGCGGCTCTGCTAAACTCGCGTCCCTCAAATTAGACCCAGAGTCATGATCGTCCGCACTCGCTTTGCTCCCAGTCCTACCGGCTTCCTACACATCGGCGGCCTGCGAACCGCGCTATTTTGCTGGCTATACGCGCGCCGACATGCCGGTCAATTCATCCTTCGAATCGAAGATACGGATTTGGAGCGTTCGACCGAGGCAGCAATTCAGCAAATTCTCGACGGTATGGAGTGGGCCGGTCTCATCCAAGATGAAGGTCCCTTCTTTCAAACCAAGCGCTTTGAGCGCTACAAGGAAGTCATCGAAGAGATGCTGGCCGAGGGCACGGCATACCGTTGCTATTGCACGAAGGAAGAACTGGAGCAGATGCGCGCCCAGCAGACGGCCCGTGGAGAGAAACCACGCTACGACGGTCGCTGGCGTGAACGCACCGATTCGCTCCCGGGTGCACCCTTCGTGGTTAGGTTCAAGAACCCCCTCACCGGCGAAGTGGTCGTCGATGATGTCGTGCATGGGCCGGTGGTATTCCAGAACAGCGAGCTGGATGATTTGATCATTGCCCGCTCCGACGGGACGCCGACCTATAATTTTTGCGTCGTGGTCGACGACATGGACATGCAGATTACGCATGTGATTCGTGGCGATGATCATCTGAACAACACGCCGCGACAGCTAAATATGCTTCTCGCCTTGGGGGCCAAGGCACCGGTCTACGCGCATCTGCCCATGATTCTCGGCGCCGACGGCGCCAAGCTCTCCAAGCGTCATGGCGCGGTCAGCGTATTACAGTATCGTGACGATGGATTCTTGCCCGAGGCCGTCCTCAATTACCTCGCACGGTTGGGCTGGTCGCACGGTGACCAAGAGATTTTCACCATCGAGGAAATGATTCGCCTGTTCGACATCGCCGATGTCAACAAATCCGCATCGGCCTTCAATTTCGAAAAACTTGCGTGGCTCAATCAACAGCACATGATGCGCGTTCCTGCGGCGCGCATCGTGCCGGTGCTGCGCTGGCACTTGGATAGGGAAGGCATGCAAGCCGGCAATGATGCCCAACTGGAACAGATTGTCGTTGTGCAGCGCGAACGTGCCAAGACGTTGCGCGAGATGGCGCTCAATAGCGTGTTCTTTTTCCGAGCGCCGACCACCTATGATGAAAAAGCGGTACGCAAACACGTCACCCCCGAGGCATTGACGCTGCTGTCCGACGCATTGCAAGAATTGGTGCAGCTGCAGGACTGGTCAGCGACGGCCATCCATCAGCTCATCAGCAATTTCTCGGCCGCCAGAGGCATCTCACTCGGCAAACTCGCGCAACCGATGCGACTGGCGGTTTGCGGTGGCACCGTGTCGCCACCCATCGATGCCACTTTGGCCATACTCGGTAAGCTTGAATCTCAGTCCCGCTTGGCGAGAGCTTTGGTGGTTTGGGGCACGTAGTTCTTTCATTTTCTTGACGAATTGGCCCCTGTCAGGTAACGTCCCGCGCCTCCATGTGGGGCCATAGCTCAGCTGGGAGAGCGCTTGCATGGCATGCAAGAGGTCGGCGGTTCGATCCCGCCTGGCTCCACCAGTTTTGACCGAGTGATTGATTGTTTTCGTCGATTGTCCCCATCGTCTAGAGGCCTAGGACACCACCCTTTCACGGTGAGAACCGGGGTTCGAATCCCCGTGGGGACGCCACTTCACCGAGGCTCGGCGCCAGTTCGATTCCATCGCCAGAAGCTTCCGCCCCCGGGGCCGCATTCGCCGCCCCGTGGCCAAGTGCCCCTACAATGAACAAACACCTGTTTTCGAGGCGCTGCCGCTCCAGTACGTGAGATCTTCAACGCCCGACGGCAGGCCAGTGGGTCCATAGATTTGGACGCCGCCCGGGAACGAGAACACGTCAGCTCCGGCGCGGCTCAAGGTGAACACCGGGGTTCCCGCCTGAATGGGGATCTTGAATGAAGACTCGCCCGCAATTGCATTTTGGGTGTACGTCCGGCCGCCGATCGTGATCTTGAGGGTGCCGGGCGCGGTCAAAAAGGCGACCACTTCAATGTTGTTCTCCGGATTCCCCTCATAGATCTGATCAGGCTTCGATTGGCCGGGACTCGCAGCCGTGGTGGCCTCTTTACGGTAGAAATAGTACAGAACATCATGCGTGATGGCCGGCTGCTGACCGCTTAAGAACCACTGAGAGTAGTAGCCATTGAGGTTGTAGAACCCCGTACCGATGGAGCGATTCAAAGTGGCATCGGTATAGGGCTCAACCTGGCTGGTCTCGGAAAAATCGTTCCAGGTGACCACTTGCGCCCACTCGGAATCGCCAGAGATCGCTCCCTCCCATCCAGCTCGAAACGCTGCACTGTTTCCCGCTTCCCAATAAAGATAATCCTTCGGCCGGAATTGCTGGCCATCAATCGGCGCCATGAATATTTTGCCGTACGTAGAGCGTGCATAGGCTGCGTCGCCTTCCATTTCGTTCGCGACCGCTGCGGTCGCGCCGCCCCAATCGGCGAAGCCGTATGAAATGGACGCGAAGGAGGAGGCAGATTGCTTCCAGCCGAGGAAGGTCGGAACGAAAGCAACGTCAACCCCCTGCGATTTGAGCCCGCTCAAAACGGATTGCCACCACGAAGGCGGATTAACCCCGGCATCAAACGGCGAGACGACCAGGCGTCCATCGGTCAGCCGATAGGCGGCGGGACTCGTCGCGACCGAGGCGATAATCTGGATCACCGCATCGGCGTCGGTCCCGAGCGCCGTCATGTCCGGCATCACGATGATCTTGAAGTGGCTATCGACAGCCTGGGCGGCCGTGAGCATGGTGTGCAGCTGACTCGTCGGATTTGTCGCCTGATCGACTGACATCACATCGAAGGTAAAGCCCGTGATGCCCCGAGCCGCCGCTAGAGTGACCTCGCGTTCCATGTTCAACAACGTCCAATTGGGGGCCGAGCTCGTTGGCACCCCGAGCGGCCGCTGGCGCAAGTAACCGCCCTGTGCGAGCCACTTGTTATTCTCTCCGGTCTTCGTGAGGAACTGCGTGTTGTAGTAGTCGACGCTCGAGGCACGATTGCCGATAGACAGAGGAAACGGATAGAAATAATGTGCGAACACCTTCTTTTGGTACTGAAGTAGGGTGTCCGGCGGCGAAATATTCATGGGCATGCAAGCATCATCATTGTTCGTCGCCGTCAGGAGCCCAGGACTGCCGTTGATCGTCACGATGGCGGATTGGGTCGAGCCCAGGTATGCGCCTTGCGCGCCGGCAAGCGCGACCGCGACGGTCTTGCTGCCCGTGAACGAGGCGGCGGTGCTGATCGGGATCACGAAGGATTTTGGCGCCGTATCGTTGTTGCCCCAACTGAGCGAACCCTGGACGGCGGTATAATTGGCGCCTGCCGCCGCGGTGCCGTTGGCGGTGGCGTAACGCACAGAGGCGCCGCCGCTGCCGCCGACCGTACGATTCACGGTGATGGTCACTGAACCCGCCTCTTGCGTTGCCGTATAGGTGGCTGCCGAGAGAGATACGAGGCCGCCACCCTTGTTGCCATAGATCGTCACAGTGCTCTGGCTCTGCGTGCCCAGGGGCGCCCCACTGGCGTCACTCAAGCGAATGTAGAATGTTTTCTGTCCGGTGAAGGGTGTGGTGTCGCTGATGGTGACGTTGCAATCCTGGTCCGCTCCGTCGCCGCTCGCCCAAGTGAGGACCTTGCTTATGGCCGTGAAATCCTTCCCCGCGAGCGCGGTGCCATTGACCGTGGTGCAACGCACGCTCGCGACGCCGCTGGCTCCGCCCCTCCGGTTGACCGCAATCACCCTGACTCCTAAATTCTGCTCGGCGCCCACGGTGCCCCATGACATCGATATGGTGCCTGTGGCCGCACCGGCCGCGAATGCCGCGGATCCGGTCAAGCTGATTCCAAAACAGACCAGCAGCGAACCCAAACAGACCCATTCACTGAGGGCCTTGGGAGCCCGTGCGTTGAACTTCATAGATAACATTTCCTGATTACTGCGATGTGATCCGTACTGCAGGCAGCAAGCAGGGATGCGGTGAGTTCACGCCAAAAGCTCAATGCCATTGTCGGTAACCCCGCTATCTGCGACTGACAGACCGGAAGCTTTGCGCCCCCGCCTTGCGACGGGTTTGCCCTTGCGGGGCGAAGTAGAATCGAGGCGGTACGGATCGACACCCTGTCGCCATTAACGAACACCTGCGCTGCGCAATCGCGAAACGCGCACACCCCTGCGCAAAATTGACCGGCTTGACGGGTGCTTGTTAGTGCAATGGCTGAAGGCGCGGCAAGGCGTTCGTGCACTCCCTTCGCCGGCGATTGGGGGAAAACGCAGCGCCGACTTTAAAGTTCTTGACCGAAGTCACATTCGCCGGCTTCGCCATACAATTCGCTGCTCTGCCATTCGCGAGTCGGATGCTCCAATGACTCGTAAGCCCAGTTGCCGCGACGTCAGGGCAGCGCGTGGCAAGTTCAATCTCCGCATATCACGCAGAGAGTAACTCGGCTGTTCTCCGCGAGGAGTCGGATGAGACTTGCGACTGTTTGGTATTTACGGGGTTAAGTTGGAGTACCCGTGGGGACGCCAGAATCGGTAGATTTGGAGTGTTCTTGGAGGGTTCACGTAACTTCTACGTAACTCTCGTATTCGCGAGCTGGGAACTCTCGCGAGACATGTCTGGCGCTCTCTCCTCCATGAAAAAAGCGCGTCTGCAGATTCGGAGGCTACCGTACGACGGCGCTATCCAGCTTCATCGGGCGCCGTCCGCGCAGAACCAATAACCCACCGAGCAATAGCGAGAGCCCTGCGGCCGCAGAGGTGGGATCGATTTCAGGGGCGCTGACTGTCGTATATTTGATCGTGGAAATGTTAGAAACGTTGCCGTCTCCGCCAATGAGGATTTTCGAGATTCCGCCGCTATTGCTCGACTGGATTGAAGTCTCTTGCGTATAACCCCCGGAGTCAGAGAAGCCATTGTTGAGTACGGAATAGCACCCATAATTTCCGTTCGGTTGTACGAAGCCGACGTCCGTAACGCAATCACCTACGATTTGATTGGAAGAGTTAAACGCCTCCATGTAGACACCATTGTTGACGTTGCCAACGTCGAGAATGCTGACCGAACTCACTGGGGAAGCAAATTCTACAAGCAAATTGGTCCCAAACATGTCAGGCCTGTCTGGCGGAGCACACGCCGAGAAACAAGATCCATCGATGCCTCCCACCATATTGAAATAACTATCGCTCGAGGACGGAGTAGAACTGAAAACGGCGCCGGTAAAACCGGGTGCTGCTAAGCCGGGGTCAACGGCGTACACCGAGGCATAACTCGCTGCATACAACGGCAGACCGTTGGGAGCAGTACCGATGACATCATTGAGGGAGAAACTCAGAAGTGTGACGCCCGCGTACGCGCCGGTGACGTTCGTGCCAGGGGCAAAGGCGCCAGGATCAACCGTCGTGACCGACTGGGCTTGGACCGTGCGCAGCGAAGTGCTGCTAGCGATTAATCCCACGGCGAGCCACGTCAAGAGGTTCCCTTTCATCTTTTCTGTCTCCACGGTAGTTGGGCAATTGATCTCGCGCGTCTACGCGCCTGCGGTCTGGTCTCCGCAAACGCCAGCCGTAACGAGATAACACCAAATCTTTGCCACGACAATGCGATCCGGCGCCGGAGGAACTGAAAGCTCAAATACTGGGATAGCGCTCAACAGTCGGATTGAAATATGTCAAATCGGCTACAGAGACGCAAGCTGTCTACTTCACACGCCAACGCGGAGTAGACGCACGACTGCGGTTCAACGTCGCAGGAGAATACGTTCGACTTCGAAACTCCCCACCATCGTGCCGCGATAGCGGAACACGATGAGTCCGGCTATCTGGGAGAGGTCCATCAGGCGGCGGGCCGGGGCGTGCTCGATCTCGGCGATCGGAATGGCGATCTCGAGTCTCTCGCGGGCATGCAGGGTGAATTCGCGGTTGAAGCGATCCTCGAACTGGTAATTGTGCGCACGATCATGCACCCGCAGCACGAGCGATAGGTCTGAATCGCCAGGATTGCGGAGGTCGAGGACCAGGGTGTGCGCCGTGCGCCAGTCGGGATACGGCTCGTCGATGCCTATTCCGGCATACTGTGGGGCACCAAACTCGACCCGCAGGGCGCTGCCACACCGCGATGTCGTGGGCCCCGTCGATGGCACGACCTCTATATTGGCACCCCCACCACTCAGGAAATAGCGGTCGAGCGATGAGCACGCCTCAAGCAGCGTGGGGTAGTGGAGGTCCCGATGCGCATAGGCCGCGAGGGAAACTGAGATCGGCGCCACCATGATGGCGAATCCCACGAATGCGAACAGCGCGCCCATGACCCGCCTCGCGCCTCTCCCGCGGGCATCCGTACCCGGGAAAAGAGTTGCAAACCCCGCGAGGGCCGTACTGGCGCCGAGTGCGTCACGTAGGACGTCGAGGACCGACGGATCGCGGGCAACGAACGCCTGGGCCACCTCGGTACCCGCACCGCAGAGTACTGTGAGGGCGAACGCGACGAGGTAGGAGCGAAAGCGTCGCGGCGTTTCGTCCCGCAGGAGCGTGAGGAAGAGGAGCGCGACAATCCCGAAGGTGACCGGGTGCGCGAGCTTCTGCAAGGCATGCGCGAAGCGCGTCGGCTCGTGGAATTGTGCAAACACAACGAGCGACAGGAAAAAGAGGATGGCGGCGACTCGCAGAATGCGTTGCATAAGCTGCCTACAGGATCAGCAGATTCTGTTTCGTAGCCTTCCTGACCGCGGCGAGCGGAATGCCAGTTTCAAAAGTAACGAGCCGCCCTTCATGCTGAAGCGCGAGAGAAAGCAGGTATATGTCGGTCAATTGCCGCGGTCCGTGAATTCGGGTCGAGTCCACAACATCAGAATCCAACAGACTGACTGAATCCTGCCAGAATTCATGGACATCTTGGTGGCAGGCCTCGGCTAGATGCTCAATGACAGCTTGAACGGGTAACGGGTTTGGATAGCCCGGATTCGACATGATACGGATACAACCGTTTTGCGTGATTGGACATGAAGCCCAACCCTCACGCGCGTGCTTCGAGAACCAACTAATCGCCGAATCGTGGGATGCATGATCGGAGTCCAGCAATGCGATCAGCACATTGATATCCAACAGTGCGCGCACTTGCTAAGGTCCGCAGATCTCAAGCCCACATGTGACGTCATGGTGCGCACGCGAACAGCTCGGGTGACCGCCGCTAGTACGCATCTTCGTCACGAAGCTTGTCGATCAACTCATTGGTGACGATACCGCCACGCCGCGCGAACGGCTGAAGCCCATAAACTGCCTTAGGTTCCTTCACGCGGAGCGGCTCTTGCGGAGTCGTCAGAGCGCGCCGAGCTAGCTCGGAGATCATTTCGCCGATGGTCTTCCGTTCCCGCCTAGCCCGCTCTTTGGCGGCCTGCAGCACATCGTCAGCAATGTTGAGTGTTGTTCTCACGCATCAGATGCTAACGCATCAAACATCGCAAGTCCAGCCTGGCTTTTACGGCGCATCGGCGCGGATTTCGTATCAGCGATATCTGCCGCAGGCGGCTCTTTCGGCTATAGTCCAGTC
>Ga0210387_10001011_pt1 | contig 20886 bp, 26 predicted proteins | sample IncBWC7OmetaG_FD_160108 | JGI IMG/M metagenome (GOLD analysis project Ga0210387, IMG submission 160108) | Forest soil microbial communities from Barre Woods Harvard Forest LTER site, Petersham, Massachusetts, United States - Inc-BW-C-7-O ...
CGCTCGAGGGGCCGGATTGGGCCGCGCGCATGGTGCTCTTCCGGCTGTACTACCTGGGCCTCGCGCCCTACGAGAATGCGCGGCATTTTCTCGGCCTGGGCGAACGCAGCTGGGTGAATTGGACGGAGGAGGTGCGGCATCGCTGCGGCAAGGAACTGCTGCGGCGTGAGATGTTTCCGCCGCGAAGGTATTTCCGTGAGATGAACCGACCCGTCTCCTAGGACTCTGCGGGTCGTCAAGTGGGCTGATGCTTACTCGCAAACGACTGAAGCCACACAGACACCACCCATTGCGCCACATGGAGCAACAGCAAATCGAGAAATACCAGACAGCCGAACCCGGCCTGAGCTAGAACGCCGATGAGCACAATCTCTAAAAGCGACAGGCGAGAGGAATCGGCCGTTTGCGGTGATAAAGCTAGTTCAAGCAAGAACGAGGCGCCAAAGAGCAGCCAGAGCAGAATTATGACTTGGCGGACGTTGTCGAGCCGCGCGCGGAGCGCTGAAAAAACTTGCGACAGCCGGTCGCTTGTTGAACCTTGCTCCGAAGTCCGTCTCAGCGTCCACAATTTCCCGACGGTGCGTGAGAGAGCGTACACAACGTACAACGAACCGCCGCAGAGGATTACGGCGTAGAGCCGCGTGAGCGTCGGAAGCTTCGGCCAGAGAAGACGCAGATTCAGGCTGTCGAGCGGAATCATTCCTAAACTATTAGACACCATTGCTAATAAGAACGTGCCCGGCTTGATCAAGTGGGCGGGGCAGACAGTCTGTTTACAAACGAAAGGCCGTCGCCGAGGCGGAGGAGTTTGCCGTGTTCGGTGCTAGGGACGCGGGTGTTGGTGGCCAGGCGGTAGAAGTGGTCGAAGCGCTCGGCGGGCGCCCATGGCGGAAGTTGCGCGCCGCGCAGGTCGGTGAAGCGCTTTTGGAAGCCGTCGTTCGTGATGCCGGTTTGTGATTCGCGGGCGGGAACGGGGCAGCGCGCGCAGGGGTTGCTGCCCTCGAAGGCGACATCGCCAATCTTGAAACGCACAACACTGGTTTCCGATTCGGCGAAGAGTTGATCTTCCCAAAATGGCGGCAGAGTTTCGGCTGCGCCCGAGGAACGATCCAATTCATTTCCAATCGCCGAGTGATCGGCGTCGATTTCGAGCGTGGTGCGAAAACGCCGGCGGGCTTCGTCGAGCGTCATGCCAGGAAACCACTCGCACACAGCCTGGAGCGATGCGGTGGAAACAATCGTTGGACCGGGCGCCAGCCCGTCATCAGGAAAGCCTTCGCGCGTGTAGCGCACCTGAATAGCTTGCTCGAAGTACATGCTGAACCACTCCGCGGCGCTTTCGGCGTCGCCGGGAAACGCGAAGCTCATCGCAGGAATCTTGCGTCTGTCTCCTGGAACCGTGAGCGTCACGGAGCTAATGTCCGGAGCGTAAGACGCGCGGATGAGGTGCATGGCCGCGGTGCGCTTGGCATTGACCCAGCGGCCGTCGGCAGAGTAGAGGGCCCAAACGCGGTCGAGCTCAAGGCCGCCATTCGGCCCGATGCGCGCTTCGTTTACCGGCACAGGGTCGAGGGCTTTGATGGGATGCAGACGGATATTCGCAAGGCGCGGCGTTGTTCCCTGAGAGTTCACAGGAAGAGTTTAGCAGAGCGTCGCGTGCAAAAAGCGCGGCCGGGCAAAGTTGCTCGATGATACTTCTTCATCGCAGACGCGGTAACGCATTCCTTCGAGAAGATGATTCCAATCAGATCGAGTATTTGGCCCAAAGAATGGGCCCAAGGTAAAAAGTCCGGCGATGAAAAAGATGATGCGCGGACCGCGGCTATACCTCAGCCTTGAGCCCAACCTAATCGGCTGAAGCTGCGGCCGCTGCCGCGGGCGATTTCTTCTTCTTGGCCATCTGTTGGACCGTGAAGAGCAACAGAGAGCGATCTTGCGGATCCATTTTGCTCAGCAGATGTCTGAGCTTTCGCATGAACCGCAAGTCTTTTCCCGAACTGCCCCAGGCATTGCTGCCGGATTCGGTCCAGGCAGCTGGAATATCCTGCTTGGGTGGCTGGTCTCCATCGTAAAGAAGTTGATAGAGCGGCATTTCCAGTGCTCGAGCGAGTTTTTCCAGCGTTTCGATAGCAGGGACGGTGTGGCCATTTTCCACGCGCGAAAGATAGCAGCGCAGCAGGCCAGTGCGTTTCTCGATATCACCTTGGGAGAGTTTCTTTTCCTCGCGCAGGACGCGCAAGCGTTCGCCGATGATCATCGGTAGCTCCTTACTAAAACCTTTCCGCGTCGCAGGATGGGTGCGAGTTGGAGTGACTGGACTATAAACTATCGAATAGTTGTTAGTCTAGGAGATTACATTCTGTTCTTCTGTGGAAATCTGTGCGTCGCGGCACTTTGTCCGGATGAAGAGGGCAGAGCATCGAAGGCGACAGTGCTGCCCTCCACCAGGAGAACAAGAGCAACATGCGAATGTCTCATAGGGGTTCGTCCGAGCGGAGAGCCTCGCACCCGCAACGGCCGAGGGGGCACAATTACCGACACATTTACTTCTCTCGTCAGAGTAAACGAACTTTGAACAGTCTGAGTGAGCTGGACTTATTTTGCTGGTGCCCCATTCGGGCGATCAGGCGCTGGCTGCGGCGGCCGAGCTGTCCGCCAGAACGGACTTGTAGCCGCAGGTCCCGGCTTTGCGCAGGGCTTCGACCATCTCTGCGGCGGTCACGAGTGGTGTCGTCTGCATGTTGGCGACCGCACCGCCGGCGGCGAAGGCAATGGCGATGGCCGCCGCCGAAACATTGTCGGGCATCTCAGTGATGACCAGGGCGTCGTAAGGGCCGAAGGCAAAATAGGCCGTCTGCAGCTTTCCGCCGAGCTTCTCGATGGGAACTCTGACGACCTCGATCCGGTCCTGCGGATTGGCGATGAGCCGGGCCCAGGCTTCTTTGGTGTAGCTGACTTGGTGGCAATAGAGCGGCATGGTGACCTCCTTAAGGTGCGGTGGGAATATTTCCGGGGAATTTCTCCTGGGAATGACGGGACTATGCTCTTGAAAACAAAGGGAGTCAAGAAAAAGTGAAAAAATATAAAGATTTCTCTTGACAAAAATTAGAGATGTGGTACACTTTCCCCTGTAGAAAAGTGCGCTCCGACTCAGTCGGGGCGTTTCGCATTTTAGGGCTGCTTTTCGGCGCTCCCTCCGAGCGCCTGACTCCCAAAAGATCACAGCTTCACTCTAAGAACACGATTTCCGCGCCGCTGATGCAGGCGCCGAAGTGTCTTTGCATCAGCGATTTCCGCACGAATTCGCGCAAGAGCAAGTCGCGCACAAAAGGAGCCAAGATGCCGAGCTATCAAAATGCGGTTCCACCCAGCTCACTTTTCCCCGGTGACGTGGGATTTAGCTTCAACAACGAAACATTCCCCGGCAGCGCCCAGGCGGGCAGCCAATTTGCGATTCCCAGCTACGCCGGACAGCCGGATACGGGCACAGCCGTGCGTTGGCAGACGATCTTTGGGACGGCGCCGACGGCTGTAAGCCTGATTCTGCAGGGCGCAATGGCCGACGTCGATACGGAGTATCAGACCATCGACACCACGACGAACACCGCGGGCGAAGCGCGCACCGTGAACGGCGTGCAGGCGAGATTCTTGCGCATCAAGTTTTCGTCCTCGACGGGCGGCAGCGGCCTCACCGCAAAACTCCTGGTTTAACGCGCGCGAATTCCTGGTAGTCGATTGCATCTTGCCGACGATTTTCGACGTCCGCACCGCCGGCGAATCCCGTCGGCCTGGCATATCGCTCATGAAAACAAACAGCGCCATTTGGATCAACGATCCGGTTATCACGCCCGAGCGGAAGCTCTGGCGCGCGGTGCTTGGACAGGTCTACGCGGACGCACAACAGCCGCTCCTGGCTGACGGATCAGAGCCAGTCGAACGCACGTGTGCGCGCGAGTTTCTTCGCGCGGATGAGCCGCTCGAAGAAGCAATACTGAGACTTATCTGCGAGCTCGCGGCGGTCCCTCACGATCGCGTAGTCCTCTGGGCGCGAAAGCAATACCCGATAGCGGCCTGAGAGCTGACCAGCCGTGAACTCAGCAATAAGTATCGAGAAGTCGCCGGAGCGCGCGAAGCGCTCTGGAGTGATATCCGACCCCGGCTCGCCGGGGCAGGTTCGCCGGACGCGCGGCGTCACCCCGGCAAAACGGAGCAAAACTCCAAAAATGAAAAGCAATGGCCATGATACGAGCGCCTCGAGAGTGAACGGTCATGGTCCCGTTTCACCTTCCCGCACGGCGCAGGAAATGGAAGCGCCGCTCGAAAAGGGCGGGGCTGCGTCTGACGATGCACGCGATTTTCCCACTGCGGCCGCCGCGCCTCCCGCCGCGGCCGGTACGGAACGCGATGTGTGCGCTGAGGTGGCTCCGCCCGCGGAAGGTGGAACGAAGCGCCGGCGCGGAAAAAATAAGAACCAAGCCGGTACGGGCACGCCGCGTGTCCCAAGCGATACGAACGAGCAGGAAGACAAGGACGAGAAACCCACGGTGAATATCCCGCGGGGCTCAAAGCCTTTGCCTGCAGACGGGCCAGGGTTTGTGGACGCCATTCATCTACACGTCGATCTCTATAAGGCTTGCGCGAGGCTCGTGAAATCGAAGGATGAGAAAATCGCCCAGCGCATGTCGGAGCGACTTCTAGAAATGAAATACGGCAAGGGTCCAACCGCTGCGGCAGAGGAATCGCCGGAGATCGTGATTGACATCGACAGTGCCGTTGCGAGACACGCAGCGGAAGGAGCAAACAGATGAGTGTTGTACCTGTTCCCCAGCAGTCTTTCCTCGAAATGCTTACGAACGCGATCCATCTCGACTACGTGTTGAAAGTCCTGGGTGTTGGCGGGTTTGTGTGGGCCTTCCTGGCTTCCTGGCACACACTTGGTCTGGGCGTGAAGGCCGGCATGCTCAGCGCGGTTGCTGCTTGGATCGTCGGCAGCCGATTCTCAAAGATCTATCGCTAAGTGGATTTCAGCCAATTTTATCGGCCCTTCGCTCGCCAGCAGCAGTTTCACGACAGTTCTGCCAAATACCGGCTCTTTGGCGGAGCTGCGGGCCCGGGCAAAACCAAGGCGCTGCTTTGGGAGGCGATCTTTCAGGCTAACGCGTGGAGCGGAGCGGACACGCTTCTGCTCCGTCGCACGTACCCGGAGCTGGAATCGTCGCTGCTCGCGTACTTCCGCCGCGATGTGCCGCGGCAGTTCTACAAGAAGTACAACGAGTCAAAGCATGTCGTAACGTGGCGGAACGGCTCGACGACGCGCTTCGGCTACTGCCGCAACGAGAATGATGTCTATCAGTATCAAGGCGCGGAGTTTCTGTTCATCGGGCTCGATGAACTGACGCACTTCACGCTGAAGCAATGGCAATTTCTCACGTCGCGCAACCGCTGCCCCGTGCCAGGCAGCAGGTGCAGCATGGCCGGCGCGACGAACCCGGGCAACATCGGCCACGCTTGGGTGAAGGCACTGTGGGTCGATCACAAGCCGCCGGCGGGCTTTGACCAGGCGGATTTTTACGACCCGAACGACTACGAATTCATTCGCGCATGGCTTAGCGATAATCCGATCTACGCGAACGACGTCGGCTATCGCCGCACGCTGGAAACCTTGCCCGAGCATCTGCGCAAGGCGTTTCTCGACGGCGACTGGAACGTTTTCGCCGGCCAGTATTTCGACATTTTCGATTACGGCCGCCACACCGCCCGCCCCGAAGAAATTCGCCTCGAGCCGTGGTGGCCGCGCTGGATTTCGATCGACTGGGGATTTCAGCATCCCAGCGCAGTGTATTGGCACTGCGCAGTACCAGTCGACAGTCGACAGTCAAAAGTTGAAAGTAAAAACAGCTCGAATCCGCGAGGGCCTGCCTTTAACTCACAACTGTCGACTGTCAGCTCTCGCATCGTCACCTACCGCGAGTTCGTGCAAAACGGCTTGTCGCCGCGCATGCTCGCGCAGGGAATTGCCGAGCGAAGCGGCCGCGAGAATATCAGCGAAGTGTTTCTTTCTCCGGATGCTTTCGCGCATCGTACCGCCGAAGCCTCCATCGCCGAACAGCTTGGCGACGTTGTGATCGCTAACGGCGTGCCGCGGCCCGCAGCTGCCGACGATGACCGCATTGGCGGCTGGCAGTTTATGTATCAACTGTTGGAGTCGAACACGTGGGTCATCACGGAGAATTGCGCGAAGCTGATCGAGTGCATGCCGACATTGGTGCGGGACCTAGCGCGCTCCGAAGACATTCGCAAAATGGACGGCGATGATCCCGCCGATTCCGCGCGTTATGGATTGGTCTCCGGCGGAAGAATCGCCGGTGTTGGGGCGGCCTTCGCGCCGTCCAGGGCGGGGCAACCCCCGCCCCTAAAACCGCCGGGAAGCGGCGCGCATTTCGTTACCGGTATGCCGCTCGCGGAACAGATTGCGCGCCAGGTCAGCGCAACGGATCCGACGTCGCAAGCGATTCATTATCAGCGTCTCGAAGCCGAAGCGCGCAAGCAGTTCCGGCCGAAAAAGTTTACGCGCCGGCATTGATGATTCATCTCTGAGACGCGAAATTTACAGAGGAGCGTCCGGGTCATACGCACGGCGGATGATTGCGCACACCTGACGCATGCGAGTTTGGGAGAAGGGCCTGGGCTGACGTTCGATGAGCCTTTTTTTGGGCAGCGTTGTGATGAAATGGCCCCGAATACATGAGGGACCGGGCAGACCTGTTTCTCCGGGTTGCAACACCAGCGTGGTAGGAGTCTCAACGATGCGCGAGGCAAAGGGTACGATCAAGACGGTGTCCGCGTGGTCGCTCAGGTTGCGTTGGTCAGGGGACACGACGAGAACCCAGTGACGCTGCTGGGATTCGCCGAGATATGCAGTCCAAATCTCTCCCCGTCGCGGGAGAGGCAATGCAGGATGCCTTTCATTCGCCATCGAAATCGACCTGCGAAGCTTCGTAGCCCAACGCTTCTTCGAGCTGCCGCTCTTCTTCCAGGGCCTCGCCTGAGAGCGAAGCATAATAGGCTGCCGTGGCTGCTTCGAGTCGTCTGCGGTTGTCGGCTCGGCGGGCAAGGGCGATGGAACTGTCAACAGCCTCGGAGAGCGTGCTGGCTTTTCCTCTTTTCAAAAGGGATCTTAGATAAGCCGCGTTTTCTGGCGCGATCGTTGTGGAAATCTTCTGGCGATTACGGCGAGCGGGCATCGTCACTTTCTCCGGGCTAAGTATACCACCGTTTGTAAGACAATTATAAGACAGAATATCTCCTAGAATGGATGCCATGAAAAATTTTCTGCAAAGGTTGCTGCGCGGGGGATACGTAGGGTTGCTCGAAGCGGACGTGGCGCGGCTGAGGGCGGAGAATCGCGCGCTAATGAATTCGCTGCTTGGGACGGCGGGATTTCCGCCCGTGGAATTTCCTGAAGCACCGAAGCCGCAGTCGCTGCCACGGCTGCGCAAGCGAAGCTGGCACCAGATTCAAGCCTGGCGCGCGAATGGAGCGGCGCGTGACGCCGATGATGCAGAGCTCGTTGGAGCGCGCAGAGCGAATGGCCCGGTGCCGCACAGTTGAGCATGGGCCGGCCGCTACTGTCTTGCGCGCCGCCTCGACGGCAGCTCCAAATTCCAGGTGTCCGACGTGGCTTGGACAGAGAGGCTATTTTCCACCGCCACGCGTTGATTTACGCCTAGCCGGCTCAGATCCCATGGCTCGTAGTTCCTCGCGTGCTGCCGCTTGCCGTGTTCGTCGAAGTAGTGGTCCGCGTTCGGCGGCACATAGGTCAACGTCACCGACAAGTGGTACGTCCCCGCGGTTGGAAAGCTGTAATCGTCGGAAGGTCCTGCGGGAATCGCGAATTCGTGGCTCTCTCCGGGGCTGAGAACGAGCGCGTCGTCGTCGTGCAAGAAATGCGCTTTCGGGTCGTCACCAGGAACGGTCCCGCAGTATCCGCGCAGGACAAGCTCCATCCCAACGGGCAGCCCCTTGGCATCAGTGACCCACCAGTCCCAGTTGGCGTTCATCAAGAAGCCCTGGCGCACAAAAAGGACCAGCGGCTCCGAGGATCGATTCGTCAGCAGGGCACTGTAGCGTTGCATTGTGAGCGACTCGCTGGGCCGAATCGTCGTAGGGCCGCTGAGCTTGAGCTCAATTTTGGGGAGCTTGCGCGCCGAATGCCGCGCATCCTGGGCGCTGAGGCCCAATATGGGCAGGCAGCTACAAGCAACCAGCACGAAGGTCGCAAGCTGAGGCCGCGCGTAGGGAGCCTCTCTGCGCATCACTTGATTACCAGGCTCCAGACGTTGGACTTGATGGTGAAGCCGATCGCGTAGCGCAGCATTTGACGCTTTTCGGGACTCATTGCCGACGCATCGTATTGCGCAGGGTATTTCATGCCGCCGATGGTGACTTGCGAAAGCCGAGGCGGCGTGAAAGAAAATTCACGGTAGATTTTGTATTCGCCCCGTTCGCTCAATTTAAACCACATCGAAATATCAAGATCGGCAAGCTCGCGGCTTCCGCCCGCAGGGATGACGAACAAATCCGCGTCGGTGAGCGGGCGGGCCTGAAAAACCCTAACCGAGCCAACCCGGCAGATGAACAGCGTCCGGTTGGGAACAGGATTCCCACTGGCGTCCATCACTCGCCAATCGGTTGTTTCGTAGCTGCGGATAGCTTCCAGGGCGTTTGGCCCGAAGACCACCGGACGCGACGAGTGGTTGATTAAGGTCACTTTGAACATGCGAGCGTGGTACTCGCGAGGTGGCCGGTCAGGAAAGTCCTCGCGCGGGCCTGAGATGACAAGCTCGAGATCTGCTGGCTCAAGAGGCTTCGTTTCCTGCTGCGCCGAAATTCGCTCCGCGGAGGCCGTCATGAGAAAGAAGAGCAGCGAAGTGGCCAACAGCCTGTGGCGTAACAAAAGCGAAGAAAGCATAAGACCTTCCAGGACTGCCGAATGAGCGCTGACTACGACAACATGATTGGAACGATTCCGCCGGGAGTTCTTGCACCGGCGGACGGAAATTACGCGCCGAATGGCGCGCAGGGCGAGAGCCTTGGCACGGGCCTTGCGCCGGGCTTTAGCCCGGCATCCGTTGGAGATGCTCGTTCTCCACGAGACGATGAAAGGCAAGATGCCGCCCTAAAGAGCGGCGCTACACAGGCCGACGGGATCGCAGACCTCGGCCTGAACAACGAACGGTTGGAAGACGTCAAGCCGGAACTAGTGAACGCGCTGCGCGAGCTGGTTCGCCGATATCGCCAGGAAGGCATCGCGGCGCGGCGCAACGAAATCCGCCGCATCCGACAGGCGCGACTATTCTGGCAGGGCCTGCAATACGCCTGGTGGAATCCGAACGACATGAACTGGCATCTGCCATACGAGAACCGCTCCAACGACGACCGCGAGCTCGAGGACATGCCGCGGTATCAATTTGTCACGAATTTTTACCAGGGATTTGGACTTTCATTCATCGCCGTGCTTTCGCAGGATGTGCCGAGCGTGCGGTTCTATCCGCAATCGGCGCAGTCGTTGCAGGATATTGGAGCGGCGCGCGCGGCCAGCGATGTCGCGGATCTGATCGAGCGGAATAACGAGGTTGAACAGCTTCTGACCACGATAGGCTATTTTCTGTGGACCGACGGAAAGCTTGGCGCGTACGTGCGGTATGTCGCTGATGGGCAGCGGTTTGGGTTTCACGAGGAGCAGTTGCTCGCGGCGCTCGAGATTTCGCTCGGTGAAGACAAATACGTCTGCCCGAAATGCGGGAAAGAAACAGCGACCGAACAAATTCAAAACCGAGACGAGGACATGGGTGAAGCCTCGGTGGTAGGGGCGCAGCATGCTGCGCCCCTACAGGCAGCCAATTGTCCGAGCTGCGGCGCGGAATTGACGGAGAAGGATCTGCGTAAGGCCGAGCGCGTCACGGTCCCGCGCGTCGTGGGCACTCGTCGCGTTCCGAACGGCCAAGAAGTCATCTCCATCGCCGGCGGCCTGGAACTGAACACGCCCATCTGGGCCAACGAAATGCACGAATTCCCGTACCTGCAATGGCAGGCGGAAGTGCACCGCGCAAAACTGAAAGCCGCCTATCCTCATGCAGCAAACAAAATTGAAGCTGCGCCATCGCAGGGCCCCGATGACGTCTACGCCCGTGTCTCGCGGATAAGCGTCGAACAGGGGTTGCCGTCAATCCATCCCGGCGACGCGCTGATGAACTTGATCACGTTTGACCGCACATGGCTGCGGCCGTGGGCGTTCTACGCGATTGAAGACGAAGGGGTCCGCAACGAGCTGCTGCTCATGTTTCCCGACGGCTGCTACGCCGCATTCGCTGGCGATGCGTACTGCGAATCGCGCAGCGAGTCGATGGACGACCACTGGCGCGTGCTCCACGCCCTGCCTGGTGATGGACAGAACCGCCCCAGCGTCGGCGATTCGCTCGTGCAAGTGCAAGAGCGATACAACGTGCTCTCGAACATGCAGGCGGAGACCTACGAGTACGGGATTCCGCCGATTTACGCTGACCCGCAAGTGCTGGATTTCGATGCGCTCGCAAATCAGACCGCCGAACCCGCCGCGCATTTTCCCGCGCGCGCGCGCCCGGGACAGCCGCTCGCCGCGGGATTCTTTCAGCCGGCGCCCGCGCAAGTTCCGCCGGACCTGGTACGCCATCAACAAGATTTGATCGGCCCGGTCGCTCAATTCCTGACCGGAATGTTTCCCGCGATTTTCGGCGGAAACATGGAAGACGTGAAGACGGCTTCGGGCTACGCGATGGCGCGCGACCAGGCTATGGGTCGCCTGGGAATGGTGTGGCGCCGTACGAAACAATTTTATGCCGACGTGCTGCTCCTAGCCGTCGATTGCTTCCGCAAAAACCGCCCGGAGGACGCGGAGATCCCCTTGCTCGGGCCGGACGGTGCGCTCGATGCGCGCATGATTCGCGCTGCGGATTTGAAGGGCAACATCTGCGTGCATCCGGAAGCCGACGAAACATTTCCGCGGCTCAAGTCGCAGCAACGCGCCGTGTTGCAGCAATTGTTCTCGCTCAACGATCCACTCATCCAAGAAGCGCTGGCGGAACCTGCGAACATCGGCTACATCAAAAATGTGCTTGGCCTAACGGAGCTAGTTGTGCCCGGCGAAGATTCGCGAAACAAACAGTTGCGCGAGATTCAGCAGCTCTTGGCCAGCGCCCCAATTGTGATTTCGATGCATCCGTCGGGAGTTGCGCACGCGGGTCCACAGCAAGACGCGTCGGTAAATGCTGCTGTAGGAGCGATCCTTGGGTCGCCCGGCTCAAATGGCGCTGAGGCGTCAACGGGCGGGGCTCTTCCGCAAGACTCAGAGCAAGCAAGACACGCCCCTACGGGTCCTCATGTCGCGAGTCACCAGTCGCAGGTCTTGGTGCTGCCTTCCGTGCCGGTCGATCAGCTCCTCGATGACCACGCCGTGGAATTTGAGGAGTGCAAACGCTGGGCGAACTCCGAAGCCGGCCAAGCCGCGAAGATGACCAACCCCGCGGGCTTCGCCAACGTCCGAGCGCACACCGAGGCGCACTTGCGCGCGATGAGCTTAGCCGTCGGCACGGCGCCTAGTCCGGCTAAAAGTCCAGCATCCTCCAAGGCTCCGGCCAAAACGAACGTATTTGGCTGAAATTTTCTAGTGCGTTGTGCGTCTTATCAAAAGAGGCGCGACGTGAGTAGCGACCTGACCTATCGAGTGGGAGGAGGCAAAAACACTGCGTCGATACCCGACGGGCTTGATGTCTTTGGATATGTACTCGACCTTGTCTCATGTGTGGATGTGCCGGAGATTGTGGTGGAGTTGCTGTTCGGCCTTTTGGATTTCCTGTAGCCTCGACCACAGTCTGGTTTAAAAAAAATCTTCGAGATGCCCCGAGAAATCGGGGTCTTCTCTTTGGAACCAAAATGAACCAACAATCGACGCCAACTTCGAGCGCAAATGGTCATAGCTCCCCTCACGACATTTTTGTGCTGACCGATGAACAGATTCTCGAGATCGAGCCGGAAGCGCAGGACGTCACGGTCCGCGAAGATGTAGCGCATGGCGACAGCCCCGCGCGTGTTTCGAGCGGTCCAAACGAAAACGAATCACGCAGTACAAATCAGCCGGAGAGACACTCGCAGACCGCACATGCAGGAGTGCCTGTGCCACCCGAGGCGCCTGCTTGGCTGGCAGAGACGATGAAGGATCCGCAGCGCGGCGTGGAAGCGCGGGCGCTTTGGGAAGGCGCGCAACGGGCTGAGAGGGAAGCGGCCTCGTATCGGGAGGTATTTGCAAAGCCGGAAGAGGCGCGTGCGGCGGCCGAGCGGGCGCGCGTGCTTGATGATATCGACCGCGCGTATTTCGCCGGAGATGCGACGCAACGGGCGCAGCTTGCTGCGTTGATGATGCGCGAAGATCCCGCGGCCTTTCGCGAGATGGTCTTTGAAGGATTGCGTGCGCTAGAAGCGGCGGGTCAAATAGGAAGATCGCGGAGCGTTGCGTCAGCGGTTGGGGCGACCCTTGGGTTGCCCTCGGCGCACGGCAACGCAGCGCAAGCGGGCGAAGCCCCTCGCGCCGACTCAGGGCAAGCGGGCTCCGCCCCTTCAGCGCAATCGGCTCACGGTGCACAGCAGCGCGATGATTCTGCGCAGCAGGCGCAGCTCGCCGCGTACGCTGCGTTTGAAAAAGCGGCCAACGACGATTTGGAACGCAGCGTGGGCCACGCGATCGAAACGACTTTGGAGCAGGCGCTGCCAGCGACTGGAAGAACTGACAGCGCGGCCCTGAAGGGACGTATGACCGCTGCAATCCGGCAAGACGTCGAGAAAGCGTTGCAAGGCGATCGCCAGCTTGGCGAACAGGTGGCCCAGATTTTATCGGCGAGGCGCCTCGATAGCGAAACGCGCGCGCAGGTCGTGAGGCTGATTGGCGAACGCGCGCGACAGCTCGTTCCAGGTGCCACAAAACGCGCGCTGAGCGATTGGACGCAGACAACTTTGGCCGCACATCGCGGCAAGAGCACCCGTGCCGACACGGGGTCCGCGAGAAGGGAAGTAGATCCTGTGGCGCTAGGGCCGCGCGATGTGCCTGCTGGCAAGCAAAAAGAAATAGCGCGTTCAACGCTTCCCGTTGAGAGAACTGCATCCAAAGGACGCGTCGACTATCGCAAGTTGAGCGACGATCAGATCCTCGATTTGTGACGCGCATGATTGACGTCAGTGCAGCGGCCACATGAAGACCAATAGCATGGCGACAAAAGCCAGCGTGATCAGCATCAGCGAGAGGATGCCGCCAATTCCGTAAAGATAGGGCGTGAACGATTTCGAGCGGCGAAGCATCATGAAGCGGCTGGAGCAAAACCGAAGCGAGTACAAGCCGAGACCAGCCACCAATAAAAACAGAATGACTCCCTGTACTTTTATCATGCGGCTCGATGCAGGCGGGCTCTCCAGAATCCAAGTTAATCCGAGCATTCGCAAAACGGCAAGCGCCAGTCGCTGAAGCCGGGCCAACAAGTACACACAACGATTTTCGGCGCCTTCTGGGAAGACCACGGCGGGACCCAAAACGTGAATTACCGCAGGTTGAGCGACGAGCAGACTTTGGATTTGTCAGCAGCGTCCTGACGGCTAGTGAAGTGGACCAGCGAACTCAAACAGCACGACGAGTAGCACGAGCGCGATGCCGCAAAGAAAAAGAGCTGTGCCCAGGACGTACGCATAAGGCCTGAACGTTCCGGAACCGCGCGTTCGCCGAAAACCGTTAAGGCATTTCCACAAACCGTAGCCGCAGAGCGAAAGCAAGAGCAGAGCGAGTAAATAATCACGCCAGTCCATGCGATTCATATAGGAAGTGTCGAACACAAACCCGGATTTCCAAGCAACGCAAATCATAACATCAAGGAGATTCTTCAATGCCAGCACAAGCAAACGCGAACGTCGTCGCGTTGCAGCTCGAGAAGGTGCGCGACAAAGTGCCACTGCTCTACGAGCGCGACGATATTTTACTCACCATGATCCAGCAGCGCGGGGACGTGGAGAAGGTTTCCAGCCGCAACATGCGCCTGCCTTTGCAGGTGAATCCCGGCGGCAAAGCCGGCTCGTACAACGCCGACGGCGGCGATTTGGGACGAGGCAGCGGCACGCAGTATGACGTCGCGCAGGTCTCGCCGATTTTCTTCCGCTTCGCGATTGAAATCACGAAGCTGGTGGAATACGCAACGACCGGGCGCGAACGCGCCATCGAGAACGCCGCAAAGCGCGAAGTCGCCAACGGGATGAAACAGTTCCGCGCGTTCCTGGACAAGCTGATGCAGACGGCGGGGAACGGCGTACTCGGCACGATCAGCAGCATCGCCAGCACAACCTTCACGATGACCGTTCCGTATGGCGCGGCTCTTGTCTATCCCGGCCAAACCATCCAGATTTACGACACCACGCTCACGACCAACCGCAACGTGGCTGCCAGCGTGACCACCACCGTCCTCAGCGCCGATCCCATCAACGCGCAGACGATCACCGTGGACAACGTGCCCACCGGCACCGTTGCCACCGACGTGATCGTGCACGACGGCCTCACCGGCGCGCAGCCCGTGTCGCTCTTCGGCATCAAATATCACCAGAACAACGCGACGACCGGCACGTGGCTCAACCTCAACCGTGCAACGTATCCCGTGCAGTTGCAGACGCCGCGCGTCAACGCCGGCAATGCCGCGCTCACTCCGTCCAACGTTCGCCTGGCCATCAACAAAGTTCGGAAATCGTTGGGCATTAACCACATCTCCAAACTGATCGCTTACATGGCGGTGGAGCAAGAGCACGCCTGGGAAAATCTCGGCATCACGGTCAGCCAGATCATCAAGGAGGGCGGCGAGAGCAGCGGCAACGATCTCGATCTGCTCTTCAGCGGGCGCAAAACGATGAGCGGGATCCCTATCAAGTCCAGCGTGAACGCCGACCAGACGCGCGTGGATTTTCTCGACCTTTCGCACTGGGGACGCGCCGTGCTCAAAGACATCGATTTCTACGAAGTCAATGGCAACACGGTGTTTCCGATCTATGGCGCAAGCGGCGGCATTGCGGCCAGCTACATCTTCTACTTCGACACCGCGTTTCAGGTGTGGGATGACTCGCCGCGTACTGGCGCGTTCATCGACACGCTGGCACGGCCCAGCGGCTACTAAAAAGCCGTTTCGGGTGACTAGTGCCATGTGATCCTGACGACCTTGCTTGTAGGGGCGCAGCATGCTGCGCCCCTACAACTGAGACGTTCTCATTGGCGTGCGCTTTTTTAATTTCACACTCCTTTACCTCCTTCGGAAATGCGAAGAGCCTTTCTCGCCGCCTCGGCCCTATTGTTCTGCGGGGCCATAGCCGCGCGCGAGAAAGCCGAGCCTATCGTCTTCGTGTTTCTTCGCGTGGACCGCGGCCAGGGCGTCGCTTTCCTGCGGCCCATGATTGCGCCGGATATTGGTGTACAACTTGTTTCAGGGCCTCCAAAGCTCGAGCCGGGAACTGTTCTCCGGTGCGAGCCATCGACGCACGCGCAGTCCGCAATAGTGGAAGGCCAAGTAGCCTCCATCAGCGAGCTCGTTCTCGCTTGCGACGAGCACAAATTCATTGTGAAGGGTCTGGATTTCTCGAAGCGCGCGAATTAAGGGAATTGCCCCCTACTGCAGCTGCCAGGTGCCATCAGCGTTCTTTTTGTAAACGAAATTGAAGGCTTGGCCGGATTTGATGATTGCGCCCTGCGGGACTTCATTCGCGCTGACAATCGCAGACTGCACGCGAGCGTTGTTGGCATCCGTTTGGAAAGATGACCAGATCTCGTCCACTTCCTTACGGAGCGCATCGCGGTCCGACACCTTCAAATCAGTTTGATATTTCAGCATTAACGAAGTTTCACCGGAAGAGAAGTGAATGGGCATTACGCTAATCACCCGGACAATCTTCCCAGAAGGCAAAGTGACGGTCTTAAGCGCCGGCTGGGTCGAGCAGCCGCAGGCAGCCAAAACGCAGAAGAGAAAGATGGAAAATCGTCGCGGCATTTGGCGTCTCCAGAACTACGCTTTCTCAGCATAAGGGATTCGGCAGTTTGTTCGTACTCGTGTCACCGAATGACGTGTTCAAGGCCTTACCTGAACGGACGACCGGTCATCGTGATTAAGGTGCTTCGCGAAACGCACGAGACGCCAGAGAACGTGGCGCGGCGACTCGAATATGCGGGCGGAATCAACCGCTTCGGGGAGCCGAATTATCGTGCTGTGTGGGGATGGAACCGCCTGGCATGGATCGGCGGAAAATTCGAGGAGCACGATCCCGGAACGGGTTCGCTGCTCCGTGAAGTCGTCGAGTTGCGGCAGGAGCCGAAGTATCCAGCAGTTAATCGCTGGCACATCGAACGATGGGTCGCGCCGGAAGCATACGGCTCGCCGCGCACCTGGTACGCGCAAACCATTGAGCGCGAAAACGGCGTGAGTATTCCCGCGCTTGGACCGTATCCGTCGCGCGGAGAATACGAGCATTGCTTCACGCTCGAAGGGCCAAGCGGCGAGTTCTTGCAGCTCACGCCGACTGCAGCGGAGCACATCGCGCGAGCGATCGAGTTTTCACGGCATCTGCTGCGTTCGCGGAGGCGGCGCTCCATTGACGACCGCGAACGGCGCGAAGATCGCGCCTACGATGCGTGGGCCTACGACAAACTCGACGATGCCGTCCCCGCACTCCACAAACAGCCCTTCGTTACGGTCGCCTAACTATTGTTTGGAGCCGTGCTTGAGCGACTCTCTTGGAGAGCCTCACGAAAGTAAAACACTGCCGCCGCACAGAAGAGGGCCGCAGTTGGTAAAGTAAAAGTTTTGTGGCCATACCTCACTCCGAGGAACGTGTGATAAGCGGCCAAAAGCAGCGTGAGTACTCCGAGGAACGTCGACGTCTACATCTCGCTTTTCCCCAAGAGGGGACGTTGTCCCTCAAAGGCGTGCCAGAAGCAAAGCGCCGAAACCGCGGGAAGCCAAACCAAATTGAAATAGTGCAGAGCGGTAGCACGCGAATGCGTACCTATGAGCGAAGATATAAAGAACATCATCAGGGCGAGGGCACCTGCGATGAAAGATTCAGGGTTGGCTATCCGCATGGTTGTTGCAGCAGAGACTTGCCTGCCATCCGCACCTAAATCTAGACGTGCCGTCCCCAGTCGTCAAGAAGGTCCACGCAATGCACCGGGTGGGAACGAACTTCGCAAGCGTTGACTAGCGTTATAGGAAATTGCGTGAAACGATTCGAGATTTGGTTGAAAGGGTTGCTGGCCGCGGCGATCAGCGGGGGCGCCGGGGGTGTGCTCACCGGTTTTGCCGCGGTCGGGATAGATCCACAACATTTCAATTTACAAACGGGGATGGGTGCGACGTTGCACATCGCCGCGGCAGCTGCCCTGATCAACGCCGTCATCGGCGTCGCCGCGTATCTGCAGAAATCACCGTTACCTAACGATTGATGTGGCGGAGCACTGGGGTGAGGAAAAAAAGGGCAACCAAAACGGCTGCCCTAAACAAATGTTTACGCGTACTGGACGCGCCTCACAAGCAAGCTCAGAGTACGGCGCACAGGCGACCCTGTCAAGTTCATCGCGCGAAAGCGGGACGGAGAATGTGGGACTCGAACCCAACGGGCTGTTACCAACCTTCGCGCTTGTGAGGCACGTCCAGTACCCTCACTGGTAGCATTCTCCGAAACGCGCCCCACGCGCGGCGATTCATACTAGTAGAATACACATCTGTAAATATATATAAGAGGATTCGCATGCCAGTCGTAGGATCAAGCGCGTACAACTCGGCGGGACAGATCACTTCACTTGTGCGATCGCTGTTGAACGACGCGCAGGGAAATTTGTTTACGGACACCGTCCTGCTGCCGTACGCAAATTCCGCATACCGCAAGCTGCAACGCGCGCTCGGCAACGCGGGCGGCGGCGGTTTCATCCAGGACGACGTTCTGCTCGTCGTCACCGCTGTCACAGAAACGGACACATCGCTGCAAGTTTCGATCACCGACACCACCGCGCCGCCAAATCAGCTACCCACCGATCTCCTCGTCCCCGTGAAAATCTGGGAGCGGCCCAACGGCTCGACCGACGATTTCCTCGAAATGGTAGATGTGACCCAGCACGGCGGTCTGCCTTCTCGCGTGCAAGACGTGACGCTCAGCGTCTGGGAGTGGCGCGCCGACGGCATCTACTTCATCGGCGCAACACAGGACACGCAGATTCGCCTACGCTACTCGAAAGCATATCCGGATTTTACGGACTCCACGTCGCCGGTCCTGGTGCGCAATTCTCAGGAAGCTATCGCCTACGCCACCGCCGCGCTCGCCGGCTGGGCGCGCGGTAGCCCGCTCGCGGAAAAGTGGGACGACGCCGCGGCCGATGCGATCGAAGATCTGGTCAGCGCCGCCGTTCGCCGCGAGCAGCAATCCGCGCGGCGACGCCGGCCGTTCTCTTCGCGCAGCGGCTACACGCCATTTTGAACGATTCTGAAGCTCCGGGCTTCAGCCCGGCATCTTTGGTTTTGCATGACATACGTTTCGCATGACGTGCCGCCCTGAAGGGCGGCGCTACTCATTCTCAATTGAGGTCACAAATGCCAATCACCATCACGCTTTTGCCTAGCAACGAAGACGGTTCCGGCAGCAACTTGTTTTACGCTCTCGGGACACTCACGTTTTCTGGCAACTATCCGACCGGCGGCGACACGATGGACTTCACGACCGTCGCCGACAAACTGCCGAGCGACCAGATTCTTCAAGTTTTTGCCGACAGCCAAAACGGCAACGCAGGTTACTACGTGCCGGTGCAGGGAACCGCGCTCAACAATTGGAAGCTCAAAGCTTTCTCCGGTGGTGGCACGGAGCTGACCGCCGGCGCCTATCCCGCTAGCGTCACGACTGACGTCGTGCAAATCACCATCACCGCCCGCAAGTTGCAGTAGCATGGAATTTCACAGATCACTTGCCCGGCGGTGGTCTGGGGGGCAAAGTGGATCACGAACCTCATTGGTTGCTTAAGTCTGCTAAGAAAATACTGTCTCTATTTTCCGCAAAAGAGGTAAAGACCCCCTTGTCGTTCTTTCTGCGTTTGATCACAGCAATTGTTACGCTAGCAACGTTGGGTGTCTTCTTACTGGACCCAAAGGAGAGGTTTGAGCTTTTTGTAGGAGCTGGCTCTATTCTGGTCTTCTTAGCTGTGATCGTAGGCCTAATCACTTGGTCGAGACCAAAGAACTTGGTCTACGGAGAAACCGGGTATCGAGCAGCATCTCCGACGCAGCCAACTCTTTCCTCGCCTCGCGCAATTCGGGGCAAGAATAGGTCCGCTGCGTGATGTTCTTAACTGACATTGAAATCCGGGACGCTCCACACAAACGGAACTTCCAAAAGTCATATCGTAAAGGCACTGGAATGATGCGATCAAAAACTTCAATGGGGCCCTTCTGGGCAATGCTGGCGCTCGCGCTGCACGTCCTTCCTGGAACAATCGTACCAACGCACGCGCAGGGCACGCGCAAGGACGACATCGTCTTCAATTCGCGCGGCATCCCGCTAGCGGGCGCCAACGTGCGCGTTTGCACCATGCCTGCCTCTGGGCAGCCGTGCACGCCGCTTGCTCTGATCTACTCCGATTCCGGCCTGACGCAAGCGCTCGCCAATCCCACAACCACGGACGGCCTCGGCAACTATTTCTTCTACGCGGCGCCGGGGCGGTATGAAATCGAAATCTCCGGGCCAAATATCACGACCAAGCAGCTTCCAAACGTCGTCCTGCCCAACGATCCTTCTTCGCCGACGTTCAGCGGGGCCGTCAGCGCCTTTTCGCTGAGCCTTGGCGGCAACCTCACGGTCTCCGGCAACACCACGGTCGTCGGGTCACTGGCCAGCGGCACGCTCACACTAAACAACCAGAGCACAGCGCCTGGCGCCGCCAGCAGCGGTACGGTAAATCTCTACACCAAAACCGCCGACATGCGGCTTTACTACAAAGACCAAACGGGCACGGAGATCGGTCCGCTCGGCCCGGGCACCGGCGCGCAGACCAACGTCTCCAATACGTTTACCGCGACACAAAACGTCGACGCCGATTTCCATACCAAAGGCCCGAACCCGTCCTTCGACCTTCTACGCTACGGCGCGTACTACAGCGGATTCACACCTCCGACCATTACGTGCAACACCACGGCCAGCAGCAATCAGATCACCTGCTCCGGCGGCGTCAGCGATTTTCTCATCGGACACGGTCTCGCCATTCCCTTAGCCGGCGTCGCGCCGACCATGCTCACCCCCGGCGCAGCTTTTCCCATCTCGAGCATCAGCGTGGCGAGCAATGTCGCGACGGTCACACTCGCGAATAGCGCCAGTTTCGCGCCAGGCTCCAATGTGGTCATTGCCGGCTCGAGCGACTCCGCTTTCAACGGCACATTCCCCGTGGCGAATCTGCCGAATTCACTGATCTTCACTTTCAACGTCACGCACGCCAACTGTTCGCCTTGCACGATCGGTGGAAGCGCCACAGTCATCGCGCAGACACCCAGCGCCGTCACCCCGCAAGGCATCTTGAACGGCACAACGACTTGGAACTATAAAGTGGTGACAATCGGCTTTCATGGAGAGCTGAGCCCGGCAAGCTCGGCGTTCACCACTACCGCAGGAGCCGCCACGCTCGGCGTGAACAATGTCACCATTGCCGTCAACGGTTGCGTCGAGAGCAACGGCGTGGCCACATTTACAACCACGGCTGCCCACAATTTCCAGAGCGGCTCGCCCGTCAACATCCCTCGCGGCACCTCCGGC
>Ga0210387_10001015_pt1 | contig 20856 bp, 19 predicted proteins | sample IncBWC7OmetaG_FD_160108 | JGI IMG/M metagenome (GOLD analysis project Ga0210387, IMG submission 160108) | Forest soil microbial communities from Barre Woods Harvard Forest LTER site, Petersham, Massachusetts, United States - Inc-BW-C-7-O ...
ACCTGCGCCTGGGCGCCGGGCCGCCGCAAAGCGAACGAGGGTTTAATCTGAGCATCGTCGCGCTGCGCGTCGAGCTTGACCAGGTTCGATACGGACTCGATGTCGTTCAGCAGGTCGAGCATTTCCTGGGATTTCTCGCCGTCGTCCAGGGATGCGACGATTTGCACGGGCTGCGAGATGCGCTCCAGATACCCCTTTAACTGCAGTTTAAGATTGCTGTCGAGCATGCTGTCCTCTTTAGAATTGCGGCCCCGGCGTTTGCCGGGGCCGCAAGATTACCGCCAGATCTTCGTTAGATCTTGCCGACCAAGTCGAGCGACGGCTTGAGCGTGTCAGCGCCCGGGGTCCACTTCGCCGGGCACACTTCACCCGGATGCGAAGCGACATACTGAGCCGCCTTGACCTTGCGCAGCAATTCCTTCGCGTCGCGGCCAATGCCGTTGTCGTGCACTTCCATCACCTTGATCTTGCCTTCCGGATCGATCACGAAAGTGCCGCGATACGCCAAGCCCTGATCCTCGATCAGCACTTCGAAATTGCGCGCCAGCGTCGCGGTCGGGTCGCCGACCAACGGATACTGCACCTTCTGGATGGTATCCGAGGTGTCGTGCCACGCCTTGTGCGCGAAATGCGTGTCGGTGGATACGCCATACACTTCCACGCCCAATTTCTTGAATTCGGCATAGTTGTCGGCGAGATCGCCGAGTTCGGTCGGGCATACGAAGGTGAAATCCGCGGGATAAAACACGAACACGGACCACTTGCCCTTGAGCGTTTCGTTCGTCACCGGGACGAATTTGCCATTGTGATAGGCCGTGGCCTTGAATGGCTTGATTTCAGTATTGATCAGAGACATGCAGAACTCCTCAGACAGGTTTTGAAAACTTCGGTGTATCTTAACAGCGGATCGGCAATTCATTGCATTGATTATAATGATTGTTTTGATAGACTATATCTATGGCTATAAATCTCAAGGATCTCAGATATTTGGTGGCGTTGGCCGACACCGGTCATTTCGGCAAGGCGGCCGAGCGCACGTTCGTAAGCCAGCCGACTTTGTCGGCGCAGCTGAAGAAACTGGAAGAGTACCTGGGCGTCAAATTGGTGGAACGCCAACCGAAGAACGTGCAGCTCACCGAGGTCGGCAAGCAGATCGTGGTGCGAGCGCGGCGCATGTTGGACGAAAGCGATGAAATCATCGCGCTGGCCCGCAGCAATACCGATCCTTTCGCAGGCAAGCTCAAGGTCGGGCTCATCCCGACGATCGGGCCTTATCTGCTGCCCCGCATCATGCCGAAGATCCGTAAAGCCGTGCCGCAACTCGGGCTGATGCTTTACGAATACCAAACAGAGGCGCTCCTGAAGCGCCTGCGCGACGGCGAGATCGACCTGGGGATCATGGCTCTGCCCGTGCTGCAAGACGGCCTGGAGACGCGTGCGCTGTACCAAGAGTCGTTTACGGTCGCGCTTCCCACCCATCACCCGCTGTCCGCCAAAAACACCATCAAGGTGGCTGATCTTAAGGGCCAGACTCTGCTCTTGCTGGAAGACGGCCATTGCCTGCGTGACCAGGCGCTGGAGGTATGCAGCCGGGTCGATGTGCGCGAGCCCGAGGATTTTCGCGCCACCAGTCTCGAGACCTTGCGGCAAATGGTGGTCGCCGGACTTGGGATCACGTTGCTCCCCGAAATGGCGGTGGAATCGCCGTATGGATCGCAGCGCGGCCTCGCCATTCGGCCATTCGCCAATCCCACGCCCTCGCGCAGCGTCGGCGCCGTGTGGCGCAAGTCGAGCACTCGCGAGGCCGCAATTGGAGCAGTCTGCGACGTGATGGCGGGCGTCATGGCCAAATCGTGACGGCTGTCTCAGCCCAGCGACTTAGGCGGACGCATATGCCGATCATTTCACATATTGCGCGCGGCCGACCCGGCAAAATAGGCAGATAAGGAATGTTTCGCCATGAACGCCCGCACCATCGCACAGGGAAAACCGGCTGCAAAGCCGGCACCGGTTTCGCCGCGCTTCGACAAGAAATTCATCGAGGATCACAATCTCGTTGAACGGTATCTGGAAAACAAATTGCCCTTCAAGGGCGCTCGCGATCTCGAGCAGTGGTGCCACGCACATCCCGATTATTTGAATGAACTGAAGCTATCCGAGCGCGCCCATGCGAGCCTCAAGCTGCTGGAAGCCAGCGGTCGGCCGCAGGATCTCGGCGAGCCAAAGCCGCCCTGGTGGAAGAGCATTTATTTGCTGATCGGTTTGGCGGTGTTTGCCGTCGTGTGTTTGGTGACTGCCTGGTCCATCGCGGGGAAATATTCATCGCTGCAGGGAAAATTGGAAGACACCAAGCGCGTGATAAGCCAAGGCCCGCTCGTGCAGCCGGCCACGGAAAAGGCGATCTATATCACTCCCGATCACGCGCCGGGCATCGACCGGGCGGTGATAAAACTCAATCGCGCGGCGCCGCTGTTGATGGACGTGCACATCGATCTTGGCTACACGCAAAAACTTCTGCAATTTCGTTTATTCGTCGACAAGAAAGACCAGGGCCGCGCGCTGGTGCTCAACAACTTGCTCAAGGATTCGAACGGCGAGCTGCGAGTGACGCTGAATTCCACCGGCCTGTCGGCGGGCACCTATAGCGTGCGGATCGAGGCACTGCCGCCGCGCGGCATTCCGATTCCCATCGGCTGGTTGATCATCGAGGTTACTTAAGTCACTCGTCTCGCAGCGTGACGATGGGCGGCGTATTGATCACGCTGCGCGTTGCCAGGGTTCCGCTGAGGCCGACGAGCACCGTACCGCACACCAGGCCGGCGACCCACACCAACGGATCGAGCGTGAACTGCAGCGAGAATAGCCGCTCCGCCAATATCCAGCCGATTCCGGTGGCGCCGAAGGCCGCCAACGTGCCGGACAGAAAACCCAGCGCTGAAAATTCCGCGGCGACGCCCTGCAGCACCGTACTGCGGCTCGCGCCCAAGGTCCGCAGCATCGCACTCTCATAGCGCCGCTCATCTCGAGTCGATTGCACCGCCGCCAACAGCACGACGATTCCGGCGGCGAGCGTGAATAGAAACACGTACTGCACGGCGAGCGAAGCCCGATCCATGATGTCGCGGATCTGCTTGAGAATCGCATCCACGTCGAACACCGAAATCGTCGGGAATTGGCGCACCAGATCCGCCAGCGCCGGCCGCTGTGCGGCCGTAAGATAGAGACTGGTCATGTAGGTTCCCGCCGCGCCATCGAGCAGCCCGGGCGGAAACACCAGAAAGAAATTCGGCCGGAAACTGTCCCAGCGTATTTTCCGGATGCTGGCGACCTGCACCGTCAAGGGTTCTCCGGCCACATCGAAACTGAGCTTGTCGCCCACCTTCAAGTGCAGACCCTCCGCATACTCCGACGAGATCGACACCACGTGTTTCTCGGCATCCGCCGCGGTCCACCATCGGCCGGCCACCAACTGATTGTCCTCCATCATATTGGCCGACCAGGTCAGGTTTTGCTCCCGCTCCGCAAATCCGCGCCCCGAATCGCCGCGCAATTTGAGCGACTGCGGCGGCTCGCCATTGATGGCGGTAATGCGGGCTCGCACCATCGGGTACATCTGCGGCGCTCCGAAACCGTGGGCGGTCAGAAACTCCTGCAGCGCCTGGCGCTGCTCGGGGCGAATATTGACCAGAAAATTGTTGGGTACATCATTCGGCAGGCTGCGGCGCCAATCGGCCAATAAATCGCCGCGAACCACCGCCAGCAACAGCAGCACCATCAAACCCAGACCGAAGGCGACGATCTGCACCACACTGCCGGTTCCGCGACGCGACACATTCGCCAGCCCGTAGCGCCACGCGACGCCGACGCCGCCGCGCAGCCGGCCGGTCAGCCTCACCAGGCCATAGCCCGCCAAGGTGAGCACCACACCGACCGCCAATACGCCGGCGAGCACGCTCAACACCAGCTCGGTGTCTCGCACCAAGCTCCACAGAATCGCGAACAGCGCCGCGAGCGCCAGCAGATAGCTCACGCCGTAGCGCAGCGGCGGCGCGGTTACGGTCTTGCGCAGCACCCGCGCCGGCGGCGTATTTTTCAATTGCAGCAACGGCGGCAGCGCGAAGCCGATGAGCATGGCCAACACGGTCACCAGGGCGATGGGCAGCGGCGCCAGTGAAGCCGCGGGGAGTTCGCTCGGGATGAGGCTCTTCAGCAGCGCGACCAATCCCGACTGCGCCAGAAACCCCAGCGATGTGCCGATGGCGACGGCGAATAATCCCAGCAGCGTCAATTCGATGATGGAAATTGCCAGCACAAATCCCTGCGCAGCGCCCATGCACTTCATCAAGGCGACGGCGTCGATGTGACGCGCCGCGTAGCGCCGCGCGCCCATGACCACCGCCACCGCCGCCAACAGCACCGAGGCGAGGCTGGCGAGACTGAGAAAGCGACTGGCGCGGTCGATGGCGGAATTCAATTGCCGGCTGGACTCTTCGACGTCTCTCAGCCGTTCGCCAGGCGCCTTGGTCTTGCTCAAGTACTCGCGGAAATCCGCCACCGCCGCCGGTGTGCCGGCGAACAGCGCCGCATAGGTGGCGCGGCTGCCCGGCTGGATGAGCTGCGTCGATGCGATATCCTCATAGTTGAGCAAGGCGGCTGGCGCCAGATTGACGAAACCGGTGCCCTGATCCGGCCGGTAGTCCAGAACTTCGGTCATACGGAACGACGCCTCGCCGATGCGCAGCATCGCGCCCAATTCCAGCTTCAGTTGCGCAATGATGCGTGCATCGATCCACACCTCGCCGCGGCCGGGAATTTTATCGGTGCTGCGCGGCGTGCCGAACGGCGTATCCGCGATCCGCAAGTGCCCACGCAGTGGATAATTGGCGCTCACCGCATTGAGCGCCGCGAGCTGGCTCAAGTCTCCGCTGAAAATCGCCGTGGGAAAAGACAGGACCTGCGCGCTGCGCAGACCGCGGGCGGCTGCCTCATCAAAGTAGCGCTGTGGGATCGGCGCCGGCGCTTCCAGACGCAAATCCGCCGCGAGCACTTCCGCCGCCTGCAGACGCACGCCTTGCGAAATGCGGCTCGTGAAAAAGCCCACGGCGGTCAGCGACAGCACCGCCACCAGCAGGGCGAGCAACAACACCGAAAGCTCGCCGGACTTCAAGTCGCGCCAAAGATTGCGTAACGCAAAACGCAGCGCCTGCATCAAGTCACCGCGCCGCCGCTCGTCGCCTGGGCGCTCATCGCCTGGCCGACCGAGGCTTGGCCGTTCACGGTGTGGCCGGCATCCAATTCGAGCACCCGATCGCAGCGCCTTGCCAGCCCGCGGTCATGCGTGACCAGCACCAGCGTGCTGCGCGAGCTGCGATTCAAATCGAACAAGAGATCGGTGATGCGCTGCCCCGTGACGGTGTCCAAGTTGCCGGTGGGTTCGTCCGCGAACAGGACCGCCGGATGCGTCACGAAAGCGCGCGCGATGGCGACGCGCTGCTGTTCGCCGCCGGACAGCTGTTTCGGGTAGTGTGCCATCCGCGGCGTCAGCCCCACCTGCGCAAGTGCGGCCGCCGCCGTCTGGCGCGCATCGCGCCGGCCGGCGAGTTCCAACGGCAACATGACATTTTCGATCGCGGTCAATGAGGGGATAAGATGAAAGGATTGAAATACAAACCCCACATGCTTGCCGCGAATGGCCGCGCGCCCATCTTCATCGAGTTCGGTGAGATCGATGCCCGCGATCAATACGCGACCGGTGCTCGGCGAATCGAGTCCCGCGAGCAGCGCCAATAGCGTGGACTTGCCGGCACCCGAGGCGCCGACGATGGCCAAGGTCTCGCCGGTTCGCACAGTTACGCTGACATCGGCGAGAATGGTGAGGGCCCCGTCGGGGCTAGCCACTGTCTTAGAGACATTCTTGGCTTCTAGTACGATTTGATCTTGCATCAGGAGCGCTCGTGAAACGGCTTTTGGCCCTTTTTGTCTTGATGGTTGCATCCGCTGCGGCTCGCGCCGAAGCACCGGTGATTCTCGTATTCGGCGATAGCATCAGCGCCGGTTACGGGCTCCCGCTAGAACAAGGCTGGGTCGAATTGCTCAAGACGAGGCTCAAGTCACAAGGTTACGGTGACCAAGTCGTCAATGCCAGCGTCAGCGGCGAAACGACTGCGGGAGGCCTCGCACGCTTGCCACGTGCGCTCGAACTTCATCATCCGAGCATCGTCATTCTCGAGTTGGGCGGCAATGACGGGCTGCGCGGCCTGCCCACTGCCCAAATGCGCGCGAATTTGACGCAGATGGCGGCCTTGAGCAGCGCGGCCGGCGCGAAGGTGTTGCTGTTGGGGATGCGAATGCCGCCGAACTACGGGCCGGAGTACACCGAGCAATTCGCCATGGTTTTCAGCGATTTGGCGGCCGAGAAGAAAATACCCTTGGTGCCTTTCCTGCTGACCAATATCGCCCTCTCCCCCGCACTTCTGCAGGGCGACGATATTCATCCCAACGCCCTAGGTCAGCCCATCCTGCTCGACAATGTTTGGCCTACCCTAAAGCCGCTGCTGCATAAATAACGGTCTACTGCGCAGCGGTCAGCCACTCAGCCACGCCGCCGTGGCTGGAGCACGTTCCACTGCGATGCGCGGACTTCGAGTAAGTACCGTCCTTGCACTTTGCAGTCGCTCCCGTCGGATCCGTATTGCTGGCGGTGGCCGTGGGCGCCGACTTGGTCGCCGTAGAGGACTTGGCGGCGGTGGTCGATGCGGCCGGCGCAGCAGCGGGCGCCGTGGCGGCTGTCTTCGCAGCAGCAGCCGGCGCGGCGGTTGTCGCCGCCGTTGCGGCCGTTGATTTCGCGGCTTTCTGTATTCCGCCGTGGCCGCTGCATGTGCCCTTGCCGGTCGACGTGCTCGTCGTGCCATCCGCGCAGGTCGTCGCACCGGCCGCGGGTGTCGCCGGTGTTTTGGGCGCCGCGGGTGTCTTAGTGGCTGGCGCCGCGGCCGGCGCGGCGGCTGCGGCCGGAGCCGCCTTTTGCACGCCGCCATGGCCGCTGCACGTTCCCTTGCCGGTGGAGGTGCTAGTCGTTCCATCTTTGCAGGTGGTGGTGGCGGCGTCTGCCGCGAGGCTCGGCAGTGCCCATGCGAAGACCAACAGAGGCGCCGCAATGAGTCCGGCGATAGTTGTATTTTTCATGAATCTACACTCCCTGGTTTGATTCGGGTCCCAACCACCGATTGTAATCCGATTTTCAGCGAATGCGATTGCCCGTCAATGCTTGTCCCTAAACGGCAAAACGCTGACGACGTCAATGACAAACCGGGTGTACTGGTCCTTCGCCACGCCCTCCAGCACCTTGCCATCGACGATGACATGCGTACCCTCGTCGATTCTGTCCGGCAACTCGGCCAAGCCGACGAGCTGCAAATCGTTCGCGGGCAAGCACTGAAAGCTCTGCGGCGGCGCATACATGTACTGGGTCTTGTCCAATATCAGAATCGGCACCGTATCGACGCCGTCGTTGCGCGGAAATTCACGAAAATGGATATGCCCGGTGAAGTCGTGCCTCACCTGCAGCCAAAGGCAGGGACCACTGCCGATGACGCAGCCGGAAAGCACCATGCACAGGCCGATGCCGGCTACGAGGCGCATCTTACTCATCGTTCAGCTCCATTTTATCGAGTCTGCGCCGAGCGCTGCGCCTTGACTATCCAAATCACGGATGCCGGTGTGACCGCGCCGCGAGCCGTCGGTTCACGGCACTCGAGAATGTCGAAGCCGCTGTGCTCCAATAGCGCAGTCCAAGTCTCGAGCGTGCGAAAATACCAGGGGGCGGGATTGTTGAAATCGCTGCTGAAACCCAGCCAGCTCCCTTCCCGCCAGCCGTCTTGATAGGGCTGCGTGCCGCAGGCCGCAACCGGATGAAGCGTTTGAATGATCAAATAGCCTGAATCATTCAGGTACCAAGGCAGCGCCGCGATCAGCGAGTCCACCGACTCCCGGCCCAGCAACGAGAAATTGCACACGGCGGCATCGAAAGGACCGCCGCGCCAGTGCCGATTTGCAATCGATGCGTAGTCTTGCACATGAAACGCCGTGCTGCCCGACGCGCTGGTGCGCGCAGTCGCGACGGCTTGCGCGATCAGTGCCGGCACGACATCGACGCCCGTTACGCTCATGCCAAGAGCGCTCAATGCGCGCGCCAACCAGCCCTCGCCGCATCCAATGTCGAGAATTCGGGCGCAGGAAACGCTTGAAACGGCATCAATGATCGCCTGATCGGTGACCAATTTTCGGCTGGCGATGCTTGCTTCGCGAATCGCCCGGGTCCACGGCGCGGCATTGGAATACCAGGATTTAATAATATCCTGTTCCTGGGGGTCCTGAGAATTCATGCCCCTATGTTAACCGCTGCGCGCGCCAACGTTGCTGGCATCCAAGGCGGATGCTATACACGCCTTACAAATCAAAGAGGCTTGCCAGCTTGGATCGAAATTGGCTCAACAACTACCCGCCCGGGGTACCCGCGGATATCGACCCTGACGCGTATCCTTCGCTCAAGGAAGCGATTGAAGAGGCCTTTTCGAGCTATCGCACTCAGCCGGCGTTCACCAATATGGGCGCCACCCTGAGCTACGCGCAGCTCGATGAACTGAGCCGCGCCTTTGCGGCCTGGTTGCAGCATAAATCCGGGCTGGTTCGCGGCGACCGCGTCGCCTTGATGATGCCCAATATCTTGCAATATCCCGTCGCGCTGTTTGGCGCGCTGCGCGCCGGCATGGTCGTGGTCAACACCAATCCCTTGTACACGCCTCGCGAACTCGAGCATCAATTGAAGGACTCGGGTGCCAAGGCCATCGTGATTGTCGAGAATTTTGCGCATGTGCTGCAGCAGGTGTTGGCCCGCACGGATTTGAAAAACGTGCTCGTCACCGGCGTGGGCGACATGTTGGGTGCGCCGAAGGGCTGGATCGTGAACTTCGTTCTGCGCCACGTGCGCAAGCAAGTGCCGGCCTGGAGAATACCCGGTTCGGTATCGTTCAAAACGGTCTTGGGAAGCGGGCTTGGCCTTAAAACGGAACCCGTCAGTTTGGGACCCGAGGACATCGCGTTTCTGCAATACACCGGCGGCACCACCGGTGTCGCAAAGGCCGCGGTCCTCACCCACCGCAATATGGTCGCAAACTTGCTGCAATCGCTGGCGTGGATCAAGCCGGCGCTGCAGGCCGGCGGCGGCCGCATCGTGATCACCGCGCTGCCGCTGTATCACATCTTTGCGCTCACCAGTAATTGCCTCGCTTTCCTGCCCCTGGGAGCGCGCAATGTGCTGATCACGAATCCACGGGATTTCCCGGCGTTCGTGGCGGAACTGAAAAAATACAAATTCAACTTCATCAGCGGCGTCAACACCTTGTTCAACGCCCTGTTGCACACGCCCGGATTTGGATCCGTGGACTTCAGCGCCCTGCGCGCGACGTTTGCCGGCGGCATGGCGCTGCAGCCGGTCGTGGCGGCGCGTTGGAAAGAAGTGACCGGGAACACCATAGCCCAAGGGTGGGGACTTACGGAAACTTCGCCGATGGTAACCGCCAATCCCATCGGTCTGCCCTTCAATGGATCGGTCGGCCTCCCCGTATCGTCGACCGACGTATCCATTCGCGATGACGACGGCGCGGAATTACCCGTCAACGGCGTCGGTGAAATCTGTGTCTTCGGGCCGCAGGTGATGCGCGGCTATTGGAATCGGCCCGATGAAACCGAGAAGGTCATGTTCGGCGACTGGCTGCGCACCGGCGACATCGGCCGCATGGACGAAAAGGGCTTCGTCTATATCGAAGACCGCAAGAAGGACATGATTTTGGTGTCGGGATTCAACGTCTACCCCAACGAAATCGAAGGTATCGTGGCGGCTCATCCGGGCGTGCTGGAAGTTGCCGCGGTGGCGCAACCGGATGAAAATTCCGGCGAGGTGGTCGCCGTGTTCGTCGTGAAAAAAGATCCGAATCTCACCGCCGAAGCATTGATCGCCTTTAGCCGCAAAGAACTCACCGGCTACAAAGTCCCCAAGCACGTGTACTTTCGCACCGAGCTGCCCAAGACCAATGTGGGCAAGATTCTGCGCCGGGCGTTGCGCGATGAGCTGCGAGCGGCGCCGGCCGCACCGTGAAATTGAACGGCCCGAATGGGCGGGGGATAGAGAAGCGTCGAGGCCCGTAAGAGCAGGACCTCGACGCTTCTCTATCCCCTCGACCTTTCACGCACGACGCTCAATCTCACGGTGCGGCGGCCGCGGTAAGCGGGTAGTTCTGTACGGTCTCGACGAGCAGTGCGACCCGTTCCGGATCGACGTCCGGGGTGATGCCATGTCCCAGATTGAACACGTGTCCTGGGCCCGCACCGTAGCTGTCGAGCACGCGCAGAGCTTCCCCGCGCAAGATCTCGGGCGTAGCGAACAAGGCGGACGGATCGAGGTTCCCTTGCAGCGCCACGCGGCCGCCTACCGCCTTTCGAGCTTCGCTCAAATCGGTGGTCCAGTCGACGCCCACCGCGTCGCAGCCGATCGCGGCGATCTTCGCAAGCCACGCGCCGCCGCCCTTGGTAAATACGATATTGGGAACTCTGCGCCCGTCTGCTTTGCGCGTCAGCGCGTCGATAATCCCCGCCATGTGACGCAAGGAGAATTCTTCGTACTGCGCCGGCGTCAGCACGCCGCCCCAGGTGTCGAACAGCATGACTGCCTGCGCGCCCGCGGCGATTTGCGCGTTCAGATAAAGGATCGTGGCTTTCGCGAGCAGCTCGAGCAGCCGGTGCAACTCGCGCGGCGACTCGTACATCATGCGCTTGATCAGGCCGAAGGTTTTGCTGCTGCCGCCCTCCACCATGTACGTCGCCACGGTCCAGGGACTGCCGGCAAAGCCGATCAGGGGCACACGCCCGGCCAACTCGCGGCGCACGCGCGCGACGGCGTCCGTTACATACTTCAATTCCCGGCCCGGATCGGGCACGCCGAGCTTGTCGATATCGGCGGGCGTGCGCACCGGCCGCTCGAACTGGGGCCCTTCGCCGGCCTCGAACTCCAGCCCCAGATTCATGGCGTGGGGAATCGTCAGGATGTCGGAAAACAAAATCGCCGCATCGAGCGGATAGCGATTGACGGGTTGCAAGGTGATTTCGCAGGCGATCTCGGGATTCGTGCACATCTCCAGAAAGCCGCCCGCGCGCGTGCGCGTCGCCCGGTATTCGGGCAGGTATCTGCCGGCTTGGCGCATCAGCCAGATCGGCCGGCGCGGCGTCGCCTCGCGCAGCAGAGCGCGCAGCAGCAGATCGTTCTTCAGCGGTTCACTCATGAATGCTCGTAGGTTATTAGGCGTGGTTGGACTGATCCGCTCAGGTTCGCTCGCTGGGTTCGAACAGACGGCTGTGCTCCAGAATCGCGTAGCGATCGGTCATGCCGGCGATGTAGTCGGCCACGGCGCGCGCGCGCCCCGCAGGACCCTTCACCAATTCCAACCGCGTGCGCGCCTCGTGTTCATCGGGCATCAACCCGGGATCGTTGAAAAACGCGTCGAACAGATCGCGCACCACGCGGCGCGCTTTGGCGGTCATGCGCTTCACCTTGTAGTGCTTGTAAAGCTGCTCGCGCAGGAATGTTTTCAGCGCGGCGTTCAGTTCAAGGGTGGTATCGCTGAAGCCGATCAACGCCTTCGGATGCATTCTGACCTCGGCGATCGACCGGACACCTGAGGCGCTCAGACGCGCGGCGGACGAATCGATCAGGTCGCTCACCAGGTGATTGATCATCCGCCGCAAGATTTCATAGATGAGCCGGCGGCCGGCCAGCTCGGGGTATTTTGCCTGCACTTCGTCGTGATAGCCGCGAAACAGCGCGACGGCCGACAACTGTTCGAGACTGATGAGACCGGCGCGGATGCCATCCTCCACGTCATGATTGTTGTACGCGATCTCGTCGGCGAAATTCGCGAGTTGCGCTTCGAGACCCGGCTGTTGGCGATTGATGAATCGCTCCCCGACGTCTCCGAGCAGGACCGCGTTGTTGTAGGAGCAATGTTTGAGGATGCCTTCGCGGCACTCGAAGGTCAGGTTCAAGCCGTCGAAATCCGCGTAATGCTCCTCGAGCTCATCGACCACGCGCAACGATTGCAGGTTGTGCTCGAAACCGCCGAAGTCGCGCATGCACTCGTTCAAGGCGTCCTGCCCGGCGTGTCCAAACGGCGTGTGGCCCAGATCATGGGCGAGACAGATGGCTTCCGAGAGTTCCTCGTTGAGCTTCAACGCGCGCGCGGCCGTTCGGGCTATTTGCGCGACCTCGAGAGAATGGGTCAGCCGAGTTCTGTACAGGTCGCCCTCGTGGTTGACGAAGACCTGGGTCTTGTAAACCAGGCGGCGAAATGCGGTGGAATGTACGATGCGATCGCGGTCGCGCTGATACTCGGAGCGGTATTCGGGTTTCGGTTCGGGATGGCGGCGGCCGCGGGAATGCTCGGGGTGAGCGGCATAGGGTGCGAGGGCGTTCATTTGGCACACCGGGTCATTTGAAATGCTCGGCGAGCGTGGCCTCGAGCGCGGCCTTGGGGTACTGGTCGGTGACGATTGCACGGCCAAGCTTCTCGAGCAGGACCAAGCGAATGGCGCCCCCCAGGACCTTCTTGTCCATTTGCATCAACTCGTATGCCCTCGCGGCGCCGATGTGCGGCGCCTCGGTCGGCAATCCGGCCCGGGCCAGAAGGTCGCGCAGACGCTCCTTGACCCCCGCGTCGATCATCCCCATACGGCAGGACAGATCCGCCGCAATGATCATTCCCAGGGCCACCGCTTCGCCGTGCAAGTATGTCTCGTACGAGGTCGCGGCCTCGATGGCGTGGCCAAAGGTGTGGCCGAAATTCAAAATCGCGCGCAAGTTGTGCTCGCGCTCGTCGCGCGCGACCACCGTGGCCTTGATTTCGCAGGATCGACCGATGGCATAGGTCAGGGCCTCGGTGTCCCGCGCGAGCAGCTGCGGAATGGTCTTTTCCAGCCACGTGAACAACATCGGATCCCAGACGGCGCCGTGCTTGATCACCTCGGCAAGACCTGAGTTGAATTCCCGATCGGGCAAGGTACTCAAGGCATCGGTGTCGGCGATGACGGCTTGGGGCTGATAGAAAGCGCCGATGAGATTCTTGCCGCCCGAGTGATTCACCCCGGTCTTGCCGCCAACGGAGGAGTCGACCTGCGCAAGCAGCGTCGTCGGCATTTGCACATAGCCTATGCCGCGCTGATAGCAGGACGCGGCAAACCCCGCGATATCTCCGACGACACCGCCGCCCAAGGCCAGCACCGTGGCATCTCGATTCATCTTGTTGGCGACCAGCGCATCGAGCACCCAGCCGGCGGTCTGCAGCGTTTTGTGCTGCTCGCCGTCCGGCAGGATGCATTCTGCGATGTGTCTTTGGGAAAAGCTGCCGGTCAGCTTCGCCAGATACAGCTTGGCGACCGTCGTATTGGTCACGATCAACAGGTCACGGCCGGGGATTTGGCTGTCCAACAGATTGCGGTCCGTCAACAGCCCCGAACCGATGGTGATGGGGTAGCTGGAAGCGCCTAAGTCCACTTGAAGGGTTTGCACGGTGTGATTATACGAAGCTTAAGGTTTCTGCGTCCGCCGCAATTCCTGATGGATTTCTTCAGCAACCAGCTGCACGCGCCGGCCGTCCGTCGTGATCGTGAGATCGGCGATCTCGGCATACAACATTGCTCGGCGGCCCATCAACTCCTTGAGTCTCTGTTCCGGGTCGGTATCGTGAAGCAGAGGCCGATGCCGCGCGTGGCGCGTGCGCTCGATTTGTTGATTGACCGAGGTTACCAAGTAGACCACGACGCCCCGCTCCGCAAGCGCCGCGCGGTTGGCTGGATCGATCACGGCGCCCCCGCCGGTCGCCAACACAATGGATTCCAGACGGGTCAGCCGGTCGATGGACTCTGTTTCGCGGATGCGAAATCCGGCTTCGCCCTCTTTCTCAAAAATGAACGGAATGTCCACGCCGGTTTTCGCCTCGATGTCCGCGTCGCTGTCATGAAAGGTGAAGTGAAACAGGCGCGCCAGATGCCGCCCGACCGCGGTCTTGCCCGAGCCCATCGGTCCAATCAAAAAAATGTTGCGTTTGCCGAGCATGATCGCCGCTGATCATAGCGGACGGCGCCGTTCGCCTGATTGCCTCCTGAAAAAATAAGGGGCGCCGAAAGGCGCCCCTACAGGTCTGCACTAACCCGCCGCCGGTGTTAGTAAAGATTCGATCCCTCGCGCAAAATCTTCGGCGTGATGAATATCAACAGTTCGGTCTTGTTGTTGATATCCGTCGTGCTCCTGAAGAGGTAGCCGAGAATGGGGATATCCGCCAGGAAAGGCACCTTGTTGGCGGCCTTCGACTTGGTGGTTTCGAGAATGCCGCCGAGCACGACGGTCTGGCCATCATTGACCAGCACCTGGGTGGTGATTTGGTGCGTGTTGATGGAGGGTACGCTGCCGCCGGTGGCGCTGGTGACCTGCTGACCGACTGCGTCGTCGGAGACGTCCAGATCCAGAATCACGCGATTATCAGGCGTGATCAACGGCGTAACTTTGAGCTTCAGGTCGGCGTCCTTGAACTGCGTGGTCGTAGCGCCGCTCGATGCCGATTCCTGATAAGGAATTTCCACGCCCTGCAAGATGGTGGCCTGCTTCTGGTTGGCGGTAATGACGCGCGGCGAGGAGATGGTTTCGCTCTTGCCCTCGTTTTGCGCCGCCGAGAGTTCCAGGTCGACCAGGTAGCTCCCGCCCAGCAGTGAGACACCGATGCTGCCGTTGGTATTCGCCGCCGGCGTATTGACCTGATAGCGATTGTCGAGCGTGGTCGCCGACAAGGAGGCGCTGCCCAGGCCGGTGCCGAGAATCGAGTTCGCGCCGGTGCCATTGCCCGAGACGGCCAAGAGACTGCCCGCTCCGGTCAGTGCCGAGGCTGAGTTCACACCGAATCGCGCACCGAGGTCGCGCTCGAAAGTATCGCTGACGATGACGATGCGCGCCTCGATCAGCACTTGCTTGACCGGCACGTCGAGGGTTTGCACCAAGCGGCGGATGTCCGTCAGCTTATCCGAGGTGTCCTGTACCAACAGGGTGTTGGTGCGCTCGTCGATCGACAAACTGCCGCGTGGCGACAGCATGGAGTCCTTGGCGTTGCCGGACTTGATCAGTTTCGCCAGATCTGAAACCTTGGCGTAGTTGACCTGAATGAACTCGACATGGGTGGGAGACAGCTCCTGCACCTCTTTATGGGCCGCCAATTCGGCCTTCTCACGCGTGGCCAATTCTTCCGTCGGCCCGATGATGATCACGTTGTCCTGCCGGCGCTTGTCCAAGCCCTTGGTGCGCAACACGATATCGAGCGCCTGATCCCAGGGGACATTTTGCAGACGCAGAGTCAGGTTGCCCGAGACTGAATCGCTGACCACGATGTTCTGACCGCTGGTATCCGCGAGCAGCTGCAATACCGAACGGACATCGATGTCTTGGAAGTTCAAAGTCAACCGCTCGCCGGTGTACTCCTTCTTCTCCTCGGCACCCGCGGTACGCTTCGAGGAAGCCTTGATTTCAACGGTGTATTGGTTGTCCGACTGGTAGGCAAGCTGTTCGAAGTCGCCCTGCGAGCTGATCACCAAGCGCGAACTGCCGTCCACGCGAACCGCATCGACGGTCTGCACCGGCGTTGCGAAATCCTGGACGTCATAGCGGCGCATCAAATTCTTCGGCATCGCGGTGCCCGCGAAGTCCACGACGATCTGCTGGCCTTCCTGCCGGACATTGACCGGGGTGCGTGGGTCGGTGAGCTGCACGATCACCCGGCCGGTGCCGTCGGAACCGCGCCGGAAGTCGATCGTGCGAATCGCGCGTTCGCCGGGATTCGTCGATGCGACGCTGGCACGCGCGGCGGCGGGCTTGCCGACATCGGCGCCCGGCTGTTGGCCCAACGTGACGATGATGTCGTTGCCGTCCACCTTTGTGGTGTAGGGCATCAAGTTGTCGACGTTGACGACCAAGCGCGCGCGGCCGTTCGCTTCGGCGGCCAGCACGGTGTCGACGCCGCCCGAGCGCACGTCGAAACGGCGCGAGGCGAGAGCCAGGGTGGTATTCGGCAAGTCGAACGCAATGCGCGCGGGCTTGTCGATGGTGAACGGCAGCGGCTCCGGCGCCGGACCGCTCATGTGCAGTTTGAGCTGCACCTGTTGACCCGATAGGGTTTGAACGTCGATTGACTGCAGCTGGACCGGATCAGCGGCACGCGCCGTCAAACTGATCGCAGTCAACGCGACGAGTGCCATCGCGCTCATCATCGCCGCTCGGTATTGAATTCTAATCATGCTTTCATCTCCCTGTGGCTTCAATTGGCCAATGCCAATGAGGCCGGTCGCTCTATGTAGCCGCCGAGACCATCCGGAATGATTTCGACCAGGCTAATTCTCCCGCCGGTTATTTCCGTCACTTTGCCGTCGTTCTGTCCCAGGTAATTGCCGGGCTGAACCTTGTGAACAAGGCCGTCTTTGGATTGCACCAGCCCGTAAAAATTGTTGCCGACCTTGAAGGTCCCCACCATCTTCAGCGTGTCGAGCGAGAAGCCTTCCAGGAATTCGCGATTGCGGTGCGAATTCGCCCGCGCACTGGCGAGGCCATTGTTCGCATTCGGTCCCTGCGGCTGGAACGGCGAACGCAGGTTGCCGGCCGCGTAGACGTAGGTCTCGTAGGGCTTCACTTCCGGCAGCGGCTGAATGCGGCCGCCCGGCTTTTTCTTGGTGGCTTCGATCCACTTCTGCAAATCCGATTGGCCGCCCGAACAGCCGCCCGCGACCAATGCCGCCAGGACGACGCCGATGACGCCAATACCCGATATCTGTCTCACGTCTTGCCTCCCGCCGCCTTCTTCGCCGCCGGTTTCGCACCGCCGCCTTGATCCTCGATGTAGCGGTAGGTCTTGGCGGTCACGTCCATGGTCAAATTGTCGTAGCCGCCTTTTGATGAATCGACCGGCGAAATCTGAATGTCGCTGAGCGTCACGATGCGCGGCAGGGCGGCGATGCCGCTCACGAAGCGGCCGAAGTCGTGGTAGCTGCCCACCAGCTTGATTTTGATCGGAAGTTCCGCATAGAAACCGTTGCTCTTCTCGCTCCCGGGCTGGAACAATTTTTCGGTCAGGCCGGCTGCCAAGCCGGTTTGCGAAATATCGACCAGAAGATTCGGCACCTCGGTCTTACCCGGCAATTGCCGCAACATCGCGCCGAAACTGCGCTCCATTTCGCCGAGTTGGGCGCGATAGGCGTCGAGATTGGCGGCGCGCTGCTGCTTGTTCTCGAATTGCGCGCGCAGATCCAGTTCGTCCGCCTGCGCCTTTTGCAGCAACGGTCGATCGTCGTTCCACACGAACATGTACCAGCCGAAGGCTGCAACCACGGCGAACCCTAGGAGGACGAAGAGCCCGCGCACGGCCACCGGCCAGCGGCCCACGTCGCGGGGATCGAGAGTACGAAGTTGATCGAGGAAGTTCATTTCGCGGCAACCTTCTTGACAGACGTTGATTCGCCGACGTTGTCCAGATCCACGCCGATCACATCGCTCGAGAGCGTGAAGCTCGAGCCGCCGGTCGATGAATCCTTGGTCGTCTCGACTACCTGCAGCTGCGGGTTATCCATCCACGAAGAAGAATCGATGTTGCGCATGAAAGTGGAAACGCGGGTACTTGACTGCGCCACGCCTTTCATCTCGAGTTTCTTGCCGGTTTCCTTGATCTGGGTGAGGTAGATGCCTTCGGGAACCGTCTTCACCAGTTCATCGAACAAATGGACGATTTCGGGACGCTTGCGCTGCAATTTCTCGATGATTTCCATGCGCGCAACCAGACGCTGCTTGCGATTTTCGAGGTCCTGAATGTCCGCGATCTGAGCGTCGAGCTTGACGATCTCCTTTTTCAGAAGATTGTTCTTCGCGTTCTGCGAATCGATCCAGCTGGAATACAACAGCTTGCCGCCCAAGACGAAGATGACGGCGGCAAATGCCGCGCCGCCCATGGCGACCCCGAATTCGCGGCGTCGGACCTTACGTTCTTGTTCGCGCCAGGGAAGTAGATTAATACGCGGCATGGCTACTCTTTAGTCGAAGCTGCGCAGCGCTAGGCCGCAGGCGGTGAGTAATGCGGTGGCATCGCGCGCCACTGCTTGAGCTTTGGCTTTGGACGACACCTTCATGTTTCCGAGCGGGTCGCCTTTGTCCGCCGGTACGCCGACGCGGCTGGAGATGACATCGGCAACCCCGGGAATGTTGGCGCAGCCGCCGCAAATCAATATTTGATCCGGCTGAGCGCGGCCGCTGCCGGAGGCCAGATAAAATTGCAGCGAACGGCTGACCTGTTGAGTCATGTCGTCGATGAAAGGATCGAGAACCTCTGGCTGGTAGTTGCTGGGCAACCCGCCTTCTTTCTTGGCGCGGCCGGCTTCTTCCATGCTGAGGCCGTAGGTGCGCATGATTTCTTCGGTCAACTGCTGGCCGCCGAAAGCGAAGTCGCGCGTGTAAATCACCCGCAGGTCCCGCAGCACGCTGAAGGTGGTGCTGCTGGCGCCGAAATCGACCACGGCGACGGTGCGGTCGACACCGCCGTCGGGCATTTGGTGACGCATGAGCGCGCAGGCGTTTTCCAGCGCGAAGGCCTCGACGTCGACCAAGTGCGCGGTCAGTCCTGAGGCTTGCACGGCAGCCTGGCGCTGCTCGACGTTCTCGGTTCGCGTGGCGACGAGCAGCACATCGAGCATATCCGGATCTTTTTCCGACGGGCCGACGACCTGATAGTCGTAGCTGACTTCTTCCATGGGGAAGGGGATGTATTGGTCGGCCTGCATTTCGACCTGACCTTCCAATTCGTTCTCGCCGAGCGTCTTCGGCATCTGAATGACTTTGGTGATCGCGGCATCACCGCTGATCGCGATGGCCGCGAGGCGGCTCTTGGCGCCGGAGCGTTTTACCGCACGGCGAATCGCTTCGCCGACCGCTTCCGCGTCGACGATGGCTTTTTCGTTGATGGCGTTGTGCGGCGTCGGTTCCGCTGCATAGGACTCAACGCGATATTGGCCACCCGACATCGTGAGCTCTATGAGCTTCACCGACGAAGTGGTTATGTCAAGTCCCAAAAGAGGACGATATCTTTTTCCTAACGACCACACAAATTTTTTCCCTTTTTGCTCAATACCTTGTAGGTCGAAACGCGTGCATGAGATTAGCTATGACAAGCAAACTTAGCAAGAAACTGTTAAATGGAACGTGAAACTACTCACGGTAATGAGCCCCTGAGCTGCCCAAGTCGGCAAACTGAGACTTACGACAATTTCGCTGCCTTCAGAGGCGGTCGACTCACTCATTCAGACCTCGCCACCCAAGGGTTGCCTTGAGCGTTTGGTTAATATCCAGTCTGGCAACCCCGCCGTCGTTGGGTTGTCCAACCCGGGGACCTTCGGCTTTGCGTCCTCATCTTTCGATGAGTGCGCCCACTTAACCGGCGGTAATATGCTGCTCATGTCCGCCGACGCAATAAGTTAGAACGGTTTCCTGTGGCCAAACGTTACCTAGTTCTCATCTCGCGCATTTGTGCAGTTTTAGTTGGCTTAATAGCGCTGACTGTCTTCGCAAACGTCTGTGCTTATGTCTACTTGAGGCCTGCCCTGCCGGATGTGGGCAGCCTACGGGAGGTCCAGCTGCAGGTGCCGCTGCGCATCTATTCGCGCGATGGCAAGCTGATCCAGTCCATTGGCGAGCAACGCCGCATCCCGGTGCGCTACGACCAACTGCCGCCAAAGCTGATCCAGGCCTTTCTGGCAACCGAAGACGACCGGTTTTTCCGGCACCACGGCGTCGATTGGCAGGGAATTTTGCGGGCGGCGGTGGCCAATTTAAAAGCAGGCGGCATCCGCCAGGGCGCCAGCACCATCACCATGCAGGTATCGCGGGACATGTTCCTGACCCCGCGCCGCGACATGAAGCGGAAAATGAGCGAAATCTACATATCCTTGCTCATGGAGGCCGAATTCACCAAAGAAGAAATCTTCTCCCTGTACGTCAACAAGATCTTCTTGGGGCAACGCGCGTACGGCGTCGGCGCCGCGGCTGAAGTGTATTTCGGCAAGAGTCTCGATCAACTGAGCCTCGCCGAAATGGCGACGCTGGCCGGCATCCCAACCTCCCCTTCCACGGTCAATCCAGTCGCCAGTGCCGACGCCGCCAAGGTGCGCCGCACCCATGTTTTAGGCCGCATGCTCGAACTCGGTTACATCAGCCAGTCTGAATACGATCAGGCCAAATCGAGTCCCATGGAATCGCGCCTGCATGGCGCCTCGATTGAGGTCGACGCGCCGTACTTGGCGGAAATGGTGCGCAACGACATGCAAAATAAGTACGGGGATGCCGTCTATACGGCCGGATACAAGGTCTATACGACCCTGGATTCGCGCCTGCAGGCGGCGGGCACCGTGGCGCTGCGCACCGGCCTCATCGAATACGACATGCGCCATGGCTACCGCGGAGCGAGCGCCAAGGTCGACCTGTCGAAAATCGTCACGCCGGCCCAATTCGACGCACAGTTGGAGGAATTCCCCATCATTGGCGGCCTGAAACCCGCGATCGTCGAGCAGGTCGAGGCGAAGAGCGCCAAGATCTATGTGAAGGATTTAGGGGTTGTGACCCTGCCCTGGGAAAAACTGGCTTGGGCGCGGCGGGAATTACCCGACGAGAAAGTCGACCGGGCACCCACGCAAGCCTCGGAAATCTTGAGCCGCGGGGATGTCATCTACACCGTGGGACGC
>Ga0210387_10001017_pt1 | contig 20852 bp, 19 predicted proteins | sample IncBWC7OmetaG_FD_160108 | JGI IMG/M metagenome (GOLD analysis project Ga0210387, IMG submission 160108) | Forest soil microbial communities from Barre Woods Harvard Forest LTER site, Petersham, Massachusetts, United States - Inc-BW-C-7-O ...
ACGGTTAGCGCCATGTCCCAATCCTCCTCCTCGTCGTCGTCCTTCGTCCTCGATTGGGGATCGAGGTGGTTTGCTAGGATGGAAGAAGCATGAATGGAGAAAGCAAGCAGTGGGAGTTTCGCTCGTACCGCCCGAAAAACGGCCGAGGACGAAAAACGACGACGAGGACGAGGAGGATTGGGACATGACGCTAAACACGTACTCGTGCCTGGCTACTATCAGCCTGTCCCTCCGGGACAAAAGCGATTCACCCATCGAAGCGCCTCGCATTAAGTTAGCGCTTGTGGGGTTGAAACCCCGAACTGAGCTATCAAGCCCCTCCGACTGAAGGGCCAAATTTGGTACGAAAATTCGACCGATTGAAATCTCGGCCCTTGAGGATCAAAATCGGTAGGTTCTGCAACTCCTTCGTTCTCAACGGATTGCAAATAAAAACCATCGCTGGCACACAACGTGCCTTTCAAGATTGGAAACGAAGCTATACCGGCTTTCGACCTTCAATAACGATCAATCCCTTTTTCCTTACAATGAAAATAAAAGTGAGACTCGCACGTTGGCTTTCCCTCCGGATCCAGGAACAGACTCGTAAAGAGCGCCGCGCTCTGCGGGATTATTCTCGCCAGGAACTTGGGAGAATACGTCAAGCCGAAATACGGTCGAGGGGCCTGCGCCTCTACTCGGCTTGGTCACGGCGCAGTGTGTCAAAGTTCGCGAGCCCCGTCGTTTCGGAATGGCCCACCCCATTCGAACACGCCGCCTGAAAATTTTATGCGGGCCCGAATGGATCAAAGAATGGAACAAGTACAGCAAAGTGCCACGTTGATATGCTGTAAAGCGGATAAAGCTTCACAGGCTAACAATCGACCCTTGGTTACGTCTAAGATCATCAGCACGATTGGCAAATCAATGCTGACATTGAAAAAGCTCCTTAGATTCAGCGGGATTGCCTTCCCAAGGCCGATTCCCATAGACCGCCCCGAGCCGGACGATGTTCAGGAATTCCCTTCGATGGTCCCAGTAATGCACGAGAAGATCACATCTTATGCGGACTTACAGCAATTGATTCACCACGCGCTTCGCATGCAGCATCCCGACTGGATCGGTTTAAACGGTGAATCCGAAATGTGTGAGTTCTATGAGACTCGGTTCGCCAAGTTGCTCGCTGGGGAAACAACCAGAAGATGTGCCTCTTTGCGAGCGGAATGCCTGGCAGTGGGGACCGAGACAGAGTGAGCACGCTCATAGATGCAGCACGCCTCAATCACGTCCGGATCCGGATTCAGTGCGACACCTGTAGCGTTGCTCGTGATCGATAGTCTCTGCATCCCTACCCAGGCACTTCGTGCCAGGCTACTATCGACCTGTCCCTCCGGGACAAAAGGCACTTCGTGCCAGGCTACTATCAACCTGTCCTTCCGGGACAAAAGCCATTCGCCCATCGAAGCGCCACACAATTATCTTAACGCTTATGCCGGAACCACAGGGGGCCTGCGGCCCGGAGGGGCGCCCGAATACCGCCGCGCGATCAATCCCGAAGATATCGTTCTTCAAGGCCGATAAACGCCCAAAATCGCTTCTTGATTTCGCCCACCAGCAGAGGTTGGCGATTTCCGGTGCTAAAAACACAGCGAGCGTTCAGCGAGCGTGAACATGTGGTCGAGCTCTGGGTCGTATCGCGATCTTTCGGATCGTTCACGCGATCATGCGTCCCGTCGCGTTAGGCCCATCTTCTTGATGCGGGAGATCATGGTCGTTGGCTTTATTCCCAAGAGTTCAGCCGCACCGTCGGCACCCTTAATTTTCCAACCGGTTTTCTGCAGGATGATCCATAGATTCTCGCGTTCTCGACGCTGGATCTCGGGTTCCGTTAGAAACTCCGTTTGGGCAGTGTCATTTATCTCGAGCACGGTAGGCGTGGATGGCGGCGCGACCATCGCGATCGGAAGGTCAAACTCCAGAGCGTTACCTCGCGCGACAATGGTCGCACCTTCGATGACATTTCGTAACTCGCGGATGTTGCCCGGCCAATCATAACTTTGCAGTTTAGCCACCCCCGCTTCGGTTAGACGCGGCTTTGGGCATCTCAGCTCCTTCGCCAATATTTCCACGAAGTATTTGGCGAGGAGCGGAATATCTTCCCGCCGCTCGCGAAGAGGAGCGACTTGTACCGGGAAGACATTCAGCCGATAATAGAGATCTTCCCGGAATCGCCCCGACTGCACCTCCTTTTTAAGGTCGCGGTTCGTAGCGGCGATGATCCGCACATCCGCGCGCTTGGTTCTTTCATCACCCACCCGCTCATACTGCTTCTCCTGCAAGGCGCGCAGGAGCTTGCTTTGGAGCTCGATGGGAATTTCCCCAATCTCATCGAGGAAAAGCGTCCCGCCATGGGCTGCTTCAAAACGCCCTACGCGATCTTTGATGGCGCCGGTGAATGCACCGCGCACGTGCCCGAAAAATTCGCTTTCGTACAACTCCTTCGGAATAGTTGCGCAGTTCACCCGGACGAGCGGTTGATCTTTGCGCCGGCTCAGTTTGTGGATCTCCTGGGCAATGAGTTCCTTTCCGGTGCCCGTCTCTCCCTGGATCAGCACAGTCGAATCGGTCGGCGCAACCATTTCGATCCTATTCCGCATCCTCCGGTACGCGCTGCTGGCGCCCACGATCGCATCCGAGTGCGGCGAAGCACCGGTGACCGGAGAACCCCTAAATTCACGTGCAAGCATTCCCTCCTGAATTGCGTCGAGCAAATCTTCGGGGTCAAAAGGCTTGGTCAGAAACTCCAGCGCACCCGCCTTGATGGCGCGAACCGACATGGGAATATCACCGTGGCCCGTGAGGAAAATGATGGGGATATGCGCCTCCGTTCGGAAAAGTTCTCGCTGCAGTTCCAAGCCGCTCAACCCCGGCAGTTCCACGTCGAGCACCAGGCACCCCGGCGGCTCCACGGTGGTGCGCGCCAAAAACTCTCTGGCCGAGCAGTAGGTCTCCACCCGCAGGCCCTCCGCCCGCAATAACCCTTCGACCGACTCGCGGATGGACGCATCGTCATCCACTACACAAACAGAAGCAGCGATTTTGTTCATGGCGTATTTCGAGGCAACTGACATTGGGGGCGTTCCGTGTAGCCCGCTAAGGCCTGACTGATCGCCTTCAATAAGGAGTCTTCACTAAAAGGCTTGAGCAGGCACTCCACGGCTCCGCCTGCCATCACTCGGGACACCACATCTTCGTCCGCATGGGCGGTGATAAAAATGGTCGGGATTTGGATCCGCTGGCCTGCCAACTCCCGCTGCAGCTCTGGCCCACTCATTCCCGGCATCCGCACATCGAGGATCAGGCAGCGGGTTTGCGCCAGAGTTTTTGAACCCAGAAAACTCTCGGCCGACGAGAACACCTTCACGCCATAGCCCAAGGCTTTAAGCAACCCCTCGAGCGATTCGCGGAGCGATTCATCATCGTCGACTACTGAGATTAGGGAAACATCGTTCATTGGAACTCTGGCAGTACAAGCTGACCCTGTTTTCACGCGGAGTCTATTATACCTTGGTATCATCCGGGGTGAGTTCTCTCCCTGAGTTATCGTCACCGCTTTATTTCTCTGCATCGAGGCGCTGGGCCATTCGAACCAAATCGGCGAACGACTCCGCGTGCATCTTGCGCATCACTCGGCCACGCTGGGTTTTCACCGTAATCTCTCGCGTGCCCAGTTCCGCGGCCACTTGCTTGTTCATCATTCCCCGTACGACTAATGCCATCACTTCGCGCTCACGTGGGGTTAGCGTCTCGAAGCGGTCACGCAGATCGACCGATTCCGTCCGCAGGACAAGGGCTTGCCGATCTCGCATGAGCGCTTGCTCAATCGATTCAAGCAGTTCCTGCTCGCGAAAGGGCTTCGTCAAAAACTCCACTGCTCCCGCTTTCATTGCCCGAACCGTGGTAGGAATGTCGCCTTGGCCGGTGATAAAAATGATCGGGAAGTGGCGATTGGTGGCGGCTAGTTCGCGTTGGAGATCCATTCCGCTTAAGCCGGGTAAACCCACATCGAGCACCAAACACGAGGGCTCAGCCGGCGGTCTCTGTCGAAGAAACTCGGCCGCCGAGGCAAAAGTTTTAACCCTCAGGCCGACCGAACGAATCAGACTGCTCAGCGCCTCGCACACCGCTGGGTCGTCGTCCACCACAAAGACGATGGGGCGCCCATCGGGTTCACCCGCTTTCTTGTCCGGCTTCACCTAATTGATGCTTCTGATATTCACTTTCGGCTCTTCTACACCAGAGCAAAGCTTCTTCGCTATTATATCAAGGTATAATTCTGGTCAGGATGTTGGCGATCTAGAATCAGAGTCTCCTGACCGTCAAAGAAACTGAAGTTGCCTTTAATATCTACAAAAAAAATAGTTTTCGAAGATCATGGCGCAATTATGGGCCTGCGGCAGCAATTGTTCCCCTTTTGTTGCGCGTTATCAGGCAGAATCGGCTTCTTCTTCGAGGCATATTCTGCGAAATTTTAGAAATGGCATGCTCGACCGAAAGTAAAAAATGGTCGGAATATCTTCCAGGTTCTGCTAGTTGAGCCGCACTGCTTGTGAAATATGCATCTCTGGTTACGAGTGTGTTTGCGATCTTGACGATGACGTTAGTCGCGCAGAACGCGACGACTTTCGATGGAACCTGGTCGGTTGCCATGAGTGCCCGCAACTACCAAAACCCTAACGGTACGATGTCGCTGGCTTATGCCTGGCACTTTTCCATGACAGTAAAGAATGGGATTCTGCACGGTGAGCGCGGCAACCGGGGTATGGGGGATTTTTACGAGATCAATGGCACAATAGCCGCCGATGGTACCGCCACTATACGCGCCGACGGTATCACCGGAAAAGGCACGGAGTTCACCAAAGGGCATCGCTCTCCGGGTACCCCTTTTAGCTATGCAGTGACCGCACAATTCGAGGATCACACTGAGCTTTGTAGTCACCTGAGAACATTTGTCGGAGCCTCGATGACTACACGGAGGACAAAATTGCGCTGCTACGCGTTGGATCCGAATTCTTTCGTCATGTAGCTGACGGCGAAGTCGATGAAGGCGCGCACGCGCGTCGGCAAGAGGCGAGCTCCGAGATAGACGACGTGAACCGGTAAGTCTTTCGCGTTCCACTGCGGCAGGACGCGCACGAGTTGGCCGGAAAGCAGGTCCTCCCGAATCAACCAATCCGGAAGCACGGCTACGCCGAGACCGGCTCGAACCGCCTCACGGATACTCCTCACGCCTTCGGAAATCAGCACCGGCGAGAGGTGGAGGGTCTGCTCGGCGCGGTGGCGGGCGGAGAGCTTGATTTCATTGCGCTCCCAAATTGCCCCCCCCGAAAGCCCGATCCACGGCCACGATTTCAGGTCAGCCGGTTCTTTCACCGCTGGACGGCTTTGGACCAGAGAAGGCGCAGCGGCGAGGTGGAGCGTGATCTTTCCCGCCGGCCGGGCGATCACGCTTTCGTCTGAGATTTTGCCGGGCAGGATTCCGACGTCGCAACCCTCCTGAATCATGTGCAACGGACGGTTGGTGAGGCTGAGCTCCGCGGTGACCTTCGAATTAGTCTGCAAAAAACTGCTGACCAGGCGCGTGACAATGGACTGTCCCAAATCCATGGTCGCAAACAAACGCAAGTGGCCGCTCAGCGTCGTTTGATCTTCGCGCAGACGCTGGTCCGCCGCTTCGGCGTGAGCCAGCATGGTTCGTGCGTCCTCCAGCAAACGCTGCCCCGTCTGCGTCAGATTCATCCGATGGGTATCGCGCCGCAAGAGCGCCGTACCGCAGTGCTCCTCCAGCACGCGCAGGTAACGGCTCAACGTCGGCTGAGGAATTTTCAAGTGGCGGGCCCCGGCGGAGATGCTGCCGCACTCCACGATGCAAACAAAGGCGCGGAGCAGGGAGAGGTCATCGAATGCGGTCATCCAATGAATGAATAACTGTTATGGTTCACCGGATCCACATTCACCGGAAAGCGCGTATTGGAATCTGCTGCGGCCACGCTTAAACGCGTGACGCTGGAGCTGGGAGGAAATGATCCGGGGATTGTCCTCTCCGATGCCGAGCCGGAAAAAATTGCGCAAGCTCTTTTCGACAGCATGTTTCTCCTTTGCGGACAGGGTTGTATAAGCCTTAAGCGCCTCTACGTTCATGAGGATATCTATTCAAGGGTGATTCGATGCATTCCATCATGCCGCGCCTAACGACCGGCAAAACATGGCTCCCTGCGTCATCATCGGCGAGCGCGCCGGAGGAATACTGAAAGCCGATCATAAGTTATAAACAACACCGTCACAGTTAGACGACTCGTTCTCATCCGGCTCGACCCACCAGCTCCTGGAGGACGGTCCGCAATTCAACCTTACCTTTGATAGTGCTATCCTGACCGCCCTCGAAGTCGATCCAGCCTTCGTTGAATCCGTCCAGCATCTGTATGCGTGGCAATGGATGGAGCATTCCTTCTGCTTCGAAAAGTGCCTGCCAGGTTTTACGCGGAACCGCTTCAACGCGAACGGCGCGTCCGAGGATTATTGCGAAGATAGTTCCGATCTCTTGCGGGCTAACGCGTTTTGGCCCCTCCAACTCAACGACACGTTTGCCGGTCCAGTTCTGCTGAAGCAGTTTCGAGGCTACTTGGCCTATGTCTGCAGTGGCGACCATCGGCACCGGCTTGTCGAGAGGTTGCAGGAAGCTCGCAATCATCCCTTTGTCGCGGGCGGAAGCAACATCCCACTCTGCGTTCTCCATGAACCATCCGGGGCGAAGGAATGTGATTGGCATCGGTAGTTCACCGAGGGCTTGCTCCATCAGCGTACGCTGAGTTAGCAGATTCGATCTCGTCGACTGTGCGCCGATGGTCGATAGGCAGACGACTTTGTTAGGGCGCGCCGATTCGAGCGCAGCTTTCACGGCAGCGATGACCGCGCGCGCTTCGGGAAAGCCCGGCGCCGGATCGAACTCCGAAGGGGGCAAAATGAAAACTCCGTCCGTTCCGGTAAACGCAGCGGTCAGCGAGGCCGGATCCTGCATTTCCGCTCGCGCGATTTCGCAGCCTTGCGATGCCCAGAAGCGGCCTTTTTCGATATCGCGGATGACGGCGCGAATAGGCCGACGATCCGCGAGCAGAGCGCGAGCAAGCGCACCGCCGACTTTTCCGGTGATACCAGTGATAGCGTACATAGTAGTCCTCCCTAATTAGTGTTAGCGGTCAGCGGAGCAGATACGGGCGCGCTGCATTTATTGACGAGATCCAGTCCAAACTCTTTTGTTTCTGGCGTAAAGAACGGCATAACATGTGATTCCACAATGGTTTCACGAACATATTGCTGTGCGCCCTGTATTTCAAACCAAAGAAAAGCGAGCGTCTGCATAAAGCTTCCTTTTTCCAAGTTATTTGTGCTTTTTCCAAGCCGGCGTGCATCATCATCCGATGCACCGATTCACTGTTAGTTGTTCTGAGTGATGGGGTGTGGTTATTACTGTCCATGCACTTGCTATCGCACCCGCCGGCGTCTCTGAGAAATCGTATGTTTTTCTGGCTCTAAGAGTTTTTGGCGATAGACTGCGTGTCCGAGATGGAACTGCGTCACCTGCGTTACTTCACTGCCGTGGCCGAGCATCTGAATTTCTCCGGAGGCTTCCCGCCGGATTCACGTCGCCCAGCCCGCCGTCAGTCAAACCATCCTTGATCTGGAAGAGGAACTTGGAGTGCGGTTGCTGCTCCGGGACCGACGCACGGTTCGTCTCACTGCCGCCGGCGAGACCTTCCGGCTTGAAGCCCTCGAAATCTTGCGTCGGAACCAGGAGGCGGTTCGCCTGACCAAACGCGCCGCGTTGGGAGAAGTAGGGCAACTTCGCATCGGATTCTTCGGCTCCGCCACCGCGGCGTTCCTACCTGCCTTGGTGCAGGAGTACCACCGGCGTTTCCCTGATGTGGAATTAACGCTGCTCGAGCTGACGGCCACTGAGCAAATCGAGGCGTTTGACCGAGGGCAGCTTGACGTCGGTTTTTCACGACCATTGCCCGCCGAGCTGAGCAGAGAATTTCATGAGGAACTTGTCTATACAGATTACTTGCAGCTGGTGTTGGCCCCCGCGCATTCTTTGGCTCGGAATTTGGCGGCTGGCGGGACCATAACCATCAAGCGGCTGTCCGGTGAGAAGTTTGTGCTTCTTCACCGGCGAGAAGCTCCGGGGGTATATGACGAAGTGCTCGCACTATGCCGCCGCGCGGGCAAGTTCTCTCCGCACGTGGTCAACGAGCCTGACCGCACATCCTCGGTCCTGCTCCTTGTCGAGTCGGGTATCGGTGTCTCAATTGTCGCCGGCAGTGTACGTCACTTGGTCCGAGCAGGTGGCCGTCTTCTATTTTGCCGTTTGCAGCCAGCTTCGGCGCCCATCGAGTTGCGATTGAATTGGCGGCGGGGCGTGCCATCGTCGCCCACGGTAGAAGCTTTTCGAGAACTCGTGCAGAGTGAGCGAGAGGCGATCCGTGCATTGATGGAGGCAAGCCCGTCAGAAAAGAAACAGCCGCAGGGACGCACGCCGTAGCCCCGATGCTTCCTCATCAAGAGGAGTGGTTGGAGGTGTCGCGGAACGGGGGAGAGACAGGCTATTGGATCGCCCAGGGCTGACAGGATAAATGACGGATTTTAGGGCCCACGCTCTTCATGTTCTGTTATCACAGAATACTATCAGTGCGAGAAGAAAGATACGATTTACCGTGTAATCCGGCAGATGCGATAGAAAGGGCATTGAGCAATAATATCCGAGAGAGTCCATCGCAAGATTCATCGACGTGGTACATGGGCAGCTTGATGACATTCCTTGCAGAAAGGCGTGATGAGACCGGGCCAGGCTTCTGCAGATTTATAGGCCATCTGAGGTGATCGTTCGGACAACGATTGCGTTGGACTGCAAGACTATGTGATCATCGCGGTTAAGGCGCCTTCACTGCCGGATATTGCGAAGAGGATCGGCCCATTGCTCGGCCCTAAGACAGCTGTCGTTACCGCAATGAACGGCGTGCCCTGGTGGTTCTTCCTCAACACCAAGCGCCCGCTCGCCGCACACCATCTGAAGGCGGTTGACCCGGATGGTACAATCAGTCAGGCCATCCCGACAAGGCGAGTGCTCGGCTGCGTCTTGCACATTGCCGCCTCCGTTGACGAGCCAGGCATCATCCGCCGCCAACTTCTGGTCGGCGAGCCTGACAACCGGCCAACGCCTCGGCTGGCACGTCTCGCCGACTGGCTTCGGCGCGCCGATTTCGATTCCCGGGAGAGTCCCAATATCCAACACGACATCTGGTTCAAATTGTGGGGCAATCTTAGCATGAACCCAATCAGTTTGCTGACCTCGGCGACCTCCGATCGTATCATAGACGACCCACTGGTCCGTCGGCTTTGTGTTTCGATGATGGAAGAGGCAGCACGGATAGGCGCGGCGCTTGGTATGCAAGCGAGCACGCCGGCCAGTACTTCCATTGAGAAAATGATCGGAATGATCCGGGCTCTCGGCTCGTTCAAGATGTCCATGTTGCAGGATATGGAACGGGACAATCCGGTCGAGCTTGACGCACTGCTGACAGTTACCCATGACATCGGCCTGCCCGTCGGGGTGCCCACGCCATTCATTGATGGCGTGCTGGGTCTGGCTCGGTTGCGGGCGACTAGTGCATCGTCTCATAAGTAGGAGGCATACCGTTGGCTTCAAAAGGGTTCTTCGTTGGCTGCTGGGCATTTTGGAACGCACCTCGATTTAGGGGCAACCCATCCGTTGCCCAGCTAGCCAAGATGGGAAATTCTGACGTGTTGAAAGTTCAATTTCATCGTGATGCTGAAGGAGGAAGGAGTGATTTCTGGCCAGCCACCCAAACGTGCGGCGCTCCACGATCCAAGTCAGGCCCACCTTGAAGGCGCGCTGCCGGCGTTTGGTGATGTGCAGTCGCCACCCGTGAGCCTGCAAGCATACCGGCGAGCGCAAAATAGGGCTAAGAATTAGATCGACATCGTGCGGAAAACTCTATGTAACTAAAAAACCGTGCAGACAATCCTTGGGCCTTGGCGCGCCGTGGGCTTGTGCTAAGGCTTCACTGGACAGCGTGATGCTAATATACCTAATCCCCTAGAGATCATCCTCACCCAAAAAAGGAAAGGCTTCGGCAGCTTAACCTCACCGCTTTACCATCCTTAAGCAGTTATCTCGGAATTGTTAAAACCTATGAGATTTGCTATGCAACCAACTCCCCCAACTATCAACAAGCAGCGTCGAGGTTTTCATTCGGCGAATTTCTACCCTACAAGGGCCGTCACCGTTCTTTGCTTCGTTTGGGCTTGGCTCAGCGGCGTGCCGGACAGCCAAGGTGCCGAACCCACCGGCCGCTTCGACGTGCTGGTGGGCACGTACACCTCCGGTAAAAGCAAAGGCATCTACAGCTTTCGTTTTGACGCCGAGACCGGTGACTTGCAACCGCTCGCCGCACCGGCCGAGACGGTCAACCCTTCCTACCTCGTGGTGAGTCCGGACGAAAAGTTCGTCTACGCCGTCAATGAACTGCATGGCTGCGGCAATGAGCAAGGCGCGGTCAGCGCCTTCCGTTTCGATGCCGCCTCGGGTGCCTTAACGTTTATCAACAAGGTGCCGTCCGTGGGCGAGGATCCCTGCTATGTGAGCCTGTCCCCTGACGGCCAAAACCTCTTTGTGGCGAACTACAGCAGCGGCAGCCTCTCCGCGCTGGCCGTGCAGGCGGACGGCTCGCTCGCGGGTCCCGTCGAAACGCTTAGCCACGTCGGGCACGGGCCGAACCCGGAACGTCAGAAAGCCGCGCACGTGCACATGGTCTTGCCTTCCCCGGATAACCAGTTTCTTTTTGCGACGGACCTGGGCGAGGACCGGGTGTACTCCTACCGTTGCGAGCCGGGCAGCCAGGCGTTTCCCTTGCGCCCGGCGGAGCCGCCGTTTACCGTCGTTGCCCCAGGCGCTGGGCCACGGCATTTGGCGTTCAGCCAGGATGGCCGGTTCGCCTACCTAATTGAAGAAATGGGCGAAGCGGTCGTGGCGTTTAAACGCGACGCAGCGCGCCTGCAGCCAATCCAGACGGTTCGGGTGGCCGACGAACCTTGGCCGGGGGACATCGGGGCAGCCGCCCTACACCTCTCGCCGGACGGGAAATTCCTGTACGCGTCCAACCGCGCGAACGCGAACGAGCTGGCGATTTACTCGGTGGACGCGCAAGCCGGGACGCTTACTCCGGTGGGTCACCAGGTCAGTTTAGGAAAAAAACCTCGGGACTTTTGCATCGACCCGACGGGTAGGTTTCTGCTGGTCGCCAATCAGGACAGCGACAACGTGGTGATTTTCAGACGGGACCTGCAGACCGGCACCCTGACGCCGACCGGCAAATCGGTGGAAGTGGGTTCACCGGTTTGCGTGCAAATGGTGCCGGCGGTTGAGCATCCGTAAAGGGAAACAAAATGAGACGTCAACGCTTTTACACGAGCATCTGTGGACACCGAACCCGTCAATTCCCCGCCTGGGCCTTGCGGTCCGCACGGCGGCTGCGATAAAAGTCGACGATAACCGCTGCTACAATCACAGCGCCCGTCATCAGTCTTTTGACCGGCTCTTGTGCCCCCAATTGCGCCAACCCATTTTCCAGGACGGATATAACAAGCACCCCAAAAAGTGAATTGACGACCGACCCGCGGCCACCCATCAGGCTGGTGCCGCCGATAACCACCGCCGCGATGGCTTCCAGCTCGAAGCCGCTTCCCGCGTTAGGATCAACCGAGGCGAGACGCGAACAGTAGGCCACCGAGGCCAGCCCGGAGAGTGCGCCACTGAGGGTAAACACGGCGATTTTGATCGGACGAGGGTCAATGCCTGAAAGCCGAACCGCTTCTTCGTTGGTGCCGAGCGCAATGAGATACCGGCCGAAAACGGTGCCCGTGAGAAGCAACTGGCCAACCACGACCGCAACGATCGCCACGAAGAAGGGGAAGGATAAACCAAAGATGGTGATATCATTCACCTGTTCAATCTGCGCCCCAATGTATTGAGTTTGGGAATTAGTCACCAGATACGCCGCCCCTCGAGCGGCCTCGAGCACGCCGAGGGTAACAATAAAGGAGGGGAGCTGGAATCGAACCGTAATTGCTCCGTTAATAAATCCACAGAACGCGCCAACCAGGAGGCTCAGCAGCACGGCGATGAAAAGCGGCAGATGCCAATGGACGAGAGCAATACCGAGGACACCGCCACTGACCGCGAGAACGGAGCCGACCGAAAGATCGATCCCGGCGATAATCAGAACGAGAGTCATTCCAACCGCAATCAGCACCGCCGTGGGAATCTGATTGGCAATCGTCGTGAAGGTGGTGAACGAAAAGAAGTGTTTCGTCGCGAAACTGAAGACGGCGATCAGGAGGATCAGTACTGCAACGAGTCCCAGGCAGTTCTCAAGAATTTCTCGTGTCTGGCTGCTTCGACGCACAAGTTTCCCGGCTGTTGCGGCGACTGACGGTGGGAGTTTCGGTGAGTCTTTATCCATAAAAATTTCAAAAGCGCTTTGGCTTGGGAGATTTTTGGATTAAGCGGTCAGTTCGCTGAAAGCGGCCGCCATGATCTGGTCCTCCGTCCATTCTCCGCGATTGAAAAACCGGACGAGACGTCCTGCCGAGAGAACCGCGATGCGATCACAAAGGGCGAGCAATTCCTTCAGATCCGATGAGACGACCACGATGCCCTTGCCGGCTTTAGCGAGTTGATTCAGCAGTCGGTAAATCTCGAATTTTGCTCCGACATCAATGCCGCGTGTCGGCTCATCACAAATCAAAACGCGGCAGTCTCGATACAACCATCGCGCCAAGACGACCTTCTGCTGGTTACCTCCACTGAGGTTGCCTGCCGTTTGTTCAATCGACGAACAACGAATCCCCAGTTGTTGTACCCACTTTTCAGCGACAGAGTTTTCGCGAGTTCGCCGTAACCAACCTCCCGGACCACATAGTTCGTCTCCCAGGCGTGCGAGTGTGACGTTCATTCGCACAGGCTTGGGCAGAAGGAGACCCTGTGCTTTTCGGTCTTCTGTTAGAAATCCTATCCCAAGCCGTACGGAGTCAGACGGCGAACGAATTTGCGCCGATATATCCTTCCCATCCAGAACGAGACGCCCGGAAGCCCGCGGATCGGCTCCGAAAAGAGCGCGCATGGTTTCTGTCCGCCCGGCCCCCATTAACCCCGCAAAACCCAGAATCTCGCCGGCGCGGAGATCGAAACTGACATCCGTGACGTACGGTGGCGCAGATAGCTTATCCACCTGGAGAAGAACGGAACCCATTTCACGATGATCTGCCGCCGTCGCGTCCTCGAGATTGCGTCCAACCATAAGTCGAATCGTCTCTTCAATGGTGATCTCTCCCCGTTTTCGGGTCGTCACGAGCTTTCCGTCGCGCAAAATCGAAATGCGGTCGGAGATCTTCAGAACCTCATCCAGATGGTGTGAGATGTAGATAATCCCGACGCCAGTGAGTTTCAGCTTCTCGATCTGAGCCATCAGACGTTCGGTGTCAGCCGAGGTAAGCGCTGCAGTCGGTTCATCCAGAATGAGCAAGCGGCACCGACGGGATAGACCGGCGGCAATTTCGACCAGCTGTTTTTGACCGATGCCCAGGCGCCTCACCAGGATGTTGGGATCGAGATCAGAAAGTCCGACTCGGTCGAGCGCAGCCTGGGCGTTTTTCCCCAACTGGGATCGCCGGATCCAACCGGCTCGATTAGGGAGATGTTCGAGGAAGAGGTTTTCCGCGACGCTGAGATTATTGATGAGATTGAGTTCCTGCAAGACGATACGGACGCCTTGCTCCTCCGCAGTGCGCTTATCGGCCGGGGCATAGGGCTTGCCGTCCAGACGCATTTCGCCACCGTCCGGAGTTCGCAAACCGGCAATAATATGAGACAGCGTGGTTTTGCCGGCGCCGTTTTCGCCCACGAGCGCGTGAACCTCGCCGGCGTACAGATCGAAATTGACGTCAGAGAGAACAGGGCCTGCGTAGGATTTCGCGAGGCCCTGCGTCTGTAACAAAACAGTCATGAGACGTGCCGGTTCGAGCTGCGGTGACGTCCCAGGCATTTGGCCGGCGCTCTTTGGGGACTCAACCAACGGGCAGTCACTTTAGGTTTTCCGCCGTGATCAGATCAACTTTGGTTTCTTTGTCTTGAGTCGGGAGTTCATTGTTCTTCAATCCGTCGAGTGCGTACTCAATGCCGAAGGCGGCGAGCTGGTCAGCGTGTTGATCCGCGGTAGCAAGCACTTTTCCTTCTTTAATCAGCTGCTGAACGGCGCTGATATTGTCAAACCCAACAACCTTCACTTTGTCTCCGTTGCCGGCCGAGCGCAGCGCGGAAACAGCGCCAAGTGCCATGCTGTCGTTCGCACACATCAAGGCCACAATTTCAGGATGTTGAGTGATAATTCCTGAAGCAACCTGGTTTGCCTTTGCAGTTTCCCAGTCGGCGGACTGAGAGCTTACCACATCCAACTTGTACTCTTTGGCGGCGTCTTCGAACCCAAGTTTTCGCTGGATACCGTTGAAGGCGCCAGGGAGACCCTCAAGGATGGCAACCTTGGCTCCCGGTTGCAATTGTTTGCCGAGATAATCGCCAACCTCTTTCGCACCCTTGCGGTTGTCGGGGCCGACGAACGGGATTTTCACTTTCTCTTGCTCCAACGCATCTGAATCAAACTTGTTGTCGATATTGACGACCAGGATTTTCGCTTGCTGCGCCTTCTTGCAGACGGGGATCAAAGCCTTGGAGTCAGCCGGCGCGATGACGATCGCGTCTACTTTCTCGTTGATCATTTGCTCGACGAGGTCAATTTGCTTGCTGACATCGGTTTCATTTTTGATGCCATTGGAGATCAGGTCAAACTTATCCGAGTTCTTTGCTTGATAATCTCGGCCACCTTTTTCCATGGTTTGGAAAAATTCGTTGGCCAGAGACTTCATCACGAGTGCAATTCGCGGTTTCTTTGCATTTTCCGCGTGGGCGGAACTGAATGGAAACGCCAAGGCCAGGAGGCTAAGGGCCAAGGTCTGGATGCTCTGGGGAAATTTAGGTTTCATAAATGTGGTGAAGGATTCTAATACAGAATGGAGCTAAGTTTCCACAATTGCTTTGTCTTCCGGAGATGAGGCCTCGCCCTCCCGTGGTGTGTGTCAAGCTACCGAAAGGAGTGTTAGGTCTTTTTCATCTTTTTTAGAGCAACAAAGTTGCCGCTTTTTATAGGATGGAAGGTTCAGGCAGGTGAATCACTTTGAGTCGCGTCTCCTCTTGGCGCTCATTGTCCGGTTTGCGGGTGGACAAGGCAGCCTCCGATCGGCGCAGGTCGATTTTGACCGTGCATGATGCAATACAGGTATCGGGCCCAAGAGGAACGAGGCACGCCCCGACCTACCAGCAGCTGAGTTTGAGCGCCAGGCACCTGGAGAGTGATCGGACGCCAAGGTTGCCGTGCCTGCACACTTTGACAGGACAAAAAACTCAGGAAAAATCTGAGTCTCTGGTAACGAAATATATTGCATGCTTGTAGCGTAATCTGTACTAAATCATCAGATATTTTCCCGTCCGACGGCGGTTTCTACGGCGTCGTTCGGTCTTTTGCTCGATGCCAGATAATAAAAGAGCAAAGGCGCACTAACGTTGACGTCAAGGAGAGTAATCGCATGAAGCTTCCCCTCATTCTAAGTAGTTTTCTATTTTGCTTATCTCTTGGAGCGATGCCCTGTTTCGCAGATCCTGCAAAGGTAATCATAGACACCGATTTCAATACCATAGGTGATGACGGACAAGTCGCCGCGATGGCTGCCCAGCTCTACGCTCAGGGCACTATCGACCTACTTGGGTTTACCATTCCCTCGGGAAACCAGTGGCGAGATCAAGAGGTCTCTGATTGTCTCAAGGCGGTAGAACGTCTGGGAATTGAAAATACGGTCAGGGTTTATGTCGGTGCGCAGTATCCGCTCCTCCACGATTATAAGTCGTACCTTTACGAAGTACACTTGTTTGGGAAGCCGATTGACTATGTGGGTGCTTACGAGCACCCCCAGCCGAGTCCCAATCAATTGGTTCCACCGCCCGATGGGTTCGCCACCCACACCAAGCCTGCAAGGCAAGATGCTGTCGACTTCATTATTGAAACAATCCATCGCTATCCTCACGAAGTTACCATTCTAGAGATTGCGCCGCCGACCAACGTGGCGCTGGCGATTCGAAAGGATCCGACCATTGTTCCGCTGATTAAGCAGATCGTAACGATGGCGGGACAGATATTTGTGCCGGGTAACGCGTATCTTGACAATGCGGAATTTAACTGGTGGTTCGATCCTGACGCCACTCAGATCGTGCTGCGCGCGGTAGTCCCGCATTTTATAATTCCCCTGGATTGCACTAACAACGTCCCCTTAACCCAAGCTGTGTTTAATCAGATTGCCACTCACCGACCTCAAACGATTATTACCAAGCTATTTACGCAGGAATTTGGGCCTTCTGTCAGTCCCGGGACCTTTATCTACGATACTAACGCTTTGGGGTTTTTTGTTCACCCGGAGTTTGCCACGAGGAAACAAGGAATATGGGTCGACATGCACAACACCTTCGATGCGAATTACGGAAAGTCCATCCCGTACACATCTAATCCTTTTCCTGCCATCGGTCTGCTGCAGGAATCAACGGTGATTTTTGCCATCAATACTGCCGCGTTCTACGCGTTTTATGTCGACTTGTTAACTCGCCCGGTACCCGTGAGATTCGTGCATCAGCCTCCTCCTCACGACTTTAACGAGGAGTAATAATTAGCCATCCCTCCGTCACCATAGTTGCTTTGCAAAGCTTCTGTTAGCCCAGAAATCGCAATCGGTTCTAGACAGCGACATGGCCGTTTTAGAGATCGTCTCTAAGGCGTTCAGTTTTCTGAACAGACTGTCTGATTTTCTTCCTTATACCGTCTGAAAATCCAGCCTCCGGTGATGGTTTTTTTGACCGCACGGTAAGCGCTCCAAGTTTCTCTAAGTGCGAGCCAGAAGCTCTGAAATCATCGAGGCTGCTGTTGCTCTGTTCTCTACTTTCAGACGATAGAAAATGGCTTTCAGATGAGTTTTCACCGTTTCGGGTGCCATTCCTAGGATGATACCGATTTCCTCGTTTCTCTTACCCTTCGCTAACCAATAGAGAACTTCAGTTGTGCGAGCGCCTAACTCGAAAGTACCCAATTTCGCTAGTTCCAATGTTGGATCTTCGGCTCGTAGAAAAAGAATGTGCACGGTTCTGTCGATTGTCGTTGCGAGTCGGATGTGAAGACTTCTCTCGCCAAGCCTCACGTCTAAAGAATGCGGCGGCCGGACCGCCAATTCGTCAGTGTAAAAAGCTGACATTTCTCGTCGAACCCACCTTTCAACTGTTTCGGGAAGGCCCGCGCGAAATGACTTTTCCCGTGGGAAAAAGCTCTCAAAATACTTTTGGGAGAGGTCAGAACAGAATTGGACTGTGCCACTAGAGTTCAGTGTGACGATGCTTCCACCCACGAGCGATTCAATCGCATCGATTATTGAAGCGGAAGGAGGAACGACATGCAGCTTCGCTGTTCGGCACGCTTCCGAAATGTGAAATTGTAGGAGGTTTAGCACCCTCCGATTCCGCTCAGTGAAACTGCCGCGGCTTCGGTGGACGACCACCGCCACAGAATCAGGTCTAGCGAAAGGCAAGCTCACACTAAGTCGCTCCTGCATACCCAGTTTTGCATAGAATTCATTGAACACTGCTGTTTTCTTCCATTGAGACCGCGGAAGAAGATCTCCCATCGTAAAAGCTGGTGCCGTCGAATGAGACAAATGGTAGATAAGCGCAGGATTGTCGTACCGGAGAGCAACTAATGTCGGCCACAATCTGTGAAGCTCAGGACCTATGTTGTCGGCCAACACGGACATCATCTTCGTTCTCGGGTCAAACGTCGGCACGAAGATACTGTTCACTGCGATAAGCCTATTAAGGCTCTGAACAACTCGGTCCAAGATCGCGTTGACAGAGCCCAGAGAATACAACTCCCGCACAAAAACGGAAATCTTTTGCTGATCCGCGCTGCTGATACTTTCCATGCTACTCCCATCGTTGATCTGCTCGCACTGGGTGACCTCCAGGATGGCAAAAAACATCGCTGATAGCAATAACCATACCGTCGCGGTTCCCCCCTTTAGGGGAGTGACAACTTACGCGTGGTAGGCGACAAACCTTGGCGAACCGGTTTGAGAAGTACAAGAACAGTGTATGAGAAGAAATATTATGGCATCAATTCAACCTTCGGGGACCGGGGTTCCCCCCGTCATCAGCGAATGCCTTCCGGAAACTCCTCTGGTCGGGACACAAATACAATGATTATCGATCCACAGAAAGTTCCCGGGGCGAAGACAGCTAGCTCGCCCGCGGCAACGACTTTAGGCGGCGACTATGTGCTAGCGTGGAGGCAGGCCGATGACAACATTTGCTGGACGAAGTTTCCGGCCACCAATACCAAGGGCACGACAAGCTACGTTTGGGGCGAAAATCAAAATATCCCCGATTGCTTCTCTTCGGGGCCGCCTGTTCTTGCTAACTTCATCGGCATGGTATGGATGGCATGGAAAGGTGAAGGCGCCGACACTCGCATCTTTGTTGCCAGGCTAAACGGGTCCACCTGGATCCCTGGTGGCCCGATTTCAGGAAGCGGCACAAAGGTTTCCCCTGCACTTACGGCCACCTCTTCAACGCTGGTTCTTGCGTGGAAGGGCGAACATGACGACCGAATTTTCTGGTCCCAATCCTCCGACGGCAGTGTGTGGAGCGTGCCGACGCCGGTTCCCGCCGTCGGCGGCACAGGCCCGTCCGTACAACCGCCGGCGGACGCTCTAACCTCCGACTCGCCCGCTCTGGCGAGTTTCGAAGGTATAGCTTATTTGGCATGGAAGGGAGCAGACGACGATAACATTTGGTGGAATTCCCTCAACCCTGCCGAACAAGCGGACTCTCAATTCACGCTCTACAGCAACGACGGATGGGCATCGTCGTCAGTTGTTTCCGACGGCTTTCAAACCGGCAATCCGCCGACCCTGGCGGTTGGCGACTCGGGCATTGTTCATTTGGCATGGCGCGGGGTGTCCGAAAAGGCGGTACGGGTGGCGCAATTTGGGGATATCGGGTCGTCTATCGTTGAAGGATGGTCCGCCAAGATGCAGTTGCCGGACGATGTCGCAACCGAATTGCAGCCGGCGCTGGCTACTCAGCTGTCCGCTGAAACCAACATGTTGCTGGCCTGGAAAGATGCGAACTCTACGGACCTGTGGGTAATTCCAACCGAAGCATTCAATGCAGTGCAGGCCCCGGCTGCGGGACTTGGGAGCAATTCGAACTACCTTATCGCCAATGGAGATTGCAAAATCCCGTTGGAAAATCTGTCTGTCACGATCGATGTGACGGAGAAGATGGTCCTCAAATCTGTCGGATTGCCGGTATCCGGCTCGCAGATTCAAGGTTTTAGTTTCCAGTTAAACGCGTATTCACCCTCAAGCTCTTATTGCGTTACCCAGCAATACGTTCTGGCTCTTTGGGGAAACGAACTAATCGGCATTATCCAAAACTGGCATAGCGCCAGCGCCATCAGCCCACCGTTGGTCAACCAAACAGCCAATCTAGCGTCGGTGCCGGTACAAAACGTACTGCCGAAAGGCTATAAGCTTACTATTTCTCTCGAATATGGTCAGGGTGGCATCGTCACTGGGGCGATCTTTGGCGTTACCGACGATAACAAAAAAGTCCTGGCAACGGTGCCGGTGACGAGTGTTTCAACAGACCCATCAAAAGATCTCGCACCAGTCATCGCCTTCGAGCTTGACATCGTAGGACCGGGTAACGGAGAGAGCGTGGTCCTATCATCTGGGGCTGGGACCATAACCTACTCCGCGTCCAAGCCTCTTACCGTTTCGAGTAAGGAGCCCGGTTGCGTCACCACTGGTCTTGTTACGCAAGAGATAGCGAACACCACATACGACCAGCTGGCGGCGTATGTCGCGACCCAAATCAAACAATCATTCCATACGACCGCGCCAGACGTCCCCATGATTCACAAGGCTGGAAAGCCTCGCCCGACGGTGATCAGGGTGTAAAGCATTTCAAACTAGTGCGTATCTAAAGGAAAGCGATATGTTATACTCAGCTACTGCCCAGAGTTCCACCGCAATCGGGGTTTCATGGGATCTGACTTCTGTCGATCCCGGGTTTGAACCCTTGTCTTTGTCCATTACGCAGACGGACCTTCGGGGATCCCGACGACCAGAATCCTGAACCCGGCATAAATTGTACGACGAAATCTGCCGGACACAACGCACCGCCCCCGCCGCCGCCGGACGTACCAATTTCACCAGATAAGCCTACTAAATTGACCGCTAGCTGGAATGCGCCCGATTATACGGTCATAAATGTCAGCTTCGAGCTTGGGGCAGATACGACTATCAAACAGCTTTGGCCAGAGTTCGGCGCTGTCGAATAGCTTGAGCGCTCCCGTGGCTCCTCCCGGTCCGGCGAGCGTAATCGCCAAGTGGGGCGTTGATTATACCCGGGCCGCTTAACCGGTTCGGTAGTAACAACACACTGTCGAATTCGTTGACGGTGCCTCCCCCACCGACTCCCCCGCCACCGCAGGAAGGACCGCTACCGTATGGTCCCCCCCATGTTTTCACTCCTCCCAGAGCACCGTGACGGCATCGCTCCGATCTCTGCGAGATTCCCTTGATCCCCC
>Ga0210387_10001018_pt1 | contig 20838 bp, 32 predicted proteins | sample IncBWC7OmetaG_FD_160108 | JGI IMG/M metagenome (GOLD analysis project Ga0210387, IMG submission 160108) | Forest soil microbial communities from Barre Woods Harvard Forest LTER site, Petersham, Massachusetts, United States - Inc-BW-C-7-O ...
CGAAGAAGCTAAGTATATTCCTTCAATCTTGCACTACGCTGACATCAATCTTTGCAGATGTTTGAAACAAAACCTTTTAGTCTTCTTCCTTCACGTTCTCTCGGCCTGTCGCTCTTCAAGTCTTCACAGTCAATTTTCAAAGCACTTACAATAAAAAATACCTTTAATATTGCTTTCCGTACCATAATAACTGCTTATTATCATCCCTTCTTTGCCTATTCGCTCACTATTAATACTAGCTTTAAGCCTTTTACCAAGGGGGTGTCGGAACACGAATTCTGCACCTGAGGTAGGGCCCGTAGGGGAGTAGCTAGTTGAAGTTGATTAATGATTGCTCATAGACACCGTAAACACGCTAATACTGCAATTTTCTGCTCTAGAAATACTTTCCTTGGTTAATGGCACGAGTCAAAGTTGCCTTATTAGAACAAGCAAGGTTTCCGCGTCGCAGACGCACTTCACTCGTCCATCAATGCATGCACATTTGTACCGTACGCCTTACGAGTGTACCCCACTGTCAACATATGACTTTCTCGGAAAGACTGACGGCAATAAACACGTGCAATCCCGCATGAAATTGATAGAATAGCACCTCTGTATTCAGACACGAACAGAATATTACACGGATATCAATCCATTTCGATTGCGAAATCAAGCCTTAGTATGGTCACACACCAACATCCTCCACATTACTGAACGCCACCTGAGCGATATAAATCGTCACGAAGAAAATCTGACGGGTCAATGACTTGAAGTGAAGTCAAACAATTTCCTTACCATAGTCTGACCTGAAAGGGAAAGCTCAGGTTTACAGTCAAGATTTGAGGGAAATGGTTTATACCTTTATGAGATCTTCGCATTCGAGAAATCCATTTCAGGATGGGCAGCTTGGAATTTCTTGAGAGCCTATTGGATTATGATTTTTAACATAGTTGAGGCATGGGAAAAATATATTCTCACCTCCAGCTTCTTCATTTCGTCTGAAGTTGGTTTGCCCATTTGCTGTCCTGTACGTTAGTCAAGAAGACCAACGCTCGTTAAAAGACCTGCCTTCTGCTGATTATCAAACTAACGTTGTATCATGTATTAGCAAGGACTTCCTAGCACGAGAACAAAGTTCATACCATCATTTTCTCAACCATGCCTCTGCAAAATGACAGTAAGACAAGTCTCCAAATGGTCGATATCACTGACCTCGTTTCTCCGTCAAGATCGCTAAGTTTACTGTTCCCGGGTTCAATTTTTCTGGTATCGATCTTGGGGTGGTGTGTCAGAATGTTCTCCCACCACTGTTGTTGATTCAGCTTCTCGATGTGGATCAGAACGGCCTGGTTATCCTCTAGAGAAATATGATCAACAATGATTCAATAGCTGGGAAGCTGCACCCACGTAGAGTCCAGGTGCTGTCTTCAACTTTTATTTCTTTGCAAAGCTCCCCATCGAGAATTGTGTCCTGGCCCTTCAGACCGACGCTGAGCTTTTTCTTCTGGATGATGACCGTAAGGTTCTTTGCTCGGGTTCCTTTGGGCACAGGCACTACAACATCGACTTCTCCCAATTCTTGTGTCCAAGTGTAAGGCAAAGCTACAGGAAAGTTGATATTCACAACAGTAATGTCAAAAAGTGGTTCATACCGGCCTGCTCCGCTGCTTCTCGAGCCTTGTCTTCTTTGTCCCTGGTTTCTCTCTCCTCCTTGGATAGCCTGTCGTAGTCTTCTGTTGAGTTGGACATCGATATATCCGAGTAGTTCGAATCAGATCTATTATTATTAATATTAATTTGGAGTGGTGTCACATTTAGTTACATACGCTGTCACACGGTATATATGTGTACAATTGTTTGGAGGACACTGCCGCGGCCGGGAGTCTGGGTCTCTTTTGCAATTGCGTTCTTGAGGGCCTTTGACCTTGAATCAATCCTGTAAGTAAGCCAATGGCTAGCTCCGACGTTTGGTCGGATTTCGAGGTGTGTCTATACTTCATCGTTGCTTCGACGCTCTCATTGAACCACTACTCGAAAGACCCTACGCCACAACATCAAGCATAACACCGTCGATCGACTCAAACAGATACTCTCAGGCCTGAACGAAGAGTGTGGTACTCATTATTCCAAGTCCGGCAAGAAACAGGATATCATAGACAGAATTGTTGCTACACTGGATACGTGGAGAGTGTCAAACGTTGAAGACAAGTGGATAAAAGCAAAAGCGGTGGTGTATCAAGTACGGAATTCTGGAATGTGAGTGAATACCGGACTTGTCTTTTTCGCGTTGCATCCGAATCATTTGACGCGACTTGACTTCCTCCGTGTCATACTGCTGTAACTGTGATCGAATGACATTGACTTCATGCTTAGTTATACGCCCACCCGGATTCATGCCAACGCATCCGTCCCTTCTTCGTCTACTATACCTCACAACTCTTACGCGACAGCCGGTGTGGTCAAACCAGCTGGCTATCCTTCCACTTCTGCTGGGTCGAGTACTATTGGGCGTTATGATCCGTATGCTCCTCCTCGTAAGGCCTCAGGTGCCATCACAGTTGCATCGACGTCTTCCGCACCGAAACCCACCGGTCAAAAGCCAGGTAGGAATATATGGAATCAATAGTGGTTACCCTTACCTGACAGACTTTGCAGGGATTCGATTCAAGGAATCGCCATTTTTTCAAATTGATCAAGCAGTTTCACCAGTTGTGGAATGCCCAGGTTCGACGCGTTCCAATTTCACCCTGAACACAAATTGAGACTACTCTTTTCAGAATCTACAAGTGCAACTGACCGTCGACAGCAAACTGTGACTTTTACTCTCAATAATGAACAAATTACAAAGTTGAAGTCGACTAGGCGAATATCTTCTCTACTGATTAATTGTATGTCAGTATTTATTACCCTATTCACAGCTCCAAGTATCAGCTTCGACTGTTTTGCACATCTTCCATGTTCTACACACCCACACCCAATTCATTCCGAACAACGTCTGTGATGTGTCCGATCGAATTCCCTCCAACTTGCGAAGTTCGGGTCAACAACGTTCAGTTGACGGCCAACTTGAAAGGTTTAAAGAAAAAACCTGGTACTGCTCCCCCTCCAGATTTGGGTAAATATGCGCGCCTTACTGCCCTGCAAAATCGGGTCGAGATGGTCTATGTCAATAGCCAACAGCCTGTGCAGTCAAAGGTGCGTGTTCTGCTTCCCTCGCTAGTAAATGGGCTGAATCCTGGATATCACGAAGCAGAAATTTTATCTGGTTGTAATGCTCGTTGAGGTCACGAGTGTCGAGCAGCTTGTCGACACATTGAAGAAGGGGAAGTTTCGAAGTAGCCAAGAAATTCGGCAAAAAAGTAAAACTTTGATTAAATCTCAAAGTTTCGTCACTGATGTTTTATTTCTGTCAGTGGTGGAATCGATGACCGAGGATGATGATATCGTTGCAGGACCACAGAAGATGTCTTTGAAATGCCCGGTGCGCAAATTTGAACTCACATCAGGTTCGGGCCTCTAATGCGCATTCCAGTTGAGTTTTATGCGGGTCAATACGCCATGCCGCTCTGCAAAATGTGTGCATTCCCAGTGTTTTGACGCTACTTCATGGTTCTCTGTGATGGAACAAACTACAACATGGTTATGTCCCGTTTGCGAAAGGATTCTGGATAGTAAAGATTTGATCATAGATGGGTATGTGCTATTGTTACGCATGATCCAGAAGTCGCTCATCCCTTGCCAATATTTCTAGTTATTTTGACGAGATCTTGAAACAAAGTCCGGAGAGTGTGGAGGATGTGGTGGTGGAAGCTGATGGCGAATGGCACACCTCCGACAACAAGTATTCATCAGCTACTTGGAAGTCTACCCATCCAGCCACACGGATAATCAAGCCTCCGTCAACGCCTCGCAAGTCCTTATCCTTCATTAAAAGCCCCTCTCATACTCCGGCGAGGCCTGCCAGTGGTATCGTGGCTGGGAATGGCAAAGCAAAGGCGAATGATGAAATAGTGGTATTAGACTCTGATGATGAAGACGAAGGTAGAGTGAAGCGAGAGTTGTCCCCCTCGCATGGAAGTGGTTCCTCCGTCTCCGTCAATCGGTCTTTCGACGGGACTTCGGTGCCACGGTCTCACACTGATGATGTAATTGACTTGACACTCGAATCTGATGATGAGGAACCTCCGATGTCGACCCAGCCCAGGAAACGGAAAGCTTCTGTGGCCGGATTACCTACGACATCCACGGAGCTGATCTGGAAGAAGGGTCGCACCGTTGATCACACTTCGACCATGATGGCTATTCCACCAACCACCCCACGTAACGCTAACGGAAGAGATCATCCCCGCCACCCACATCACGCACACAACGTTGCCCGACCTTCTGCCCCTTCATCCCCGCCCATTCGCTATGCTCCGCAATATCCTGGGACCAGTCTTCCACATATATATTCTACTTTCCCTCCTCGAGGAGCCCCAGCTGCCGCTGCCCCCCAGTTACCGCCTCTCAACAGCAACACGTTTTTGCCCCAGCTTAACGGTTCTTCGAATTCTCGGTGGTCATAACGTTGTGGACACTACATTACTTTAGTTTAGATCTCGAGGTCTACAGGTTTACATGTACATCCTATAGGGTCTAATTTTTCATGTCATTGTGTATTTCCTCATAATGGTATATACATTTTATCATCAGCCTTGTCCCGAACCGGGTCTAAGCGGAGACAAAAACACCCCGGTGCTTCCCGATGGGTTTTTACGCCGAAAGTTTTCTTTGAAATTTTCAATATCCGATCCTATCCAACCCCAACTCATCTCCGTAAAAATGGCCGAAACAAAGAAGGTCAAAAGCCCTAAGGACTTCGCCAGTTCGTCTCCTCCTTGCCGCTGCAATGTTACTGTTTTCTAATTTCCTTATCATCGTCGTCAATAGTCGATTTCCTTATGGGTGGGGTCTCCGCGGTGTGTTTCCCGAAAATACCATTCCCTTCGCAGTTCTCACACTTTGTGGTTGTATTCAGGCTGTTGCAAAAACTAGTGCCGCGCCCATCGAGCGGATTAAACTGCTTGTTCAGAACCAAGATGAAATGGTATTTTCGTTTGACACATCACCAACTCTTTTCTGACATTTCACATATTTAGATCAAGCAAGGTCGTCTCTCTACCCCTTACAAGGGTGTTGGTGATGCTTTTTCCCGTACATACAAAGAAGAAGGACTTGTGTCCCTGTGGAGAGGCAACACTGCCAACGTCATACGGTACTTCCCCACCCAAGCCCTAAACTTCGCCTTTAGTTCGTGTTGAGTCGGTACTCTTCTCTCTGTGTTATTCTGACATGTACTTTAGAGGACTACTTCAAATCGCTCTTCGGTTTCAAGAAGTCGGAGGGTTATTGGAAATGGTTCGGTGGCAACGTCGCTTCTGGTGGCGCTGCGGGCGCTTCGTCATTACTCTTCGTCTACTCCTTGGATTATGCCCGTACGCGTCTAGCCAATGATGCCAAGTCTGCGAAGGGTGGAGGAGCTCGCCAATTCAATGGCCTTGTTGATGTCTACAAGAAGACTCTCGCTTCCGACGGTATCGCTGGTCTCTACCGTGGTTTCGTTCCGTCCGTTGTCGGTATCATCGTTTACCGTGGTCTCTACTTTGGTGTCTACGATTCCCTCAGTGTGTATTTATTTAACCCATCCAAACGTGTCGTTATCGCTATATTCAAATTTCCTCACAGAACCCGTTGTCCTCGTTGGTGCGCTTGAGGGTTCCTTCTTGGCCTCGTTTGGCCTTGGTTGGGGTGTTACTATCGGTGCTGGTCTCGCCTCATATCCATTGGACACGATTCGGTTTGTCAATCCTAAATCAAATTTTATTTTTGATACTAACCATTAGTAAAGTCGTCGTATGATGATGACTTCCGGTTCAGGTGTCAACTACAAGTCCATGTTTGATGCTGGATCCCAGGTCAGTATGCCTTCAAAATCGTGTGTATTGTACCTGCTGATCAAGTACCTTCAGATCATTGCCAAGGAAGGAACAAAGTCGCTCTTCAAGGGTGCCGGTGCCAATATCCTTCGTGGTGTTGCTGGTGCTGGTGTGTTGTCCTTGTATGACAAACTCCAGCAAGTCATGTTCGGCAAGGTTTACTCCGGTGGTACGTTTGATTCTTTCCTCGCCTGCGATTTATATACACATACCAAACTCGCCTTGTTTTCAGGATCCGGCTAAAAGTCTAGGAACGATGGACAGTATCCTGAGCCGCAGGTCATACATTCCTCTTCTACCTGCATGCTTTACGATTCCCCTCTAGATTCTTCCCTTTTTATTCCTAGTTCTCTCATGTAGGGTATTGGTACACTATACCCACTTTAGTACAAGTGCATGTGGATAAAAGCCAAAATGAAACAAACCACTTGTTTGTCGATGATTGAAAATACGTACTTTCTCAACCAACACTGCAGAAGCAGTTGTCGATGAAATGTCTTCCGTGGCGGCTTGCATTTCCACGATTTTGCAACCCTTGTTCTCGTAGTGTCTCCAGTGCGACCTTTCCGCCATTAATTCTCCGGCCCTACCAGGAACATTGCCTTGACGCTTGTGTCGAAGCCCTTGCCTCTGGGTCCGCACGGATAGGCGTTTCGCTGCCAACAGGTTCCGGAAAGACAACTGTCTTTGTTTCTCTCCTGTCCCGCATTGCCTCGCCAAGTCCTAGTCCAGAAGCAATACGATCCCTCATAATCGTGAACAGCATCGAGCTTGCCAGGCAATCCGCAAACCATGTTGCGAATCTTTTTCCGCAATGGACTGTACAGATTGAACAGGGTTCCAAGCACAAAGCGTCTGGATTAGCGGATGTGTAGGCATTTTTATCCGATGTTTCCGTTTAGCTATTGATGACATGTTCGTTTAATGCAAAATGTGAATTCGGACCTTTCGTGAACGACATTGTCTAACCATGAAGCACTGTTGCCACATACCAGACTCTACGCCAAACTGGACGTATTGCCAAGTTCAACCCCCGTTTCCTGAAGGCCATTATAATTGATGAAGCCCACCATGCCGCCGCACCCTCGTACGTATCGATTTCTTTTTTGGAGATGCACACAGTGCATGGATATTGCCTTTGCAGATACCGCCGACTATTGTCCCATTTTGATCCAGACATAAAGAGCCCGGACACCGACGTCGAGGCCCCAACCCTCCCTCATACCATTCCTATTATCGGATTTTCCGCGACGTTTAGTCGTCATGATGGACTAGCTCTCGGATCCGTCTTCGAACGCATTGTCTATCATCGCCATTTTTTGGAAATGATCAAGGATCAATGGTGAGTCCTTATTAACTGCTTGTCGTAATTGGATTGATGGTAGACTCAGGCTTTGTGACGTTCGTTTCACGTCCGTTCGCGCAAACTTGAACTTGAACAATGTCACGGTTAATTCAGGAACAGGGGATTTCAATCCTACGAGTCTCGTGCAGGTCATCAACACTGAGACCATAAATAATTTGGTCGTGCAGACATGGCTAGACAGAGCAGGTACCAATGTCCCTATCTATTCCACGGATGTATAATTTTAATTCGGCCTCTGTAACCCATGGTCTAGCAACGCGTAAATCTACACTAGTATTTTGCGTCAATATTGACCATGTGGAAGCCTTAACCCAGACATTCCGAGGTTTTGGAATCGATGCACGATATCTTTACTCAAAGACTCCTGTTGCAGAACGCAAGCATCTCATTGCTTCCTTTAAAGCAGGCCATTTTCCTGTCCTGGTGAATTGTGGTCAGGGCATAAAAAATGTGATCTCTTAAGTTGGCCTGAAGATTCTTTTGTAGCCATTTTAACGGAGGGTGCCGACATCCCCAACATTGATTGTGTCGTCGTGGCTCGACCGACACGTTCACGGAACGTATTTGCCCAGATGGTGAGCGTAATGAATTCCTGAAGATTAACTTACCAAACAATTTATCCCAGATTGGTCGAGGAATGAGACTTTCTCCTGATACTGGGAAAGAAGATTGTAGAATCATTGACCTCGTTGATAGCACTATTCGCGTCTCGGGTGTTGTCTCCACGCCTACTTTGTTTGGCCTCGATCCGGGGGAGATGGATATTAACGGTAAGGGCGAACGAGCACCCCATTAAACATCCATTAACACCACAACTACAGACGAGACGACCGAAACGCTCGAGAATCGTGCTGCGCAAACCATCGCCCTTGACAGTCCTGACGATATTCCTGAACCCAAATCAGTCATCTACACCGATTATGATGATCCATTCTCTCTGGTCAATCAAGCATCTGGAGCTCCTCACATCGCCACTTTGAGCAATTACGCCTGGGTTGGATGTGGAGATGACATTTATGTTCTGGAATGCCTCGGCAAAGGCCATATCCGCATAGAACCAGTCAAAGAAGAGGATGGCAAGTCCCAAAACTCTATTGAGTTTGCTCAATTCTGTCCCATCATTGATACCAAACGCAGACAGCGAAGGACACTTTCAAGCTTACTTCAGCCCGCCTACAATGGATAAGAGTACAGCTTTCGCTCTCAAGGTCTCCCCTTACATGCGAAGCCGAAAAATCCTTACTGCTCATAATCTGAATGACGCTGTCAGAGGCTGTGATACCTTTGCGAAGGCAAAGGTGGTCTTCGGATCCATGGCTCTCGGGTGCGATTTCATTTTGTCTCCTGTTCTCAAGTTGAATTCAAGAATAAGCGCAGTCTTCTTCGCTCAGCACGCTGGAGGAATGCCCCTGCGTCGGAGCAACAGAAAAAATTCGTAGCTAAGCGATGGGGCATTCGAGGCTCAACTCTAGGAGGCGTTGCTTCCGAAGATTTGAAGGAGAAAAGAATAGCAAAATTGACGAAAGGTGAAGCGTCTAACATCATTACTCGTTTGAAACATGGTGCAAAAGTAACTGTCTTTTACTATTTTGTGTCGACCAATACTGATACCGATGTCTTCAGTCGCGCTACGAGAAGAAGACGAGGGCAGTGATACAAACGGCGAAAGTTTCATCAAAGGAGAAGCTCCGCCGTGCAAGAGAAGAGGTTCAAGTGGGACTTCTGCCACGTCCCGGTGATGCATAAGTGACATGATGCTAAAGGTAGTGAGACACAATGTAATTATATGTTTTGTTTGCTTTGAGACTCTGAAAGCAGGGGAGAGACTGCAAAATGACTCTGTAACGTAAGACAGGCAGCATGTTGAGCAGTGAAGATAATGTCGCTCAATGACTTGGGGGAATGGAATGAATGGGGTCTCTCCACTAGATGAGCCAAGAGTGTTCCAACAAACGAATCACCAGCCCCCGTCACGTTAACAATCGTCTCGACTGCCAATGCAGGGAAGTGTTGCAAGACAACAATCTGGGACTTGCCGTGTGCAACAACGTATCTCTTATGGGGATTGCTGTGCTCTTGAGCCCAACCAGAGGTTGTTAAACCAAGTCCTGAAATGCGCATGACCACAAGGATACCGAGATCTCCGCATTTGACAACGAGATGTTGAAAAAATGGAAGGAGGTTCACGGCCTTCTGTGCAATTCCTTGGTCCACAAGGAATGACAATGTACCTTTCGACACATCGTGGTCAGAAACGTCTCGCCTCGCCAGTTGTTCCAAGTCCATGCGGAATCCGGCTCCCAGAGAGAAATCGTCAATCACAGACCACCATACAGGATGCGCCATAAGATCAAGTGGATCCTCACGAGCTACTTGGTACATTTGTGCAAGCTCTAACAGGTTGGGGGATGAAAACGTGACTGGGACTTGCGTAGGGCCAAACTCATCAAGGGAGTTTTTAATGGCTGGGAGAATGGCTGTCGATTTCATCACAGAAGTAGGCTCGCTGCCAACTGTGTCAGTTATATCCTATGGGTGGCACGGAAAATGCACCGACAAGAAAACTGAAAGGCATCGTGAGTTGATTGTTAGCAGGTTTAGAGGAGAATCCCCGAGCCGAACCTTTGAGGTTATTTTCATTGCAATATTTGACCACTTGATTGATAGTTTTGGAAGATAAATTTCCATCCAAGCCAACAATACTTGGATTATGGGTTGTTGCTTGCCGGAGAACCTGTAGGACTTGCATCTTCAACATGCCAATGCATATCAAGTAACACAGCAAACATACGACTCGGATGTCTCCATCTAATGCCTCAGTAATGCCCATGTCCGCAACGCCACCAATAAGACTTCCCTTGCTGTCTAGAATCATGTTGCAGACAGCCGTTCTCTTGTTGCTTTGCACCATTCCATCAGTCCTCATCCCTAATTTCTGTGTTTCGTCGACAAGCAAGCGACCAAAAGCGTCATTGCCAATAGGGGATATCAAGAGAGTAGCGGATGCGAGATCTTGCGACTGCGAAGTCATCACACGGTGACAGGCTTCTGCAATATTGCGGGCAACACCCCCCAACGACAGTGATACGCATCCGGGGGCTGTCGAGTGCAAAGACAGTTTTTCGGTGTTCGGATTTGCCTGCGCAGAAATATCCACTGCAGCGGAACCCATCATAATCAATTTGGTCTGGGGCTGTACTGTGTTCTCAACACCAAAAAAAGAACTGACAACGAATTGACTGACAAGCGATGTGTGATAATTAGTTTCCCAGTCAATTGCAAGAGGTCGTGCTTGCTCGAACGACGATACGGCTTTCGTCAGATAACGACGCCCCTAGTAAACGGTTTGCATTTTATCGACTACACACGATATTCGTCTCTCACATGCTCATTCATCATCTTCCCATATTGGGCGGCTATCTGCCCACCTTCAAGTCATAAAGGCTCAGTGCATACCGAAAATCGGCTCACGAGGCACGACACTCACCAACGAGCGCCGTATTCTTAAGGAGGACAATGTCTGACGTTCAATAGATCAGAACTGACGAACAATGGATAAATGCGGAGTGTACGAACTGCTAGCAAGGGATTCCCCCTTGGTTAATGCGCCAATACGCGAGAGGAGCCACGGAGTTGCCTCTTTACCACGTTTACTGATACCATTTTCTTCTGACTCGGCGACAGCTTGGTCGACAGCCCTCTGAATTGCCGCACCGACGGCGTCATACTCTTCCGGTATAGGGACAGCAATGAGTGCACCGTTCTCCATTCCCAGCTGCCATTGCGCGACTGTAAATGCCCTCGTGGTGAGAAGGGAATGTGATGGGGGTCTTTTACAATGCGTACATAAAACATTAGCAGCCGTAGCAGGATCTTTGACATTCCAAGGTGCCTGAGAAGGGGTTAATGGAAAGGCATATGGACTGTCAGAGAAACGCACTTCGAAACCACTGCGAGGCATGAAAAATGCCGGAAAATCACGAGTCTTTCCATATGCCAGGACAGGGACACCCAATGTTTCCTAGATGCCAGATGAGGATATGTTGAGTTATGTCACTTATTGGGTGGTAGTTGAACTTGCGAGGTATTCAAGAGTCCTAACATTCGTTCCATTCAGATACCACTAAAGAACAAGTAGTTCGGTGCAAACCTTCCAATATCCAGGATGGACTTCACACCAGCCGAGATAAGTCCCACAGGGCAACGAGTGAGCTCTTGTAGATCAGCCGAAACGTCCATCGCTGTAAGAAATGTGAGCAGTCGCATACAAGTTCATGTAACCGTTCCCGGTACGCACAGTTCTCTCCGCCACGGTGGACACCACCCAAGCTATAAATTTCAGCCTCAACACAGCGCAACGAACATGCATTCATAATTTCGAAGATCTTCTTACCCGCCCGTTGCAAAAACCTCCAGCATCCATCATCGATTATGAATATATTTGTATTGATATAACATACCTTAATTCCAGCTAAAGCAGCAAATATCAGGGTAGCACTGCAGGTTGTTCCTGTAAGCCATGTCGCGATCGTTAAGTCCGGATCCAGGAGATGAAGCGCTGGTCCTACCTCCATCGGCTTTCATCGCTATTGCAGGTGCAATATCTCGCCGGGATATTTTGACCACTGACGAGTTACTCTTAGTGTCTGCCAGGCGTTCAAGCTCAGATGGCTGTAGACCGATCTTGACGCGACCGCCTATGATCCCAATTGTGGCAGGGATACAGCCAGTAGATCTTACAATCTCCTCAAGCGATAGCGAGAGTTCCAGATTAATTGGGTGAGGGAAACCATGTGTGACGAGTGTAGTTTCCAGAGCAACTACAGGTTTATTCGTGGCCAACGCATCTTGGACCTCTGGGTGGACATCTAGAGGCGCATGTCGTTTCAGTGAAGGATTGAGTTGCGGCCAAGTCGGGAGTCTTTTGCTAGATCTGTGTGAGAGACATCGATATGGAGGAAACGGTAATTTGAACATCGGAAAGCCAGTTAGCGGAACTGATGAGGAACTTGGGAGAGCTCGATACAGCTGAGGCCCGAGTATCTCGCGTTGGGACAACCATAGTTTTTACCACTTCAAGTTTGAAACTTTCTGCTTGCAATGATCATGAGCTCGTTTCCATCAATCGAGACTAGCCTGGCAATCCCAGAGGGCATCTGTGTTTTGTCTTATTCCTTGGATGTTGATCAGATTATCAAGTCCGTCGCCCATGACGGTGCTGGTGCCACTGCAGTTTTTATTGGTGTGTAGCTTGATTGATTCTTTCGCATCGAATGTAAAACCACATACTCCCAAGGCACGACGCGTAACTCGTACAAAGGTACAAATTAGCTACCCAGAGTAGCTGCACCCATCTCAAGCAACTCCTGCGTCAGGGAAAACTGTAACCCGTCTGGAATATCAGGCATACTCCAAGCTGGCCATCAAGACTATGGCAGATATCATACGTACCACACATTGGTCAATATCGCGTTCAGATCACCACCCGGAATCAATTGTAATGCCATCTCTGATACGTTGTGTCATTCACCATCGCTTGGGAACGGTACCGGTCGGGGAGCCTTCCATTGGTAAAGATGACATTTCGGCGGTTTTGAAATCTTTCACGAAACTCTTCTCCAGTCATTGCTGTTTCATCGCCCCACCGCAAGGAAGCCTTCGCAGCATGTGAACTTATCCTCGAGGAAGTTAAACGTAAGGCGCAGATATGGAAGAGGGAGTTCTACGAGGGCGAGACCGAGGATGAAGCAGAATGGAAGGCTAACAACTAATGACGGTTGTTACACTGGCACACTCCTTTTCTTCGACAAGGCTGTTTCGCCTTTAGCCGTATTCCTCAGGTTTACAGAATAACTCGCCATTATTCAAGGTTTTGGATCAGCTCCGAGTCTATCCTTCTCCGAGTACTGTAAGTTCACTTGGGCTTCCGGTCCGCAAGATCGACACATTACAACCACCGTCGCCATTAATCTACTTTCCACTCCTTCGTCGCGGCATCATCTTCAGTGCTCACCAGTAACTCTACAGACCAAATAACTAAAGTAAAGAATATGTTCATCCACCGCCACCATATCTGGGATGAATGATCTAGCACTGAAAGATCACAATTGTTAAAAGTGTCAGTCTTGATGATCTCATGAAACTCACATAGTAGATGCGAGTACACAGTGACGAAGATTGACTGTCGGTATGTTAGGAGAATGCGAGTCAAGGTCGACGTCTGGGGAGCTTGTAATTAGCGAGAGTAAGAAGAGCAAGGGAATCAAAGTCCTACTGGGCGACCATCCCACCCATCATCAACACCGTCTTCCGACTCCCAGCTATTCGCTCCAATGGTGGGCAATATTCGCGAGGCAAGATGCAGAATTGTAAGACGGTACAGCAAAGCGATGAGGACTGGTTTGGGCAGTGTATTTGTTACAAAATTTAGCAGCGCTTCGAAGTGAGGAAGAATATTCGGGAGAAGCGGAGCGCTGAGGACAGTTGACGTTTTCACATGGGAAAGGCTTGGGAGCGAACAAAACGTACTATGATGACGACGGATCTGAGAAGGACTTTTGGTCAAAGCCGCAGAGCCAGACATTGTATGCAATGAAGAGAGCAAGTCCTGAAGATTCGATGATATTTGTCCTTCGTAATCCAAAACCGATGAAGGTAAGGAAAAGGAATGCCGTCAATGCCACGCCCAAGAGCGTAGACGCCAGTGGCGAAGAAGCTGCCGCGGGATACGCCTTTCACAAGGAAAACCTATTTCAGTCTGAGTCGTATGAAACGTGAAGTTGGTGACTCACAACAACAATCCACCACGCCGATGTGACATAAGCGACGGCTGTGGCAATGAGAAGACCGAACTGATAACCTTCACCTTCACCAACCAACCGCTTTCCCTCCTGGCCCAGCTTTTGAACAACCAGCAAACTTGATAGACCCTCGATGGTTATAAACAAGGGGCCGGATAAAGTCAAAGCCTTGCCCCACCACGCAGCTGCCGTCATCAACCAGGGGTTCACAGACGAGGAGAAAGCGTTGAAGCAGACCAGGAGCAGGAAGGGATGCATAGGGACTTGTAGGACGGATAACGAATCAGAGCCCCAGAATAGAAGGAGGGTGCCATGGATTATGCCATGGATAGAGAGGAGTAGGGAAAGCAAGAGAAAGGCTGGTGTAGACAGTGTAGCCAAAGTTAATGGTAAAAATAGAAGTATCTGCAGGGCTGTGGATAGTCTGTGGATTTTATTGTAAGAGACGGTCAGAAACGAAAGGAGACGAAACAGGATACCTAGCTGCGTGAGATACTACACTCCAGAGGAACCAGGTATTCATGGTAGTGGTGAGGCTACAAGGGAGGATACAGAGTACTTAAGCCCCCAGTGGGATTATGTGACTCCAGTGGTGAATCAACACGAAAGCTTGTCTGTGTCATTCAAGACATCGGACAGACTCGTCCACACCGTGACAAGTCTAATAGTAGTAATACGTAACAACTGACTAGTACAGTGCTTGGTCGTATACTACATAGTACTTGCCTCTACTAGCTCTTGAGCGCTTGATGAACTGATTTTCTTTGGTCCACGACTTCCTGACGTGACGCACCATCTTCAGGATCCAACCGTCGACCCGTCTGTTGGAGATATCTGTCAAGACTGGCGCTATGTCGGCTATGTCAGGCTATCATTGGCAGACCCGGGGCCATAGACTTCCATCGTGCTCAACCATCATCAGAGGTATTACTTTCCAGCATAATTAGGTATCGGACAATAACAGGTACCGCCGCTAAACAAGACGACAATGTTCGATTTGCCTTCTATGATAATGTATCCCCCACTGGCACCTTTATGTAATATGTGCATGCTCAACCTAGTTCCTTTTCTGACGGGGTTTTAGCCCTCCGTTGTCTCATTATTCCATGTGATTTTGATCTTCACAACATTGGGAATTGCAAAAAGTAGACTAGCGATCTGCATTAATGGATTGGCGACGAGCAATAGTAGCAGGTTTTTCGACAGCAGAAAGGGTTCTGCGGGGCCTGAGGAGGCCCTTCTCTGAGGCGAACTCAGTGGCCCGTGCAAGAGCTGCGGGATCGGAAGGCAGGACGTAGAAGTTGTCGATAATGGGTATTTGGAGTAAATTCATTTTTGGTGTGATAACCACCATATTATTTGTCCTGATCTCCATCCAGTCAGCTGGAAGAAATAATCAGATTGTCAGATGAGTGAAATGGGGGCTAAGGTACTTTACCCTTTTCAAAAGTTAGGGGCTCGCTGGCAATCTGAAGCCTCAAAATGTGAGAGCATGCAGGGCATGTGAAAAATTGCGACACATACCATAATGATGTTTTCTCTCTTGTCAGCCTTCGACATCTTGTAGTGACCTCCTTTGGCATATTCGCTGAATGTCGTGCCAGAGGAGAACCACTGCACGAGAATGAATCATTACACAAAGAATAAAGGGACCCGACGCACCAGTGAGGCTGCTTCGTCCTGTCTAGAAGATATATATCGTGTTACCACGACACTCTCACCATCTGTGACGCAGAAATTCATCAAGCTTGGCTAGAAAAGCATTAACAAAAGCTCTGGGATGCAGCGGGAGCAGATGTACCTCAGTGATACCGGCCTCTTTGGCGAATGCATTCAACGTAGATATCGTATCCAACATAGCTTTCTGTAGAACTTCAGGAGTGAAGTTCCTGGAATTAGGATCAGGGAGCTATACCATATCTTAGTGGCGTAATTCTTGAGATAGAAATAAGCGCCACCTTCGACAAGAACAGAGCAAATGCCCATTCTGAGTCTGTGAAATTGTCCTATTGTAGGTAAAAGTACAGGGTGAAGGCATTGAGACATACCAGTGTTTCCTTGAACCATGTTGAAAGCTACATCTGGAAGACCATTCTGCACCCTTCTCTTGATCCGTGGCCACTCGGCAATTGCGCCGTTGTGCATGAACTGCATAAATTCAACCATCCAGTTCATAAGCCCCAGAAATTTGCTATTTACCATAAGTTTTCCGTGCACGAAAGGGTGGCAATTATCCAATGACAACGAACCCGCAGTGGTAGCCCGGACGTGCCCACTTGGTAATAAGTTCAAAGTAAGATATCACGTCAAATCTAGGCAAAGGACAAACACACAATACCAAGGGAGATTTGATTTTCTCTGCGAGACGTGTTAAGTTAATGTTGTTCCAAGCCTAAAACTCGCTCTGAATCAAACAGATTGTAAGGCCAACCACGAGAGTCACTGACTGGAGTCACTGAAGTGAATATGCAAGGCTGGCTCCCAAGTTCCTCATCGTAGACGGAGTCATACCAGCCTAGTAAGTAGAATATTGGGATGTCTATAACACGTCAGGATGTTTAGGCTTAGCGCACCGACACCAAAGCCATCCCCATTCATAGGTCTCCTGCGATCAAGCCGAAGGCGTGAGTCGAACGCTTGGTTGATGATAGAATGACAAGGACGTGTCAAGAGCTGTGATCAAGTTATCATGTTAGTTGACTATCCTCGACGTATCCTGAGCCACAGCAACCAACATGAGAGAGTTGGACTGGGGAAGTCCCTTTATAGATCACGAAGCGGCACATTGCGATACGAAGTACTCTCAAGTGGAAGTCCGAGTCAGTCTTGAAGCCAGTGAAGGACTGCTGGCATAATATGGCGTGAGGATTCGAATTCCAACTTGAATTAAATTATGTGCAACATATAGTTGTCGGGGTTCGAGCAAGATTGCTACCAGTACAGAGTACTTATTATCTCACATATAAAACGAGCTTCACGCAGATGTATCCGTATGTACACAAAGCCATAGGCTAGCCTGGCTGCCTGAGGGGATATGGAGGAGCTAGACTCGAAAAACACAACAAACAATTACATGTTACACTTCATTACAAATATCAAGATCTGCACTTTACAAAAACTCCTTAGGACGGGTAATCGGATCTCCCCCAGTTTCATCATAAACCAACCCAGCGACGCGGAAAGCGAGTTCTGTTAGTTTCAAGATTAATGTCTGGTCGAGCAAAAAAAAAGTCCACTGACCGTCAGCTTGAGGCTTCAGCACTGCTTCAGCGTAAACTCTAACTACGTCCTCCGTTCCGCTGGGCCTCACGAAGGAACGCCCTCCCTCGTACCTCCTAACCAGCTCATCAATCTTCGGCTGGAGTCCGGGAGGGTTCACCAAGCGACGTTCGGCATCTTGTGTGCGGAAGGAATTTCTGTCTCCAACCACAACCTTGATCAGTCGGTTAGGTAGGTCAGCGTACAGAGAATCCCATTCGACACCACTGTAACCCTTGTGTGCGAGGACCACTTCAACGAGGAGCATGTCTGATAAGGCATCACCGACTGTCTGGTTGATCAGTTGGGTCAAGTTGACTAAGTGGCCGAGGGCCGTCGATTGGGCGGGGGTAGAAGGTTGATGGGCGGTGAGCTTTTCCTGGGTGGGAGGTGAAAACAGAACAGTACCGTGTCCGTTTGCTTCAAAGTAAACTCCAATGTTGTAGTGTTCAGCAGCATGATGGAGATGTTTGACACCTGTTGGCACACATTTCACTGGAAGGCGCTAAACTAAAATAAAACTCTGGACTATGAAAGCTGCTCATGTTACTAACCTCAGCAAGATATTTGGTTGAGGCACCATTGGCATACGCAGTCTGTACGACGCCAACCTTGATTGAATCGTCGAGTCCAGCAGCCTTGACAAGCTCCACAATAAAGGCAGCCACGAGTGCGGCGATCTTGTCGCCATCAAGCATACGGAACTGACCGCGATCGTCGAGGTAAAAGTACATCAAGCGATCAGCATCGCCGTCGAGGCTACATCCACGCTGGCCAGGCTGGAGTCGGGCTGTTAAAGAAGGAGGAAGTTTTTGGGTAGTCTTGACATAATCCGCTCCACAAGCATTATTCAGTGCGCCGGGAGTAGTCGTTGATGCATTTTCTACAACAATGGGCAGCGTACCACCGAGATACTCGGAGAGTTTGACGGCAGCAGGGCCACCAACACCGTTGGCACAGTCAATAATCAAAGGTGCAGGAGTCGTTCTCCCTGACTGGATGAAACAAGGCACAATGTCAGTACAATGCACAAATTTCTCAAAATGAAATACTAACAATAAGTTTCTTGAACGAGTCACTGAGTTTTTCGAAATATCCTTCCTCAGAATCTACTCCATAACTCTCTTTGGTACCCTTCGTATTAATTGACTTGACAAGATAATGAAGAATAGGCGTGGTCGTAACACCGGCATCACGCCCCTCAGCGCCAATAGCCTTGATGCCATCCTCGAGGGCAGAAACAAGGGCGCCACCCGATGGGCGTGTGTCCCTGGCGTAAACAACCCGAGCAGGTTTTGATAGGTCAATCTTTGCCGTCTGTACCAATGTATCAAGGGCCTTGAGAAGGTCTTCTGTGGTTGGCGCGTTTGAGAGCGTTGTAGCATGTGTCTCCCAAGAGGCTTCTAACATCTCTCCACGTGGGTCAACAAGTTTCACACCATTATCCTTGCATGACGTCTCAGCAAGTCTACAGAGTCCTGAATATATGAAGATCTCACCGGTTCGGGATTGTGAGAGGCTGTCACCATTACACCAATAGTCTTGCCATCAAGCCTTTTGCTCCGGAGGCCTGCAATAATACCCACTCTGAATAGAACGGAATCTAGGACATTTGCTCTGACGTTCTACGGTTGAGATTATACTCATCGACTGCAGTTTGAACGTACATTGTTCTGAAACCTGCGGTTCCATATTGAAAACGAATATCGGCCGGTTTGGGGTGAAGGTCTGAAAGAGATTTGATAGCTTTGACAGGAAGTACAGACATCGTGATCGATGTGTCGTTTGTCGATGTTGCAGATGTGGAGGATTGAAGCAAGATTGAAGTGAAAGCAAAGTGAAAGTAATCCTAGCAGATCACATGACTACGGTGGCCAAGTCCGAGTCAGTGACTTGGAAATCAAAATCCGTTTCTCAACTTTTCGTGCGCCCCGTTCGATTATATACGCCTTCAACTCGCTGCTTTTCACACATTGCCCACAATTCCTATCTCTTGCTTATTTAAACCTATAGAACTATGCGGCCGATTTTTGGCGGATTGCTCCGGCTGCACAGAACCTGAAGACGAAATTTCAAACACCACACTCTTCCGATATTCCGAGAGTATTCCTAGTCACTGGTCACCAGGGACATTTAGGAGGATGGCTGCTCGAGGTAACGATCTCCTTGCTGCTTTCTCTTGTGAAGCCCTGCTGAAAGGATTTCAGGTTTCAATTACTATCTCGAGCCGTTTCATGGGAGCTTCCTCAAACATATTGAACTGGCGCTATGGCATACCATCGAGCAGGAATCTTCCGGACCTCAGGGCTATCTCAACTCGCACCTCAAGCTCGTGTGTGTTGCTGTAGACGCCGGAATCGTTCGATAACGCCGGGAGTTGTCATCTCATAGACTTCCACATTACGCGATGTTGCGGACTGATAAGCTAGCTACCAACAATTATTTTCACCTCGCACTCAAGGGAATTTCAGATACTGCAATAAAAAGGCCATGTTTGGGGTATGGCGGCTCTAGGCATACCTTCTTCTGACCGACGATTCAATGTATGTATGGGTCAGTGCGGGATGACAACGACGGACGATACGGGGAGTCAAATATTGAGTACGAACAACGCTGATCGCGTGAATGTGTGTGTGCTCACAGCCTAGCATCACCAAGCATACGCGGAATGACAGCCTGACATGGGCTGGGCTGCAGGCTAATGGTATGTCAGCTTATTTCCATGTGCTCATTGATGTAAACCACTGGAATTCCTTTTCACATGACTTCTCATGTCCTTGTTCACCGACAACAAAGACGAAATTGGTATGCACAAGGATTCCGGGAGGTTGTTCAAAGGCCAAGTAATTGGAAAGGAGCAGCTGGCAAAATAGTGAAACAATTGTGGGACAGGTGGTCCATGCCTGCATGCAGATCTATTGTGCACACTGTTCACTAGCATTAGAGAAATACAATTTTCATACTCGACTACTTAACAGAAACTTTTGGGTATGCACTGCAGTTTTTTCTGTACCATCACATGTATTAAAGGTTGGTGTGGAGTGACAGGTGTACTATTTATGGACCTTCACCCAATGGCTATCCAACACAAACAGTGATATAGTCTGGCTGGTGTGAGGGAAGTTGAGGAGACACTTAGCATATCTGTTTCAGATCCATTTTCATGTTCATTCCAATGATGGGGGGGGGACTCAGAGCAAAGAATATAGACCCGAAAGGTGATCCTTTCTAGCCAGAGTACCTGGGTGCCGAAGGATACTAGTAGGGACGAAATAATGCATTCAAGGTCGAGACTGAAGTTAGTTCAGACAAACCAATGTTTGCGTGGAAGCTTGGGGAAAGCATCCAAAAATGTCGGTGTTGTTGTACTTAGCAACCCTAGAGTAATGAAGACAGAGACTCAGAAATAGAGTGGAAAGTCATGAACCCAGGGCAAAAAGAACAGAGCATCAGGTTT
>Ga0210387_10001020_pt1 | contig 20826 bp, 15 predicted proteins | sample IncBWC7OmetaG_FD_160108 | JGI IMG/M metagenome (GOLD analysis project Ga0210387, IMG submission 160108) | Forest soil microbial communities from Barre Woods Harvard Forest LTER site, Petersham, Massachusetts, United States - Inc-BW-C-7-O ...
CGGACGGGGATGCAGAGTGGTTTTCGCTCCGCTCAGGTTTTGCGCTGGTGTTAGGCTCGCCGACTCCGAGTCGCGCTTCAGTCGCTGCAGATCCGCACGTATGTCGGCGGCGTGCTGGTAGCGCAGACTGCGGTCCTTCTCCAGCGCCTTGAGGATCACTGCTTCCAGAGCCGGTGCGACGTTTGCGCTTATCTGTGATGGGGGAATCGGTTTCTGATGAAGAATCGCGCCGCATATTTCCCCGGCGCTCGCCCCATCAAACGGCAACTTGCCGGTTGCCATCTCGTACAGCACCGCTCCGTATGAGAACAAGTCGGATCGGGCGTCCAGTTCCTTGGCTCTCACCTGTTCCGGCGACATATAAGCCACCGTGCCCAACAAGGTGCCCTCGCTCGTCAGTTGTGAGGCGTCGGAATCGAGCGAAATCGTTACCGAATCGCTTCCAGTCGAGGCGGATTTGCCTACCATCTTCGCCAGTCCGAAGTCGAGGATCTTGGCGTGGCCTGCTTGAGTGACAAAGATGTTCGCAGGCTTAATGTCGCGGTGAATGATTCCTTTGGCCTGCGCCGCATCCAGTGCGTCTGCAATTTCAATCCCCAATTCCAGCACCTGTTCAAGCGGGATCGGCTCGCCAGCGATGCGGTGCTTCAGCGTCGCACCGTCCAAATACTCCATCGCGATAAACGCCTCTCGGTTCCCCTCGCCAATTTCGTAGATGGTGCAAATGTTCGCGTGATTCAGAGCCGAGGCGGCTTTGGCCTCCCGCTGAAATCGAATTAATGCCTGAGGATCTCTTGCTACATCATCCGGTAGGAATTTGAGGGCGACGAAGCGATTCAGTTTGACGTCTTCTGCCTTGTAAACGACGCCCATTCCCCCGCCACCGAGCTTTTCGACAATTCGGTAATGGGAAATTGTGCGGCCGAGGATGGACGAAGAATCGGTCACTTTGGGTGCATCTTACGCCCGGGCCCAGATAACTGTCGAGAACAGGGATTATCACCATCTATCGCAAAACGAGATAGCTAGTGCGAAGAGGATTTCTCGACACCTATCCAATCCGCGTGAAGCGGCACGTCGACCGAACAAATTGCAAGCAAACTTTCCCGCGAGCCGCGTTTTCGTCCGCGCATCACCAGAAACTTCGAAATTAGGCCGACGCCGTTCGCGAGTTCGGTTTCACTCCGGCGCGTTTAAGCCGACCGCAAAGCCCATTTTTCTGTGAAGCTTCACAATCGGGGTCAATGACCATGCTAGCCATCGCTGACACATCCGTTTTCCGCGTTTGGCGTGAACCCTCACGGTTCGACAAAGTACTGGCTCTGCAAACGCGTCGCCGCACGTGAAGCACTTACTCCGCCGCCGCAACGCTTCAAAGCGTTTTCGCTCTTGTTCGCGCTTTTCGCGTGTGCGGCGACGCTTGTCCTGACGAAGACATTCTTTGTGGGAGTAGCCCCTGTGATGCTGGGGCAATTTTGTTCGGCAAGCGCAGCATGAATACTGCCGCGGCCGGTCGATTCGTTCGTTCATTTAGCCAACCTCGAATAGGATGTGCCTGCATAAAATTGTACAGTTTGGTCACTCCTTGCTCTGCGAGCTCCCCCACCGACGTCAACGCCGTCAGTCGCTTACCCTGGCTCTTTACCATTTTCGTGACGCTTCGCTAGAGCGAATTCCCTCAACGTAACGTCCTCGCTCGAGTGTCGTAGGACGTGCCGCAGCTTGCATTGCAGCGCGTGAAATTCGCTCTGTGAGCTGAGTCTCTCCCGACCAAGACGGTGGCTCCTCGCAACGGAACGCAGATCACGGGGTTGTCAAGTCGAGCTTGGGCTTGCGTGTCGGGTTAGGCGTGAGGTTGTTCAGCTAGCGGCGACCTCGATTCAGCGGCGGGAGCGTTACGAAACGCAAACGAAACGAGGTCATCACGCCCGCAAAAAAAGATCTACGGCGGTGCCCACCGCTGCAGAGGCTCACGCACTTAGTTGGGTTTTCGCGCAGCTACGAGACGGCGCAACGATGAGGCCGGTAACATGACCGGGGGGCGAGGTCCGACTTTATCTTAGGACGCTTCCGAGTCATCTGGGGAATAAGTTCCGATCAAAGCAGTTCCGGACGCTGATGGAATTAATTCTAGAAATTCGCCAACCCATCGTGATCTTGCGGACAATCTTACGAGGCGCAGCTTCTCGTCCGACCTCAAATTAAGTCCGAAGCTCGATTTCCCGATTTTAACCGCGTGCGAATGTCAGAAATTGTCCGGAGGATGTCATCTAGAAATGGCGAAGAGGTGACAATTCCAATCACAACACATCAAGCAGCCACGCAACCAATCAGTAGGAGTTAGGACTTTCTTTCTTTTTTCTTGGCCCACCGTGCGAGTGCGGCTTTTCTCGCAATCTCTCGGCGTCTTTCAGGAGTGAGTGATCCAGTGCGAGCTTTCCCTCCGAGTTGGCCTAAATGGACTGCATGCGGATTTTTTTCTTTTCTCTCGCTCATTTGTCTCCCGGACTTTACGTCTTGCAACCATTCAAAATCAAGACAGAACACTTGACATTGCTTAGCGCTTAGCTTATGCTAAGCGCTAAGGATGGAGGTTTCGATGAGACGCAAAGTTAATCCGGTGCGGGCGAACGTCAATCGAGCGCGGACATTGTGGGGAGTTCTTTCTCGGACAGCACTCGACCGGCTCAGAAATCTGACTAGGGTGTTCGGCCTGTCCGTGGTGTTGGGGGATATCCAGTTAATCGATGGGCGCTGGTACGTGACCCACGCCGGGCTGCTCCGGTTGGCATTTCGCCGCAAATGTAGCGGCATCAGAACGATGGCTGTGAATCGTCTCTGTGACTCTACGACCAATCGCTGGGTCTTTAAGGCAACAGTTTACAAGGCTGGATCCAAGGGTTTCGTCGGCTACGGCGATGCTGACCCCTCCAATACCTCCTCCTTAGTTCGAGGCGCCGAGATGCGCGTCGCCGAAACGAGAGCGGTCAATCGAGCTCTGCGTAAGGCCTATGGAATCGGCCTCTGCTCGGTCGAGGAATTGGGATCGCAGCCATTCTCCTCCGAGCCTCGAACCGAGAAAAAAGCGGTCGATCACTCGAGCGGGAATGGCTCTGCCAATGGTCAGCCCAGACTTCGAGACAAACTCTGCCTTCTCATCCGAAAGTACGAACTCGACCCCAACCTCGTGAAACGCTATGCAGCCGATTTTTGTGGGACAGAAACACTTCGCGAGGCCGGTCGGGATTTGGTTGAGGCGTTCGTTTCGACCGTGGCCGAGGAAGCGGCGAAGGATCGCGCGGCATTGATTTGCAAATTGAATAGCTACAGTCAGCCCGAGGAGGTGAGGGCATGAAGAGACACTTTCCGGGATTACATGCGGAGGCTGCTCACGCAGACGATTTCCTGGAGGGCATCTTCCTGGTGCGAGTGGACCGAGCCTACTATCACTGGCACCCTCAGAAACCTTTCTTCGTACTCAGCTTCGCGATCCTCGAACCGAAGGAGTTCGCCACACGCAAAATGTCAGGGCGAATCTATTGCTCGCAAAAGTCACTTTGGAAACTGAACTGGTTCCTCCGAGATTTCGGCTACGACACGGACCTACTCGGGAGAGATGAGGTCGACGAAAATGCCCTACTGGAGCTCGTGGGCGATCTACGAACTACCCGCCGAGCATTGGCGGGTCATACCTTTCTCAACTTCGATGCATTTGCACCAGCTACCGAATGGGAATTTGTGTCAAAAGATGCCCGAGACGGTGTGACGGCGGGAGGGTCCAATGACGTTTAGCTTCACGCAGATTAGCCAGTATCTCCGATGTCCGCGGCAATATCGATACCGATACCTCGACGGATGGCGCGAAAAAGAGGATAAGGCCTCTATGATTTTCGGCCGCAGTTTCGAGAATGCTTTGTCCGCATATTTCGTTCGGGAGGATTCGACAGCCGCGTTCTTCAAGGAATGGCAGAAATATCAGGAAGCTCCCCTTGCATACGCGAAGCATGATTGTTGGGACCGCTTGTACCACCAGGGAATTCACCTACTCGAGCGGTTCGCTCAAGATGATCGTGTTCGGATTCCTCGGCCGAAGCAGAATCTGCAGGTGAAATTGACGCGTACACTGTCCAGCGGTAGCGATTTTGTATCGTACATCGACGCAGTCGGTGAGGTCGACGGGACGAAATCCATCATCGATTGGAAAACGACGACGGCACGATACGCCGAACAACCTCAAGGTCTCTTGGCACTCGATCTACAGTTGATTTGTTACTCGTGGATGACCGGGATCGCTGATGTTGCCCTTGTCGCCTTTATTCGAAAGACCGCACCGGAAATTCAGTATCTGAAAGCAACGATAAGCGAAGAACAGTGTCGGGAGTTTGGCCGCCTGGTGGAAACAACAGTCGGTCAGATTGAAGCGGGACATTTTCTCCCACATAGCGGGATTCGTTTTCCCCAAAACGGATGTGTGAGTTGCTCACATCTAGGAATCTGCTTGGGGGATCAGCAACTGATGGATTCAAAACTTGTTCGACGGCCAGGAGCCAGCGACCTTGATTGGATTGACCAATTTGAAGATTAGCGGACCGCCACTTATGGCACCCAAACTAAATCGCCGGCGGGCCGTCTTCGTGCTGGGGAAGATCGATGAGATCTTGACCTGGGAACGGAACACCGAGCAAGAGCGGGACACTCGATTTGTAGAGCTTGGCCGCTACCTCTGCGAAGTTCGGGCCGGACAATATTGGCGGGTAGACAATTTGAAGTCCTTTGATGAATTTCTCGAGAAGAAATTTCCTGAGTCCCGGCGCAAGGCGTATTACCTAATGGCGATCCATGAGCAGTTGCCCCGGCAGACTCACCGCGATCTAAGGCAGGTAGGCTGGACCAAAGCTGCAGAGTTAGCCAAAGTCGCCCGTCGGGACGGACAGAATTTCGACTGTGCAACCTGGATGCACAAAGCGCAGGCACTGCCCAAGGAGGAGTTCAAGCGAGAGGTGGAACGGCACCTGACAGGCCAGGAAACAGAACCTTCGGAAATTCTGTATTTCAAGATCTACAAGAGCCAGCTACACGTGATCGAGAGCGCGCTCGAAACTGCATCGCTGATGCTCGGCTCTCAACGAGCGCGCAGCTATTGTTTGGAGATGATTTGCGCCGATTTTCTTGCAGGCGCAACTCAGGGAGAAACAAATTCAGGTATTTTCTGCACGTCGGTTCGCCGCCTCGTCGAATTCCTCCCCAGCCGTGAGAGAATTGAGCTGATCCGCAGCCTGAAAGAAATAGCTTGAATCCAATTTTCCCCAAACGGCCGCGAATTAGATTGAACCGTGACGACTATGCCGAGCTTTGTAGGCAAGTTTTAGACCGGGATACCTGGAGATGTCAGAATTGTGGAAGGGCAAGTGAACTACAAGTACACCATCTCCGTTTTAGGAGTGCCCTCGGAGATGATTCGCTGGAAAACCTGATCACTCTGTGCGTCGAATGTCACGCACGGATTCATAAACCAGAAGATTCCCAAAGCAGTGATCGTAGGTTCTCCAACGCCCATCTCTCTGATTGAGCCACTTAAGAGATCAGATCGAATGCCTTTCCGATTATGTGGTTATCTCGGTCTCGTTCTCCTTTGGTTCGATTGAAGACTTGCCCCGTCATCAGGAGAACCTCTGCATTTCGAATTTCGCGGGTCGCTAACGAATCGCTAGCTAACGGGTCGACATCCGCTACTCATCGGTGGTTGGTTCGGAGCATGGTGATATACTCACGCTCGTGAGGAATCCCCTACGAAAGCTAATCCGCCACTGCCAAGTCTGCAAGGTCGCGGGAGGGGTGCCCACAGTCGTGCGAGGTGGCACCCGTGCGAGTCAGTGGGATGATGCTATCGCGAGAACCTCGGCTATTACAAGTTCCGCTGAAAACGAGTCATTTGGGCCAGACAATCCACTCAAGTTATATTTTGATTCCGTCACGGAGGGCCGAGGAATCTGGAAATGGCGCCACTACTTTGATATCTATCACAGACATTTTCGTCAGTTTGTGGGTAGAGAGGTCCACGTCGTCGAGGTGGGAATTTATAGCGGCGGCAGCCTCGCCATGTGGAAGTCCTACTTCGGCCCAAAATGCGTGATCTACGGTGTCGATATCGAGCCAGCTTGTCTAGCATACGAGGACCAGCGAACGCGAATATTTATCGGTGACCAGAGCAATCGCCAGTTCTGGAGAGACTTCAAGAAGCAGGTTCCCCGCGTGGACGTCCTTATTGATGATGGAGGCCACGTTCCAGAGCAGCAGATCGTGACATTGGAGGAAATGATTCCGCATATGCGCCCAGGTGGCGTCTATCTGTGCGAAGATGTTCAGGGAGAGTACAACCGTTTTGGGGCTTACGTGTACGGTTTGGGGCAGTCTCTGAACGGAATTGCGCGGAGCCGTGGAAGTGAGACCGTTATAGCGTCGAGCTTTCAAAAGTCGATTTCTTCGATCCATCAGTATCCATTTGTAACTGTCATCGAAAAGAATCACGTTGCCATTGGTCAGTTTGTCGCACCCAAACATGGGACTGAATGGCAACCGTTCCTTTAACTCTGCGAAATGTTGGCGGAGTTAAACCACCGCCCTATCCTCCACACGGACTGCGAGTAACCCTTGAAGCTAAACAATTGTGCTTGCACTGGCCCCAGCTGAATTCTAATATCCTTGTTTCGTGCTGGGACCCCAGCCCCTTTAAGTCAGGCTATCCGAACCTGTGGCTCAAATTGAATGTCAATCAGCTCAAGTTTCTGATGATTCATAGTCGGCTCTAACTTCAATCGTAGGAAGAGATATGTGGGGAGGGATGAGTAAATGCAACGTGCGGCAAATGTCATCTGGAAGGGAATGTTGCTGTTTGTATTCGGATTCATAGCAATTCACGTAGGTAGTTGTTCGTCGGCTCCCCGTTTGGAATCCATCGCGGTAACGCCATCCAATCCAAGTGTTCCTAGGGGGCTCACGCAACAGCTTAAGGCGACTGGGACTTATTCCAACGGATCTACCCGTGATTTGACTCAATCTGTCTCTTGGAGCTCAAGCGCCACCAATATCGTAACGATCGCCGCTGGTGGTCTCGCGTCCACAATTGCGACAGGTACGGCCACAATACAGGCCTCCCAAACCACAGTAGCGGGCGCGACGAATTTTACGGTTACATCAGCCCAACTCGCTTCAATAAATGTAGCCCTTGCAAGTTCTGTGGCTCTGCCTCCCACTTCTTCGGGCATTACGATACCGCAAGGTGTACCTCTGCAATTTACTGCAGTGGGGACGTTGACGGATAACAGCACTGAGGACGTCACTAGCAGCGTGTCATGGAGCTCCACAGCGACGAATGTTGCTTCGATTACGTCCGGCGGCGTCGTAATTGGACTAACGACAGGATCAGCCACGGTTCAAGCGACTTTGGGTAGCGTTACAGGATCCTCAAACCTCACTGTGAGCTCCACAGCGCTCGCCGAAGTGGTGGTGACGCCGCAAAATCCGTCGATTTCTGATTCTGCCGTGACTCAGTCCTTCGCGGCTGCTGGTTACTTCAGCGACGGCACAGAAGTCGACCTCACATCACTTGCAGTCTGGTCTTCAACCAATGCGCAAATTGCTAGCGTTAGCAATATGGGTCTTGCGACAAGTACAGCCCTACCCAGTAGTCAGTCAGCGGGATTTACCTCAATTCAAGCAGTCGTTGGAAATTTGCGAGGTGTGTCCGTTCTGACGGTCACGAATCACTCGGGGACTGGATTCGCCGGAGTTTTTACGCAGCATAGCGACAACGGACGAACTGGTCAGAACCTCAACGAGACGATCCTCACGCCAGCGAATGTGAATTCGACGACCTTTGGGAAGCTATTCGCGCAGGCGGTAGACGGCCAAGTCTATGCTCAACCACTGTATGTGCCAAACGTAAATATCGCGGGCCACTTGCATAATGTGATTTATGTCGCGACTGAGGCGGACAGCGTTTTTGCGTTTGATGCCGACAACAATACGGGTGCGAATGCGAAACCGCTTTGGCACGCGAGCCTGATCGATACCGCTCACGGCGCTGCGCAAGGAGCGACTCCTGTAGATTCGATCAACGGCATTAACTGCAACGCTTTGGTGCCTCTTGTGGGAATTACAAGCACACCGGTGATTGACCCTAGCACGAACACGATCTATGTGGTGGCAAAGTCGGCTGAAAACAAGGGCTATGTACAGCGTCTCCACGCAATCGATATTTCGACGGGTGCGGAACGGCCACAAGGTTCAGTTGTAATTGCGGGATCTGTTCCGGGAACTGGTGACGGCAATTCAAACGGCACACTCTCGTTTGATCCAAAGATGCATCTCAATCGGCCTGGTCTCTTGCTGTTGAACGGAGTTATCTACGTTGGGTTTGCGTCAAATTGCGACAACGCGCCTTACCATGGCTGGTTGTTTGCGTACGATGCCGCAACGTCTCTTCAGCGAGCCATATACGTCTCGACTCCCGACGGGAGCGACGGCGGAATCTGGAATTCTGGCGCCGGTATTTCGGCCGATTCAAGTGCGAACCTCTACATCGCGACCGGGAACGGGACGTTCGACACGGTGCATGTCCCGTCGACAGAGTTGGGCGACAGCATTATAAAACTGTTCTTGACTGGTTCCGCGCTAACGGCGACCGATTACTTTACGCCGTTCAATGAGGCCGCTTACAACAGCGGAGACCTAGACGTCGGATCGGGAGGAGTCCTCCTGTTGCCGGATCAGCCAGGCAGCCACCCCCATCAGCTTCTTCTGGCGGCGAAGGGACGATGGTTTTATGAGGTAGATCGAGATCAGATGACTCTAAACAACCTGCATTACTGCTTTAACAATTGCGTGATAGATCCTCAAATCGTCTCGGAGTTTCAGCCTGCGGGAGATTCCTGGAGCACCCCAGCGTATTGGAACGGAAGCATTTATTATTGCGGCGCAAATTCGGAGCTCTCGGTGTATCCGATCAGCGGCGGAGTCATCAGCTCCGTCAGAAGCTCCTTCGTCCCGTTCGCGATTGCTTTTCCCGGGGCGACCCCCGCAATATCCGCGAACGGAACATCGAACGGAATCGTGTGGGCGGTCGATTCGTCCAACTGGGGTAGCTTTGGCCCTCCGTCCGCGCCTGCTGTCCTACATGCGTTCGACGCAACCAACGTGGGAAATGAACTGTATAACACCACGCAAGCGCAGAACCGAGATGTGATGGGCAATGCTGTGAAATTTGTCGTACCGACAATTGCGAATGGGAAGGTCTACGTTGGAACGCAAACCGAGCTAGATGTGTACGGTTTGCTCGCTAAGTAGTGAGACTGCACTCTTGCAACGTTTGGCCGGAGCTCGCTTGCCGCCTGCGTCGTCAGCCTCTGTTAATTTGCGAATCACTAACTGGAAATCCTGTTCCGTGTCGCAAATTTGTTGAAGTCGAATATCCCCGTATCTATTTTGCGTCGAGACCCGAGCCGGCCTTTGGGAGTCGACGTCCTCCTTCCGCGGGTAAGAACCGGGCTCATCTTTTATAGCCTTTGATATAAAGCTATATGGTCCTCAATCATGGCGGCCAGTGCAAACTTGTCAGTGGCACGGTGCCTAGCCGCCATCGGCAGATGTCCAAATGCCGATGGCTTTTCCGCGATTTCTCGCAAGCAGACAAAAAGGGAATTCGGATTGCCGGGGGCAAACTTCAGGCCCGCTTCACCTACAACCTCACTGAGTCCTCCAATGTCGGCAACGACTACAACGCCAGCGCGCATCATGTGCTCCATTGCCGCCAAGCCTGCGGACTCTTCCACTTGCGAAGTCATGACGATTACGTGTATTTCATCAAGCGCTAGTTCGAGAGCAATGCCCGTTAGATATCCGGTGAATCGAACCTGCTCCCGAATTCCGAGGCAGTCGATTTCGCGTTCCAGTTTGTCGCGGGTATCGCCGTCTCCAATCAGCGTCAGTCGGAAACCGACACCAGCGTCTCTCAGTTTTTTTGCAGCCTGGAGAAGAATCGGAAGGCCCTTCTCTTCGACGAATCTCCCGACGTAACCGATTTGGAGACAGCTTTCAGAGCTCGAAGCCTTCATCGACTTGTCGACGCCTGGGTCTCGGACGCCATGATAGATCGTTTGGACGCGTGGCAAACAGATTCGTTGGGAGACGTGATCGGTGATCGAGATATTTGCAGACGCTTGCGCGCACAGCCAACGCCGGAGGAAGGTAAGAATAACAGTCCTGAACCCCCGCATCTTGCCCATGCTTCCGCAGCAACATCCTAGACATTTCCTATATGCGCCAGCCATGAAATAGCCGGGACAGGCGGTATTCTCCGGCTTGTAGAGCAATAATCCGTTCGGGCAGATGGAATGATACCCGTGGTGTTCTATGACAGTAGGCTTTCGGAGCAACCACGAAATGACAAGAGGAAGAAAGGCTGGATTGGCCAGATGAACGATGTCGGTCGACCAAATATTGGCCAGCAGTGCCGCGAATCCGGGTCGACGGATCACTCGAAACGGAAAATCCGAGTCGTTCATGCTCCCGGCAGGAGTCTGAGTGATTAAGGTGACGTCGATTGCTTGGTCGGCGTGTACTCTTGACCATGAATAAATTCCTTCAGCGAGATCCCTTGTGACAGTCTGCACCCCTCCCACGAATGGCGCCCAGTCATAAGCGTAAATTAGAAGTTTCAAGGAGATAATTGCCTTCTTCCGGGACAATAAAGCAAGTTGCGATCAATTTTCAGGAGAAACATGTCGCCAAATCCTAATCTGCAGCAGACAGGATGGATGCTTGACTTCGATATTATAGCAGGCCATCCCACAAGGTTTGGCTTGAGGGCGAAAAACCTTCATACTATAGCCAGAAAATCTTACTACTGTGCCTAGGAGAACGAAATCCCGTCAATCGCAGGCGTCGGGCGAATTTCTTAACGTAACGTCGGGCATCTGCTAGACAAAAAGACGCGGAGTTCAAAGAATGGGATCCGGTTCGTGGAGCAATGGAGGCGAGATTCGCGCGTGACAGAATCGAGCGTTAACATTCTCACTTCGCCGAGCGGGACAGGGGCAGTCGCCGAGTTCTTGTGTTCTGACTTGGATGGAACGATTCTTATTGGGGATTCATTCTGGGAATCTGTCGTCTCGCTCGTCGGAGCGCATCCTTGGTACGCTCTCTTGATTCCTTTTTGGTTTCTGCGCGGTAAGGCCGCGTTAAAACATGAAATCTCACAACGCGTGCAACTGAACACCTCGACTCTTCCCGTGCGGGAGGAATTAATTGAATTCTTGCGCCAGCAAAAGCTAAGAGGAAGGAAATTGATTCTGGCAACTGGCGCTGATCGAAAGATAGCTTGTGCCGTGGCTGAACATTTCGGGTTTTTCGATGTTGTGCTTGCGAGTGATGGGGTAACGAACCTCACCGGAGAAGAGAAAAAAGCGGCGATACTCGAGATCGTCCGGGGAGATCCTTTCGACTACATTGGGGACGCGAAAGATGATATTCCGGCCTGGAACGCGGCGAGCACTGCAATACTGGTGGGCCCAAGTCCTGGACTGCTCGAGAAGGTCGAGAAGACGAGTGTGGTTGGAGGAGTGATAAAAAGTTCCAAAAACTACTGGGGATCTCTGTGGCGATCGATGCGACCCGAGCACTGGATCAAGAATCTCCTGGTTTTCGTTCCGATCGTCATGGGCCATGAGTTGCATGACGTGCCAAGATTGATTCGCGTTTTGATTGCATTCGTGAGTTTTTCGCTCTGTGCGTCGGGTGTCTATCTCCTCAATGACTTATTCGATCTGGAAGCAGATCGTCTTCACCCAAAGAAAAGACTCCGGCCCCTGCCATCTGGGAAACTTCCGGTGCAGGTGGGTGTTATCTGCGCGCCGTTGCTGGTACTAGCGGGGTTTATCGTTGCAGCTCAACTTCCGACGAAGCTTCTTCTGGGGGTTGTGATCCTTTATATGGCGACGACGACGCTCTATTCAACATATGTAAAGCGCATTCCCATCTTAGATGTGCTTCTGCTGACGGCCCTCTATCTCATTCGCATCCTCGGCGGAGGGATCGCGGCAGAAGTGCAAGTATCGCCCTGGCTTATCGCATTTTCGATGTTCCTACTCTTAAGTTTGGCCTTTTCAAAACGGCAAGCAGAGCTGGCTGACCAAACAAAGATCGGGGGAACCTTCGCGGGAGCTTCGAAACGGGGCTATAGAGAACAAGACACTCAAGTCCTACAGCAGTTTGGCGTGACGAGCGGATATCTGTCAGTCTTAGTGTTGGCTCTCTATGTAAACGGCCCCGACGTAACAAGGCTCTATCGGCATCCGCAAGTAATCTGGCTCGCTTGCCCGATGCTTCTTTTCTGGATCTCGCGAGTCTGGTTCCTTGCGAGTCGTGGCAAGCTTAGCGAAGATCCGGTTGTCTTCGCGGCCCGCGATCCTATCAGTTACCTTCTTGGTGTACTCCTCCTCTTAATTTTATTTGTGGCATCCTAAGGTAAATGCGATGAAACAGCACGAATCTTGGGGCCGATATCCGAAATCCGAGCCGGCACGAATTGTGGAAGTGGCGTGGGTTTCGGAGGCGCCGGATCTCCATCGATTACCATCCCCGATCCTCCCGTACGGAAAGGGACGAAGCTACGGTGACTGTTGCCTGAATGACGGCGGCGTGCTGCTTGATACCTCGGGGCTCGACCGATTTATTCTGTTCGACCCGGAGAGGGGACTGCTGCGGTGCGAGGCTGGAGCCACACTCAAAACAATTCTCGAACTAATCCTGCCTGCAAATTGGTTTTTGCCGGTGACTCCGGGCACCCAATTCGTGACGGTCGGAGGCGCGATTGCAAACGACGTACATGGGAAGAATCACCACCGAGCAGGTTCCTTTGGGTGTCATCTCGAGAAATTCGAGCTCTTGCGTTCCGACCGCGGCAAGGTGCTGTGCTCGCGAGAGAGTAACCGTGATCTCTTCGAGGCTACCATCGGAGGTCTGGGTCTTACAGGTCTTATTCTTTGGGCAGAGTTTCAACTAAAGCGCGTTTCGGGGCCGTTGATCGATTGCGAAAAGCGTCGCTTCGAAACTCTGGACGAGTTTTTTGATCTATCGGCTTCATCGGATAAAGATTACGAATACACGGTCGCCTGGCTGGATTGCATGTCGGTCGGCATCAAACGTGGGCGTGGAATTTTCATACGGGGGAATCATTCTGTCCTACCGATGAAGGGTTCGATCGCACAACGGGCCGTCCCCACATTTAGCGCTTTTCGTACTCATATATCGTTCATTAATCGCTCGACGGCCCAAGCTTTTAATTGGTTGTATCTTCATTCGCAATTGCGTCGCAGCACGCATAGTAAGGTTCGCTTCGAGAAGTTTTTCTACCCACTTGACCGAATTGCTTACTGGAATCGTTTGTATGGCAAGCGTGGCTTCCTTCAGTATCAGTTTCTGGTCCCATACGAGAGAAGAGAAGGTGTAACGGAGGTCCTTGACCTGCTCGCAGCATCGCGTGAAGCCTGCTCTCTGTCGGTGCTGAAGGTTTTTGGCACCATTCAATCCCCTGGCTTGCTGTCATTTCCCCGGCCAGGAGTTACGCTTTCGCTGGATTTTCCGTTTCTGGGAGAGTCAACACTGATTCTTTGCGAGCAGCTCGACCAAGTGGTTCAGAAACATAGGGGTTCAGTCTATCCAGCCAAGGATGCCCGCATGTCCCCAAAGAGTTTCCAGACATACTTTCCGCGATGGACGGAGTTTTCAAATTTTGTCGATCCGTGTTTCGGCTCTGATTTATGGCGGAGAGTTACGACCCCTCTTCCGTTGAGCCAATGACGCGTCGTGTACTCATTCTGGGCGCATCCTCAGGCATTGCGCAGGAGGCTTCTCGATGTTTTGCCGCTGACCACGCTAAGCTTTTCCTGGTAGCTCGTAACCCGGATAAGCTCAGAGTTTTAACCGATGACCTAAAAATTCGCGGCGCCGAGTCCGTCGAAACGTTTGAAGCCGATTTGACCGACGATTCGTCGTACCGCCTGATTATTTCCAAATCATTTGCTGTTTGGGGAGGCTTGGACGCTGTCCTCATTGCGCATGGTGCTCTTCCCGATCAACTGTCGATCGAAAATGACCCCGCGCTCTTGCGGAACTCGATCGAGATAAACTACATCAGCGTAGTATCGCTGCTAATGCAACTTGCCAAGGCCTTTGAAGAGCAGGGTTCCGGTGTTCTCGCAGTCATCGGATCCGTGGCAGGGGACCGCGGACGCCGTAGTAGCTACGTTTATGGCAGCGCTAAGTCAGCTCTCGCCACGTTCATCGCGGGTTTACGACTGCGACTTGCAGCTGCGAATGTTCAGGTTGTACTCATCAAGCCTGGTTGGGTCAGCACTCCGATGACCGCGCATCTGTCGCAGAACTTTCTCTTCGCGACCGCTGAACAAGCAGGCCGGGGAGTCTACAACGCCATGATTTCACCACGCGCGATTGTGTATTGCCCGTGGTACTGGAAATGGATCATGGGATTGATACGTATCATACCGGAACCTGTTTTTGCTAGGTTGAATCTCTAGCTGGCATTCGGGACCGAAGAGCCTCCGGCTTTAGGTTTCCGCCGCATGCATGATTGGTCGCACCTGTTCCTCGACATTTATAAACCCGCATGATTGTCGCAGACAGGTTGAAGTGAATCCTCGACCACGAGTAAACGGACGATCGCGGTCTGCTGGTTTGTGATCGCTGAATGAACCTTCGGTCCACTCTACGGAGTGAAAGAGGAACTCTTCTGCAAAAGGAATGAATGAACATTCGAGCCCCGATTCTCGTCATAGCGAAGAATCCGGACTCCACTCGATGAACACCATTGCTCAATCATCTCGCGGGAGAGAAACGCGACACGAGGCGTAACGAAATAGTCATAAAAAAGATTTCGCGCTCCCGTCCATGTCCGCTTTCCTTTCGATCGGATAAAATGGAAGAGAAAGTACGGAAATCTGGCGAAGATGACCACGAAAGGCATACTCCAGCTATGGTCCAAACCGCGACGAATGACCTCACCGGGAAACTTATAGAGCAACGGATATCGTCCGGATGGCTTGTAGACGCCCAGGTACATTCGGCCGTGCGGCTTCAGTATTCGGAGATTCTCCGCGAACGCGCCGCGAGGATCATCGGTATGATGAATCACGCCGTCCGAGATGAGCACGTCCACAACTTCGCTCGCGAACGGAAGGTGTAGATTGTCCCCTACGACCCCTGGGCATCCGTAACGATCGATTGCGAGCCCGAGCGAAACGCGACTTCGGTCCATGCCCATGCAGCGAACGCCTCGTTTGACAAGGAACCCGAGAACTCTACCCGGGCCGCAGCCCACATCGAGAACAATGGCATTAGGATCCAACGTCTCAATTAAATCCACGAGCCCAGGCGAAACAAAGGAGCGAATATCTGCATTAGCTTCGGGAGGCACCCAGTCGAACGGATGCTCATCGTAGAAAGTAGCCTGCTCAGCGGGATCCATTGTTCGCTTGAATCGCTTCATCGTAGTATCTTTCCATCTGCTCAGCCAATCGGTCCCAGCTAAGTTTTTCCGTTACGGCGCGGCACCCTTCCTTCTGCTGTTTACGAAGAATCTCATCATGAATCATCTTGTTAAGCGATTCCGCGAGCGGTTGCTTTTCCGGAAGTACAACCAAGCCAGCATGGGCGTCCTCCACCAAGCTGCGGATACCGCAATACGGCGTAATAATAACAGGCACGTCGTAGGCCATAGCCTCGGCCGCAACATTCGCGAAGTTTTCATAGAGCGACGGGAGGACAAATAGATCCGCCTCGGCGAAAGCTGCTTTTTTTTCTTCGTCATAGAGAGCACCCGTAAAGATGACGCGTGCTGCTACGCCAGAGTTCGCCGCGCACTTTTCAAGGTGCGCACGATAGCCCAGCTCTCCCTCTGGACCCGCTATGACTAGGCGACCCGAGTCGGGACAAGCTTGTGCAAATGCTTCAATCAGAAGTTCGGCACCCTTGCGCGGAATCAACCGACTGAGAAAAAGAATCAGAGGTTCGCCCGGAGGAATATTCCGCTTCGCACGAAACGCGCTACGGGAGGAAGCTGTCGCGGAAGCTCCGGCGTCGATTCCATTGTACCGAACTACCACTTTTTCCGACGGAGTGCCCTCATCCAGCAGCTCCTGCTGCTCCAGCTCAGAGGTTGCTATGATCTTGTGGGCATTTCGCCAGAACGCATTGCCGAAGCTTCGAAGCCATATGCGCTTCATCTGGATACTGCGGTCGATCGGTCGATACATTCCCATCGGTTCGATGACGTAGGGAATACTCAGACGCCGACAAAAATAGCTGACGGAAGGTCCGAGAAAGTCATAGAGTCCGTAGAAATGGACTAGGTCAAACCCCGTGAGAGACTCTTTGCAGAATCCTAGAACGCGTGGATTAATCGTGAGAGCACGATAGCGGCCCCAAGTCGGGAGGTAGATGGCAACGACGCCATCCTCGATCATTCGCAAGCCCATTGGCGTCTCCTCGGGGGGGGCAGCGAGTCGAACCCAATCGGCAGAGCCAAGGTTCGTGGTCAACACGGTTACGTTGTGCCCGCGTTCGGCCAGCTTGCGCGAAAGAATGCGAACTTTAGCAGGTCTGCCGCCCTCGGCGAGGTACGGATAATAGGTCTGTGCTACTTTGAGAAGGCGCACAGCCGTTCCTTGTTCGTCCGCCAGTGGACAAGCGGATCTGTCCCTTTGACATATTTTCGCCACCAAACATCAAAAATGATGCACGCGAATAATTCATGAGAATTATCCCGCCTTCCGCGGCGATGCTGGATCCGTAAGCGCTGAATAAAATCGAAGTCCAAGATTCCATCGTGCCAAGATGCACCGACATCTTCGCCGAATTGTTTCTTCGAAGGTTTCGAGTTGGCCCCACCGGCATCGAAGTAAGAATCGAGGAGACGGTCGAACCACTGCCCAAGGGGCGCGTTGAACCCGCGCTTCGGAGCAGTGCGGGCGTCTGGCGGGAAAAACTCACTAAAGGCATCGACCAGTATTGACTTGGCCTCGCCATTTCGAATCTTGTAGGCAAAAGGAGCGTTGAGGCTCATTTCGACGAATCCGGGATCGAGGAGCGGAACTCGCACTTCAAGCGCCGTAGCCATGCTCATGCGATCGGTGTAATCGAGGATGTTGTCGACGAGAAAGGTATTTAAGTCCATTTCGAGAATGCGATTGTCCTGCTCAGCCAATGTGCTCCCGGAATACGCCTTCCGTAGAATCTCAATCGAAGATTGCGAGTCAACCTGGGTGGGTGTGAGGAGAAGGAGTTGACGTTTCTGATCCTCGTTCATGAAGTATATCCAGTTAGCGTACTGAACGAAGAAGTCAGAATCGAGGCCGCCCAGAAACTTTCGAGCGCGCCTTAGATAAGGAGTTTGGTAGGAGTCGCGCAAGCAGCCGAGGGCCGTGCTTCCGAAGCGAAAAAGAGACTTGGGGGCCCACCCGAGGCGCCTCGCCAAGCGAATCGCGGACGTTCTCGGGTATCCTGCAAACAACTCATCACCGCCGGCACCACATAGCGCGACCGTAATATGCTCGCGCGCTTTGACAGAGAGCTGGTGCATCAGGTACGAAGTCGGATTCGCAAACGGCTGGTCATCGAACTCGACGAGATCGAGAATGCTGGTGACCTCGGGAAGGTCGAGCGAGAGTTCGATGTGTTCAGTGCCGAGATGCTTGCTCACCGAGCGGCTTTTTGCAGCCTCGTTATAAAAGCGAAATTCCTCACCCGTGAACGCGAGCGTGTAGCTTTGGATGTCTCGTTTTTCTCTCCTCGCCAGCCCAGTGACGATTGTTGAGTCGATGCCCCCGCTCAGGAAGACGCCGATCGGTACATCGCTGACAAGCTGGCTCTTTACCGAGGCCGCGAGGCTCTCGCGAATCCACGATTTCAGTTGGTCGTACGTGGAACCTTCGTACTCCGAACGCCGCGATACGTCCCAATAGCGTTCGATTGAAAAAGTATTTTCCCGCAACCGAAAAGTAAGGAGGTGACCCGGCGGAAGCTGGCGAATTCCGTTGAACGCAGTTTCAGGTCCCGGCACATAGAGGTAGGTGAAAAAATCCGAGACTGCGTTCCAATTCACACTGGGGCTGGAAAGAGACGAAGCGAGAATCGCCTTGATTTCTGAGCCAAAAAGGAAATGTCCCGGCGTCGCGGCATAAAACAGAGGCTTTACGCCGATCGGGTCACGGGCGAGCAGCAAAAGATCGCGCTTCAGGTCGAGAATGGCGAACGCGAAAATACCGTTCATTTCCTTCACGCATGAGGGACCCATTTCCTCGTATAGATGAATAATTACCTCGGCGTCGGTGAGAGAATGAAACTGATGGCCGCGTGGCGCAAGACGCGCGCGTAGGTCTCGGAAATTGTAGATCTCGCCATTGAAGACAAGCCAGATGGTCCCGTCTTCGTTCGTCATTGGCTCCCGGCCGTGCTCCGACACGTCGATGATTGCTAGACGGTTGTGGCCGAGCGCAACACCTTGAGAAATCGTAGGGGGGCCGAAGCAGCGAACATCCGTGCCGTCTGGTCCGCGATGACGAATCGCGCTCGCCATGCTTTCGATCGTGGCCTGGAGGTCCACTTCGCCGAAGCGCTTCGTTGCGAGTCCAGAGATTCCACACATGGACTTAAGTGTTCCCAGCCGCTAGCTGATCCACAATGAGATCCATGACACGGACTGCTTCTCGTCCCTCCTCTGGAGGAACCGGCGCGGGGGATCCATTTCGGATGCTCTCAATGAAATCCCTGACGAGACGCTCGTGCGTGTTTTCGAATTTTCCCGTGAGATAACTGATGCTGGTTCCCAAAGTTCCTGTGAGTATCCGGCCGGCTTCCTTGACGGCCGAGACGCCAAGAGTCGCGGGTTTCAGGTCGGACCTACCGTGAAGGATCAGAGTCTGCGTTTCGAGATCAAATTTTAGGTGGCCTTTGCTGCCCCAAACGTCCAATTGCACGGCCCAACGATTGGTGGCATATGTAAGGGCTACGCTGCAGGTGGCATTCTCTCCCATCAGGTCCAGACGGTAATCTTCGTAGGGAGACCAGGGAAACTGCTTCAACTGCTTGCGGGCCTCGACGTGCACTCTTTCAATCGGATTGATAAAAGCGAGCGTCATATAAATAACATGTGGTCCGGTCTCGCCGATGACGCCGCCAGGAAGCCGGTGTGCCCAGTGGTCAGGTTTTGAGGTTATGTAATCGGATGGCGTTGAAAGAAAAATTCTCATCCCACCGAAATCTCCGATCATCCCTTCCTTCACGATTTCACGGGCCTTCAGGAATGAAGGGTAGAATAGGTCCGAATGGGCCACGCAAATTTTTCTACCGGTCTGTTTCGCAGCGGCAAGAATCTGGTCGCATTCGTCGGTGTTGATGGCCATTGGCTTTTCAATGAGTGCGTGAGCCCCCGACTCCAGAGAGCGAATAGCGATCTCCGCATGCGTGCGCGGAGGTGAGCAGATGTCGACTACGTCGAGCTGCTCGGTTTCTAACATCTGGTGAAAATCCTTGTACACCATAGTTATCCCGTGCGCGTGAGCGAGGGTTTCGGCTTGCTCGACGTTTGAATCGCTCAGGGCGACCACTTCGGCATTCCTTCCGGCCTTTTTCCACGCAGGCACGTGCTTCTGCTTGGCTATAAATCCGGAACCGATGATGCCGACTCTTAAGCGATTCAAGTGTTTCACCCTCGACTAAAAACAATACTATAGGTCAGCAGCAATCATTCAACGATTAGCCTTCTTCGCCTCTAGGTGACCGAGAATTTCGTCGACTTTCGAATCAAAAAGTTTGAAGCTGTACTGGCTGCGAACCTTTTCAGTGCCGCGCCTCCCGAGCATCACACGAAGGTCGTCATCACAAAGCAGACGAGCAAGCGCCGCGGCCAATAGCTTGGGATTGTGAGCCGGGACCAGCAGGCCATTGATTTCGTTTTCGACCAAGTCCGTTGAGCCGCCCGCTGCTACTGCGACGATTGGTGTTCCAAAAGCCATGGCTTCGAGGAATACCAAGCCAAATCCTTCGCCCGTACTCGGAAGGGCAAACACTTTGGCTTTTGCATAACAAGCAGCCAATCTTTCGCGAGACAGCCCCGGAAGGAAATGAACTGAGCTGGTCACATTTATTTCTGCAGCAAACGTACGCAGTCGCATAAGGTCATCGCCGTCGCCGGCAATCACGAGATGCAAATCTGGCAAGGTAGAGCGCATTAGGGCAACCGCGCTTATGAGATCGTCGACACCTTTGTACCTTTCAGACGCAGCCAAGCGCCCCACGGTCAGAATTACATGACCGTGCGGAAATTCGGGCGGCAGTTCAAGGCTAAAGGATTGTTCAGCGAGGCGCAGGAACTCGGGGCTCAGGCACCACGGCAAACGGTGGATTTTGTCAGCCGGAACGCCTTGTATTTCGTTGAGCTTCTGCACGGTGTAGCGGCTGGGAGCGACAAGCAGGTCCGCTCGACGTAGCGCAACACGACGAGTACACGGTAGAGGTTGCCAGACCTCGATGCCATGTGAGATCACGACGGTTTTCACTCGCGGCGATAGTTTTTTCATGAGCTCCGCTGGCAGCGCCAAGTTCGGGTGAGCCGCGAGGATTATGTCGACGTTATCCCGGGCCGCGCTCGCGGCGGCCAGAAAGAATCGGATCTTCGCTCGCCCGAAGCCACGGAAGGGAATCTCGATCGTGCCGAACGACAGCCGATTTTCTCCCGGGGAGTCATTTAAGCTG